>Ga0070741_10001798_pt1 | contig 61790 bp, 54 predicted proteins | sample Coa_R1_4_FD_66440 | JGI IMG/M metagenome (GOLD analysis project Ga0070741, IMG submission 66440) | Surface soil microbial communities from Centralia Pennsylvania, which are recovering from an underground coalmine fire - Coalmine... | ecosystem: Environmental > Terrestrial > Soil > Unclassified ...
CTGGCGGAAGCAGGAACTGTTGGCCGTAATCGGGAGCTATCGGTTGAACCATGGTGATCCGATCCTTTTGCCGGCGGTACGTTCAAAAATTCCTTCAAGAAGTTTTGAGACAGTCTCCGCTGCGATGTCCCCGCCCGCGCCTAGCGGGCGGAACGAATGCGAGAGGAGTTACGTTCACATCCAACGTTGCGCCGCTAACGCGGCACGGACGGCGCAGCGCGCCATCCCTACCGCGGGAAAGAGCGCCCGTGAGGTAGGGGCATCGCGCTGCGATGTCCCCGACCGCGTCTAGCGGGCGGAACGAATGCGAGAGGAGGTACGTTCACATTCCAGCCTTGCGCCGCTGAATGCGGCGCGGACGGCGCAGCGCGCCATCCCCACCGCCAGAATTAGATGCGTTTGCCCTGCTTTCCGAAGCTTTCCAAGCCCTTGCGGAAACCCGAGCGCGGTGAACTATTTGTAGCTGGAAGACCCCACTACTATTTCTTTTGTTTTTCAACGTCGACAGTCCGTTTCCCCCGAATTTGGCCCCGTTTCCTGTTCGCCATCGCACCGCCTGAAAGTGGGCCTTCAAACGTCACTGATGTTCTAATGTCGCTCTCAGGTTTAGCTCGGCTCCTTCGGTGACCTTGATGTCCCGGCGATACGGTTTAAAGCCAGCTTTCTTGACTTCGATGACGTGCATACCCGGCTCGAGTTTCAGCTTGGACGGGGCATTTCCGACAAAATTGCCATCGGCATATACCTCGGCGGTTTCGTCATCGGCTTTCACGGTGACCACGCCCGACATGCCGGTGCGGTGGCCAGGTTCGGCGGTTTGAACCGGGGATCCGCTCTGCGGTTTGAAGTCTCGCGCCAGTTTCTGCCCCTCGGCAATCTGCTCCGGGGTCATGGCGCGTTCCGCCATGGAAAGATTAATCCGGGCTTCGTTGTTGTGTTCGCCGCCTTGCGCCGCGGAAAGGTTGAACCATTTGTACGCCTCGAGATAATTTTGCGGGACACCTTTCCCTTTCGCGAAACAGAGGCCATAACTATTCTCAGCGGGCGCGTAGCCTTGTTCGGCGGCTTTCCTGGTCCAATCCACGCCCTCCGGAACGTCCTTGGTAACGCCGTAGCCCTCGAAGTAACAGGTGCCGAGAGCATACTCGGCGGGCGGATAATTTTGCTCGGCCGCTTTGCGGTACCAGGTGGCGGCTTGGACCGGGTTTTCGCCAACTCCCTGACCCTCCGCATAAGAGCGGCCCAATTCAAATTGCGCTTCGGTCGAGCCGTGCTCGGCGGCCCGGCGCAACCATTTAACGGCTTCAATGGGATCGGTTTTCAGTCCGATCCCGTTTACATATTCATAGGCGAGTCGCAATTGGGCTTGTGCCAGGCCTTGTTCGGCGGCTTTGCGGTGCCATTTCGCGGCTTTGACCAGATCCCGGCTCACCCCCGTGCCAAAGGCGTAATAATTGCCCAGGGTGAATTGCGCCAGCGCGTCGCCCTTGTCCGCTTCGGCTTTCGTGGCCGCGAATTGCTGCCGTTCCGCCTGCGTGCTTTGGCTCGAGGATCGAGTCGCTGATCCCAGCCACACGATGAGCACCGCCAGTCCAATTCCAGTCACGTTCATCCTGCCAGAGTAAGTTCTTTGGAGTGGCTGACAAGCGGTCTCTTTCTTTCGTGGATCCCAGCCGAGGTAGGGACGTCGCGCTGCGACGTCCGCGCCGCGTATTAGCGGCGCAACGAATGAAACTGTTATGCACCCGCTCCGGTTCTGTTCCGCCCGCTGTCGGGCGGTGACATCGCAGCGCGATGTCATCTACCAAATGGTGGTAGTGTTCAGATGCGCCTCCAAACGAAGCGGGGCGTAAATGTGGTGCACTTCTACCGGGGCGGTTTATCTTGGTCCACACATGAGCGCGGGTCCGGCGCATAGTTCCGTCAATGAGAAGCTCGCCACGACCAAGCCGGTCGATATGCACGTGCATATCGTCGGCAACGGGTCAGGCAACACGGGCTGTTGGTTGCGGGTCAGCCGCTGGCGGCGGCCGATGGCGAAGCTGATGTTGCACCACGTCGGGCTGCCCGCGACGGCGCTGGCGGAAGATCTGGACCGTCTTTACGTAGAGCGGCTGTTGGAACTGGTGCGCGGTTCGTCGCTGGGAGCGGTGGTCATCCTCGCGCAGGAGCAGGTGCATGATGATCAGGGCAACGCGTTGCCCGAGCTCGGTTCGTTTTATGTCCCCAACGATTACGTCTTATCTTTGGCGCGACGTTATCCGGAATTCCTTCCAGCGGTTTCCATTCATCCAGCCCGTCCGGATGCACTCGAAGAACTGGAACGTTGTGTGTCGGGCGGCGCCGTCATGATGAAATGCCTGCCGAACTGCCAGAACATTAATTGCAGCGATCGGCGGTATACGCGGTTCTGGGAGCGCATGGCTGAGGCGCAACTGCCGTTATTGGCCCATACCGGCGGCGAGCATACCTTGCCAGTTATTCGGCGTGAATATAGTGACCCGCGCCTCCTGACGCTGCCGCTCGAATGCGGGGTTAAGGTCATAGCGGCTCATTGCGCCACCAAAAGCGGCGTGAGCGACCCTGAGTACTTTCACATGTTTGTAGAGATGACCCGCCGTTTCAGCAACCTTTACGGCGATAACAGCGCCTTCACAGTTCCGATTCGCGGCCGGCACGTAGCTGAGTGCATCACCTCGCCCCTGGTCGAGCGCATCGTCAACGGCAGCGACTTTCCGGTCCCCGTTTACGGCCACTTTCCTTGGTTGCGTGGGTTCATCGACTGGAAAACCTTCCGCCACTGTGAGGGCCTGTCCAATGTTCTCGAGCGCGATTACCAGTTAAAAGTTGGCATGGGTTTTCCGCCGGAGACGTTCACCCGGATTCGCCAATTGCTGCGGCAGCCCGCGCGGACTGAATCTAATCTTGGGCAGAGGCTTAACGATTAGCTGCGGAAGCATCTTGCTCAGCAGCCGGCTTTGGGTCACAAATGCCTTGCATGGCCTCTGTCTATCGCCCAGTTCAACCGCGATTTGCTCGTATCGTCCATCGTCTTACCCTGCTGGCAATTTGGCTCGGGGTGACTGGCGCTCTCAGTGCCGAAGCAAATAGCGCGAAATCCAAAACCGAATATGCTGCCGAGCTCAGGATGCAGCTTGCCACCAAGGTGCTGCCCTACTGGTACGACACGGCGGTTGACCGTCAGAACGGCGGATATGTCCTCGCCGACGACGCGGCAAAAAAAGCGGGGCCGGCCACCGAAAAACAGCTCGTCAGCCAAAGTCGGATGATTTGGGGCTTTTCGCACGCTCACTTGAAGGGTTTTTCAGATGGCAAACGCAATTACCTGGCGGCAGCTGAACAGGGCTATCGCTTTCTCCAGGCACATTTCCTCGACCGCACTGACGGCGGCTATTTCTGGACGACGGACCTGACCGGTACACCGCTGGACCAGCGCAAACTTCTTTATGGCGAATCCTTCGTGATATATGGCCTGGTAGAATACTACCGGGCCAGCGGGGACCGAACTGCGCTGGACCAGGCGTTGCAGCTCTATCACGCAATCCAGAAGCACGCGCACGATGATAGAAACGGCGGTTGGGTGGAACACTTCGAGCGCGACTGGACGCCCATCACCGATCCGAAGGCAAATGTGATTGTGGAGTTGGGAGGCGCAAAAAGTGCCAATACGCACTTGCACTTGATGGAGGCGCTGACGGAGCTGTACCAGGCCACCCACGACGCCGAGGTCCGCAAATCACTGGACGAGGCGCTCAAAATAAACTCCACCTGGTTTTATCCCAAGGATCCTTCCAAATGCGCGTTTCATCGGCAGCCGGATTGGCAGCCGGTTACCGCGCCGTCCAGTGCCGGGCTTTCTTACGGACATAATGTCGAGTTCGCCTGGCTGATGATTCGAGCGGAAAAGGTGTTGGAGCGGCCACCATCCTGGGCGCATTTTGAAGCGCACCTCAACCACGCTCTGAAATATGGCTACGACCACCAACGCGGCGGGCTATACAGCCGTGGATTTGATAATCAGCCGGCCAACGACACCGACAAGATTTGGTGGGTGCAAGCCGAGATGCTCGCGGCGTTAACCGATGCGATTAAACACAAGGATAATCCGGATTACGACGTGGCTTTGGACAAGCTCTTGCAGTTCATCCTCAGATATCAAGCAAACCCGAGCGACGGGATCTGGCTCGACACAGTTACCGCGGAAGGCAAAGCAAAGGTCACGGCCAAAGCGCACAACTGGAAGGCCAATTACCATGATGTGCGGGCGATGGTGAAGTTTGTCGACGCCTTCGGGCCTCAAATGAAGGTGCGGTGAAAGAGCGGGAGACCACGGATGGACGCGGATGAACACTGATAAAAGCATGGTAGAACCTGAACAACCGATTGGTGTCACTTTTGCTGCCCGGGTGCTGACCCCATTCCTCATCCATCGACAGCGGTCTCTCTGGTTGCCCCGAATCTGCGGGTTGAAAGCTTTTGTGACCTTGGGCGAAGTGAAGAGTGGCAACCTCTTGTTTCTTCATCTGTGGTCGCCCCGGATCTGCGGGGGTTGAAATCCTTATGACCTTGGGCGAGACGCCGGTGCTCCAAGCGGGCCAGCAACAGGCCAGGAAATCCGTGTTGGACAGGGGTGGCGGGTCTGGTAATGGTGTGCGGCAGCCAGCATTGACAGGCGCCCTATGAGAGAACTTTTACTCGGAATCGACAGCGGCACGCAATCCACCAAGGTTTTAGTCGTCGACTCACGCGACGGCAAAGTGCTGGCCTCGGCAGCACAGGAATATGATTTGATTCCCGACCTGCCGGCCGGAGCGAAGGAACAGCACCCGCATACGTGGCGCGATGCCACGGCCAGCGCGATCCGACGCGCCTTACGCCAGGCCAAGGCTTCCAGCGGAGATGTCAAAGCCATCGGTGTCAGCGGCCAACAACACGGATTCGTGCCCCTGGACAAGAACGGCGAGGTGATCCGACCGGCCAAGCTTTGGTGCGACACCTCGACCGCGGCGGAATGCGAAGAGATCACTAGCCGTGTTGGCGGACTCAAGAAAGCCATCCGGCTCCTGGGCAATGCCGTGCTGCCGGGGTTCACGGCCGGCAAGATTCTTTGGCTGAAGAAACACGAGCCGAAAAACTTCGAGCGGCTCGCGACGGTCTTGTTACCGCACGATTACCTGAACTTTTGGCTGACGGGTGAAAAATCGATGGAATATGGAGATGCGAGCGGAACGGCGCTGCTGGATGTGCGCAAACGCAGATGGTCGGGTCCAGTCCTCGAAGCGATTGACGCCGGGCTGGCGTCCAAGCTGCCTCCCCTCCGGGCCAGCGATGAACCGGCCGGAAGCTTGCAACCCTCAACGGCCAAGCTGCTGGATTTGAACGCGGGCATTTTGGTGAGCGCGGGCGGCGGTGATAATATGATGGGCGCGATTGGGACTGGTAACACGCAAGAAGGGGTGATTACGGCCAGCTTTGGCACCAGCGGAACGATTTATGCCTGCGCCGAAAAGCCAGTAGTGGATCCGGAAGGGGAGATTGCTGCTTTCTGCGACTCGACGAATCGCTGGCTGCCGCTGCTGTGCACGATGAACGTCACGGTCGCCACCGAGATGGTGCGCGAAGACTTTGGCTGGTCGCATGAGAAATATGCCGGTGAGTCGAGCCGGATTCCGGCCGGGTCAAATGGACTATTGTTGTTGCCTTACTTCGAAGGCGAACGCACGCCCAACGTCCCGGACGGGACCGGAGTTTGGTTCGGAGTAAATAAAAAGACTTTTGAGGCAGGGCATTTTGCGAGAGCGGCGATGGAAGGGGTGACCTTGGGAATGAACTACGGTCTGCGGCGGCTCGCGGGGCTCGGGGTCAAACCCACGCAAATCCGCGCGACCGGCGGCGGCGCCAAATCGAAGGTTTGGCGTCAGATTATGGCCGATGTATTTAACACCGAAGTGGTGACATTAAAGGTGAGCGAGGGGGCGGCTTACGGGGCGGCGTTACAGGCGCTCTGGTGCTGGCGTCTGCAAAAAGGCGAGAAGCTGTCCATCCAGGAGATCACGGATCAATTTATCGAGCTGAACAAAGGCGAAACAGCGGAACCGGAGCGGGACAACGTGGCCATTTACAAGGAATTGCAGGGCTTGCAGGACGAAATGTCGCGCTCGCTTCGCGAAGTATTCGCCAGGCACAGACGTTTTGTGCTGAGGTAAGCTTGGATCGGCCGGTCCAATAAGCTATTTTGCGAGTGAATGGCGAGCCCAACCTTGACGAAGCGCGGTGCCTGGACGGACCAGGAGCTGGAAGATCTGCCGGCCGATGGGCATAAGTACGAACTGCTGAACGGGCGACTGATTATGAGCCCGGTCCCTGCCAATCACGGTGCGATTTGCGTCCGACTCATCTTGCTGATTGGTGCTTTCGTCCAGCGGCACAAACTCGGTGAGGTTTATGATTCGAGCACCGGGTTCCGGACCTCCGAGTCCATTCTGCTTAGCCCGGATGTTTCGTTTGTCAGTAAAGCCACTCTGAAGAAGGTTTTTCGCGGGCCGGACAAGTTTCTGCGCGGCGCTCCGGATCTGGCTATCGAGGTTTTATCCCCGAGCGACCGGACTCAATTGATACACAAAAAGCTAGATCTCTATTTCGAGCATGGAACGCGCCTGGTTTGGATCGTCAATTGGAAGCTCCATCAGGTCCACATCTATCGACCGGACAGCATTTCGGCGGTCACCCAATCAAACGATCTGCTTTCAGGCGATGAAGTGCTGCCAGGGTTTAAGTGCCGGCTGCACCAGATTTTTCCAAAACTCTCCCGGTGAGCTTTGCGACTGAATTCGAGACATTAAGCGCGCCAACTTTGGTTGAGCGTGCCCGTTCTGCCACGCTGCCTATGGTCCAGAATGCTCTGGACAGAAACCAGCTTGGCCTGGCTGATTTTGCCGTTCTGATTTCCCCGGCCGCCGGAGAAGTTCTGGAGGCGCTGGGTCAACGGGCGCGCCAGGTGACGCAGCAGCGGTTTGGAAAGGTGATCCGGCTATTCGCGCCGTTGTACCTCTCCAACGAGTGCATCAACAATTGCCGGTACTGCGGTTTCTCGCGTGACAACCCTATCCTGAGAGTAACCCTCAGCGCGCAGGAAGTGCGCGAGGAGGCGCAGGCTCTCGTTGCCCAAGGATTTCGCAATATCCTCCTGGTTTCGGGCGAACACCCGAAGTTCGTCTCGAACAATTATCTGAGCCAATGCGTTCAAGTGGTGCGCGAAGTGGCGCCGAGCATTTCACTCGAAATTGGTCCGATGGAAACGCCCGACTATGAGCCTTTGGTCCAATCAGGCGCCGAAGGCCTGGTCGTGTACCAGGAGACGTACGACCCGGCAGTGTACCACCAGATGCATACTTCGGGGCCAAAACGGAATTTCGCCTGGCGCCTGGCCACACCCGAGCGGGCGTATGCGGCCGGATTCCGCCGGCTGGGCATTGGCGCCTTGTACGGTCTCGCTGACTGGCGTTACGAGGCGATTTGCCTGGCGGCTCACGCACAATACCTGTTGCGAAACTGCTGGAAAGCTTCCCTGACGATTTCACTGCCGCGGCTGCGGCCCTGCGCGGGCGAATTTCAGCCACTGACCCATATGACCGATCGCGAAATGGCGCAGCTCGTTTGTGCGTTTCGCCTCATGTTTCCGGATGTTGGCCTGGTGCTTTCAACGCGGGAATCCCCGCGGTTACGCGATGGACTGGTGCCTTTGGGGATAACACTGATGAGTGCTGGCAGCCATACCGAGCCGGGCGGCTACACGGGCGCCGGCAGAAACAATCTGCATCACACTGAAGGCGGCAGAATTGTGGAACTGGGCGCAAGCGAATGGGCGAATGCCGGCGAACAGGCCGTGGCGACCGGCCAGTTCGATATTGCGGATGAACGCACGCCTCACGAAGTAGCCGAACGGTTGCGGCGGCTGGGCTACGAACCGGTGTGGAAGGATTGGGATGCGGCGCTGGCCTCTTAGAGCGGGTCTTAAGATTTGGGTTGGAGTCCCGCCTTTAGGCGGCCCGGCGCCAAAACCGTCTGAAGGCGGGACTCCAAACCCAGGTGTCCACGCGCAAGCCGGTGTTTTGAAAGAGACTCTACGGATGTTCAGGGCACACCATGCATGAATTCAGCCCGGGGAAACGTTGTTGCAAACGGGAAGGAAATTGAGGCATCGTTGCCTTGCACACTCGAGGAATTCCTGGTTTCACAACGGCTTCTGCCGCGCAGTGTGGTAGTTGAACTCAACGGTGAGGCAATAGCACCGTCAGAATTTCCACAACGGCAGCTCACCGCGGGCGATCGAATGGAGATCGTCAAAATTGTTGCCGGAGGTTGAGCGTGAACCTCTTAAAGCCTTTGGGGTGGTTGCGGGTTGCGGCGCAGAACGCGGCCCAAATGGTGCACCGCGACGACCTTACCCTGGTCAACCGCGCTCGAGGCAGCCACTTGCGCTTTTGGAGGCTGGTGTTGTTGGGAACTGTTCTTGCCGCTCTGCCGATCGGCGCGCAAACCAACACCAATAAGGTGGCTGCGACCAACCATCCTTCGGCGTTGGTTGAGGATGTAGAGCACCTTAAACCGGTCACGTTCAGGCTCGACCAGTTTGCGCCGCTTCGCGAGAACACATTCCTGGGAGAGCCATTGTGGAAATATGCCGCGTCCCTGATCTACATCCTGCTGGCACTCTACGCGGCCAAGTTGATTGATTGGATCACGCGCACGTGGTTAAAGCGGGTGGCGTCGCGCAGCACGATGGGCGTTGATGGAGTGCTATTGGACCTGCTGCACGGGCCAATCCGGATCGTCGTCTTTGTCACGCTGCTGAATGTGGGCCTGAACATTTTTGATTGGTCACCACGGATCCGGCTGTACCTCTCGAAAGGCCTCATTATTATCGTTGGCGCTGCACTGACGTACCTGGCGATCAAAGTGCTGGATCTGCTGCTGAATATCTGGCGCCGGCGCCACGCTCGCGAGGCGGACCGCAAATTCAACGATCAACTGTTCTCGGTTATCCGGATCAGCCTGAACACCTTCGTGATTCTGGTGGCGATTCTGGTTACCGCACAGAACATGAACATCGACATCACCGCCGCGATTGCCTCGCTGTCGATTGGCGGCCTGGCGGTCGGCCTGGCGGCGCAGGATACCCTGGCGAACTTATTCGGCGCGGTGGCGGTATTTGTCGATAAACCGTTTCGGGTCGGGGACCAGATCAAACTCGACGGCGCCGAAGGGACGGTGGAAACGGTGGGATTGCGCAGCACTCGTCTGCGAAGCCCGGAGGGCCACCTGATCGCGGTTCCGAACAAAACGATGGGCAACGCGACCATTACGAACATTACCCAGCGACCCAGCATAAAAACGGTCATGAACTTTGCCCTGGCACGGTCTTTGCCCGCGGAAAAGGTCAAACGGGCGGCGGCTTTGCTGGAGGAGATCTATCGGGCTAATCCTATGACCCAGGATGTCTGGGTCAGCTTTAATCAGTTCACCGGGCCCAACCTGAACATTCAGGTCATCCACTGGTGGAAAGGCAACGACTACCAAAAGTACCTTGCGGGAATGCAAGAAATGAATCTGGCCGTCAAAGAGCGATTCGACGCGGAAGGGATCGCCTTCGCGTGAGAGCTACTTGTTGGCAGCGCCCGCTGGCGGCAAAGCGTTTGTAAGGGAGGCACTGCCCGCCGGGCTCGCCAAATAAGCGTCCAGATGGTATTTAGTGACGATCGGCGCAAAATCCGGATGCGTACGACCATACTCAGCCAGTCTCCGGACAAAGTCCTCGATGCCGGGATGATTATTGGCGTATTCGGCCATGAGCGGCGCAGCGGCAAGCTGAATCGCGTTTAGGTCTGCCTGCGTTGATTGCCATTGTCGCCGAAGGAAGACGGACAAGGTGCCGCTAATGACGATCAGAATCAGCAACAGGGAGGAGACGAGTTGTTGCAGTTGGTCGTAGCGCGCCTGGAGTTGCAGCAGATCAGGTTGCGGAGCGGTGCTGGCGGCAGGGACGTTTTCCATAAATCATTTGCCTCCAGACCGGTTGGTGCTGGCTGGGGCTGGCGAGGAGTTGGGCTTGAACCCGGTGGATTGGAGCAATGGATCGATGGCCGGATTCTTTTTGCTGTACTCGAGGACGTCCTTTCCGAGTGAAAGAATCAGGATGCGATCGTTCTGAGCGACTGCGGCTTTGAACTGCACTTCGCGCAGCTGTCTGGCGCTGCTAATGTACAGTCCGCAAAAAACCACCGAAGCAAGTGCGCTGGCTACAAGGATGACCAGCAGGACTGTTGTTCCCGGACTCTTGTTCATACGTTGAGGCTGCCGAGACTCTTCACGGCCTTCACGATGGCATGGGCATCGATACCGTACTTGGCCAGGAGTTCCTCCGGTTTGCCGGAATGAGGCAACTCGCGCACTGCAAGTTTGTGCACTTGAATGCCCGAGACGCTGAGCTCGCCGGCTACGGCGTCCCCCAAACCACCTTCTGCGTAGTGATCCTCGACAGTCACGACAACCCCACCGGTTTTTTGAGCCGCGCTGAGAATAACGTCCTTTGCCAGAGGCTTGATGCTATAGGCATCGATCACGGTAATGCCGATCCCTTCATTCTTTAGGGCGTCAGCCGCTTTGAGCGCCTCATACAACGTCACGCCGGCCGCGACGACGGTCGCTTTATCGCCCGCTCCCTGTCGCAGCACCTTGGCGCCACCAATCGGAAACTGTTCGTCATTTGAATAGATGACCTCAGTTTTTGGCCGCGAGGTGCGCAGAAAGCAAACTCCCCGGTGCGCGGCCATTTGGTCGACGAGTTTCTCGGCGCTGACGGCGTCGCTTGGGTAAAGCACAGTGCTGCCGGCCACAGCGCGCATCATCGCCAAGTCTTCCAAACCCATCTGAGAGGGACCATCTTCGCCAATGCTCACCCCGACATGCGACCCGCACAATTTCACGTTGGCGGTGGAAATGCCCGCCACCCGGATCTGATCGAAGGCGCGGGTGAAAAAAGTAGCGAAGGTGGACGCGAACGGCACCTTGCCCCGAGCCGCGAAACCGGTAGCCACACCGACCATGTTCTGTTCGGCAATAAAACATTCGCTAAAGCGGTTTGGGAATTTTTTAAGGAACTTGTCCGAAAAGGTGGAATTCTTGGTATCGCCATCCAGAGCAACGACCCGAGGATCGACTTGACCGATCCGAGCTAAGGCAGTTCCAAAGGCCTCGCGGGTGGCAACTTTGTCGCCAAGTTTGTAGCTGAGCGGCGGGTAACTTGCCGGCGCCGTATTGTTAGGGGCGGGCAGTTGAGCCGGAGCGGCAATGGGGTGACCCATTCCAGATCTGGCGCTGGGCTGCAGCTCGGCAATCGCGCGTTGGGCTTCCTCTTTGGAGAGAGGCTTGCCGTGCCAACCCTCCTGGTCCTGAATAAAGGAAATCCCTGCGCCTTTGAGAGTCTTGGCAAGAATGACCAATGGTTGATTGCCCAATCCGACGGCCGCCAGAACCTCGACAATTTCCTCAAGGTCATGTCCGTCGATTTCTTCGGTGCGCCAGCCGAAAGCTTCGAATCGGCGCTTGTACGCATCCAGGTTGTGCCCGAGCGGAGTTGGATCACTTTGACCGAGGCGATTGACGTCAACGAGGGCAATTAAATTATTGAGTTGATTGTAGCCGGCCAGGGCCGCGGCTTCCCACACGGAACCTTCGGAGCATTCGCCGTCACCCAGCAGCACGTACGTGCGATAATCCAGGTTATCGAGCCGGGCGCACAAGGCCATACCGACGCCGACGCTCAGGCCCTGGCCAAGAGAACCGGTGGCGACGTCAACAAAGGGCAGGCGCGGCGTTGGATGGCCTTCGAGCTCGCTGCCCAACTGACGCAGCTTAAGCAGTTCCTCAGTGGGAACTAAACCGAGCTCGGCCCAGACCGCGTACAGCAGGGGTGCGGCATGGCCTTTGGAAAGAATGAACCGGTCGTTGTTATAGAAGTGCGGATTCTTGGGATCAAACCGCATATGGCCGAAGAACAGAGCGGCCACGAGGTCGGCGGCCGAACAGCAAGAGGTGGGGTGACCGCTGCCGGCAGCCGTGGTTGCGTTGATGGAATGGATCCGCAACTGGTTGGCGATGCCCTTGAGCGTCTCGGTGTCAATATCATTCATGGATGTGCAAATTTAATTCCTAAAACCCAAGAGGAAAGTGGATTGTGTCCGTTCCCCACGCAAGCTGCCGGTACGCGAGGAGAGGGTCAAACTGTCAACCTTCACCTCCGGAAGCCAGACGACGCCCACACCAACTCGCGTAAGGTCTATTATGGCAAAGAGCATCCCGATTGTAAATCCCAACATTCGCCATTTGTTATCGTTTTCATTGTTGTTGCGGTTGAAGTATGAGTTCACAGCCGTTTCTTGGCAAACGCACGACCCGAGGCTGATTTCAAATACCGTTCGAATTCAACCGCACGCTGGCGGTCAGCAAAAGCAACGGCAGTCTTAATGCGCCAAGGACGGCGTTTGGCCGTGTGGTAGACTTGTCCGGCATTGTGGGTTTCCAGACGAACCCGCAAATCCTCTGTGAACCCGACATAGAAGGTTTCCGGGGCCGCTTCGCTCTGGAGAATATAGACGTAGGAGAATTTCATTCCTTTTCTTTGCTGGCTTGCCGAGCCGTAGCTCGCTCGTCAGACGGCGATGTGGCCCGCCTTCGCCCGAGGCTTCGGCGCGGCAGCCTTCGCTCTCCACTGCGTTGCGAGCGAAGGCTGGTGCGCGAGGCGGGGGTCGAACCCACAACCTTCGGCTCCGGAGGCCGACGCTCTATCCAATTGAGCTACTCGCGCACTGGACAGCGGAAACGTAGGTTAAGTGCGCAGCGACAGCAACCTCTTTTGCAGCCGTGATCAGGGAAGGCCAGTGCACCCGGTGAGCGGCGGCGTCTCGCCCGCGAATTGCTGTGTCACCAAATAACGAACACTCTGGCGGGAGGCCGGCGCTCCCAGTCTCTGGCGCGATGCGCTCTTACGAGGTCGGACAGCACTCCACCTTTTTGACTGCTTCCATTAGGTTGCGGGCCATGGCGTCGGCGCTGAATCGCTCAAACACGACGCGCCTTCCGGCGTCACCCAGAGCGCGCGCGCGAGGCGGATCGAGCAGAAGCTGCTCGATGGCGGCGGCAAACTCCTCAAAATTCCCAGGTTCGCACAGCAGTCCGCCGCCGGTAAACTCGATCAGCTCGGGAAAAGCGGCGGTGCGCGGCTGAACGACCGGCACCCCGGCGGCCAGCGCCTCGATCACATACAAGCCGAATGCTTCTCCATAAAGCGCCGGGACACAGAACACCGAAAAGGATTGCAAGAGCTTGAGCTTCGTAGGGCGGTCCACGTTGGGATGAAAAGCGACATCTTCGCCCAAGCCGGCCGCTGCCAGGCTTTCCTGAAGATCGCGAACCAAAGGCATATCGGCCGGTCCCAGGCTGCCCGCGACACAAAGCTTAAGCCCGGTCACTTGTCCGCGGCGGCGCACCTCGACAAAAGTGCGTACCAGCGTTTCCAATCCTTTCTCGCGGCACATTCGCGCCAGGTACCCGAGAACAGGAACGCTGCCCTGGCCCGGCCGGAGAGTGGAGCCCGGGTGGGCCTCGTCTCCAGCGGAGCCGCGGTTCAAATCCGCGTAGCCGTCGAGATTAATGCCATTATAAACGACTCGTATGCGTTCAGCGGGCAGTTCCAGCCGGTTCTGCATGAGCCGGGCGAAATAGCCGCTGGGAGCGACGAATAAATCGGCGTCCTTGGCGCGAGAGGCGAGCGCGGACCAACATTCGCTCCGATCCGGCTCGGGCAAGCTGTCGAGAAAGTAATCCTCGCCCTGAAGCATGCAGATAAGAGGACGTTTCAAGACCTGCTTTAGTTCACGAGCCAACCCGAGCAACAGCGCGTTCGAAAGGAAAATCATGTCCGGCGGCGGCTGGCTCTTGAGCCAACGCACGAGATCGGTCAGTTCCGGCGCCTGGTTTCCGGCTTCGCCCAGCAACATCGAGAGGGTTAGTGGCCCGAGGCTTTCGGCACGAGTTTTGGAAGATTGTCGAGCCGCCCATTTCAGCAGGCCAGGCGAGGCCAGCAGATGATGCAGCCAGCGAGGAGCTTTGCGGAACCAGGTCGACTTCTGGTCAAGATACACATTAATGCCGCTGAAAAATACCGGGGTGCCGGCGCTCTGATCGTTTTCGTCCAGGGTCAGCGGAAGATAGAGCGGGACCATGAGCACCTGGTGGCCGAGTCGGCGCAACGCCGCGACCAGCGCGTTATCGCGCAGGCAATTGCCGCAATACATTGTGCCGGCGCCGGGAGTGAGTTGCAGGATATTCACGACCTACGGCTGCTTCGCCCCAAAGCAGTAAACCGATCCGTCATCGCAGCCGATCACGACTCGACGCGCCGCGACGGCGGGGGAGCTCTCGATGGGCTGACCAATCTCGTAAGACCATAGCTCAGTTCCCTTATCGAGCGAGAGTATATAAAGGCGTCCGTCGTCTGAACCAACCGCCACTCTATCGCGGCATATGACCGGAGAGCTGTCGACCTTCCCGCGGGTCGGAAAAGCCCAGAGGGGTTTGCCATCCTCGCGTCTCACGCAATGCACCAATTTGTCCCGGCCGCCGAAAACAACACGATCCGCAGTGAGGGCCGGCGAGGAAAAGTACGGGAAGTTTCGATCTTGAAATACCCAAACTTTGCGACCCTCTTTGATATCGATGCACAGGAATTGGCTTTCATATTGGCCGAAGAAAGCGCGGCCGGAGTCCAATGCGACCGAAGCCGCCACATAAGCGCCGGCGTCCACTTCTTTGACCTGCTGCCCGTCGCTTAAACCAATCACATGCAATAAGCCATCGCAGCCCCCAAACACCGATTGATTGTCTGAAACGGCCGGCGAACCATTGATATAGTTGCCGGTCTCGTATACCCAGTTGGTTTTACCGCTCAATGCGTCCAGACAGTGGAGCTTAAAATCATAGCTGCCAATCAGGACAGCCGATTTGCCTCCCGCTCGTGTCCAATTCGGTGAGCCAAGAATCTTGTCCCCGGTCTCGTACTTCCAGGCCAGCGTCCCTTTGTTCGCGTCCAGGGCGTACAGAAAAGCGTCGCTGGAACCAATGAAAACTTTGCCGTCCAGAAACAAAGGGGAGGATTCAATCTCGGCTCCCGTTTTATAGGCCCACACCTTCTGTCCACTGTCGAGCTTGAGACAATAAACATTACCGTCGGCCGAACCGATTATCACTTTATCGCCGGCGATGGCTGCGGAAGACTTCACCGCCCCACGGGTCTTGAAGCTCCAAAGCAGAGCCGGCTTTTCAGGCAGATTCTCGGTCGTAACACCACACAAGCCCGGGCCGCCGCGAAACATAGGCCAGTCGTTGGCGGCGTGGAGCCTGGGACAAGCCAGGAACAAGAAAGCGGCCACTGCTCCGATCCATCGAGATGTTGGGAGCAGGGCCTCGCGGGGGCTTGCCCCTCCGGCCGCCTGGGCGCGCCGGCGTCTCGCCGGCGAGTTCCGTGCCGAACCAGCACCACGGTGGCACGCCGACGCTGCCAAGTGCCCGCTCAAATGCCCTTCCATTTCGTTCGAAAAGCGCCGGGGACTGGCGCCCTCCACCGCTTTTTAATGATAATCAATCGATGTGGCGGAGCGAAGAAGTCCAGATCCTGGTGGCATTGGGCCGTGCCCTACGGCTGCTCGACTTTTGCCGAGGCCTCATTTCTTATCCCAATTATTAGCTTTGATGATCTGCTCGAGCTGGAGCTTTCCCTCCGCATCCTCGGGGATGATTTCCCAGCGAGCGAGATAGCGCGCGACGTCACGCAGATGCTTTAGCTCGTCTTTCTTGGCGGCCAATTTGTCAGGCGGAAGCTGCTGGATGTCGGCCAGGTATTGCCCGGCCAGGACTTTAGCTCTTTCGAGAGCGGCGTCGTCCCGCTCGTACACCAGGGACTCGCCCAGGCGCAACAGCTCCGGGACTGGGTTGTTTGGATCCTTGAGCTTTTCAGCCTGTTCACGCAACGAGGCCGCGATTTCAGCGCGCTTGGCCATGGTGGCGTCGACCGTCAGATATCCATCCGTGCCACCTTCGATGGCTCGCGGAGGCAGCGGCCGGTACCAGACATTGCGGTACCGCACCGGGTTGCCGTGATCCTGCAACTTGAGGGGGCCTTTGTCCGGGAAGGGGCCCGGCTTGGCGCGGGCCATATGACCGGTTCCACCTTCGAGCATGGTGTGATCCTGGACCAGGACGCCATTTTCAAAAACCGTCACGTAACCGGGGTCCACCGCTTTGCCATCCTTGTAGATCGGCCGGCGAAAAACGATATCGTAGCTTTGATATTCGCCGGGCGGTCGGAGCGCATTAGCCATCGGGGGGTTCACACCGTAAACCGAGGCGGCAAATCCGTCGGCATAGGTAGGATTGTCGTAGTTGTCCAACACTTGGACCTCGACCAGGCCCATCAGGAAAACACCGCTATTGCCGCGACCCTGGCTTTCCCCCTGAACTTTCGTCGGCGCGGCCCATTCGACGTGCAGTTGACAATCGCCAATTTTGTCCTTGGTCCGGATGTAACCCGAACCCGGCACGCATTCCATGGCACCGTTCTTTACGACCCATTTGGTAGGCACGCCTTCACCCTCGTCAGCTTCCCATTTTGAGAGATCCGTTCCGTCAAACAGGACGATCGCATCGGAAGGAGGTTTGCCCGGCTGCTCCTGGGTGCTGAAGGAACCGGGCGTGACCAGCTTGGGCTGGGGGCGGTTCCGGTCATGGACGGCCCAGGGATGGTGATCGTCCGGCGCATCGCCATAGAAAGCTGAGCCCGTGTTCGCGGCCAGGCCGCTGCACGCAAGCGAAAGAGCGCCGAAAAAAACAAGTGAAGGGAATTGAGGTTTCATAGCGTTGGTCCGATTCAACTGTGGCCCAGTAATAAAGCCTGACCTTTTGAATGTCCAGCTTGCGCGCACGGCCGCTGGGCCGAGTTACAAGAGCGCCAAAGCGTCCGGCTTCCTCTGGGACGCCCCGGTCACTGGTGTCAAGGCCCTATTGAACGAAAATGCAGGTCACCGCATCTAATCTTGTGTATGAACTATAAGAGGCACCCTGGAAATGCCCGCCCCGCTTTAGCCAAGGGCCAGCTTTGGAAGCTCAATCATCTCTACATTCAAATTGTTGAATTGGGCAAGAGAATCATCCATTACCGCATGCTCAGCGATCTGAAAGAAACTGGCGCCCGCATTAAGACCAGCAGCGTGGATGTGCTCTGGGGTTATTTGCAAAGCCGGCACGCCCGGTTGGTGCGCGGCACTACCTTAGCGAATCAAAGCCACATGCCCGCCGGAGGGGCCTGATCGAGCCGTTCCAGGATCAACCAAGGTAAATCCCGGTGACACGGAAAAACGGGGCGGTTTGCCGCGATTTGACGAACCGTCTGCTCGGAGCCTCAATCCTATGGGTCCCTCGTCCGGGTTCATCCGAGCTTGCAACTGCGTTTTGCTTTAAAGCGATTTTTTCAACAGCTCGATGAATTGCTTCATAGCCGGGGAAAGTACTTTGCCTTTCTTGTAAATTACGGCTAATTCACGGAAAAATTTCCCCTCCAAGCGCACGGCGGCCAGGGTTTTGTTGGCCAGCTCTCCGCGAATGGTCTCTTCGGGCAGGATCGCCACGCCCGAATCGATTTCGACGGCGCGTTTGACCGTTTCGACGTTATCAAACTCCATGACGTTGTTCACGCTGACGCCGTTTTCCTTGAACATTTTGTCGAGGGCCTTTCGAGTGGGAATGTCTTTCTCGAAGTTGATGAACCGTTGGCCGCTCAAGGCTTTGAGTTTGATCGACTTGGACTTGGCCAGGGCATGTTGCGGGTGACAGGTCAGGAAGAGGGCGTCCTTGCGCAGCGGCACAATTTCGAGCTTGGGATCCGGCGAAGGATACGCCACCAGGCCCAGGTCGACAATATTGCTAAGGACATCGTCGTACACCTCGTTGGCGCGGCGGTATTCCACGTGCACGTTTACGGTAGGGCAATCCTGCAAGAATTTTTTGATGCACGGCGGAAGATCGTACAGACCGATGCTGTAGACGGTGGCGACATGAATGTTGCCGGAGAGTACGCCCTGAATTTCCTGGAGCTTGCTCTGTAACCCTCCGTAGCTCTGGAGAATTCTCTTGCTGTAATCGTACAGCACCTCGCCTTCGGGAGTGAGCCGGAAGTTCTTTTTGCTTCGCTCGATGAGGAGCGATTTAAATTGGCGTTCCAGGGCGCTGACGGTCTGGCTGACCGCCGACTGGGTGACCTTGTTGATCTGCGCGGCTTTGGTGAAACTTTTGGTCTCGCTGAGATCGCAAAATACCTTCAAAGATTCCAATTGCATGCGGGCATTTGACAGGAAAGCGGGGGGAAGTCAATATTTTACTAATGATGAGGTATTAGTTGGCCGCGGCGCGGTTGTCCCATTGGCGCCACCCTGTTGGTGCGCGACGGAACGCGATTTGCATTCGACAACTAAGCCTTTGAGCGACAGATTTCCGCATGGTCGCAACCAATTCCACGATGTTGCCTCTCGGGAGCAAGGCGCCAGACTTCAGGCTGCCCGATTTCCACGGAAAAAATGTCTCTCGGTCAGATTTTCGCGATGCCCCTGGACTCATGATTGTTTTCATGTGCAATCATTGTCCCTACGTGAAGCACCTTCGTGGCGGTCTCTCGCAGCTCGCGCGCGAGTACCTTCCGCTCGGCATCGGCATCATTGGAATAAATTCCAATGATGTAGACCATTATCCGGCGGACAGTCCCGAGAAAATGGCCGAAGAGGCAAAATCGGCGGGCTACTTGTTCCCGTACCTGTACGACGAAACGCAAGCCGTCGCCAAAGCATATCGGGCGGCGTGCACTCCCGACTTTTATGTTTTCGACCAGAACCAGGCGCTGGTCTACCGCGGCCAGTTCGATGATAGCCGTCCAGGCAATGGCCTGCCGGTCACGGGCAAGGATTTGCGCGCGGCTTTGGATGCCTTGCTCGCGGGCAAACCGGTTTCACCTCAGCAAAAGCCCAGTATCGGGTGCAACATCAAATGGAAGCCGGGCAACGAACCCGATTATTTTCGCTGACCCGCGACAAAGTCCTGCCTTAACTTCCGCCTGAGTCGCCTCAACCCAACTGGCCGAATGCTCATCGGGATCGAAATCGGCGGCACCAAGCTGCAACTCGTCGCGGGCGACGAGCACGGAGTCATAGCGACTCGGCTTAAGTTGCCAGTTGACTCGGCGCGTGGCGCGGCAGGCATTCGAGAACAAATCCAGACGGCGTTACCCAAATTGGCGGCGGACTCGATGGCTTCGAGCATCGGCGTTGGCTTTGGAGGACCGGTCGACTGGCGGCAGGGCCGGATTTGTCGGTCGCATCAAGTCGAAGGGTGGTCCGAGTTCGACCTGGGGGGCTGGCTTCGAGAACTCACGAGCTTGCCTGCGCGTGTGGACAACGATGCCAATGTCGCCGGTCTGGGCGAGGCTGCTTGTGGCGCGGGCCGTGGCCGTAATCCTGTATTTTACGTGACGCTCGGCAGCGGCGTCGGTGGCGGCCTGGTGATTGATGGCCGGATCTATCACGGAAGCACGCCTGGCGAAGCGGAGATCGGGCACGTGCGGCTGGACCGCAAAGGAACAATCGTTGAATCGCGTTGTTCCGGTTGGGCCGTGGATGCGCGGATTCGTGTTCTAAAGACGAGCGCTCCGGAAAGCTGGCTGTGCCGAGCGCCCGGCTTCGGCCAGGGCGGTGAAGCCAGGCACCTTGCGGCGGCGCTGGCGGCCGGCGACCGCGCCGCGGCTGGCTTGCTGGCGGAATTGGCGGAGGATCTGGCCTTTGGACTTTCACACGTCGTTCATTTGTTTCATCCGGAAATCATGGTTTTGGGCGGCGGGCTTTCCGGCATAGGCGAACCGTTGCGGGTGGCCGTTGAAAAGGCCGTCTCTGGTTTCGTCATGGAGGCATTCGCGCCCGGGCCCCGGATCGCGTTGGCGGCGTTATGGGAGGACGCGGTTCCTACAGGGGCGCTTTTGCTGGCGGCTTCGGTACTGAACGGTGCGTAAGGGGTTAGTTGCGGCGGGGCTTGGGTCAGTTCGCACTTTTTCCCGCCCGGACCCCCGGAAAAGTTTCGCACTGACCCCAAGCCCCAACGGTGTGCGAAATTGGCCTGACAATGGCAGGCTGGCACGGCATGCTGGAGGTTAGATGAAGCAATGGATTGCGAATTACATCAACGCCCAGAAGGTTGCCCACGATTCCATTCCGGTCGAGGCAGTGGCGCAGCTCATTGAACTGTTACGCCTGGCGCTGAAGGAAGATCGGCAAATTCTGGTTTTTGGCAACGGCGGCAGCGCGGCCAACGCGTCGCACTTTATGACGGATCTGGGCAAAGGCGCGTCCGACAAAGCCGGCAAACGTTTTCGGGTGCTTTGTCTGAGCAGTGACGTGAGCTGGATTTCGGCCCTGGGGAACGATTATTCCTATGAGGACGTGTTTGTGGGCCAGCTACAGAATTACGGCCGGGCTGGTGACATTGCCCTGGCTTTGAGTGTGAGCGGCAATTCCCCGAATTGCGTGAAGGCGCTCGAATGGGCCAAGCAACATGGGTTGCGCACCATCGCCCTGGTCGGCGCCAAGCGTGGGCGGATGGCGGAAATTGCCGAGCATGCGCTGGTGATCAATGACACACATTACGGCCGCGTCGAAGACGCCCAAATGGGCATCTGCCATCTGCTTTGCTACGCTTTCATGGAACACCCTGAACTGGCCCGGTAGCCTCGGTGCGGCAGGAACATCGCATGGCTGCGCTTATTCTCACTCAGTGTTACTTAATTCCTGATCGTTCGTACCTGACCGCATAGAGCTCCACTTTTAGATCGACCGGTTGGGTCTCCAGGGAGAGGCAATGGATTTGGAGCGGAGCGCCCGGGTCCAAATCCTTGGGGCTAATCTCGCCGACCGCCCAGGAAAGACCGCTCCAAATGGCTTTGTCGTAGTTGATTCGTACCGGAACGGATCGTCCGCGAACAGCGGCTTGAATGGGAAGAATCTTACCCAGGGTTGTGCCGTTGGGCGGAGCGCCTCGCGAGCTTCGCACGGGTTGGCCTTGAGCGGATTGGCGCATGACGATGCGAAGATTCGCGTTCGGCGGAACCTGGATCTGGCCGGAAACCGAGTTGCTGCCATCCGAATGAAACTCACAGGGAATGGGACGAATGTCGTTCGGGATGCGGGTGTCTTCCTGAATCCCGAGATCGTATCGAGCTTTGGCAAATTCGCCGTAACCAATCACCGCCAATTGTTCCGGGCCAAGGCTGATTTGTTCTGTCTGAAGCGCGCCGAACTGGTGTGAGCGCACCGGCTCAAACCCGGCGTCGCGGAACAAAATGCGGCCGCTTCGAAGCGGCGGCTGCAAGCGATGAACCCGGGGCAGCGTGACGGCGCGACGGCTTTGGGTCGGATTTATCACCGTATAGACCGCGCCATTAGAGGCTAACGCGCAAAAGCCATAAGGCTCTTCGCGCCCCGGCAATCCGCCGAACGGATAAGTGCGGCCAAAGGATTGGAGCTGGAAGAAGAGTTGCTGCACCTTGGCGAACCAGGCGGCCTTGGGCTGGTCGAGGAGTTCGAGGTTGCCGTAGTACACATTCATCCAGCCGCCGCGGGCATGTTCGAGTAGAAGCATGCTTTTCCAAGCCTCGGTGCGACGCGCATAGCAGGTCCCCGCCACGCCGAACATGCAGCCGGTGTTGTCGATCCGTTCCAGCGGGACACCATTCGCCTCGTAATAGCGGACCATATGATCGCTGTAGATATCCATGGACCGCCAGAAATTCATGGCGGGCACATCCGCGAAGCGGGGATCGCCGCAATACAACGAGTCAAACGCTTCGAGCCAGCGCAGATCGACCGTTTGGCGGACCGGGACAAAGGTCCCGGCCGTGTCGCCGCCGAACCCGTTAAAGGCCGCGAGCAGGACCTCGGGGTTCTTCTTTTTGAATGCGATCAACGCTTCACGTAAGGCATCGCAGTTCTTCCGGAATATTTCCTCTTTGGTGAACTTCCGGGCCGCCTCAGGTGTGGCAATGGTGAAGTTGGCAAAATCGAACTTAAACAATCGCACGCCCCGCTCGTACCAGAACTGCATGGTATCGATGAACTGCGGCAGAAAACCGCCATCGAAAAAGCACATCGCCGACCCGGTAGCATCCATGGACGACTGCCACTCGGGGATGACGTCCAGGCGAAAGGGCACGTTGGAAGCGACCCATAAACCCGGTTTGATGTTATTCGTGCGGCACGCTTGGAGCCAGCCTTCCGGACCGCTGGGCCAGTTCGGTTTCCGAAAGAGCCGGTACCCACCATTGGTCGCATACCAGAATGCGTCCATCAGATAATAGTCAATCCGCACTCCTGCCCGGCGCAGGCGCACAATTTGGTCGAGTTCTTTCAGGGCCAGCGCCTCCGTCAGCTCGATGTTGTCGGAGAGTTCATCGTACGCGGACCAGTTGTTATAGACGGCGACAGGTTGGTTCAGGGCAACTGTGCCGCGAAACGGGACTGAATCAAAATCTCCGGCTATGGTTTCTGTGACTGCGAGCAGGAGGGCGCCCGCCCAAACCAAAAAGGCGGTCAGGAGAGGATGAGGGGGGAAACAAAAGCAGGCGAAAGGAGCGCTTTTCATTTTCTCGCCGAAAGGTAATTGGCCGTGGCCCAACCAAAAGCTAAAACAGCGAATGAACGCGAATGAACAGGAATTGGCACCGACAAACACGGAGGGCTAAGCTCTGGGCGGCCGGTTGAGGATACAATTCATTTTGCGTCGGGCAAGGAACTCGCCGGCGAGAGGCTGCCCTCCCAGGCAGTCCGTTTGGACTTTATCGCTCCAGTCAGATAAGCTGCGTGCAGCACGAACATGGAACGCGAACATAGAACGGGTTTGGGGCGAATGGTGACGCTTTTGGTAGAGACGTTCGGCTTGAGCTACGCGGCCGCCTGGTCGGCGTCGCTCCTGATCGTAAGTGTGCTTATGTTTGGCGTATTCTGGTTCGTGCATGCGGCTCCGCCACGCAGCATCGTCATCACCAGCGGGACGCCCGGCAGTTCGTTCGAAACCAACGCTTATCGGTACAAACAGATCCTGGCTCGCAGTGGAGTGAAGGTGAAAATTCTTGCGTCACAGGGATCGATTGAGAATCTGCAACGGTTGGAGGACCCTTCGGTTGACGTGGACGTGGGGTTTGTCCAGGGCGGCATCAGCAATGGACCGAACACGGCGAAATTGGTTTCGCTGGGAAGCATCTCGTACCAGCCGTTGTTAATTTTTCACCGCGGCACCAACTCGTTATCGCTGCTTTCCGAGTTCACGGGCAAGCGCCTGGCCGTTGGCGCGGCGGGCAGCGGCACGCGAATGCTGGCTATGACTCTGCTGGGGCTCAACGGAATCAAGCCGGGCGGCCCGACTGAGCTGTTGGATTTGGATGCTGAAGAGGCCACCCGGCAGTTGCTCGCCGGCAAAGTGGATGCGGTTTTTTTGATGGGCGATTCGGCTTCGCCCCAACTCATGCGTCAACTGCTGTTCTCCTCGGAGGTTCGAATGTTCAATTTCGGCCAGGCGGACGCTTACGCGCGCCGGGTCACCTATCTGAACAAACTCGAATTTCCGATGGGCTCGATCGATTTCGGCCGGAATCTGCCGTCGCATGACGTCAATCTCGTGGCTCCCACTGTGGAACTACTGGCCCGACCCAAACTGCACCCGGCGATTTCGGATCTCTTACTCGAAGCAGCGCAGGAAATCCACGGCGGCGCCAGCTTGCTTAAGCGCAAAGGGGAGTTTCCTTCGCCCCTCGAAGGTGACTTTCCGATCAGCCCTGAAGCCAGCCGTTATTATAAATCGGGCAAGACTTTCCTTTATCGCGCGCTTCCATTCTGGCTGGCCAGCCTGGTCAATCCCATCCTGGTGGCCATTGTGCCCATAATCGTTTTGCTCGTTCCCGGGCTCAAAGCCATTCCCTTCATCTTCCGTTTGCGAATGCGGCTGAAGATTTATCGCTGGTACCGGGCGTTGATGGCGCTCGAACGGGAGGTCCTGGAGGGGCACGGCTCCGGCGGCGGGCAGGAAGATTTGCTGGCTCAATTGGAACAGATCGAACAAGGGGTTAATCGGATGAAAGTGCCGGTCTCGTTCGCGGATCAGTTCTATGCTTTGCGGGGTTATATTGCCTTCGTCAGAACTCAACTGTTACAGGGCGTGAGAACTCGGAAATAGCGCTCACCGGTTCAGGACCAGGTCTGGCTCAGGCAGGTCCCGCTGGATTTCTTCCAGGCGATAGCCGAAGCCAGGACCATGGATGGAGGACAGATCCACTTTACCCTGGCGACGCTGATACAACCCCGGATGGACTTTGGCTTCGGGCGCCGAGGCGGCAGGATAGAACTGCATCGAATTAGTCTCGACGCCCATGATCGTGCCGACACGCGCGGCCAGGAGCAGGTGCGGAATCTGGGCTAACATCGGGTTGGTCAGGTCTTGAACCATCAGGCTCATCCCATGGGCGCGTGCCCAGCAAGCGCTAAGAAGGGCCCCGGTTTGCGTCTTGCACGTCTTGAGCGCAACTCCGGTCCAACCCAATTTACGTCCCAAGCGGATCAGCCGCCAGTCGTGAGCGCTTTCATCGAGGAACAATGGTTTGCGCTCGGATACACTATGCACGTCAATCTGATTGTGCTCTAAATCATAAGGGAACGGCTGCTCGACGTACAACAGGCAATCGTAAATTTTGGGGAAGTTCTGCCGCAGAAGGTCCAGGATGCGATTCACGTATTCGGGGTCCTTGACCGTGCAGTTGAAATCGGCGCTCAGCCATTCGACCCCCAAGGGCAGACCGACTCCGGCAACGGCAAGGAGTCTTTGGTAATCCCACCGTTCATCATTGCCGCGCAATTTGATCTTCAGACATTTCAATCCGTCGCGTTTGATCCAATCGCTTAGCAACGTTGGGTAGCCGTCGTCGGGCTCGGCCCCCGTCAGTTCAGAGGGTTCCACCGCATCGAGTCCGCCGACCAGATGCCAGGCTATTAACTGCGGCATTGGTTCTTTGACCAGATAATCCTGAGGATAACGCCCTGCGAAACTTAACTGGCGCGCACCGGGCGCGGGCTCCAAATAGCTCGACAGATCCCTGTTTAGGAGCTCAGGTCCGTACGTTTCGTAAACCGGGCGCTCGGCAAGGCGGCCAAAGGCATCATGCAGCGCGAGATCAAACGCCGAGTTGCACACGAGGGCAGCGAGCCAGGGCATGGCTTCGGATGATGCCCCGCGGCCGAGGCGGTTCCCCAGCTCGGATGTTTTGCTGATGCGACTCAAATGCGTGGCGTCACTGCGCGGTGGCTCCGAGGTCAGATTTTGGTTAAAGCGCGAAAACAGTTCCGGCAAGACTTGCTCCTGGAAATCGTAGCCCACCTCGAGAGCGTGGCCTTTGGCCGGAAAGTCCATCCAGGCCAGGGCGATTTCGCGGCAAAAACGTTGCAAAGTTTCCAATCGGGCGCCGTAAGGCCGCTCACTGGGCCAGACCCATTGGACGCTGAGGGGCATCTCTCCCCAACCTTCGGCGCACCGGCCATTGGCATCGACAACGCTTAGGCCCACCCTCAGGCACGTGACCGAGGTAAGTGTCTCCGGCCCGAACTTGAGCGGCACCCGAGTCCGAATGGGGATCAGACAGAGCTTGAGGCCGGTTAGGCGATAGAGGCTGGTGGACATTACCGCGGGCAAGCCGGCTTCTGATCCCGGCGGGAGGTTTGAAAATGGGCCGCCAATGTCTTAACGCGCGTCATTACTCACAACTGGCACAAGCTTGAGTTGGTTTTCCTGATTTGCAAGATATTGGAGTGGCGGTCTTCATACACTCGAACAGGATTTGCCGCAGGCGGCTTGATGCTCGGAATGGATTGGCATGCGTGCGGGCATTCGTTAGTTTAGGTGGACTAAAGACGCCGACCTACATCCTCTATATGAAGAAGTTCCTGCTGGTCCTTTGTCCCTCGCTTGCAATGGCGAGGCTTGGAGCCGCCGAAATTCAGGATTACCCCATTCATCCGGTGCCGTTCACCGCTGTCAAGGTCGAGGACAGTTTCTGGTCTCCCCGGATGGAAACCAATCGCGTGACAACCGTGTGGTATGATTTCAAAAAATGCGAGGAGACGGGCCGAATCGACAATTTCGCCAAGGCAGGCAAGTTGATGCCGGGACACTTCCGCGGCACGCCCTTTGATGACTCGGATGTGTACAAAGTGATCGAAGGGGCCGCTTATACGTTGGCGCTTCACCCGGATCCGAGGCTGGATCGGTACCTCGACGAGCTTATTAGCAAAATTGCCGCCGCGCAGGAACCCGACGGATATCTGTACACCGCGCGCACGATCGATCCGAAGGGCCAGGTGGACTTTTTTGGCCCTACGCGCTGGTCAAAACTGGCCGGGAGCCACGAACTTTACAATTCAGGTCATTTGTATGAAGCGGCAGTGGCGCATTTTCAGGCAACCGGCAAACGAACGCTCCTCGAAGTGGCCCTCAAAAGCGCCGAATTGATTTGCAAAACCTTTGGCCCGGGTCCGGATCAATTAAAGGAACCTCCTGGACACGAAGAGATCGAAATCGGCCTGGTCAAGCTGTTCCGAGCGACCGGGCAACGCAAATACCTCGAACAGGCGAAGTTTTTTTGTGATCTCCGAGGTCGAGCTGAAACGCACAAGCTCAGGGGCGCTTATCAGCAGGACCACAAACCGATTATCGAACAGGATGAAGCCGTAGGGCATTCGGTGCGAGCCGGTTATTTTTATTCTGGGGTGGCGGACGTTGCCGCGCTGACGGGCGACACCGCCTACATCGCCTCGATTGACCGACTCTGGCAGAATGTCGTGAGCAAGAAGATTCATCTTACGGGGGGCATCGGCGCTTCGCCGGATGGAGAAGCATTCGGCGCGAACTACGATCTGCCAAATGCGACCGCGTATCTCGAAACGTGTGCGGCGATTGCCAACGCGCTGTGGAATGAGCGCATGTTCCTGCTCCACGGGGAGGCCGGGTATTTGGATGTATTGGAGCGGGTGATCTATAATGGGTTCATCTCGGGCGTGGCCATGACCGGGGACCGGTTTTTCTATCCCAACCCTCTCGAGAGCGATGGGAAATCCACGTTTAACATGGGCGCGTGCCAACGCGCGCCGTGGTTTGGGTGCTCGTGCTGTCCGGTCAACGATGTGCGGTTCATTCCAGAAATCGCCAGCTTCATCTACGCTACTCAAGGAGAGAATGTTTTTGTGAACCTTTTCATTGGGAGCAGCGCCAAAATCGAAGTGGGAGGGCAACCGATCGAGCTGAGGATGACGACGCGTTACCCGTGGGAGGGCCGGGTGAGCCTACGAATTATTACGTCCAAACCAACTCGTTTTGCTTTGAACCTGCGCGTGCCCGGTTGGGCGCGGAATCAGCCCATTCCGAGTGACCTGTATCATTATGAGGATGGACTTAAACCGGAGGTCAAACTGTCGATTAACGCGGCAGCGGCGCACGTCGAGCCCGACAAGGGCTTCGCCCGGATCTCCCGGACCTGGAGGTCCGGCGATGAAGTCACCCTGGTGCTGCCCACGCCGGTGCGGCGCGTCGTGGCGCACCCCGCAGTGCAGGCCGATGCCGGCCGATTTGCCCTTGAACGTGGACCGCTGGTGTTTTGCGCCGAAGGGGCCGACAACGGAGGCAAAGTGCTTGATAAGGTCTTGCCCGGACAGCTGGATCTGCGGGCCGAGTGGCGCCCCGATCTTCTTGGCGGTGTCACCGTGATTCGGGCGGGCGCCCGCGAGGCGAAAACTGAACTCACGCTCATTCCTTATTACGCGTGGTGTCACCGAGGCCCGAATGAAATGCGGGTCTGGTTTCCGACCTCATCGGCTGTCAAAACCGCAGCAACTCACGGGTCGTTGACTAATCTCGCGCAGTCGAACTCCCGCGATCACACAGTTAGCGAATGAGTTTTCGGGTTGCCAATCCCAGCCAGGCCGGGGCGCTAGCCACCGAGAGTCCGCTGCACGACCTAACCGCGATCATTCGCTCACGCACGCCCCTCATTGCCGTGGAGAGCAATGAGGAACCGCAGGTAGTCTCGACCCTGCGCCAGCTGGGACGACAACTGCAGCTTAAGACCTTTCGCTGGACGGTCACGGAAGGGATGGTGGCCTTCGACACGAATGACCAGCCGACACAATCAGTACTTCGTGCGCAGGAACTGCTCAGCTACATAAAAACCTCCGCAACCAATTGTCTGTTCGTCCTGTTGGACTTCCGCCGTTACCTGGAGGATGACATCCATATCCGGTTTCTAAAGGACATCGCGTTGGATTATTCCCGTCACTACTCGACGGTAGTGCTGGTGGGCACGTCTTTGCCTATTCCGGAAGAGCTTCGGCCTTTTACTGCCCGGTTCCAATTGCCACTGCCCACCCCAACTGAGCTGCGAGGCATTGTTTGTGACGCCGCCGCCGATTGGGGCTCGCAGCATGGCCGGCGCGACGTTCACACGACCAATAAAGCGCTGGACTTGCTGGTGCGGAATCTGGCCGGGTTGACTGCGACCGATGCCCGCCGGCTCGCCTTCAAAGCCATTGACGATGACGGAGCGATAACCGAATCGGACATCCCTGAGGTGATGCGTGCGAAGTACGAAGTGCTCGGACAAGATTCGCCGCTATCGTTCGAGTATGAAACGGCGCGCTTCGCCGAGATTGGCGGAATGCAACGGCTCCGTTCCTGGCTGGAAGTGCGCAAATCGTTTTTCCGGGACGAAGCTCCTGAAAACCTCGATCCTCCGCGCGGGATGTTGCTGTTGGGAGTGCAAGGCTGCGGCAAGAGCCTTGCCGCCAAGGCGGCGGCGGGCATTTTCGGCATACCCCTGTTGCGCCTGGATTTTGGCATTCTCTATAGCAAGTATTACGGCGAAACCGAACGGAACTTGCGCAAAGCTCTGGATACGGCGGATGTCATGGCCCCCTGCGTGTTGTGGGTGGATGAAATTGAAAAGGGCTCCGCCGTCGGTACGGAGGATGACGGTCTGTCCCGCCGGGTTCTGGGCACTCTTTTGACCTGGATGTCGGAGCGCAAAAAACCAGTGTTCCTGGTGGCTACAGCCAACGATATTTCGTGCTTGCCGCCGGAACTGGTGCGTAAGGGACGCTTCGACGAGATCTTTTTCGTGGACTTACCCTCAGTGGCGAATCGGCAGGAAATCTTTAGGATTCATCTGCTCAAGCGGGCGCTGGACCCGGGGCAATTCGATTTGCGCGCTCTGGCGGAAGCCAGCGAAGGGTTTTCGGGATCGGAGATCGAGCAGGCCGTCGTTGCTTCGATGTATACGGCGCACGCCGGGGGCCGGGCGATTTCGCAACCGGATTTGGTGGCCGAACTCAAGCAGACTCGCCCGCTGTCGATTCTGATGGCGGAGAAAGTGGCGGAGATACGCGAGTGGGCGGCCGATCGGACGGTGTCTTGCGATTAGAGCCAACGGCTTACCAGCTTGACGATGGGTCTTTTTATACCGGCGAGTGGAGTTCTTACCCACTGCCAATGTCAAACCATTGCCGCGAGACTGGAACATCGATTGGCTATGAAGATCTTGCTGCGCAATACCCGAACCGGCCTTTTCTACGCCGGACCCGACCGCTGGACTCAGAATGATCCGGAGGCGTTCGATTTCGAACAAACCGACCTGGCGCTCGATGCGGTCCGGGAGGCCAGGCTAAGGAGTGTCGAGGTGCTGGTGAAGTTCGAGGATCCAGCTTTCGAGATTCCGCTGACGATCGTAGATGCAGGCCTGCCGGGTTGATCCGGTCCGGCGTCCAGCCGCCAGGCGACCGGTGCTTACTTTTTTGGTTCCAGTGGCACGCGGCAGGTGACCACAGCGCCCTCGGCTCCGTTGGCTTTTACCTCCAGACTCGCTCCAATGAGACTGGCGCGATAATTCATGATTCGCAACCCCATCCCTGTCGAGCGCCCCTGCAAATCAGGAAAAGGGACCCCGTCATTCACAATGGTCAGCGTCAGGGTCTGCGGTTGGGCATTCAAGTCCAGGCGCGCGACTTTGGCTTTGCCATGCTTGATGGCATTGGTCAGGGCCTCTTGCGCAATTTTGTAAAGTTGCATTACCATGGCGGAATCCAAGGCGGGCACTTCTCCCTTATGGTTGAAATCGCAGCGGATTCCAAAAAGTTCTCGCGCATGATCGGCCAGGTGTTCGAGAGCTTCGGGCAGGGTTTTGTTCTGCAGATCCAGGGTGGCGAGATCATGCGCCAGGTCACTGGCATGGCTCATTGCCTCCTGGACCAGGGCGTGAATCCGGGCGGCATCCTGGGCGGTGTCGGCCCGCAGTTTGGTGAGTTTCAGCTCGAGGCCCTTGGTCATGAGCGCGATTCCGGAGAGCTTTTGTCCAAGATCGTCATGCAAATCCAGGGCAATTCGGCGCCGTTCCTTTTCCGTAATTTCAAGCAACTCGCTTTCCAGACGCCGGCGCTCTGAGATGGAGGCCTGGAGTTTGGCATTGGCGGCTTTGAGTTCGGCCGTGCGGCGTTGGACACGGACTTCCAACTCGTCGTGGGCGCGGCGCAACTGCTCCTCGGCATGACGGCGTTGTATGAACTGGCCAATTTCACTGCCGATGGCGGTCATCATATTCAGCAGGACCTCATCGGACGGCAGCGACCGCTGCGTGAAGAGTTCGAGGACGCCGAAGAATTTGTCATCGTTTTGAATGGGAAACGCCACCCCGCCACGCAGGCCGGCGCCCAGGGCTGGCTCGCGCCTGAGAAACTCCGCCTCGCAAGGGGGCGGCCCGACCCAGACGGGGCGGCGTTCATGCCAAACAACGCCGGGCAAACCTGCGCCTGGTTTCAGCACCGCCTGTTTCGAAGCGTCGATGAAGGCGCGCATTTTGGGCGAGGAATCCCGCGAATTCATATCGACCAGGCGCAAGGAATCCTGTTCCGGGGAGGGTACCCATAAAGCCGCGACGTCGACCTCAAGACTGCCCAAGAGCGCATCAAGAATTCCCGGCACGGCGGCTTCCAAGGAAGCAGCGTTGGCCAGCACGCGGGTCACAGCATGTTCGGCTGAGAGTCGGGCCTCGGCGCGCTTGCGCTCAGTGATGTCCGAATTGGAACTCACCCAGCCGGTAATGTTGCCAAATGCGTCCTTGAGCGGGGTGACCTGAACCAGGACGGCAATCCTTTCGCCCGTGCGGCGGCAGTAACGCAGCTCCAGTCCGCCCGGCGGCGCATTGCCATTGATTATTTTTTCGAGCTCGCAGGTGATCGTCTCGATGTGCTCTGGAGGCCAGTACACAAATGGCGGTCTGGCCCCGATGAGTTCCTGCTGATTCCAGCCGACCATCGCGCAGAAAGCGGGGTTGACGTATGTTTGGCGTCCGTCCAGGTCCACGGCCGTTATGCCGGCCGGCAAGGAATTCTCGATCGCCCGGCGGAAAACCTGTTCGACCCGTAGTTTCTGATCAATGGTTTGGCGCGCCCGGCGCCCCTCGGCTTCTCTGAGCTCGCGCTGCACGGCCGGTCCAAGCCGGGCGAGGTTGTCTTTCATGACATAGTCATGAGCCCCGGCTTTCATAGCGGCTACGGCCGTATCGTCAGTGATATGGCCCGAAACAATGATGAAGGGCAGATCCAAGCCCTGAGTTTTGACCAGGGCCAGGGCCTCCAGGCCGTTAAAGCGCGGCATGACGTAATCGGCAATGACCACGTCCCAACGTTCGCTGATCAGGGCAGCGCTCATGGCCTCGCGCGTTTCAACCCGGTGGCAAAACGGTTCGTAGCCGGTCCGCTGCAACTCGATCTCGAGCAACAGCGCATCGTTCTGCGAATCTTCAACAATCAATACCCGCAGTGGCTGTCCAGCGGCCGAGGCTGTCGCTGGCTCCTGCGCCATGGGCCCGGTGGCGGGGTCCGTTGGGACGGAGACCAGAGTGGCAATCGATTCAGCTGATTTCATCACTCGGAATTGAGAAATAAAAAGTGGCTCCACGATCGATCTCACCGCGAGCCCAGACCCGCCCCCCATGCCGACGAATGATGCGCTTGACGATGGCTAAGTCGGTCCCGGTCCCAGCGAAGTCACTCTCGGAATGGAGCCGCTGAAACACGCCAAAAAGTCTGTCCGCATACGCTGGGTCAAAACCGACGCCATTATCACGCACGAAGATCGGCCGCTCGGGACCCGTTTCCCTCCCAACTTCAATCAGAGCATCCGCTCGACGCGCGGTGAATTTCCAGGCATTGCGGAGGAGGTTATCCAAAACAATGCGCAGCAACCGTTCGTCGCCAGTAACGCGAATGCCCGAAGCGATGCTGAACCTGACCTGGCGGGAGGAGTCCCCCGTCGAGAGTTCGTCGGCGACCGCCTTGGCAATCTGGCTTAGATCCACCTCTGCTCGGACCAACTGCGCGCGTCCAACCCGGGAGAGCTTAAGCAGACTCTCGATCAGCTCCTCCATGTGGCGGCCGGCATCGCAAGCCCGGCGCAGAAATTCCTGTCCGCGCGCGTCCAGGTGCTGGGCATAACGTTCGAGGAGGACCTCGTTAAAGCCTCGAACACTGCGCAGAGGCGCGCGCAAGTCATGCGAAACGGAGTAACAAAATGAATCAAGTTCCTCGTTAGCGGCCTGCAATTGCGCCAAAACCTGCCGCAATCGCTCTTCTGCAGTGGAGCGGTTAGCGTCCTTGCGGTGGGATGGATCTGGCTCGGCTGTCATCACTTGGAACCGTTGTGACCTTGAATAAAGCGGGGTTTCCAGCCAAAGGCAAGGGCTGCTTGGTTTTGACTGGAGCGGCTTAGTCCCGAGCTCCATAAGGTTCTCCCATGTCGCATTCAGCACAGGGCGCATGACCACGGACAAATATGGTGCTTTGGCCGCGTCTGTGCATGGGGTACAAACCCACCGGCTCGTCGGCCGCTCCAAAGAGAGCACGGACGCAAAACCGGCGGGTTTGCAGTTGCAAACCGTCGCGCAATTGTGAACATTCGGGCCCGGCAGAAAACGTCAACTTATGAGCCTCTCACCCATCCGTGTAGCCGTGACCGGCGCAGCCGGCCAGATCGGCTATTCGCTTTTATTCCGAATCGCTTCTGGCGCCATGTTTGGGCCGGACCAGCCCGTGATTTTGAACTTGATCGAGATTGAACCGGCACTGCCGGCTTTAGCCGGAGTAGTGATGGAACTGGAGGATTGCGCTTTTCCATTGCTCAAAGGAGTTGTGCCGACGGCAAACCTGGATGAAGGCTTTCGGGATGTTAATTGGGCGCTGCTGGTCGGCAGTGTTCCGCGCAAAGCCGGCATGGAGCGCAAGGACCTGCTTGGGATTAATGGCAAGATTTTCATTGGCCAGGGCCAGGCCATCCAGCGTAGCGCGGCCCAGGACGTTCGCGTGCTGGTCGTTGGCAACCCTTGCAATACCAACTGCCTGATTGCCATGAACAACGCTCCGCAGCTGCCACCGGACCGCTTTTTTGCCATGACTCGACTCGATGAAAATCGGGCCAAATCGCAGTTGGCCCGCAAAGCGGGTGTGGATGTCACCATGGTGACTAACACCGTAATTTGGGGCAATCACTCTGCCACCCAGTACCCTGATTTTGAAAACGCGCGGATTCAAGGAAAACCGGCACCCAAAGTCATTACCGACGACGCGTGGTTGCGCGGAGAGTTTATCAGCTCGGTTCAGCAGCGTGGGGCGGCAATTATCAAGGCCCGTGGTGCCTCCAGTGCTGCCAGCGCAGCCAATGCCGTGGTCGATACGGTCCGTTCGATCACTCAGCCCACTCCTGCGGGTGACTGGCATAGCCTCTGCCTCTGCTCCGACGGCAGTTATGGAGTCGAGCGGGGGCTGATTAGCTCCTTCCCGATTCGCAGCGACGGCCGCCGGGTCCAAATTGTGCCCGATCTGCCGATCAGTCAGTTCAGCCGTGGCAAGATCGACGCCACCGTGAACGAGCTTCGCGAAGAAAAGTCCATGGTCAGCGACCTGCTCCCCAAGGCGAGGGGGACAGCCTAGGCAAAACGATTAGCCAAAGCGGCCAAACGCACCAGAGCTGGATGGCAACCCCGTGGCAACCGCGGTAAATCATTCAGTTTTGCGCCTCACCAGCAACTCGACGGGCTCTTTCTCCGCCCGCGGCTTGAGTGGCATTCCAAGTTGCTCCGAGAGCCCGCTGAATTTACTCAAGGGACGATTTGACTGAAGGCTTCAACTAACCGCAATTAGAGAGGCGCGCTCACCTGAGCGGTCCCGAGCAATGCCGCTCGCTTTGGGATCGAGCTCGGGCTTGTCGTCGACCAGAAATCGGTACTGGTGGTGCCCGTGATGCAAGGGGACTTGGAGAAGCCAAACACCATCGGGTTGGCGTTTCATGGGGTGCGCTTCGGGATTCCAGCCGTTGAACTCTCCAACCAGGCTTACCCTTTTTGCCGCTGGCGCCACACAAATAAAATTCACGGGCTTGGACATTCTCTTGGCCGAATAGCGTTGGGCTGAAAACAAAGGACTGGCGGACTCCATGAGGCAAAACTCCTTTTCTGCAAACAGGCTTGCTAATCAAAAACGATCATTTTCTAAACCACACTCAGAAGAACAAAATGGGAAAAACTGGCAAGCGCAAACCGCGAGCGCAAACCGCGAAGCCTCTTCGGTTTTCTCGCGGTCCCTCGCTCGCGCTGTCGCGGTGGCCGGATCTTTGAGTTTCGGATTGGCAGAAAGGGGCGGTTATTATTGCTGGTTTTGGGGAGACCGCCCTATTGGTGGAGGCCGCGATACCGACGAGAGTTGGCACGAAAAAACAATGCATGTTTCTATGAAAAAACCAGCTTGGTTGTTTTTGGTTGTCGCGCTTTCCTGCGTCTGCTCGAACGTCGGCCGAGCCGATGACCTGTTTCGGCTATTCTGGCGAGGAACCTACTACACCAAAAATTCCACCGGCCACATTGTCGCGGTGTCCTTTTCGGAATCGGCGATAGTCAATCAAGTCGCGCAAAGCGCGGGCATGGACCCAAGCCAGCTTGTTTTTGTTTATCGTCCGAACAAACGAGACGCGGCCGTCGTTCAAAACAACGGGGCGTTTGTGGCCAGCGTCTTCCAAATGCAGGATACCTTCACCGATGTCACCAATCCCAGCGGAAGCGTCACTGTGCGTCATGCTCTCCTGACCGATCAATCTCACGATACTGCGCTCGGGTCCTTCTTCGGCTTAGAGTTGCGCACGCTCAACAGCAGTGGCGGCCTGGTCGGTGACAGCCTGACGGGCACTGTTCTTTACTCGAAATCCGACCTTGGAGCTGTGTTTAGCGCGCAGGTTTCTACCGGCGGCCGCCTTGTCGACACCACCAACGCGCCTTAGTCGGTCCGCAGCCAATGGAACCCGGGCGTCCCGGACCGTGGCTGGTTCGTGGTTGGAAACGCATGACGAATTGCGCCGCCCACCATGCTTTCGAATGCACTGGCGGGGAGGGGCGTGATGCGCTTGGATTGAACTGCGGCTTGACTTCGGTGTCGCGGTTACCTCATTTATCCCGTCGAGCACGGCATCAGGCTCACGGCCGGTGAGGGCGCGGTCATACCGTCAGCGGAACGCGGGCGAATCAAGCAACGCAGACGGCGACGGCGCAGTGTGAGGCTGCCAGGTCGCGGTGCGCGCCCGCAAACAATTCAAGAGCTATGTTCGAGTTTCCGACGACAGCCGCGCGCCCGGTTTGGATTGCTTCTTATCCCCGTTCCGGAAATACCTTTTTACGGATTCTCCTGGAACGAGTTTTTCAATTGCCGTCCTATTCGATTTATTACGTCGAAGGAATGACACACCGGGACCCCTCGGCCGAAGCGTTGGAAGAGGCCCCGCGCCTGCCTCGAAATTGGCGAGAGCGGCTCAAAGGCGGAATGGGCGGTGTGCCCATCGCGATAAAAACTCATGATCTGCCCACCGATGGGGCGCCGACCATTTTTATTGCGCGGGATGGCCGGGCGGCCCTTGAGTCTTATTATCATTACCACCGAAAGTTCGCTTTTGAGCAGCCGTCACTGACTGAAATCATCGCCGGGGCGTGTCAATTTGGCTCCTGGAGTGATCATTATTGGGCCTGGCGGCCTAAAACCCGTTCCAAGACACTCTTGATACGGTATGACGAACTGGTGGCGGCGCCGGAGCAAACAATCCAGAAACTGGCGGAGTTTTTGAAACGAGAGCCTAAAGAGGTTGCTTTACCCGAATTCAATGAACTCCAAAAAAAATCCCCGGCTTTTTTTCGGCGTGGCCAGAATACCGACTATCTGAAGCAATGGACGCCCGGTCAGATGGCATTGTTCAACGAACTGCACGGCAGCGCGATGACCGACCTGGGATTTGCATTTGAGCCGACCACCGCGTCGGCAGGCGAGACGGTAAAGGAGTTGGCGCACAGCGCCGCCCGTTTGCACCAGCTCTACCTGGAACAATTAAACAATCTGGGGACTTTCGAGACTCGGCACAAAAAGGAAATCCAGCAGCTTGAAAGCGAAATGCGTCAACATTACAGCGAGATGGACGAGATTCTCAGCCCTTTGCTGAGAAATCGCTGGGTCCGTCTTGGCATTGCCCTGGGTGCTGTTCCCCCGCCGGCCAGCGAGCCAGAGCCGCGCGAACCCGTCCCGAAACCACATCATTGAGGTCCGGAAAGTCGGCTTAGGTCTTCTCGCGGAAATAATCGATCGTTTTCACCAGGCCCTGGGCCAAATCCACTTTCGGTTCCCAGGCAAGATGCCTGCGGGCACGGGTGATGTCGGGGCGACGCTGCTTGGGGTCATCCTGCGGCAACGGACGGAAGGCTATTTTGCTGCGGGATCCTGTGGCTTCAATGATTTGCCTGGCAAAATCCAGCACGGTCATTTCGGCAGGATTCCCGATGTTCATGGGTAGGTCATAATCGCTGAACATGAGCCGGTATATGCCTTCGATCAGATCGGAAACGTAACAGAAGCTGCGGGTCTGTGCGCCTTTGCCAAACACGGTAATGGGCTTGTTTTTCAAAGCCTGGCTGATGAACGCCGGCACCACCCTTCCGTCGTGCAGCCGCATGCGAGGCCCGTACGTGTTGAAGATGCGCACGATCCGTGTCTGGACCTTGTGTTCCCGATGGTATGCCATGACCATGGCTTCGGAGAAGCGCTTGGCTTCGTCATAGCAACCCCGCGGTCCAATGGTGTTAACGTTGCCCCAGTATTCCTCAGGCTGCGGGTGGACCAGGGGATCTCCGTAAATCTCCGACGTCGAGGCCAGCAGAAACCTCGCCTTTTTGTGCTTGGCGAGTCCCAAGGCCTTATGAGTCCCGAGCGAACCGACCTTGAGTGTTTGAATCGGCAATTCCAGGTAGTCCACCGGACTGGCCGGCGAAGCGAAGTGCCACACGTAGTCCACGGGCACATCGAGAAAAATAAACTCAGTTACGTCCTGTTGAATAAACTTAAAGTTCGGGTTGCCTCCCAAATGCACGATGTTATTGACCGTGCCGGTGACAAAATTGTCGATGCCGATCACCTTATGACCGCGAGCCAGCAGAAGATCCGTCAGGTGAGAACCAAGAAAGCCGGCCGCGCCGGTCACGACGCTGCAAGGTTGTGTAGCCGGCTGGGCGGCTGAACGTCGCTTTTTCATATATTGAGTGGCTTCAAGAAGTTTTAAAGGGAAGTCGCTACTGTGGAGGGTGGTCGACCCAGCCTCAACTGGCTCCCGCACCCGAAAGCACGACTGGAAGCGTGCGGCAAATGATCTTCAGGTCCAGCCACAAAGACCAATTGTCGATGTACTCCAGGTCCAGCCGCACCCAATCTTTGAAATCTTTGACGCGATTGCGTCCGCTCACCTGCCACAGGCAGGTTAGCCCGGGCTTCACGCTCAAGCGTCGGCGGTGCGCCACGTCGTTGAAACGCTTTACCTCATCGACTGGCAAAGGGCGCGGTCCGACCAGGCTCATTTCGCCGCGCAACACATTGATGAGCTGGGGCAATTCGTCGATGCTGAATTTGCGCAGCAACCGCCCGAAACGTGTTACTCGCGGGTCATTGACCAGCTTGAACACCGGGCCGCTCATTTCGTTCATGGCGGCCAGTTCGTGTTTGAGTTGTTCGGCATTAGTGACCATGGTGCGGAACTTATAGAGCGTAAAGGGACGCCCGTTCAGGCCGGAGCGTTGTTGACGGAAGAAAATGGGGCCGGGCGATGTAAGTTTGACCACCAAAGCGACGACGGCCAGCCAGGGCGCCAGAACCAACAAGAGCGCCAACGCGCCAAAGAAATCGAGTAATTGCTTGCCCACGCTTTGCCAGGACGCTTCGGGGACGGCGCGAAAAACCATAATGGCCTGACCGTAGAAATCATCAAAACTGGTTCGCGAGATTTGGGTTTTGAAAAAGTCGGCCATCAACCAAACCTCAACCCCTTCGAGTTCGCAGGCGCGGACGGCGGCTTCGACTTGATCAAAAAAGGAGCGTTTGGCGCTGATAATCACGCCGTTAACGGAATGCTCGTGAAGCAGTTCCACCAGCCGTTCAACGGAAGTTTGGTTTAGATCCAGTTCCGCAACGACGTCCATGGCTTCGGGCGATCGGTCCCGCAGGTCCGCGCTCATGCGGCTGGTTTCCTCGGATGAACCGACCAGCAGGAAACGGCGGCGATATTGTGCCCTGGCCAACTCGCTCCGGAATGCCCGGCGCAAAATTTCTTCTTTGGCGAATAAAAGCAGGAAGCTGATGGCGCCGAATAGGACCGTGACGAGGCGGGCGATGCCGCTATGAAACAGGAACAGCGTGAGGATTAGCCCCAGAGTCGTGAACAAGCAGGCCTTGAAGAGCAGCCAGGCAGTCGTCAGGCGCGAGCAGAGCATCGCCCGATTATAGAAGCCCTGTGCTTCGAGGATCAGTGGCGCCGCGGGGATTAGAATCAGATATAACCAGACGTACGCTTCAAAGGGACTGACGTCGTCCAAGTGGAACCATTCGATAATCGTGGGGCTGGAACGCACTACATAAGCGAGCCAAAACCCCAGGGCAAACAGACACGCATCCATCATTTGATGGATCTGCATCCGAAGCAGGCGATCTCGTCTTAGCATAGCTGAAACATCCCAATCAAACCCAGCCTGGCGTTTTACTCGATGGCATCTCCAAGGTCGCCGCAACCGCCTTCACCGGGCGGCGGTAATCGCGTTGCCTTCCGAGCGCGGATAGAGCTGAAACTGCGGCACGGCAGCACTAATAAACGGCTTCATTCGCTCGAAGGTGGCCACCTCCTGACCAGGCCGACAGGTAGCAAAGCAACTGATATAGGCCCAACGTTGCAACACGCCGGTGCGCAAAAGTTTCGAGGCCATCCACCACATGCGCTGAAAACCCGTCGTGCCGGCGCTCATGGCATCATCGGCCACATACCAATAAACGTAAATCCCGCTCAGAGGCTCCTTTCGCCCGGCTATCTCGAACGCGCCACTCGTCACCAGTTCGACAACCGGCAGGTCATAACTGAACGGACGCTCGACTTTAATTGTGGTTTCCTGCGACGCGGAATCATTAATGCGCCAGCCGGCGCCGGTCAGGCAGAACTGTGGCTTGTGCAAACTGGTCCGATCCTGCCCCATTAGAACGACCCGCAAATCCAGGGTGAAATCATCCGGGGCGCGGTAACGGCGCTGGCCAAAGCTCGTATCCTGCGGCAGTATCGCGAGCGCAATAGGATCCGCGTCCAGGTTGGTGGACTGAAAATTCAATACGTGTTCCGGCAACTCTGCCTCGAGGCGAATGGAGCCTTCGATTGGATGAGTCCGGACGCCCGGCGGCGCCAGACGCTGGTGCAACCGTACTTGGCTGAGCAAACCACCCGCGGTGCCCATAATGGCCAGCGCCAACCCGCAGGAGATGAGCAGTTGCCGGTTCACGTTTCCTTGAACTTAAGCGGCTGAACGCACGAAGCTGATGCCGAGCCCGAGGGCGGCCGGAGGTACCTCTCTAAAATCAGCAACCCGACAAAGGCCGGGACGTAGGGCAACAGACTCAAAAGGCCCAACGGCCCGCCATCATGCACGTAAGCGCCCAAGCTTTGGCCGCCGCACTCCGCGGCAATAATAATCGCCATCATCCGAATCAGGTTGCCCAGCACCGCCAACGGCACAGCCGACAAAATCATGATCAGACGCTTCCACGGGTTTTGCAGACATAGGAAAGCCACAACCAATGCCAGCGCGGTGGTGGCGATTAAGCTGTGGATTCCGCTACAGGCAGCGGCAACCTCGTACTGGTAATGGCCAGTAGGGTCAATGAGCATATTACCCTGGACGATCACATCGATGGCCAGCAGGTAGTGAGACACAAACCCCACAAGAGAGGACACCATGAGTCTCAACCGAAAGGTGATTGGTTCAGCCAGCGAGCCGAGCGGAACGCAGAACCCGAAGAGCAAAAAAGGGAAAAAGCAGCCGCGCAACCAGTTTAAGCCCCACAGCGTGCCCATAATTCCGTAAAGTCCAATGAAGAAGCCAATTACCGAAAAACGGGGCTGCTGCACGGCGTAGCCCAGAATATGCAGCATGGTGCCTCCGGCCAGGATCAATAAGCCCGGCCGCCAACTTCCCAAATCGAGTTGCAGCAACTCCTTTCGCTTATGCCAGAACAGCGCCGCCACGACAATTGGCACAAACACCGCATATCCTTCCTCGCTCTCGAGTAAACCTCGGCGACCGACGCCAAAAGCGTCAGAAAGGAAACCAAACAGTGAAGGAGAGTTTACGTATCCGAGAGTCGAATTACCAAGGAAATGGAACAGGCCGACCCACGCCGCGCTTAACAACAGAAATGCTCCCTTATTGGGTAGCCTTGACCAGCACCTCGAGAATTCGAGGCGGAAGTCTTCCAAGACCCCGTTGCTGGGTTGCGTGTCCATGTTCGCGCCGGATGCAACGAATGGATACACGACTCGGACGCGCGCCGCAAACAAATTTGTGCGTCGCGCACCCAAGCCTAAGCCATTGCGGCCCCGCCTCTTATTCCACAACCAACTGCAGGTCCGATTGCCGGCTATCCATCCCGGCGCATTCGCGCACGAAGTTCACGATCTGCTCTTGCAGTTCCCGGCAGCGCGGAGTCCAACGACGGACCCGGGCGATCTGCTTGACGCACTCTCGTAGTCCACGATACCGCAGCAACCGGGGACTTTTGCGCAAGTGCTCCCGCATCTCATCTCGCAGGCGCGGAAAGAATAGCAGTTCGCAACCATCGCCCGCTTCGAGCGCCAAACGCCGCAAGTCGTCTTCCACGATGCCGCGCTGTACTTCGCTCGGCGGCCGAGGACTGATTCCTCGAAGCGCTCGCTCCATGGCCGCGGCGAACTCTTCGGCGGTCACGCTATGGCGGCCGAGTTCACGCTTGAAATAATGGAAAACTGCTACGGCGGCATGGCACGCCGTGTCCGGATTAAGCCAACTGGCCGTTTCCGCCGTAAATTCCACCGAAATCATGTCCACGGAAAAAGGCACCCTTTCTCCGTTCGAGAGTTGAAATAGAAGGCAATCTTTGGCGAGAGCAATCATTCCTTTGCTTCGAGTTTTTTGACTTCGTGCACAAAATCGGTCGCTTCCTGAAAGCGGCGGTACACGCTGGCAAAGCGCACGTACGCGACCTCGTCAATTTGGCGCAACCCGTCCATCACAAGTTTTCCAATCACCTCCGCGGACACTTCCCGTTCGTATTTGTCGGTCACTTCAACGACAATCTTTTCGAGCAGATCCTCGATGACTTTAGGGCTGACCGGTCGTTTTTGACAGGCTTTGCGAATCCCCGAAAGCAGTTTCTCACGCGAGAATTCCTCACGCCTGCCATCGCGCTTTAAAACGACCAGACCCGCGCGCTCTATTTCTTCGTAGGTAGTAAAGCGATAGCCGCAGCCGACACATTGTCGACGGCGCCTAATGGTTGCACCTTCGCGTGAGGCACGGGAATCGATGACTTTATCGTCCTGACAACCGCATTTCGGACATCGCATTGAGCTTGCACCACATCTAATTGTGGGTGCAAGGATTCTATTACACTAAGTGTTGGGGTGTCAATACCGGTTTCATCCTTTTCCTTGCCTGGGTGTAGGGCGAATTTGTTAGGAGCTTGTAGGAATTCACGCGGCAAAAGCCAGAGCCTGGCCGGATTTGGCGTAAGCTTTCCAGACATCCTCGAACCAACCACTCAGCAGCGCGCAACGAATGGCCAGCGGGTGCTCGGCGCCTTTTCGGACCACAGCATCCGGGGTGTAGCGATAGGTCCCGGATTCACCCCATTGTTCCAGCCGCCGCAGGGGTGCAGCGTTTTTGCAGGAGCTACAACCAGGATTAACAGGAGAGTAGTGGACTATGAATTCCAGATCTAAAGTTGTCACGGCGCTGCTGGCCATCTGCCTTTTGGTGCTTGCGCAGCCAGTCAGGGTAAATGCGCAATCCAAAGCGCCGGGAGCCCTGCTGAGGGATGCATACATCACGCTGTCGTACGGCAACCACGACTATAACGGTCATCGATATTACGCGATGCGCGAGGTTGAGGCCGCCGCTAACGTAATGAGATTTGATCTGCGTGGCGATGGTCCCGGCGCTGAACGCCAACGGGTGTCCGACGATCAGCTTAGAGACGCCCGCTCAATGCTGCAGCAGGCGCGGGGGGAGCTGAAAGGACGTTCTCGCAAGCACGTCGATAAAGCGATAAAGGAAATTAATGCTGCCTTGAATACGCGGTAAAGTATCGATTGAGAATGCCTGTGGTTGTTGACGACCAGGGTGATGGCTCACGCAAGGGAAGCAAGGAAAATGTAGGCGCGTCGTGCATTTGTACAGAAACGAGGGCAAACTCTTCAAAAGTATCCGTACAGGAGGTAGCGCGCCGTCCTGGAACTGCGATTAAAAAACCCGGCTTTAACGGCGCGTAAAACAGGGTTTAAAGGGGTCTAAAAATCTGCCTCAACTGCTGTCGGCCTGATGCGATCCGCCCCAAGCAAAGACATGCTGTTTAAAGGTTCTGCCGGCTCCACTGGCTTCGCTTGGCGCGGCCTCTTGGGTTGGTACCGGTAACCCGATTCAAAGCTTCGAGATTTGGCGGCGTCGGATGGAATGACGTATTGGTTGATTGCCTGTTTCAGGTCCTCAAGCCCAACCGCTTTACGCCCCTGCTTCCTTGCCAAAAGCCAGGCCTCATCGATGGCGTCGACCAGGGCAGGCATGTACCTCTTGGAGCTCAACGCGAATCCAACCGCATAGGTGATGCACTTCTTATCGGAGCCAGGAAGCAGCTTGACCGCCACCGCGCGTAGATCATCCTCGGTCGCCTTTTCGGATAATACGGTCCACCGTTTAACCCGCCCTCGAAATTGCTCGGCATTCCAGCCAACCTGCATTTCAGACCGTTCTAGGCATTTAGGGAATTGGTCGGTCGTGATGAGCACGACAGGGATCCCGTTGTTATAAAGCTCCGTGTCGAACCAGTCGATCATCTCGGGGCGTGAGTAAATTCGCTGGCCTTGGACAAAAAGGAAATGAGCTTCATCGATAACCAGCGTTATTCCGGTCTTTTGAAGGACTTTAAAAATCAGAGGCTCCATGTCCTTCGGGGAATGACAGTGAGTGCTGCCAATTCCTAAACCCTCCGCGATTTTGCGCAGTGCCGTGGTCTTGTTCGCAAATCCATTGAGTTTTACCAGCCGCACCGGGCCGAGGCGAATATCAGTCCATGACGCACCCCCTGTGCTCTTGCCAATGCGTTCCTTGCCTTCAATGATGTGAATTTTCCCGAGTGAAACAGCGTCCTCCAAACAAGCGAAAACCGCTTTGGTAATCGAGGTTTCTACCAAATCCTTTTTAGCGTTTTCAACAAATCGGCGCTGGAACTCGAAGAGAGCTTCGATAATGCCCTTAAAGTATGGAACGTCGGCTTTTTCGAGTCGCGCGTCCTCAACATCGCGCACTAGCTTAACCAGTTCCTGATCAGAACAGCTTTGCTTTTCCTCCGGAGATCGGAACTGAAGGCAGGGATCAATACAAAGCCTGATAAGGAATCCGGGCAGCTGCTCCTTAGCAATTTCACAACACCTGGCGTAGAACTCTTGGCAGGGCCTCGGGCCGCGTTCCACGCAACATTTCTCGTGCTGGCCAGGGCGCGGTGCATCAGTCCGGAGGGATGCGGCGCATATAGCGTCCCAAGCCGACTCGCTGCCGTCGCCCAACTCACGCTCAATACTGTCCACGTCAGCGGCGGGATACGTCTGCCCGCTCTTCATCCCGAGCCTATGCATCGTCGGAGTCCCGATCCTTTCTGGAAAAGCACTAATAATGTCATACGCCAGCTTGCGCACGCCCCCCTTCCGTAAAGACATCGCTTGCAGAAACAGAATGAGATTACGCTCAGCCTCACTTTCAAGAAGTTCCACTTTTAGGGCCATAGGCATCGCCAGAATCCCGCGCGCCTCAACAAATTCCGGGCTTGAGAGGTACCGTTGCTGATAGATCGTTTTATCGTCTTCGGATTTGTGCCGAGTGCCCATAAAATTTAGCTCTCTTCAGTTTTTTCGGCTTCCGTCATCAGCGATAAGCCCCTGTCGGCGTCAGCCAGGCACGAATTTTGAACTGTCTGCACCGGCCTGCCCAGCTTAGCGGCTTCCCTGTGAATCTTAGTCCGTAGCTTCGTCTCGGCCTGCACCCTAGAGAGAGTGTCTTGCTGTTGCTGGGTAACGGCCTGGCCGAACTCCGCCGTTTGAGCGCTGACAAGGTTTTTGCGGAACATCGGTTCAAATTTTGACTTCAACACTCGATAAAGTTTTTTGCTGTGCTGTGCCGCGGCTTGAATCCTGGCAACCTGGCGTTTGTAATTCTCGTCAGGAACAAGGCCGTTCACCTGGCCCAATCGCTCAACCGTGAAAGGGTTTTTCATATTCTCATCAGAGAAAGTGCAGAGTTCCGGAATCTCCGGATTGAACCAAGCCACCAAGGCCCGTCCTTTTAGGGCGCCTGTCGCTTCGTCTGCGTAACGGAATGTTTCGCCGCGCTGGTTAAAGGAGATCTCGCCGGTCTGCTTAACGGTTACCGGGATTTTGTGATGAGCCAAAAGGTACCTGCATTCAGGCCCAAGCTTAGTCGGCGGGTCCTGCTTGTTCCAAAACGCCTCGAATGCCTGGTCAGGTGACATTGGCCCAATGCGCTTTCCCGCCTGCGGTGTCGAGTTAAACTTCTGGATCAGCTCGGATAGTCGAGTGTCCCATTGCTCCTGAGTGTAAAAATGCTCCAGGGATCTAGGGTTGCGTCGATGGATCTCACGCTCCCAGTATTTGGTCACTTCTGGGCAATCCTTGCGTTCATCTCGGCCGCAGTAACCTGGCTCACCCTCCATAAGGTCCTGTAGTAACCCGCCAATTCTTTCCACTGGCTTCGTGCGGGCCCGCCTTGCGTGAATAAAGCGAACACCGAATTGACGAAGGCCCATTTCCAACTCGGCACCGGATAGCCGGATCTCGCCGGCCGCCAGCGCTTCACGCGTCTTCGGACCGCCAGTGATTAGCTTGGAATCCTGAAAAACCTTGCCACGCTCCAGGTAGAGAATTTTAGGAATGCCATGCGCGGCAAAAACTCGTGTGAAAACTGTCCGTGTGACAAGCGAATTGGGTTGCTCCTCACCGTCTAAACCATAGCCCGCGATCCACAGCGTCCGCCAGTCGTTAACGAGAATGCATTGGCCACGCGTGACCGTCCACCAACCCTTACCATCAGGCACCCGAAATTTGACCGGCCAAGTGAAATCATCGGCCTGAAGGCAGTCCATCGCGAAAATGCCCTCATAGTTCAGGTCCAATGACGGCAGATTTTTCTCTGCTGCTCGGCGCCCTTCATGTTCAGGCGCAATCGCCTTAATATCATAACGCACCGCTTCCCGAAGTCTGTTTGTCACATAAGACTTCTTCATCGGGTCGCCGGCGGCGCTCCCACGCAAAGTTTGAGAGATTAACTTTACCTCTTCCAGTTCGCGCACGGCCTGTGCCACACGCTCGCCGCAGTTAGCCATGGCGTACCACGTAATTTTTTCGATTTCCTCTTTGATGTAAGGCTCGCCTGTCGGCACTCCCCTTTTCTTCACACGGCCATCCAATAGCGCGTCGGCGTCGCGCTCTTTCTCGATCCACGTTGCGTATTTGCGCTCGAACATAACACGCAGCGCGCCTTCGCTTGCGGCCAACTGCGGAACATTCCGCCACAGAAACCGAAGCATGATCTTCTTTACGGTCGCCGCAGTTTCCGAAGCCCTCTCCGCCTCGAACGCTTCAAAAGCATGAACCCAGATCAGCGCCTTTTCTTTGCGGTTCGGTGCGGCCGGATTGTTGCAGTTCTGAATTGTTTGGCGCAGGCATTCAAAGCCAGGCTCGGCAGCTGGCGTTTCGGCGGAAGGGGATTTGCGCGCAGGCCGTTCATCAAGGTAAAGCTCAAGCCGATCGAGCTCCTCCATGAAATTATCGCGGGCCAAGGTCCGATCTACCAAAGCCCGCAGATGTCGGCTCGTGATACCGTGGCCAAAGTGCCTCTTATAATCCTCCATCCCGAGCTGCTCGACTTCGCTGAACGGGACATCCCTCTTCGCCAGCACCCGACGTAGCGACTCCCTCAGCCTGACAGCTTTGTCTAAGCAGTGCTCCGCCACTTCCGACATCGGGACTGGGGGCTGCCATTGTTCGGGCTTAGCACTCAAAAGGTGCTCTGCGTTCCTATAACCCTGGCTCTTCGCTGCGTCCTCCAATCGTTCCTGTAATTTTACTGGCAGCGAGGAGAACGACCAGGCTTTGGCCAGATTCCCGGAAGATTCTCTCACGGACGATGGTTCAATATGCTCAAGCAGGGAAAGGACGTATCGCTTCGACTTGTCCAAGGCGCGCGCGATCTGCGCGGCCGTGTAGGTCCCTGGTTGGTGCGAATCGTTCATTTAACGCGCCAAGGTTCAGACCATCAGTCGGACAAAGGATGTCCAGGTGACGACGAATTCCACGCCGCGCCTAGCCGTTTGGCCAGGGCGAAACAGGCTTCAAAAAGTGCAATCTCCTCCTCGCACTTGTGCTGGCTGGCTGCCATGATTTCCGGAGTCAGAAACCGGCTGAACGGCGCCGCCGCTTGTTCCGGATAAACAGTGCGCCAAAACCCCTCGTCAGCATCCCAGTACGCAATCTCCCTCGGATATTGATTCATCGGCTTGCAGCTCTCAACCGTGCGGAACATCGCCTGCAGGGCTGGCTTTATTTCCCTAACCATTGCCGCCGCGACTACAAAGCCCTCGCCCCAAAAGGCCCCGCAGTTTGAAAGTTCCACGTTCTCTTTTTGCAATCCCCTTTCGATTATTCCGGAGAACAGTCGCGAGGCGAACAGGGTGCACGATCCGGGCGTCAGCGGTACCACTGCGGCCGCGACCAGGTGCGATGGAGTATCGATGTTTTCCATAAAAACCTTTTTTTAGCCACCTGCTGGGAGCAACCTGGTCGCCGCCTTTTGCGCCTGGGCGTCAATACGGGCCTTCAGAGCGTCAAGCGCCGCTCCGTGCGCGTCGTTGATGCCAGCCTGCGAAGCCAACATGCTAAGAATCGTCGAGCCGTTTTCATTGTTCGCCCCCAGGTACTGCATCACCGGGTTTACGATTGCGTAATCAGTTTCGCTTCCATGGCCCGATTGGATTCTCGCGGCAGAGTCGAACACCGCGCCGCCAGCTCCAGTTGAAAATCCGCGAGTCTGTCGCTCGATAGCGTTGACCGCGCCACGGCCTGAGGCCTCGATACCGGCTATTTTCTCGTGTTCCCCCAAATCGGCCTTCAACTTTTTTATTCTCTGGGTGGTGGCCTTCAGTTCCTCTTCAAGGGCCTTAACTGTCTCGTTTGCTGCCTGCACAGCCTCGACTTCGCCAGGCCTGGCGTCCTTCAAGCGTTTGACAAACTCCCGCTGTTTGTCTTCCGTCACTTGGTCTGATTCCAGCAAAGGCTTTAGGATCCTAAGTTGGGCGAACTGCGTCGGGTCGGCCGGGTGTTTGTCGATTTCCTCTATCCGTTCTCTCACACGCTCCACGTCGGCATGCGCCGCCGCCAACCGGCTTTCCTCAATTCTGATCTGCTCGTCAATTGCAGCTTCCGGTCTAAGCCCGCTGAGCCCCGCCCTGGCGCGGCCGAGCTCCGAGGAAAGACGAAGCTCGTTCAGCTGCTCGTTGGCTAATTTTCTATGTTCCTCGGCTTTGGCCAGCCGCTCAGTTGCTTGAGCTCGCCGCTCGGCCGCCTCGGCAAATCTGTTTTGGATCTCCAACTCTTTTTCCGCTCTGGCAACGGGATCCTGGATCGTGGCTGCCTTAGCCAATTCAAGCTTCTCTTGGGCTTGAGCAACCTTTTCCGCGGCGGTCTGCTGCGCCTTGTGGATGTTCGAGAGCCGCTCTACTTGTTCACTTGCCGTTTCCGCGGCGGTGCGAATATGCTCAAGCTCCCCCGCAAATTTGGACGCCACAATTTGCGAGTCATAAAAACTCTTAACTGTAGCCTGTACCACAGAGGAATAGCTTTCCCATTCCGATGTGGTCATGCTGGCGTTGAGTTCTTTGATGGTCTCCTCCAGCCCCCGCGCCGCGAAAATGCCCAGCGCGAATGCTCCCCCAACTGGCGAGATTGCGGTCCTTAGAGCTGCACCCATCACAGGGGACTGTTCACTAACCCTTTCGAGTAAGTGGTGAAATTCTCGGGCCCCATTGCCGGCGTGCACAAAGCCCTTATGGACCTCCTCCAGTCCCTCAGCCGACTGCTTTGCTCCTGAATTATCCGCAACGGTCAGGATTCTAATTTTATACTCTTTGTCGGGCATTTGCTTCAGCCTGGCTCAGGGGTTGTCATCAGGAAGAGGGCTTTTTTGACCGAGCAGTCGCTAGAGTCCTTGAACGCGAGCCACTGAAAGCTAGCTTCTCGTTTCGTGCCATCGGGTTCTAGATCATCTAATGCGATAAAAACCGCTGAAGTGCTCGGTTTTTGAGTATTGTCCGCCTGGACTACAAATAAGGAAATGGCGCGCTCGTTCGCATCCTGTTGCACGACGGTTGTCGTGTCATCAACCCCCGCCTGGACGCGAACAAAATTCGGCAGCGGATTACCATGCGAGGTGTTCTCAGCAGCCGTATCGCCGCCCAGCTGGCCTCCCTGGCTCTGTGTTTCCCTGCCCGAAATGCGAAGGTTCGGATTGTCATAAACCGTCCTGAACCGCCAGAACTGCAAGAGCTCCTCCAGATCTCCGGGCGCAATGTGTTTGGCTGGCCCAAATCCGATTTCACATTTTGAATTGAAAAGATCGTAATCCACGGTTTGGATCGTGGCGTCCATCGTCGCCCAGGCTGCTGCTCCGCCGGTAATCTCCAGCTTATTGCCCGTGTTGATCAGAGCTGAGGTTGTCGAGAGCCCTGGATCAACAATGACGTGGCTTCCCTCATATTGCAGAACCTGTAGCGTATTATAAATCTGTTGGGCCAGGCCGGCCGGCGCGCTCTCCCCAGGATCCAAACTTTCCAAAGCCGAATAAAGTTTTTGCCCAGCCGGCGAGTTGGTCAGTTTGACTCGGACGGAAATGTCGTGTTCAGAGACGGACAGTTTCGAGCGCAAGGCCGAATCCTTCTCGTAATACTTGAATTTCGCCGCAATGGTGACCCAAACCAGCTGGAGCCCCATCCAGCTCAGAATCTCCCCCTTCTTGTATTCGTTCGGAATCTGCGAAGCCCACGTGCTCGTTAGGTCATTATGGTTATCATCTTTGACTGTGAGAGAGCCGGAGATCATTGAAAGACTCGTAACCGCGCCGAGCTGACTTTTCTTTTGTGTCCACCAGGCCAAGGAAGGCGCGTCTCCCGAAGGAAGATTGGGCAGTGCGTCGGCTTCAACGACAATGGAAACAGCGCGGGCGGCTGCTCCGCGAAGGTCGATTGCTACCACCATCGAGCCCACCGCTCTCCCGTCCGAGCCGAGCGGGTAGGCATCCACACCGTTGTCGGCCAGGCTCCCACTGTCGGTCGTGCTTATTTTCTGGTACTGCAGGACTACCGAGGGCGGCTGCAAGTCATAGCGTGGCGTGATTTGCGATGTGGTGTGTTTTATTCCGTCCCCGTAAGGCAGGCTGACGGCCGCGAGGTTCGCGCGGGCCCGGCAATTGAAAGTTGGCGGAGTTGTTGTGTAATCGATCCAAGTCGCGGCGTCGGGCTGCGGTTTGAGGCAGATTTGCAGGGCGCTAGCGCAGCTGACGCTGCGCACCGGGTAAATCGGAAGCGTGTAGGCCAGATCAATCGTGCCAGCCTGGATCGCCACGCCGGCCGCATTGGCAAAATTGATGATCTGTTGAATCTGGACGCCGTTGGTTATGCGCTGATTATCAGGCCAGAGCTGCCCGCCTCCGGAGTACGAGCCTGTTATCTGACCTGGCACGGTGATGTGAGTTGCATCAATCACCGTTGCCTGGAGCGGGACCACTATTCCAGGTACTCCAACAATCGTAACGTAATCGCCAGTCGAGAGCGACATGGCGGCCGCCAGGGTGATGTTGATGACGCTTGTCCCGTTGGTTGCGGCGCTGATGCCGTCACCACGTCGTATCGCTGGAACAAGTTCAGCCTGGAAAACCAACCGGGCGAAGCCCCTGCAAGGAAGTTCCACTGCTGTTGAAAAGCCAGGTTTTCAAGGTCCCACCAAGCGTCCGCAAAGGTGAGCATATCCGAAGGAGATTCGCTGTTCGCTGCCCCCTTTCTGGTTACTTGCCGGCCCTGGAACACGATAGAACCGCCAGAATAGACTCCGCTCCCAAAGCTGCGGTTTCGCCGGATGGTAACTTGCCCCCTAAAGGGTATCGGCGGCGCCGCGACCAGGTTCGCGACTCCAGGCACGCGCACCGTGAATGTCGATTGCGCCTGGCTCACCAGACGCATTCTCGGGTCGGTGAAGCCCCAATCCTGGAAGCTCTTTTCAGTGCCGGCGTAAAGGAGGGTCCAAAAAGTTGCCATTTACCGCTTCAACTCCCTTCTAAAATCAATTTGGAGGCCCTTAACGCCCCCTTAACGCGCGTCCTGGCGAGGCCATCGCTATTGTGGGGATGGTCCAAATCGTCCTGGCTCATTCTGGAGCGTTTTGAGGAAAGAGAGTGCTGGCGCGGGGATGGGATCCGCGCCAGCGGGCGGCGGCGGGCTAAGTAAGGGATGCCTTGCCCAGACGGCTGCATCTTGGCGGCCGCTAAAATTCGATTTGGAGTCCCATCCCATTTTTAAGCCCCCCTCAGCGTGGCTGATCCTCATCCGCAAACGGGTACCGCCTGCGCCTCAGGAAGACTAAAAGACTTGATGTATAAACGCGCGCGGAGCCGCCCCGCCCGCGCCGAGCTATGCCGGTCGAGCTAATTTCCCCGCGAGAAATGAGCGCATACAAATGGGTGGGGCTGCAATTCAGGCCCAACGCCGCCTCACTGACTGCCGTCGTGTCTGTCGGCGACTGGGGAATGATGCTCCGAACGATGCCAGCCAGGTCGATTGCGCAAGCGGCCGCCTCGTTGAAAGATTCAACGCATTGCAGCGGAACCCTCAAGTCCAAGGCGCTGCCCTTGCCATGCAAAAGCGACAAATCGAAGGCCCAAAGCAATTCACCCGAATTGATTAAGTCCAGTACGCGATCCGCGTTGCAACCGAGCAACGAGACCACTCCGCCAACGGGAAGGAGAGGGCGCGGGCCGGCCCCCGCCAGCGGGACAGCAAGCCCCGCTGGCGAAGTGTGTCCGGCGGACAGTCCAGCGTTACCAAAGGAGCGCTGGGGAAGGGAAAAGTTTATAGGCGCTGCTTCAATCATTAGCGCCTTCCCGCGTTTCGCGCATCCGCGCATGCGTCAAGCCAGGCCTGCGCTTCTTCTGAGGGATCGGACTTTGAGTAAACCAAGGGTTCCCCCGCGGGAGTGCCCTTGGGAAGCAGTCGGTTTGGATCGCAGCTTAATACAAAGGCCCAAAACTGCTCGGGGCTTTGTTCCTTCCACAATTGATAGAGACCTTCGAAGCCCAGGTCCGGATTTTGCACGCGCAGCTGCTGAATTTGGTCCAAAGGCTTGGACCATCTCCAGGCGGGAGCAGCATCGCCTGCCGGCAGTTGCACGGCTTCCGAATACGCGGCGTGTGCCGCCGGCTCCAGATCGCTAAGCACTTCCCAACCAACTTCACGGTTTGCCATACGCGCTAATCTCGGGTGCCGGTTGCAGACGACTGCCAAAGCCATCGACGGAGCCATTCCCGACTTGTCCGCGCGGATCTCCTCCTGGATAAGTGCGGCTGCAAACCGGTCTGGGGTCATTACCGAACGCGCTTCGCCGTCCGCTCGGCTATAGGCAGTGGCCAAACTCATTCCAGGATTTGAGCGCTGGAGATCCGCCGCGCGGTTCCGAACTCCATCGACGGCCGGCGCCGTCTTACTCTCGCTGCTGGCCCTACAAAATGCGCTGGCAAGACTCAGCCCAGGGTTTTGCTTCTGCAATTCGAACGCGCGGTCCTGAATCGCTCCTGCTTCCAAAGTAGCTACATTGTGGGGCTGACTGACGCTCTCGGCTAAGCGGTTATTAATGGGCGTTAAAAGCTCTTTACCGTTGGCTTGATTAGTGAACCCAACCGTGTCGATCCTTAGCACGCGGTATTGCTTCCCCTTGATGTGCTGCACATCCTGCGGATCCAGCGTGAAACTCGTGTACTTGTAATGCCGATTATTGATCGCCTCACGTCCGAGGTCAGTTAGGCCATCGTCCTTCGCCCAAATCCCATCGGCACGCTTTTCAAAGGTTTTGAACCATGCGAGTGCCTCGGAGGATTTATCCTCTTTGTAGATCCAGTGTTCCCTGCCGGCGTAAAGCCCAGGCCATTTATCACCGAGGCGGGCTTTGTCCTTGTTCAGATTCGAAATAATGGAATCGAGGGCAGCATCATCGAGCACCTGGTCAATCCCAGCCTCGCCGTTTGGGAGGACCCCCTTGGGAACAATGTGTATCCACCCGGTAGACCGCTTTAGGTCTTCTGATGATGACGTAACCTTTGCCATTGCCTCCGCCCCTATGTGCTCAAATGCTTTTTCTCGAATTCATCGGCGGCAGTCCAGGAGCTAAGTAAGCGCCGAGCAACCTCCATCGCCTCATCGGTCTCCGCCCCCCGGACGATAACCGGCTCTCGGATCACATTCAGGCGGCGAATCAATTCGCTGCCATTAAGGGTGTGCTCCAACTCCTCCGGAGCAATCAGGTCCTTAAATTTCGCGGTGAGCAGCGCCCGCGTTCTCGAATCCATTTCGCTCAGCCTTGGCCCAAAAGTGTCAGTGATGAATGAGTTGCAGACATCGAGCAGCCTCCGCTGGTTGCGGCCGTGCAACTGCCGAGCAAGTTCAGATCGATGTGGAAGAGTGGCAGTCATCACCCGGAGTTCCGAAATCCGGGTTAACACCTTGGAGTCGGCCAGATCACCGGAAGTTTCAAGGCGGTGGAGTTCATCGCCGGGTGACTCCATAAACTTGCGGCGCGCGGCCGGCGCATCTTCGAACCGGGACTGCTGCGCTGCCAGGCGTTTCAATTTATCCAGCTCATCGCCTGACCGGGCGCATTCCTGATACGCCGTCTCGACATCCTGCTTCGTGATTTTGACTGCCGGCTTCAGCGGCGCCGCCTCGGCCACCGGTGCGGAGAGCAAACCGGCCGCGGCCTTTTGCAACACCGTATCAAGCCGCGAGTATCGAGAGTCACCCGGACAGCGGACGTGTTCATCGCCCGTCAGCCGCCCATCTTGGCGCCACTCGATGAGCTGGCTGACAGACATGGGCACCTCTTTAAACGTGCGGCGTTGGCGCGCGTCGCCTGGGTCGAACAATGTGAATATTTTTTGCTGCTCGAAGGGAAGTGTCGCTGTTTGCATAAATAGTTTCCTTGGGTCAGATGTTGATTGAAAGTTTTGGCTGTGAAGAGTTGGGAGCCTTGTCCCAGACGATGAACGCCCAGACCCCGTCTTTCCTCGCCTCCAGCCGCATCGCGCGGCCGGCTGGCGGGGTAACCAGGCCCGACGGTCCGGGATATTTTACCGGCATTCCTCGGAAGCCGGGCACAATGTGAGAATTGAAGTTGTCGACGATGGATCGGATCGATTCGTCGTCGATCACCAAAATGTTTCCAGTCGCGGGGTCTTCGCGTTCCCCCTTCCTTTCGACCTGATACCAGCCGTCTTCAAATGTAGCCTGCCGAAACAGCTCTCGGGCTTCGGTAATGTCGCGTTCCTGTCGCGCGACCTGGCCGGCGAGTATTTCGGCCAGCACTGAAGAATGCCCGGCCCGTTTTGCGAGTTGGTCAAGATGCCCGCGAAGATTCTGTAAGTCCGGAGTCATTTCGCTTTTCGTCCAGATTTGAGTGCTTTGTAACGAGAGATCAGCCGGCGTGATGACCTTCTACCCTTGAGGCAGAGAAGCAGATGCTCATATGAAACGCCCAGTTTTCGGGCTGCCGTCTTCACCCCAGGCCACTTCTGGTTAATTCGCTTTGCCTTTCGTCGGCTCATCTGCTTGCTTTATTACAGAATATGATAATTCTGTAAAGCGCAATCTTTAGATTTGAATGACGTGTCGTTTTCCGCAAACATGCGGAGAAACAAAATGGCCTCCGCTCGGGAAAACGAAATTGGGGCAAGGTTCAGAACATTCCGCGAGATGCTCCAGATATCGCGCTCAAAATTCGCCGTGTCCATCGGATTTGGAAGCGAGCGGATAGCAAGCTATGAATCTGGACGCGCGCCGCTCCCTTACGCTGTTTTTCGAGCCGCATCGCAAAGGTATAACCTTAGCCCCTTCTGGCTATCCGGCGAAAACTGTTCTCCAAATGGTAGAATCAACGACGACGCGTTTTTCGCTAAAATTGGGCCGCGAGCTCTTTTCACGTCGGTTTACGATGAATTCATCTGCTCGAATTTTCACCAACTCCAGGCAGATGCTAAGGAACAGTTTCAAAGGATTCAAAGTGCTTTGGAGGAGCAGTGGAAGCGAATAAAAGACAAACCTCCCGATGAGGAGCCTTTAAAAACAGAGGTTCTTCAGACAATTAGGTCGCTTGAAGCATTGATTAAGAATATCCGCAGAGACTTACGTGTCAGGGCGAAGGCTCGCCGCGCGGTCAAGAACTAAAAAGGCCGGCTTTCGCCGGCCCTCGTTTGTTTTCAGGTTCCCCCGATTTTAGTTTTGCTGCTCGGAGAGACGCTCGGCATCTTCGCGCTCAATTGCAAGCTTGGAATTGGGATCGGTGTAGAGCGTCACTAGGATTGTCGTTCCGTCCGATTGAAAAGCCGTTTTCATTGGCTCGACGACATTCCCGTGCTTGTATACTGCGGAGATAAGCCCGGCGAACTGCTTGACCAGGTCGCGGCCGTCCGCCTCCGGAATCCAATCGACTTTGAAGTGTTTGGGTGCGCGTTTCATAGCGACCTCCGGTCGCGCGGCGGGAACATTCCGCGGCCGTCCCGAATGGCTTTTTGGATAAGCCTCCGGTCCGCGATTTTCCCGAGTTGGACGCTCCATTCACTAAGCAGATTGGCCAACTGCTGGAGGTGCTCGATAGTCGCTCGGTTGGCTTTTGCCACAATGTCTGCTGGTAGCTCGCGATTCACAGGATCCCCCTTCCTACCATTGCCTGCAACGCCATCGCGATCCCCTGTGCCTGCGCCGTGTTCCGGGCCCGGTAGCGGAACCCATCCCGGTCGAGATCCAGATCGATCATTAACCGGTTCTGGATAAATTCCCGGTCCCGGTGGATTGTTTTCTCGCTTACCTCGAACAGTTCGGCGAGCTCGCGGGTTTTGATTCCTTGTTTGGAGGCTAGGGCGGCCGCCGTGGTCAGCAGCCGTTCAATGAGCGGCCGCGTTAGTAACTTCGACATATTTACCTCAACACAATGCCCGCCACAGAAGGCTGCGAACCTTATCGCGCGTCGGTATCACCCGACGCGCTATCCATGACGGGCAGAATGTTCTGTTTTCGAATCGGCTTTGCGGGGTGATTAGGCCGCTTTACAGTGCCGAGACCTTCATTCGCAGTGAAGGCTGTGGCGACTATGAGCGCGCGCCTGGCTCAATTGCAATAAAAAACTTGCATCCCTCTTAAACTGATCCACAACTGCCCTCATGCTCGACGAACAAGTCCGTGAAGCTTTGATTAAAAGACTCGTACGCTCCGGGTGGATTACCGGCGCTAAAGTGCTCAAGGATGATCTCAAGCCGAACACGTTGAGCTATCAAATCAATTACACCCCGGAGGGAAAGTTGAAGATGAACCAGCTGGCCTTGCTATTTCATGAACTGGGGCTGATTGAGGGTGCGCACTGGGGCCAGGAGGGCGGCGAACTGGAGGCGCTGCTGATAATATCCAGGGACCAATTGAGATATCATGATGATTGATCTGGCCAAAATCATCGCCGCCATGGACATGACCCTTTCTGAGGTTATGGTCGAGGCCCGCATCAGTAGCGAGGCGTTGCAGCAGGCCATTTCGGGCAAGCCTCCGGATCGCAAAATCCAACTCAAGCTGGAAGCCGTGCTTGACCAGGCGATCTGGTCAACGCCAGAACAATTCAAGGAGAGACGGAACCTGCGCAAGTTCGTGGGCGCTGAACCCCTGATTCTGACGACCGAACAGTTGCTCGGTCGGGCCCGCGTGCTGGGTGTTGGAGCGATTTCAAAAGGCTGTGCCAGCAAAGACAAATTGATAATGGCGATTGCTGACCTGGTTAAGACTATTACGTTCGACGGGGAACCGGTTCTGGCCCACGGCCGCCTACTGCGTTGCCGCGCGTGCGCTGAGATCTTTCAAACTCAGACGCCGGCCAACTGCCCCTTTTGCGGCAGCCTGCGTATCTGCCCGGCCGGTGGATAAATTGGGGGCGGGTTAACGACCGATTAACCGGCCATTTTCGCCAAGCGAACCGGTCTTAAAAACCGCGTTTGAATTAAGCCCCTGACCGAAATCTGGCCCGTTTTTCGGTGCCTTTTTACTTCACACCTCACACCCCTAAAATGCATTTGTACAAAAAATCGGGAAACTCTTCAACGCTCGGTTTTACCGAGTCGAAATGATGTTTTGAAGAGTTACCTTACATTTTGTACAAATAGGTTTTTCCTCCCCCCTCTCGGCTTTTCCTAAGTGCTTCATTCCTAATGGGCTGCGGTCCTTTTCCCCACGTTCCGCCGAAATCCGGCTTTGTACAACTCCGCGACGCAGACTCAAAAAGCCTCGAAAATGGTGCGCGATAGAGGGTTTGAACCTCTGACCCCTTCCGTGTCAAGGAAGTGCTCTACCACTGAGCTAACCGCGCGACCAGAATCAGAAGACCGATGAGAACCGTTGGAATTCATAGTCTTCCGTAAGAATAAGTCGTAGATTTTAGCTCCTTTCCGTCCTCCCGCAAGCCAGAAAAACAGCCAGAAGAACAGCCAAGGCTTGCGGCGCATTTAGAACCTGATGGGTCTGGCAAATCCGCATCGTCATCCCACCATCAATAGAGACAGTTTCACCGGTGATAAAATCGTTGGTCACCAATTCCCGGATCAGGCTGGCGACTTGCTTGGGGCTGCCCTCGCGGTGCAGAGGGATTCGGTTCTCAGGTTATTGTCCAAGTATCGCAATTTCGTTGAACCAGGCGACCAAAAGGGTAGGATGAGGCCGTAAAGCTGGCTTGAGCTCTGCCACGCTGCGGCGTGAAGGTCGTCTCAGAAAGGGTGCCGGAACCGGCGACAAAATTATGGCAACCATCAAAAATCCCCAAGTAGCACTGATATATAAGCGTGGCAGTCAGCCTGATGAGGAGTTGGTCGGGTTCCTGGAGTCTAGCCTGACGGAGGCAGGCTGCCGCGTGTTTATCGATCGGCACTTGACCATGGGTGTGGAGTGGGCCCGCGAAATCGAAGACCGCATACGCTCGGCCGATGCGGTCATCCCGCTGCTTTCATCCGATTCCATCTACAGCGAGATGCTTGGATTCGAGATCGAGAGCGCGCACGAAGCTTCGCAGCTCAACGGCGCCAAACCCAGGCTCCTGCCAGTGCGCGTCAGGTATACCGGGCCACTACCCGAACCGCTCTCGAGTATTCTTGACCCGCTGCAGTATTTTCTGTGGGAAGGTGAGCAGGATAACCTGGGCCTCGTTACAGAACTGGGCGAAGCTCTAAAGCAAGCGCCTGCTGCTGTGGCTGACGCGCACTCGCCCTCGGCTCCTGCTGCACCAACTCCGGTGGCCCAGCCCATGGCTACCCAGGTGCGTCCCGCCGCTTTGGAATCCCTGGGTGGCGCGGTCCCGCTCGACTCTGAATTCTACATCAACCGCGCCGCGGATGGGGAGCTGCGCTCAGCCATTACCAAGCACGATAGTATCGTTTTGCTTAAAGGCGCGCGCCAGATGGGCAAGACCTCGCTGTTGGCGCGCGGAATGCAGTTTGCCCGCGAACACGGCGCCAAGGCGGTCGCGACCGACTTGCAGAAGCTCAACGCCGAAAACTTCAAAACCGTCGACCGCTTGTACCGGACCATGGCCGAATCGATTGCCGACCAGCTCGAACTCGAAGCCGATCCCACCAACACCTGGGATCCGCGCCGGGGTCCTAATGCGAACCTGGAACGCTTTCTTCGCCGCGAAGTCCTGGGCAAAGTGGGGCAGCCGCTCTTTTGGGGGCTCGACGAAGTGGACCGGCTGTTTGTTACTCCCTTCGGCAGTGAAGTCTTCGGTTTGATTCGCTCGTGGCACAATGAACGGGCGCTGGACCCATCAGGGCCCTGGTCGCACTTGACCATCGCCATTGCGTACGCGACCGAGGCGCACCTGTTCATCACCGACATCAACCAGTCCCCGTTCAATGTCGGGACGCGCCTGACTTTGGAGGATTTTACGCCCGCCCAAGTGGCGGAGCTGAATCGACGGTACAACAATCCGCTTAAATCCGATGATGAGGCGACACGGTTCTATCGGCTGGTAGGCGGCCACCCTTACCTGGTGCGGCGGGGACTGGATGAACTGGCGCGGCGCAAGCTCTCCTTTGATGCGTTCGAGCAGCAAGCTGCGCGCGATGAAGCATTTTACGGGGATCACCTGCGCCGAATTCTCGTGCTGTTGGTACGGGATAGCGCACTGACTGAAGTCATGCGCGGCGTTCTCAACGGCCAGCCTTGTCCCAACCCGGAAACCTTCGATCGACTGCGTAGCGCGGGACTGGTCAGTGGCCATATTCCCGAAGAAGCCAGGCCGCGCTGCCGGTTGTATGCGGCCTATTTGCGCAGGCATCTGCTCTGAGAGTTAGGCCCATCCTAAAATCGCTCCGGATTCCTCAGATTCTGATACCGGGCTAAATAAACTTGAAAGCCACAGATGAACACGGTTTCGCACGGATAAGACAGCAGAAAGTATCCGACAAAAGGCTGCTTCGTTCGTCCAAGAGCGATGCGAGTTCACCCGGTCGAGGTGGTACCAGTCCGTTCTTTTTATCTGTGGTCATCGGTGTCCCTCCGTGGTTGAACTGCATCGTTCCAGCTTGATAGTGGTATGCCTGAGCTGCCATCACCGGTCCTCGTACCTCCCGAAACGGGCAGTGAGTTTTACGTTACCGGCGGCACCCTGCGGCACGACGCCCCTTCCTATGTTGAGCGGCGAGCCGACCGCGACCTGGGCGACGGATTGCTGGCCGGCGAATTCTGCTACGTTCTGACTTCGCGCCAGATGGGGAAATCCTCCCTCATGGTGCGCACGGTCAAACGTCTGCGCGAGCAAGGAGTGGCCGTAGCGGTCCTGGACCTGACTGCCATTGGCCAGAACTTGAGCCTCGAGCAATGGTACGATGGGCTCATTTCGCGACTCGGCCAGCAACTGGACCTCGAGGACGAGCTCTTCGACTTCTGCGCCGCCCACCCGGAATGGGGACCGCTGCAACGCTGGGTCACCGCTATCGAACAGGTGGTCCTGGGCAAGCTTTCGTCGAACGTGGTCATTTTCGTGGACGAAATCGACATCGTTCGCAGCCTCCCTTTTTCTACGGATGAATTCTTCGCGGCGATTCGTGAATTTTACAACCGGCGCTCGCGCGATTCGGTCTTCAATCGTTTGGCCTTTGGGCTATTGGGGGTGGCGACTCCCACCGACCTGATCCGCGACACGCGCATGACCCCGTTCAACATCGGGCGGCGTATCGAGTTGAACGATTTCACGGCGGTCGAGGCTACGCCGCTGGCGCGGGGATTGACCGGCGAAGACTCCGTTGCGCGCGACTTGCTAAGCCGTGTGCTTCACTGGACCGGCGGGCACCCGTACTTGACCCAGCGGTTATGCCGCGCGCTGGCGGAGGCCTTATCGACGCAGACGGCCGACACACCGGGCGAGATGCCGGTGCCACCTTTGCTGCCCTCAAGCCGCGCGGTCGATCTGCTTGCGGAAAAGCTGTTTCTCTCGCGCCAGGCTCGTGACCGTGACGACAACCTGATTTTTGTCCGCGAGCGGTTGCTGCGCAGCGAGGTCGACGTGGCCGGGCTGCTCTACCTGTATCGCCGCATTCACAACGGGCAGGTTGTGCCGGATGACGAGACCAACCAGTTGGTCAGCATTCTGCGGCTTTCCGGCATTACCCGCGGGGTGAACGGCTATCTGCAAGTCCGCAACCGGATCTACTGGCGGGTGTTTGATGGCAATTGGATCCAGACCAACATGCCGCAGGCCGAAGTCCGGCGGCAGCGCCGCGCCGGGCGCCGGGGCATGCTCATTGGCTTTGGCAGCGCCGTCGTGCTCCTCCTGGCTTATCTGTTCATCGGGCCGTTGTATTCGGGTTATCACCAGGTGCGCCTGGCGTCGCGAACCACCCGCCTGATGGCCTCGGCCTACCGTAACTTGCGGACGTACCGCGATACCTTCGAGAGCACCATCGACCTCGGGTTGGGTGGCACAACCATTCCAATTTCGGGTTCGGGTTCGGCGATTTTTGAAAGGCCCGACAAACTGAACTTCTCGCTGCGCAGCTCGTTTACCTGGCCTGAATTTGAGGTGCGCCTGCTCAACAATACCAATAGCGGCTGGCTCGCGGTCCCGGCCGTGGGGCAGTACCAACTCTTGGACCACTCCTCGCGCCCGACGGCCTTTGATCTGCCCCGCGATACTTCCTGGCAGGTCGGACCGGTAAGCGTTTTGCCGGTTTACCGGATGCTGCTCGCCAATCCCAACCCTGAGGAGGTCATGGCTCATGCGCGCAACCCGCAATATGTCGGGACAGCGCAGGTCAGCGGACAGCCCGCCTACATCATCAAGTGGGAGCAGGAGCCCGAATCAATCCTTCAGCCTTGGGGAGTGACCAATCGCGCAGCGGACCGCCCGTTTATTCCGGTTACCGCCTGGGTCAACAGCTCCAATTACCTGGTTCTGCGCATTCACATGGACCTTTCCCGCTGGGCATCAGAAATCATCGGGCCGCTGACCGAACTGCCGGTTACCGGCCTTGTTTTAACGGAAACGCATCGGGCGATTCAAACCGGCAA
>Ga0070741_10001799_pt1 | contig 61767 bp, 58 predicted proteins | sample Coa_R1_4_FD_66440 | JGI IMG/M metagenome (GOLD analysis project Ga0070741, IMG submission 66440) | Surface soil microbial communities from Centralia Pennsylvania, which are recovering from an underground coalmine fire - Coalmine... | ecosystem: Environmental > Terrestrial > Soil > Unclassified ...
TCCATCTCTTGAATAATCCGATCCATAGATTCTGAGGGCTCCGTCGAAGTTGATGCCGCTGTGCCTTCCAGTTGCTTGACCCTCTCCCGCAATCTGTTCACCTCCGCTGCCACGGCTGATAACGCCTCGGACAAAGGATCATTAATCTGCTTGGGATCGGTGATAACGACCCGCTTTCCGTTTCGGAAGATGATGTGGCCGGGAACTCCGACCACAGTGGACTCGTCGGGAACATTGCGCAGGACGACTGAGCCCGCGCCGATCCTGCAGTTCACTCCCACGGTGATATTGCCCAACACCTTCGCGCCCCCGCCAATCACTACACTGTCGCCGATAGTCGGATGCCGTTTGCCGTGCTCCTTACCAGTGCCGCCGAGTGTAACTCCCTGATACAGTGTGACGTCGTCGCCCACGATCGTGGTTTCGCCGATCACCACTGCCATCCCATGGTCAATAAAGAGTCGCCGGCCAATTTTGGCCCCGGGGTGGATTTCAATGCCGGTCAGCCAGCGCGCGAATTGCGAAAGAAAACGCGCGAGAAGAAAGAAACGGTGATTCCAGAACCAGTGATTGATGCGGTAGAACCAGACCGCGTGCAGCCCTGAATAGCAGAGCAAAACTTCAATCCGCGATTTCGCCGCGGGATCCCGGTCCAGCACGGTGTTGATGTCTTCGCGAATTAGAGCTGCCAGGTGCGGCATAAGTGACGAGACATCCGTTGGCGTCCCCAACGATCGCTATCGATAGTGGATTCATCTTACTAGAGTGCTGCGGCGGCCCTCAATTTCAGAACGCCGGCGTGCGATACCAGGCAGGCAGGAACTATCGCCAGTCTTGATTCAAAGCAAGCAGCGAGAACTCGACACACTGACACAAAGTCAGTCTTGCAGCGCAACACTCATTGCACGTGCGGTGTTCCATCTGCCGAGGACGCTAAAGCTGAGGGGGTCGGCCTGAGGTGATGTTGTTCCATCCAGGCCAAGGCCTTGCGTTGTGCCTCCGACACGTCTTTCGGCTGTAACTGTGCGGCTTCGATCCCCAGGGCATCGGCCACGTCTTCTCCCCTGGTACCCGCAATTTGCAGCCAGGTGTACGCAGCTACGGGATCGCGCTGGACGCCGTTTCCCGAGTAGAACAACTGTGCGAGGTTAAGAAGAGCTTTCGAATTTCCACGACCTGCCGACAATAAGTAAAGGCGCAGCGCGCTGGTGATGTCCACGGGTACGCCCAGACCTTTCTCGTAAAGACGCGCGAGATTGTTCTGGGCCTCTGTATGACCTTGCACGGCTGCTCTTCGATACCACTGCGCGGCGGCGGCAAAATCCGTTGCCACTCCTTGGCCTAGTTCATAGCAGGATGCCAGATTGAACTGGGCCGTGGCGAGTCCCGCTTCGGCGGCCTTGCGAAACCAGGACGAAGCTTTTCCTGTTTCCGTGGGAACGCCTGCTCCGTTCAGGTATGCGACACCCAGGTTCGACTGTGCAGGTGCGTATCCTTTGTTAGCGGCTTTCTCCCACCAAAGGATGGCGGCGAGTTGATCGCTTTTTAGCCCGAGTCCCTCGAAGTACATCAAGCCAAGGTCGGTTTGAGCGGGAGCATAGCCCTCCGCGGCGGCGCGGCGGAACCACTCAAGAGCTTTCTCGCTATCCTGGGCAAGTCCAATGCCGTGCGCATAGGCGCGCCCGATCTCGGTCATCGCAGCCGGCTCGCTCTGATCAGCGGCGCGCTGGTACCAGGCTAGCGCCTCGGCAAGATCCTGCGGCTCGCCTGTCCCCGACGCAAACGCATAGCCGAGCAAATACTGATCGCGGGATGAGCCTGCCTCGGCTCGCCGCATTACTTTGGAAACCTGCTGCGGAGTTCGCAGTGCGTTCTGCAGCTGTTTGCGATCGCTGTCTCCCACCTCTAACATTCCCAGGCTGGCTGTTGGGGACACCGGATTCGAGCGCTGCGCATGCAGCAAAGGACTAATACAGGTGGCAGTCGTGATCAGCAGCGTCAGAAAAAAACGGCGGAACCTGCCGGAAGTCCCCCTGAGGCAACACTGGGCACATTTCACGCGCATAGATCCTTGTCCGCCCATGCGGGTATTGACGGAAAGTTTCGAGTTGAGCATCATCCGCGCGAACCCCACGCTCGCGACGGAAGGCAAGTTACTTCACCACTCGAGAAGGCGCTTAGCGAGAACTGATCTGCCGCAGACACCGTGCAACACGCGTTTTCATGCAGCCCGCTGAATGCCGCTTCCCAAAAAATTACTTGAGACTATGCCTTTCGATAACTGCGTTGTCAAGCAAAACTGAGGTGTGTACGAAGTGCGCTTCGATATCTAGACACCGAGCACTGGGTAGCGTGAAAAGTGTTGCAATTCGCAACAGAATGCGAATGGGCCAACCCGCAACGAGCAACAGCACCTCGGAGCTTCGCAGAAATCACGAGTAAAAGTTCATCGCAATTCGCCGTTGCTTTGGAAGCGCATCCCGGCGATTGCCTTCCCTGAAGAGAGGATGTCGCGGATTTTGCCTCGATTGGGCCCGGAAATTTGAATTGCCTCGATCACACAATGCACAACTTGGTCGAGTGACGAGTCCGGCGCAAGCCGGAATATCCATGGAATATTCGTCGATGTGAGAGCCCGGTCGGAAGAAATGCCGATCACCGGGACGAAGCTTTTCGTGCCGATTTGCTCGGCCAGGTGACTGGATGGGCGGTCGAGTGCGATGATGACGAGCGCATTCTTGTCGTAGACCGCTCTCACAAGCTCGGACGATGCCTGGCCCCACGACTTGTCTGAGGGAATTGCAACCAGGGAATACTGTCCAGCATTGCCGCTCGCTTGTTCTAGATAACTGGCGATCATGGGTGAGCGAGCGACTTCATCTGCCTTGGGACCGAATACTGCGATGGTGAGTTCTCTCGATTTTTCGTCCGGCAACCCCGGCCCAACGTACTGCACGCCATCTTCGCCGACGCGCGCGTACGGTTTCTCGAACGCGATTGGGCGATATGCAATGGTACCGTTGTGCACCGTGGCCAGAAACATGGGATGGATGTTCTTGCAGTTTGGGTCGAAAGTCATCTCGCCGGTGACGCCGCGATAGGTCTGCAGCGCGGTGAGCGCATCGCGAATGCGACCCTTATTCAGGCCGGCGTCGCAGATCGCATTCAGAAGGATTCGCATGGCGTCATAGGCTAGGGCCGCAAAATGATCGGGGTTGCCGCCGAACCTCGATGCATACCTCTCGTTGAAGCTTGTCCACGGCGCGTCTTGTCGCGTTGGATCGTACGGATAAAGAGCCTCGTAACCCTCCGCGGCTGATCCCGCTATTTGCACGAGATCGTTGCTAAGGGTGCGGTGGCTCCCGAAAACGCGCTGCTTCATGCCAAGTTCCTGCATCTGCTTCAGAATGTTTGCAGTCGGCCCGATGTCGGTCCATAGGACGATACCGTCCACGCGTGAGTCTTGAATGATCCGCAGCGCTCGCCGGAAATCTGTGTCGCCCGGCGCAAATTTCTGTTCGATCACTACCGGATGACCGAGCCGCCGTGAGGCGTCGCGGAACTTCAGCACGCCAAAACGTCCGTAGCGATCGTTCACACGCAGCAGGGCGACCCGCTTCAATCCCACCTCGTCATAAATGTGCCGCGCCAGCGTGTATCCCTGGATGCGGTCGTCCTGCAGGTCGCTCAGATACCAGGGAATGATAGTTTCGGGAATTGTGGGATCGGTGGAGGCGCTGTTCACCAGTGGCGTTTCGGCTTTCAGGGTCACACGCAATGCAATGTGAGTAGTGTCGCCGCTGATGGAGCCGAACATGGCCCAGACCTTGTCGTCATACACCATCTTCACCACTTCATTGCTGGACGCCCCCCAGATGGCCGAATCGTTATGCACCATCAAGCGAAACGGTTTGCCGCAGTATCCGCCCGCTGCATTAGCTTCGTCGATCGCCATAGTGGCGCCGTTGAGCATGCGCGTGCCCATCGCCTGGTCGGGATGGTTATACAAGGGCCCAATAAAGCCGATGCGGATTTCGGAAATATCTTTGAAATCGGGATCCGGAATGTCCCGTGCCGCGCCGTTGTACTCGATCAGATCGGTGTAGTTTTCGAAATACGGGGTGCTGAACTTGGAATAAGGCCGCAAATCCTGGGGCACTCCGTCATACGGTTTCATCGAGCGAACCGCTGGACGTTGCTCAGGGGTAGCTCCGCACCTACAGCCACTCGCGGCCTGGCTCCACGCCAAAGCGGCGCAACTCACGATTATGGCAATCAGCAGAATGGCGCGGCGCATGGCTTACTCGCTGGCCGTTCGGCGAAACATCGCGATGGCCTCGATTTCCACCAGCAGGTCAGGCCGGCACAAAACTGCTTGAATCCCAGTCGATGCGGGCAGCGGGTTCAGTCCTTGTTCTTTGTAGAATGCAGTACGCTCTTCGTTGAAGGCGGTATAGTCACGCTCGATATCGCGCAGATAGCAGGTTGTGCGCACGACATCTTTCCAGGTGGCGCCTTCGGACGCGAGTAAGCCGGTAATGTTGTCGAACGTGCGGCGAGTCTGCCGGGGCAAATCACCGACGTGAACGGTTAGGCCTTCGTCATCAATGCTCGCTGTTCCGGATATCAGCAGGATCGAGAGATCGTTCAGATCAATGCGCATCCCGCGCGAGAAAGCGCTGCCATAGTCAAAAGCTTCATTCAACACGCTGTGATTCGTGATTGCCCGCTTCTGCACCTTCGCGTTCGTTACCTCCTGAAGCATTTCCTGCACGGTCATCGGTTTGACTCCTTTATGAAATTGCTGCTGCTGTGCTGATCGTTATTTTTGGCGGATTCCATGGCTCAACCCTTTCGCGGTCGCTACCCAGATGTCCTCACCTTGAAAATCCACGCCCAGAATGTAGTTATGAGCCGGCGCGGTATCTACCTTGATCTGCCTCATCTTTCCATCTGGTTCTCTCACCAGCATCTCCGGCTCCCCAGTGTCGAGGGATGGGCGATACACGGCCCAGTTGCTTCCGTCGTAGTAGGCGAGTCCTTTATCGGTTGAGAACCAGGCGCGGTTGGCGTCAACGCCCTTTACCTGGTTCAGGAAGTTGCTGGGAAGACCGCTGTCTTTCGTCAGGAAATTGTGCCAATTGCGGCCATCGTATCTGCTCGCGCCGAAATAAGTTGCTGCCCAGACGATCTTGTCCACGTAGCTGACCGACGTCGTAATTTCGTGGATCAGACCCTGGTCCTTGAACAGGACCAGCTCAGTCTCGCCATCTGGATCGTTGTAATCCTTCCAGCGCTCCGTCTTGACGTCGTACTCCAGCAAGCCGCCGCCCCAGACCGCGTAGTAAACCTTGTCTTCCGCAGGACTCAGGGCGTAAGTCCAGATCTCATACATTGGGGTGTTACGTTCGTTGAAAAGAGCCCACTGTCCCGTGCGAGTGTTCAGACGGCTTGCACCCGCCGCGGTCGCGACCCAAACGTTATCGCCCTGCACCCCGACGCCGTAAACAATGTCGTTACTCAGGCCGGAATTCAGCTGCGTAAAGGTGTCGATCCTTCCCGCCGAGATGCGGCTCAGACCACCCATGGTCCCTGCCCACAAGTCGCCGGTGCGCGGGTCGATCGCGAGCGATAGCACAGCGCGATGAGCTAAACCGTCAGCGGGGCGGAATACGCGCCAGTTGCCGTTCTCGTTAAGGGCGAGGCCATTCTCTGTCCCCGCCCAGATGCGATTGCCTTCCACCAGAACACAAAAAACGTGATTGTCAGGCAGGCCATTCGCGACCGTGAAGTTCTCCCAGCGGAACCTGGGCATCTCCGGCGTGACCGCCAGTGCGGGCATCAGAAACAAAACGACCAGCGCTGCTGCAGCCAGAAGATGTCGCCTCATAACGTCCTCAAGTATTCGATCAGATCGTTCAATTCATCTTTCGTCAGGTCGTTAGTAACCCCATGTGTGTCTTTTGGGTTGAACACCGTCCAGATTTCTTCCAGGGAACGCGCTGAGCCGTCGTGCAGATAGGGGGCGGAGTAGACCACATTTGGCAGTTGCGGGACATCGATCAGGGGCGAGCGGTCGGTTGCTTTGCCTGTTCCCACATCGAGTTGCTGCCGGTTCGTGTACTTCGGCCCGCTGTGGCAATAACCGCACTGGTTGGCCTCGGGGATCGGCCGCCCATCTCGGTATTGCGTTCGCTCGAAAATCTGCTTGCCGCGCTCCTGCGCGGGTGAGAGGCTGTCCTTGGCTACGCGATACTTGTTGGGACGGTACGGCAGGGAATACACGAATGTGACTAGGTCGGTGAGTTCTTCCTGGTTATAGCTCTGTGATCGATAGAAATATTTCTCGGTGCGTGGCCCGCATTCCGTGGGCATGTCGGGATTGCCGCCGTTCCACTTGAACGGTTCCGTGCCCATCAGGTCCTCCATCGCGCGATTGTCGACAATGTCAACGCCAAAGCCATCCGGTTCCAGGTCCCACTGGAGCCCGTCGAAGGTAGCGTCGATGTGGCAGTTAGCGCAGCTGAACTGGCCCTGAAAGGCGTACTTCGCGGTGTAGAAAATCTGTTCGCCCCTGCGCAGCGGTGTGACCTCCCTGGGACCGCCGAGGCTGAACGTCGAAATGACCTTTTCACTTGCCGTGTCGATGAGCGAAATGCTGTCTTCCATCCGGTTGCTCACGTATAGCGTCTTGCCATCGGGGGAAAGTGCCAGCCCGCGCGGATTCCGACCGACCGCGATGCGGCTGATCACGTAATTCGCAGAGGCGGAAAGATCGTTGGCAAATGACTGATGCCTTTGCTGCGAAAATCTAAGCAAGCTCCGGGCATCGATTACGGTGACGCTGTCCGAGCCCCCGGTGGCTACATAAATCTTTGTGCTGTCGCGGCTGATTACTACGCCGAAGGGCATTGCATAGTAGCTCTCGAGTTCATCGAGCGGGACCTGTTGCACGCCATCAAAATGCTTGCTGAAAAAGCTTAGAGAATTGCCGAAGGCCCAGCCGTGCTCCACGTGGGCGAGCGGGATCAAGTTTTTTGGACGTAGCTGTGCGGCCACTCCGAATTCACCGTCCGCGGATAGCGCGACATGAAACACGCCGGCCACATTGTGCAGAGGTTTGCGTTCCACAACCCGCTGAGTCGCTGTGTCGATTACAGTGATTTCCGATTGCGGCGCCTTGCGGAACGCGCCAGCATCGGGATACACGTGCGTGCAGAAGATCCGGCTTCCGTCGGGCGAAATGGCGAGGTAGCTCGCGCCTCGGCCTGCCGCGAGACGCTTGATTTCGCGCCCGCTTGCCAGATCGATCACCGAAATGTCATTGCTCAGCCGGTTGGCGGCGTAAAGAGTTTTCCCGTCGCGATCGGAAATTGCGCTGGTGGGCTCCGCTCCTGTCGAGACGGTATGCACGACTTCCAGCGTCGCGGCGTCGATCACCGAGATGTTGTCGTTCCATGAATTCGCGATAAAGATCTGCCTTCCATCATTGGTCAGGGACAACCCGCGCGGCTGGTGCCCGACGGCAATGCGCTTGCTGACCTTCTGGCTTTTAAGCGAGACCACCCGCAATTCGTCGCTCTTCTCGCAAACCACATAGAGGTGCTCGCCATCGGGCGAGATCGCTATTTCCCCGGGGGAGAGATAACGATTGCTGTCCCCAGCCGGAGAGGCAGCCGCGGTGACTAGGCACATCACTACGACGAAGCACACAACCGTTGCCCGCATCTATGGCTCCTCCACGGTGACTACTCGATCAGCGCTGACATTTTCGAGGACCTGGTCGCGGCCGCTCGGCCAGTGAATCTCGATGCGATCAGCGCGCGAGCTTAGGCCAAGCCCAAAATGTAGCCGCGCATCATCTTGCGACAGATAGCCAGAGCCGGCCACGCGCTCAGCCACCTGTTTTCTCCCACCCGTGAAAATTTGCACGCGTGCGCCGATGCCGTCGCGATTGCTCTTCTTGCCTTTCAGTTGCAGCGTCAGCCAGTGATTTTCGTTGTGGGAGACGTTATGTAACAGCGTGCCCGGGGCGCCCAGATTGATGACGAATGCATCGACCTTGCCGTCATTGTCATAGTCCGCGAAGCACGCTCCCCGTGCCACCGTCTTTCCGTTCAGCACCGGTCCTGCTTCGTCCGAAATATCGGCGAACTTGCTTCCGCTCACGCCGCGAAACAACGAATGCTCCTGTGGGACGAGGTGAATGAGCCCCCCGTGAAACACCAGGATGTCAGTCAGGCCGTCGTTGTCGAAGTCGTAAGCGCCGCTGCCCCAACTGGTGTACTGACCTGTGGCGGCGGAAATACCCGCGCTGGCGCTGATGTCCTCGAATCCTTTCTTGCCCGTATTCCGCATGAGGCGGTTGTACTTCGAGTCCGTAACCCACAGATCGAGCTGCCCGTCGCCCTCCAAATCCGCGAAAACGGGACCCATTGCCGAGGTCATCTCGCCGTTCTGTCCGTACGCCACTCCGTATTCCGCGGCTACTTCTTCGAAAGAGCCGTCATGGCGATTGTGAAAAAGAAAGTTTTCAGTTTTGTCATTAGCGACGTAAATATCGGGATAGCCATCACTGTCGAAATCCGCCGCGGTCACTCCCATCGTTCTTCCCTTGAATGCTCCAATCCCCGACTTGTCGGTTATGTCGCTGAATGTGCCATTACAGTTGTTATGGAACAGGCGGTTGGTGTCGGCTTCGTAGTCGAGTGGACCGGGATAGTTGTCGGCAGGGTAGAACGCGCGGTACTTCGGATCGAATTTTACGTAGCGTCCTACAAATAAGTCCACGCAACCGTCGCGGTCGTAATCAAGCCACGCGGAACTGATCGACCAGCCCTCGACATGAATGCCGGCTTTGGCCGTGACATCTTCGAATGTTCCATCGCCCTCATTGCGAAACAGGATGGCGCGCCCGTACCCAGTCACGAATAGATCGACAAAGCCGTCATTATCGAAATCAGCCGCGATTGCCGCCATCCCGTAGATGTTTGCGGCCACCCCCGCTTGCTCCGTCACATCGCTAAAGGTGCCGTTGCGGTTGTTTCGGTAAAGGTGATTGTGCGGTGGAGTCGTCGGCGGGGTCTTCAGCGGATAGGGATGAATTCCATTCCCCATGGGCTGACCGCTCGCAACGTAAAGATCCGGGTAGCCATCATTGTTGTAATCGAACCACACGCAACCGGCGCCCGTGCTTTCTAAAAGCGAGCCGAGCTTTTGCGCGCCAAAGCTGTGAGTAAACTGGATTCCGGACGCTGCGGTCGCGTCTTCGAAGCGAATCAAAGATTTCTGTGGAACCTGCGCGAGCACGGTGGTTGAGAGAACGGCTAAAGCCAGAAGTCGCGTAATCATTGCTGGCCTCCATTAGCGCTTCCGGCCATATCGCCCGTGAGGTCAGCAGCAATGGTCGACCGAAGCAGCACGGTGGGAACGGCGTTTTCAGGCGCAACTTCAGGGCCGGCGTGGCAACCGACACAGATGCGTTGCTCACCCCGCCGCATCCAGAACCAGCCCTCTTCTTTCTTTACGGAATTCCCGGCGCTGTCGAGAAGCTCCAACTGCAACGGCTGATCGGCTGGCACGCGCAGGTAAAAGGAGCCGTCCCTTTCAATGCGCGCTGCTCCCAGCAGTTTCGGGTGGCCCGATTCATCCTGGGTATAAGCCCGCACTGTCGCAAGAGAATCCGCGGCGAAGGCGTACTTGCTCGTGTAGGCGCTCAGGCAGAGCAGATTGGCGTATTTCCAGTGATGGAGGGCGGAGGGATGGCGATTAGGAATGGGCCGAGGCGCGACGAGGACCGGCTGAATGAGATTTGTATGTTTTGACTGCACGACACGCCGGAGCTCGCCACTGCGAGCGTCCCAACTTCTCACTTCAAAGAATCTGCTGTTGTCCACCCGCCAGGCGACGAGCCAACGGTTGTCCGGCAGCTCGGCCACATCCCCGGCATACTCGCCAACCGGGGCGGGGATTTTTATTTCGTGGGCAAGTGACGAGGTGAATCGTGCTAATCGCTGGGCGCTGACAAGCACGATGTCACCGGATGCTACCTGCCGTCCGGAGTGCCGGCTCGGGCCGTGATCACAGCGGTAAGACTCGACTCCACTGCCATCGCTATATACCGTGTACAGTTCCGACGCTCTGCCATTCCCCATGGGATACTCGGACTCGAATAGCACGCGGCCGTCGTGAAGGATATCGAGAGGCAGGGAATTGCCCGCCGCATAGGTTAAGCCCAGCGCTTCAGATTTTCCGGGCGATCCGGCCTGGATCACGAAGTGTCCGTTCAGTTTTCGTGAATACACGATGCGATCGTCGGGAAGGTATAGGGGACGAACGCAGCCATTGGAATCGGCCACAATCTTTTTAACGCTGTGGTCCGCCAGCGAGAGTTCCCAGATTTCCCAAGGATCCTGGGCCTTGCGCTTGCCCGAGAACAGCACCCGTTTTCCATCGAAGGAGACAGAGGGGTCCGCACTGGCAAAGAAGTCGCTCGCAAGTGGCCTTTCGGCGGCCGAGTCGTGCACCAGGATTTGCGCGCCCTGCGGAAAGCGTTCTCCGCCTTTCACCCATGCCTGCAAATCGTATTCTGGCGCGGCGGTATAAAGGAATGCGGAGAGTGTCAGGCGCGATGATTCCGCAACTGCAGCCATCCACAATGCCAGGAGCACTACGGCAGCGCTGATGGCCAACCACCGCATTAGACAACCTTCCCGGCCGCTATCAACTCCGGTTCGCGCATGTCTGCGGCAAGCGCAACATAGGGTTGAAGGTCCGTCATCAGGTTCCGGAATTCTGCGAAGGTAAGCGATTGCACGCCGTCGCTCAGCGCTGTTTCAGGAGCGGGGTGCACTTCGACCAGGAGCCCGTCAGCTCCGGCCACGGTCGCGGCGCGAGCCAGCGGGAGCACCAAGGCGCGTGCTCCAGCGGCATGGCTCGGATCCACAATCACCGGCAGGTGTGACACAGATTTCAGCACCGGCACGGCGGCTACATCCAGCGTGTTGCGAGTCACCGCATCGAAAGTACGGATGCCGCGCTCACAAAGAATCACGTCGGGATTGCCGTTCCTTAGAACTACTTCCGCAGATTGCAGGAATTCCTCCAGAATGGCGGTCATGCCCCGCTTCAGCAGCACCGGACGAGAGCTACGTCCTACAGCCTCGAGCAACGCGAAATTCTCCATGCTGCGCGAGCCAACTTGCAGGATTTCGGCATACTCGCTGACTAGTGCCACGTCTTCCGGGCACATGACCTCAGTGACCACGGCTAGACCGGTTGAGTCGGCCGCCCGCCGCAGAATTTTGAGCCCTTCTTCGCCGAGACCCTGAAATGAATAGGGGGAAGTGCGTGGCTTGAAGGCGCCACCGCGCAGCACCCGTGCTCCCGCTGCAGCCACCGCTTCAGCGGTCGCGCGCACCTGCCATTCCGATTCCACGGCGCAGGGCCCCGCCATGACTACAAATTCGCTGTCCCCGATGGTCACGTTCCCTGCGCGTACTACGGTGCGACTGCGTTCATCAGTGAGCAACACGAGTTCGAAGCGCGAGAATCGAGGACTCCACGGAAATTCCATGGCATCTCGAGCTTAACGGCGGTGTGACCGGGACGCTGTGATGTCTGACCCAACTTAGTGTGACAATCGACATAGCGAAGACTTTTTTGTAAGTGCACAGTTAGGCATCCGGCCAGGGTGTGAGTGTGCGTGCCCGCCGGGATTCAATCGAGGACGCAAGTGAGACGAAGAAGAAACCGAAATCGAGCTCTCATCCACAAATGTGAATCAGGATGTGTGATTTGTCATAAGTCATTGCATTCGCATCTCGATGTCGGCTCCCATTTCTCACACGCTAACTCCAGCTTTTCGTAGCAGCTACATCGGTTCCGCGAAGGTTCCGTTTCGGGAGTAGTAACGCAGTCGCAACCTGATTTCGGTTGACAGACGTAGCAATGTGCGCGCGTAATGGCGCGTTGCGGACTTTGTAGAAAATCGATTTTCTATGCTGTGTGCGTTCAATCATGACCGGGTGGGCCGATGAAGCAGTCCACGCGGTCAAACTTGTCACAACTGCGGACGACGGCGGTGTGTGACCTTTCCTGGAGTCATACGATGAAACGATGGAGCAGACGATTCCTAGTAGTTGCCTGCACTTTCCTCGGGCTACTCACTCCGCTTGTTGCGCAGAAAACCACCGGCACGATAAGCGGCGTAGTAACTGACCCATCTGGTGCGGTGATCGCCAACGCGACGGTCACTATAACCAACGTGGGCACAGCCCTCACCCGCACTATTAACACCAACGAATTCGGTGAATATAACGCGCCCGACCTGCCCAATGGCGTGTACCGCATCCTTGCCAAACAGAGCAACTTTAAAGAATCCGTGGTGGAGAAATTGGAGTTGCACGTGGCCAGCACGGCCATCGTGAACATTCAACTTCAAATGGGCGACACCACTGAGCAAGTCACCGTGGAAGCGAATGCTATCCAGGTGCAAACCGACAGTGCGCAACTCGGTGAAGTAGTCGACGGCGAACAGGTGCGCAGCCTGCCGCTCAACGGCCGCAACTTCGTCGAGTTGACGCAGATGCAACCGGGCGTCTCTTCCGCCAGGTCCTTCGATGCGGTGGGCAAGGGATTACGGGGCGGCGTCAATTTCGCCGTCAACGGAAATTCCATGGCCAACAACCTGTTCCTGGTGGACGGCGCGAACAACAACGATGTCGGTTCCAACCGCACCATCCTGATTTATCCCTCTCTTGAATCGATTGCTGAGTTCAAGATGCTGCGTAACTCCTATGGTCCAGAGTACGGACAGGCATCAGGATCGGTGGTAAACATCGTGACCAAGGGCGGCACGAACCAGTGGCACGGAAGTGTGTTTTATTTCGGCCGCAACGACAAACTGAATGCCTATGACTGGTTCTCAGCGCGGCAAGCCAGCTTGGACCGCCAGGCCAACGTGTTCAATAGCAGCACCAACAGCATTTACTCCAATCCCAACCAGGACAAACCGATCCTGCGGCGCAATGACTTCGGGTATTCGCTGGGTGGTCCCATCAAGAAAGAGAAGCTGTTTGTCTTCTGGAGCCAGGAATGGAACCGTGAAGTGCGCGGCGTGCACCGCAGCGGTTGTGTTCCGACGGCAGGCGAACGGCAGGGTGATTTCTCAGGCGGCATCTCCTGCGGCGACATTCTGACCGCCATCCCGACGCAATTCCAGGCGGCTGGCAATCAATGGAAGATTGCTGCCCCGCTGCAGGCCATGATCGACCAGATGGGGCAATATCCCCTTCCCAATCTGCCGTGCCCGTTGACTCCAGCCGGAGTTGGCACGCCAGTAAATGGCGCTGCGGGCTGCAACAACTGGCTGCAGAATCCCAGCACGCATTTGAACTATCGTCAGGAGAATATCCGGGGCGATTACAACCTCACCAAGAACCACGTGATCACGTTCCGTTATACACAAGACACGTGGGTAAATCCGGCGCCCGTTGCCGGTTACTGGGGCGATGATGTTTTCCCACAACTGGAAAGCAACTGGGCGCAGCCGTCGAAGTCGATTATCGGCAAGCTGACCTCGACGATTGGATCGAACCTGATCAATACCGCCGAGTTTTCCTACTCCAACAACCGCATCAACATCACTCCGGGTGGCACCAACGCCAGCCTGGCGACGACGTTGAACAGCGATTTCCCCAGCCTGTTCCCGGCCGATCTGAAGACGCACCCCATTGGCATTCCGGCTCTCAACCTGGGTAACACCGGTGCGACTACGCAGATGATCGCTCCCTGGAGCAATAAACAGGACCTCTACAACTTCCGAGACGACGTGTCCTGGATCAAGGGGAAGCACACACTGAAGTTCGGCGCCTTCCTGGGCTTCAACCTGAAATATGAAGACACCGGCGGAGCCACCGCGGAACGCACCAACATCAACACCGCGGACGGCTATGCAAGCATTGCCACCGGCATGCCGTTGGCCAACGCCATGATCCCGGGCAACGTGTTCTCCAATCTGTCCGAGACCTCCACCGACATCTACAACCAGATGCACTGGCGCGATTACGAGTTCTACGGCGGGGACAGCTGGAAGGTTAATCGCAAGCTGACCGTAGATTTCGGCATTCGCTGGTCGATGTTGCTGAGCCCGTACCAGACGGATGGGCAGATGACCAGCTTCAATCCTGCTTTGTACGATCCTTCCAAGCCCGCGACTGACGCGTGTAACGGCTTGTGGATCGTGCCTGGAACCAATCCCTGCACGAAGGTTAACAATACCTTTGGCACAACCTTCAGCGCGGGAACGCCGGGACCGAACAAGTACCTGCGTAACCAGAACTACCACCTGTTCGCTCCTCGTCTGGGCATCGCCTATGACTTGTTTGGCGATGGCAGCACCGCCCTTCGCGCTGGCGTAGGCCAGTTCTATCAGCGCGACCGGACCGCCATCTACACCATGTCGAGCAATGCTCCCTTCGCACTCAACGCCAGTGGATACACCCGGACTTTGAATGGCGCATCGCTGACCGCGAGCCAGTTTGCCACGGCGAGGACCTCGCCCGCAGGCGGAGTCGATCCCAGCAACGTCACTCCCAATTCGTGGCAGTGGAATGTGAGTGTTGAACGCAGCTTGGCGAAGGAGACCAGTTTGCAGGTCGCTTATGTAGGAAACAAGGCGATCCACCAGCTGACCACCTCCGATATCAACGAAGTGCCACCCGCGCTCTGGGGGGCCGCTGCCTTCAGCAACAGCACATTCTGCCCAGCCGGATCCACCGCCAGCTCGCCTAACTGCTACCGTCCATATCCGAACGATGGCTTCCTGACGTGGTGGGCGCATTACGGTGATGCCAACTACCACGCCTTGCAGATGTTGTTCAAAGGGCGGATCAAGGGAGTTTTGTTAAACGCTACCTACACCTACTCTCACTCCATTGGCAACCTGCCACTGGACGAGTCCAACGGCACTGCCAATTGGCAGACCATCACCTGGCCCGGCAACACCCGCCTGGACCGGGGAAACACGCTTATCAACCGTCCCCACATGTTCGTCATGAATTTTGTGGCACCTTTGCCGGAACTGAAGGGTAGTAACGCGATCGTGCGCAATGCCTTCGGCAGTTGGCAAGTGGGAACTATTCTGACTGCGCAGTCCGGACCGTCGACCACGGTGTACACAGCCGGCCTCTCTGAGAATCTGGCCAATGTGGAAGGCTGCAATGGCCCGGAGGGAGGAGATGCCCTTACGTGTCATAAAAACGGCCTGAACGCCCTTTATGGAACCGGCAACCAGGGACCGCCGTGGGCGCCAGGCGGCAACCGCCGGCCTTCGATTGTCGCGGGCTCAAGTTGCTCCGCCGGACGTCACTCCAACAGTATTTACAACGCGGCGGCATTCACCGTCGTTGGTCAGAACATTGGCACCATGGGCAACGAGCCTCCAGGCTTCTGCCATGGACCAAACTTCATCAATGACGACTTCACCATCTCCAAGACCTGGAAGGTGGGAGAGCGCGTGAGCCTCCAGTTCCACATGGATGCTTTCAACTTCTTCAACCATCCGAACTTCTCTCCTGGTGCCGATGGTGGCCCGGGTAATCCAATTGGAGCAGTGAATTGTGGTTCGGCCAACGCTCAAGGCAACTATCAGCCCTGCAGCCCGACCAACAGCTTGATCACGTTGCAGCAGCCGGGTTCCAACCTGAATGCAACCGCGATCGTCAACAACAACGATCGTGAATTCCAGTACGGCCTGAAAGTGATCTTCTAGACCGTGCTGCAGTACGAATGCTCCACCACCGGCAGGACCTGCATATGCGAGTCCTGCCGCTTAATGTCAACGCTCGACATGGATGTAATGTGACCTTCCCTCGCTTCAGGGTCGTTGCTGCAGGATGCACCCGCCCAGCGCAACCTCGCTTCAGCAACCTTTTCCAGGTGTGGCTAGCCTGTGCGGCTTTGGTAGCCCTCTCACTGAACCTTTACGCTCAGGACAAAGAAGCGGCAGTGGCCCAGCGGAAACGGACTCAGGCTTCCACAACCTTTTTACACGGCCCCGAACTGCAATCCCGCCTTACCGCATTGGATTCCGCTAAAGAGTCCAATGATCCGGCCGCAGTTTCAGATGCAGCTCGTCGTGTTATCGCTCTCACTCTGCGCCTGATGGGCGACGTGCAACTGCGGCAAGGGTCGTTTTCGCACGCCGCTGAAAACTCGAAGCGATCATTGGATTTCGAAGAAAGCACCTCCGCTCGCCGGGATCTCGTTGTCTCTTACCTGGCTGGTAACCAATTCGATGACGCTTTATCCGCCGTGACTGATCTGCTCACTAGCGATCCTGAAAATGCTCAAGGATGGTACTTGCAGGGCCGCGTCTGGATGGCAAAACATCTTTACAAACGTGCAGTAGAGTCATTCACGCGCTCCGCCGATCTCAAACCCAATCCCGACACCTTGCAGTGGTTGCGAGATGCCCAGCTCAAAGCCAAACAGCCCGACACATCAAAACTGGCCGGTGCGCGGGAGTTTACAGAAGACCGCTGGACGTTCGCGGCGAGTGGCAACTTGACTTCCGGCAGCGGCGCTTCCAAAGCTGTCCGAAACAATCCACAGGAGCTCAAGAAACAGCAAGCTGATCTCCGCAGAATTCTGGCCAGCGCTTTGAACGATCTGGGCACGGCAGAAGCCCGCCAGCAGCAATTTGCGACCGCTCTCGCGCATTTTCGCGAAGCCGAGAAGTGGCAGCCGGAGACCGCCGGTCTTCAGCGCAACCTCGGCATGGGTGCGATGCGCGCTTCCGACTATAGCCAAGCGGTGCGTGCGCTGCGGCCTGCTTTAGCGGCTAATCCCCAGGACCGCGTCGCCCGCGCATCCTTGGGTTCAGCTTTGTTTGCGACCAATGCTTTTGCTGAGGCTGCCGACACGCTGTCCCCGCTTGGCGATTCCGCGCTCGAGCATCCCGAGGTCGCGTACGCCTGGGCCGCGTCACTAATCAAGATCAACAAGTACCCTCAGGCGGTCGCGTTGCTGACCAGGTTGGAAGCGGCGCAAATCTCTCCGCCCATGCTGCTCTTGATCGCGCAAGCGTGGTCGCAGATGGGCACCTACCCCCGCACGGTACAAGCCTGCCATCGCGCTCTGGAGGCGGAGCCGAAGCTGCTAACGGCGCACTACCTTGCGGGACTCGCGTTGATTCGGCAAGATCGCCCCATCGATGCTGCGCAGGAATTTCGTGCGGAGTTGCAGTTGGACCCCGATAATACCGAAGCGCAGTACAATCTGGCCTTCGTTCTTTTACAGCAATCGCAAGACGCGGAAGCGGTTGACCTGCTGAAGAAAGTGCTGGCACGAAATCCGGAACATCCGGAAGCCAACTATGAGCTGGGAAAGCAGCTCATTAGCTCGGGCACCGCCACAGAAGCTATCGTCTACCTGGAAGCCGCCGCCCGCCTGAAACCCGCTTTCGAGCCGGTGCATTATCAACTTCAAGCCGCTTACCGTGCAGCCGGGCGGAAGGAAGACGCGGATCGCGAAGCAAAAATTTATCGCGAGCTCAAGGCGAAGAGTCGCAACATCACCTTGCCTCCGCCGCGCGAACAGAGCGTGGCATCTCCGCAGAATCATTGAGTGTCGCATGATGCTTGTTTCGCGAACCCGAATTTTCTGGCTGGTATTTGCGTTGCAGATGGTCATTCAGTGCTTCGCGCAAGGTGGTCACGACGTGGCGCCGCCTCTACCCCCCGGTCTCAAGAACAAAGTATGTCGCGACCGTCCCGTGCCGCAGTTGGAGGACGTAGCTTCCGCAGCTGGCATCACGTTCAGGCACAGCTATTCGCCTGAGAAGAAGTACATACCAGAATCCATGAGCGGTGGTGTGATGCTCATCGACTTCGATCGGGACGGGTGGCCTGATATTTATTTCACGAACGCCCCTACCGTCGACATGGCGCTCAAGCACGAGAAGGCGCGCGGCGCTCTCTATCGCAACAATCACGACGGAACTTTTACTGATGTGAGCGAGAAGGCGGGCATTGCGAGTCCCTGCTTCGCTAATGGAGGAGCGGTCGGAGACTACAACAATGACGGCTGGCCCGACCTTTATGTCACCTGCCTGGGCGCGAATGTCCTTTATCGCAACAATGGTGACGGCACTTTTACCGATGTAACCGCCAAGGCGGGAGTTGGAGACGATCGTAATTCTACCGGTGCGGCCTTCGGAGACTATGACAATGACGGGTACATCGACCTGATGGTCACGAACTATGTCGACTTTCGTCTCAATAGTCTGCCGGGCTTCGGTAAGCTCCCGATCTGCACCTTCCGTGGCCTCGACGTGCAGTGCGGTCCGAGAGGACTGAAAGGCGCTGGGGACACTCTTTATCACAACAACGGGGACGGGACTTTTGCCGATATTTCGAAGAGCGCCGGTGTCGACGATCCTCCCGGCTACTTTGGTCTCGGGGTGACCTGGGTTGATTTCAACAACACTGGCCGACCGGACCTATTTATTGCCAACGATGCGACTCCGAACTACCTGTACAAGAACGAAGGCGGAGGTAAATTCACCGAAATTGGTTTGGAATCCGGAACTGCCGTAAGTCAGGACGGTACTGAGCAGGCGTGCATGGGAGTAGCCATCGGCGATTATCTTCACAACGGTCTCCCGTCCATCTATGTGACCAACTTCGAGAACGAGTACAGCACGCTTTACCGCAACAAGGGTGATTGGCAGTTCGATGAGTTATCGTACAAATCGGGCGTGGCGCTGCCGTCGATGCCATTCGTCAAGTGGGGAGATGCATTCGTCGATCTTGACAACGATGGTTGGCTCGACCTGATTGCGGTCAGCGGACACGTTTATCCGCAAGTTGCCACTCTGCCGTCAGGAGCGGGCTATCAGCAGCCCGGCATGTTGCAGATGAACCAGAAAGACGGAACGTTTTGTGACGCCAGTCAGCAAGCGGGAGCGACACTGATGCAGAAGCGTACTTCCCGTGGTTTGGCCGTAGGCGACCTGTTCAATGACGGTCGGATGGATGTGGTCGTGGAAGACATCGATGGCGCGCCCATGATTCTGCGCAACCGCGGCATAGCCGGTCAACATTGGGTAAGTTTCGAGCTGGCAGGAACCAGGAGCAACCGCCTCGCAATCGGAGCGCGGCTGAAACTTACAGCCGCCGGAATGACCCAGAGCGATCAGATTCGCAGCGGGGGCAGCTATCTATCGCAGAGTGACTTTCGCGTGCATTTTGGCCTCGGCAGTGCGAGCCAGATTGAGAGTGTAGAAATACATTGGCCGTCGGGCGCAACCGATGTCCTGAAGAACCTGGCTGCTGACCAGTTTTATGCAGTTCAGGAGGGCAAGGGTGTAGTCCCCTCCGAGCAGATTCGTCCACATACCTCCGCACCGAGGTAATTGTTGGACCGGACCTATTGTCCCGCTGCTGGGCAATATCGCCTGGTGAATCCAACTCGCATGTGGCGCACACCCTGAAGACAGGTCCATTCGACACTTCTGCGCGTGACCCCCATCACTGAACCAACCTGCCTCGATCATTTCCCATGGAAGGTGAAATTGCCACATTTCATCCACGTCTCGTCAATCGCAAACTTGGTGTCTCCGCTTATACGAAAGGACCTCCATGCAGCCGAAGGCGCAGCAGGATGAGACCGCAAAGACCTTTATCGACCAGGTGATCGCCGGCAAGGCGGGTCAACCAGGAGAGTTGCTGGGCATTCTCGAGGCAGTGCAGGACCGGAATGCTCACAAGTACCTGCCCCTTCCTACTCTCGAGTACATCGCCGAGCGCATGCAGATTCCGCTCTCGCGCATTTACAGCGTAGCCACGTTTTATGCGCTGTTTAATCTGCAGCCGCAGGGAGATAACACGGTATGCATCTGCAGGGGAACCGCTTGCCACACCCGGGGTTCACGCAATCTCCTGCAGAGCATTCGCCTTGAACTTGGCTTGGGCCTGGAGGACTCAACCGCTGATACAGAGGGCGAAAAAGTCGCCGTGACCACCGCCGATAACAAGTTCACCGTGCGTACGGTTGCCTGTTTCGGACAATGCGCATTGGCCCCCGTGGTGGAAATCAACCATCGTATTTCCGGACACGTGAATGAGCGCACGTTGCAACGCGAGGTCAAGTTCCTGGAGCGAGGGAGCAAGTAATGCCTGTCATTCAAGATATCGGTGCGTTCAATGCCGTCCGGGAGGGGGGCCTCGCAAAGCTGCTGCCTTCGATTCCGCGAATTACGGTCGGAATGGGCACCTGCGGCCGCGGTAATGGCGCGGAAGGCGTGTACCAGGCGTTTGCGCAGGTGATCGACAGAACGGGCGCGGGCATCATGCTGGCCGGGGTCGGCTGTTTTGGTGCGTGTTTCCAGGAACCGCTGGTCAACGTTCGGTTGCCCGGTATGCCGCTCGTCATGATGCGTCGCGTCCAGGCCAATGACGCCGCTCGCATCGTGCACGATCTGCAGAGCGGCCGCATAACCCCGGACCTGGCGTACTGCAAGATCGAAGATTGGGACCACATTACTGGCAACGCGCGTTATGGACACGGATTTCCTGAACTGCCTCCCTGGAATGAGGTGGCCTTCTTTAAAGCGCAGAAGAAGATTGTTCTGCGCAACTGCGGCCTGATCAATCCCGACGATATTGAAGAGTACATCGCCATCGGCGGCTACCAGGCGCTGTATAAGGCGCTAATCGAAGGGCATCCAGAGGCCGTGATCGAGCAGGTAAAAGCTGCGAAGTTGCGGGGACGAGGCGGCGCCGGATTCCTGACAGGGAATAAGTGGGAATTCCTGGCTAAAGCCAAAGCCGAAAAAAAATTCGTTATCTGTAACGCCGACGAGGGCGACCCTGGCGCCTACATGAATCGCAACGAAATTGAAAGTGACCCGCACGCGCTGCTCGAGGGCATGATCATTGGCGCCTATGTCATGGGCGCCACGCAAGGGATCATTTACGTGCGCGCGGAATATCCTCTCGCAGTCAACCGCCTGGGACGGGCTCTCGAACAGGGCCGCGAGTACGGCATGTTGGGGGAGAACATCCTTGGTCGCGGCTTCAACTTCGATATCCAACTGGTCGAGGGCGCAGGCGCATTTGTCTGCGGCGAAGAAACCGCGCTCATCGCATCCCTTGAAGGACAAGCGGGGCGGCCCCGTCCGCGGCCTCCCTATCCGGCGCAGAAGGGCCTTTGGGGCATGCCCACCAATATCAATAACGTCGAGACCTGGTACAACATTGCGCCGATCGTGCTGAAAGGTCCTGCCTGGTTTACCGAGACAGGCAGTGCCAAGAGTTCTGGCACAAAGGTTTTCTCGCTGGTTGGCAAAGTGCAGAACACAGGACTGGTCGAGATGCCGTTGGGAACGCCGCTCAAGACCTTTATCTACGATATTGGCGAAGGCGGAGTCGACGGCAGATCAATCAAGGCGGTGCAGACCGGCGGACCTTCCGGTGGCTGCATTCCGCAGGAGATGTTCGATACCCCTGTCGATTACGAAAACCTGACTCAACTCGGGTCCATCATGGGTTCGGGCGGCATGGTGGTGATGGATGAAGACAACTGCATGGTGGATGTGGCCAGATACTTCATTGAATTTACGCATTCCGAATCCTGCGGCAAGTGCGTGCCCTGCCGCGTGGGGCTGAACAAGTCGCTGCGTATCCTGAATCGCTTTACGGAAGGGGCAGCCACGAAGCGTCACCTCGAAGTTCTTGATGAACTGAGCCGCTACATGCGCGATTGCTCGTTGTGCGGACTGGGTCAGACTGCGCCCAATCCGGTGTTAACCAGCATGCGGCATTTCCGGCATGAGTTTGAAGACCACATCATGGAGCGCCGCTGCCAGGCCGGCGTGTGTCAGGAACTCGCGCTTTCGCCTTGCGAGAACAGCTGTCCCCTGCACATGAACATCCCGCGTTTTCTGCAGCTCTACAAGGAAGAGCGTTTGGAGGATGCTTTCCTTTCGGTGATTCTCGATAACCCGCTGCCCGGATCGACGGGCCGCGTCTGCCAGCATCCTTGTGACGACCGCTGCAGGCGGCAAACCTTGGATCAGTCGGTGAATATGCGCGAAGTCCATCGCCTGATTGCTGACTCGGTGATGTTATCCGATGGCTACGAGACTGCCGCGAGCCGTTTGATTGACCGTAAGCACCCGGCAACTGGCCGTAAAGTCGCCATTGCCGGAGCAGGCCCCGCGGGCCTCACTGCCGCCTTTTATCTGGCATTGCTGGGCCATGACGTCACCGTCTTCGATGGCATGCCGCAGGCGGGAGGCATGCTGCGGTTCGCGTTGCCCGAATACCGCCTGCCAAAGTCAATCCTGGACCGTGAGATTGGCCTCATCGAGCGGCTGGGTGTGAAGTTTCAGTTCAACAGCCGGGTTGGAACTCAGGTTTCTCTCAATGATTTGGACGAGTCCTTCGATGCAGTGTTCATCGCTATAGGCACCTGGAAAGAAAGCTGGGTTTACCTGCCGGGCACGGAGCTAAAGGGAGTGTACCCAGCGCTGAGTTACCTGGAAGAGGTCGCAAAAGGAGAGGTTCCCGCCACAGGAGTAAACGTGGCCGTCATCGGCGGCGGGAACGCTGCGATCGATTCGGCGCGTACCGCCCTGCGCACCGGGGCGCGGGTAACGGTGCTCTATCGCCGCGAGCGGAAAGATATGCCGGCCATCGAAGAGGAGACCATCGCCGCCGAAGAAGAGGGAGCGCATTTCGTTTTCTTGGCGGCTCCGCACCGTATTCTTGGCGACGCCAAAGGCAACGTGAAGGCCATTGAAGTGATGCAGACCCGTCCTGGCGAGTACGACGCCTCCGGCCGCCGGCGGCCCGTACCCACTGAGCAGATTCAACGATTCGAGTGCGATTCGGTCATTCTGGCGGTGGGCGAAACCGTCGATCTCGATTTTGCGCGCGCCTCGGGCCTGCTCTTGAAGCAGGACGGAACCTTCGAGGTGGACCGGCACACCCTTCAGACCAGCCGTCCCAGATTCTACGGCGGAGGCGACGTGGTGACAGGCGCGTCCAATGTCTCGAATGCCATGGCCTACGGCAAGCAGGCAGCCCGCAATATCGATCTGCAGTTGATGGAAGTGGATCGCTGGAAAACGATTCTGCCGGAATTTGACTATGGCCAGGAAGTGCCCCGCGAACCCAGTGAAAGCCGGCGACACGTCTCCTGCACCATTTCGATGAACTCTCGGGTGAAGTCCAGGGAAGAGGTCGTGGTCGGACTGAGCGAGGAAGAGGCTCACGATGAAGCCGCGCGTTGTTTGCGCTGTGACGTGAAGGTTGCGAAGGCGACGTAGGGAAGGAGGACGCGCTTTGCCGCTAAAGAGATTCTCGATGCGTATCGATGGGGAACTGGTCAATGTGACTGAAGGCATGACGATCCTGCAGGCGGCGGCCGCGGCTGGTAAGTCGATTCCGACTCTATGCCACCTCGAGGGACTCACGCCAGTTGGAGCTTGCCGGGTATGCATTGTCGAGGTGTCAGGCAGTGACCGGCTGTTTCCCGCCTGCACCACGCCGGTACAGGATGGCATGTTGGTGATCACCAATTCCGCTCGACTGACCTCCTACCGCCGAATCGCGGTCGAATTGCTCCTCATTGAGCGTAACCACGTGTGCTCGGTCTGCGTCTCCAACAATCATTGCGAACTCCAGGCCATGGCAAGCTCGCTCGCCATCAACAACGTCCGCTATGCCTACAACTACCCCAAACTTGCAGCCGACCTTTCGCATCCCCGGTTTGTTCTCGATCACAACCGCTGCATACTGTGCACCCGCTGTATTCGGGTTTGCGCCCAGGTCGAAGGTGCGCACGTATGGGACCTGACCTCGCGGGGAATAAACACCCGCGTCGTGGCTGACATGGACCAGCCCTGGGGTGACTCGCGCAGCTGCACCAACTGCGGCAAATGTGTGCAGGCGTGTCCCACCGGAGCGCTCGCCGAGAAGGGACTGGGCGTTGAAGACATGGTGAAGAGGAACGGGAAAGTCAGTCTCTTGGTGCGCAGCAGAGGAGTGCCGGCATGAAGAAACCGAGGATTGCCACGGTCTGGCTGGATGGTTGCTCGGGCTGCCATATGTCGCTGCTAGACATGGATACCGCCCTGATTTCCCTGACGAGAAAGATCGACCTCGTCTATGGGCCCCTGGTGGATGCGCAGGATTTTCCCGAGGACGTGGATGTGACCCTGGTCGAAGGCGCCATCAGTTCGGCCGACGACCTCAGCAAAATTCAAAAGATCCGGCAGCGAACGCGAGCCCTGATCTCGCTGGGGGATTGTGCGGTCACCGGCAATGTGCCGGCCATGAGAAATTCCATTCCCGTGAACAAGCTCCTCCAGCAGATCTACGTTGAAGGCGCGCAAGACAACCGCGCTGTTCCTACCGACCGCGTGCCCGCGCTGCTGAAGCAAGCGCGGCCTATCAGCGAATTCGTCAAGGTTGATTACTGCTTACCGGGATGTCCACCTCCGTCCAAAAGCATCGTGACGGTAATCACTAACCTGCTGGAAGGGCGCAGGCCCGAGGTCAATGTCGCCGTGAAGTTCGGATAAGGAGCAGGCATGAGTCGCATTACCATCGAACCGGTGAGCCGAATCGAAGGACACGGCAAGGTTACTATTCACCTCGACGACAAAGGCGAGGTCACCAATGCCGAGTTCCACGTGACCCAGGTGCGCGGTTTCGAAAAATTCACCGAGGGCCGTCCTTATTACGAAATGCCTGGCATCACTGCCCGCATATGCGGGATCTGTCCCATCAGTCATCAGTTGGCGTCATCCAAGGCTTGCGACGCGATTATGGCAGTACGAATTCCTCCAGCCGCGCGCAAGCTACGTGAGCTAATCCATTTCGCGCAAATCGTGCAATCGCACGCATTAAGTTTCTTTTATCTTTCCTCTCCGGACCTGATTTTGGGTATGGACTCCGACCCGGCCACGCGCAATGTGCTCGGGGTAGTTGCGAACCATCCGGAGCTGGCCCGTGATGGCATCGAACTACGCAAGTTCGGGCTGCAGGTCATCGAACTTTTAGCCCAGGAGCGCGTTCATCCCTTCTGGGTGGTTCCTGGTGGCGTGCGCAGCCCGCTCACTGTCCAGGCCAGGGACCGCATATTGGCCGAGGTCCCTCGGGCCCACGAGATCGCTGCCCGGACCATGCGTTTTTCGCAGTCCGTCCTGGAGCAATACAAAGACGACATACCGCGTTTTGGAACCTTCCCTACCATGTATGCGGGAATGGTCAACGCGCAGGGAACTCTGGAGTTTTACGAAGGAGCTATACGCTTCAAAAATGCTTCGGATGAGATTGTCGCTGATCAGGTCAGCGCCGAGTCGTACCGGGATTACATTTCAGAGGCCTCGGTCCGCCATTCATATTTGAAAGCGCCCTTCTACAAACCTTCCGGGATGGATGGAATATACCGGGTTGGGCCACTGGCCAGGCTGAACGTCGCCGACCATTGCGGCACGCCTCGCGCCGATGCCGAGCTGAGCGCGTTCCGCAAACGTTTCGGCAAACCCGCTCATAGCTCCTTCCTCTATCACCATGCGCGCCTCATTGAAGTGGTACATGCCCTGGAGTGCATCGAGCAATTATTGGCCGATCCCTCAATTCTCAACTCGCACGTGCGAGCGAACGCCGGCGTGAATTCACTCGACGGCGTCGGAATGATCGAGGCGCCGCGGGGGCTGCTTATCCATCATTACAAGGTGAACGAGCAAGGCGCGATCGTCTGGGCCAATCTTATCGTGGCCAGCGGGCACAATAACCAGGCCATCGGACGCAGCGTGCTGCAGGTCGCCAAGGAATACGTTCATGGCGAAAAGCTGGAAGAAGGCATGCTTAATCGTGTCTCCGCGGTGGTGCGAGCGTACGATCCCTGCCTCAGCTGCTCGACTCACGCGGCGGGCACTATCTCGGTGCGCATCCAGCTTCTCGCGAGCGACGGCCGGGTGCTCGACGAAATTCGCAACTAAGTTGAGGCGAAATTGATCGGCCGCACCACCCTCATTGCCAGTAAGTCTTCAGAATGTTCAAGACCTCGCTGGTGCTTCCATCCGGGCGCACAATCCATAATCCTCTGCATCCGCTGTCCGTCGGACGCTTCCGATCCCCCGGCAGGGAGGCAATAGGCGCGGCTTGATCATATGGGTCCTTACATTCATTGTCGAACACATTCCACAAGAATGCTCCACCCAGACCGGCTGCCTTTGCGTTTTGCAGAACCGTTTGGGTTCGCCACTGAACATCGCGAGGAAACTCGTTCTCATAGAGTCCGAATTCCGAGATGAAGATGCGCTTGTCGCCCAATCCCAGCGGATCCGGAGCTAGCTCCTTGATGGTATTCAGCGCCAGTGTCATGGCTGCGGTGAGAGAGCTTGGATCCGTTCCCTGAGTGGTGGAATCGTAAGAGGAATATGTAACGATGTCAGGCTGCACGACTGGGACAACGGCGTTGACTACGCGAGTCAGCCCCTGTTGCGCATAATCGAGCACCCGGTTCACCTCGACCGCATTAAGCACGTTGACGCCTGGGTTCCGGCCGGCTTCCTCTCGGGCTCGAGCAACGGCTTGCTGGCGGGCAGTCAACCAGGCGTTTATGTCAGCGATGCGGCTTTGAGCAATGTTTTGGTTCTTCTTCGAGCTGCCCTGGCCTCCCAAGCCGATCCAATCTCCTTCCCAATTCTTAAGCACGAATGTTTTTCCGGTGCCGGCGTACTGGCTATACAAGTATTTCGCTAAATCGTAGAACTCCTGTTCCTCTGAGGAAACCTTCTCCTGCGAATTGGCGAATCCATCGATCTGGTCGCCGTTGGCAAAGGTGTAGGCAGTCAGCAGAATGGTTTTGAAAGGACCCATGAAAACCTTGTCGAACGCCTCGCTTTTTGCCAAATCGGTAAGCGTGGTGGGATTAATCGATGTCCAGAGTCCTGAGGTCCGGTCGGGATACAGGCTGCGGAAGTTCGGGGTTAGGTAGACAAAAATGGAATCTGCGCCTGCTGCAATAATTTGTTCTGCGCCTTCCAGCAGAAAATTCTCCTGGGTAAATCCATAATTTCCTGCGACGTGTGCAATGCCCACGGCAAAAGGTTCGCTAAGCGAAATCGTCGTGGTGGCGGCACTGGCTGTCGAGCCGCCCTGCGACGAACTGCTTGAGCCACCTCCGGATGAATTGCTCCCCGAACTTGATGCTCCCGTAGAACCAGTCGCGGACAGGGATTGAGGGCTTCCGCCACCTCCGCCGCATGCCATCATGATCAGCAAACTGAAAAACAAAGAAAAACCCAAAGCGATTTGAAATGTAGTTCGCATGAATATCCTCGCCTTCAGACACTCCCGCCATGTCCGGATACACGTCCAGCAGGACAGGGAAATAACGTTTTAAGGAATTAAAGGAAGAGCAAAACACGCGATGCCCAAAGCCTTTCTGCCAGCATCGCGTGCGAAGCAACTCTCTTATGTGACGCAGAGTACGGGAAACTGTGACGGCAGTCACGTCTACAAACATTCTTCGCCGCCGGCGCGGCGCAAGCGGCGGGGCTATGTGTTTGAGCCGGTGAGTTGCCGAAAAGAAAAGGCGCGAGAATTCCCCTCGCGCCAGCTATGACAAACCTCGGGCAAAAACCTTATCGACTTATGCGCTTGCAGTAGCCGCCATGGTTTTCGGCGGTTCGGGAGCAGTGGCCTTCGGAGCTTCCGGCTTGGTTTGGGACTGCTGCTTCTCCTGCTTCGCTTCGGCGGTCTTGACCTGAATGCTGCCCTTCAGCATGGCACCGTCTTCCACGCTGATGCGGGGAGTGATGACGTCGCCGACAAGCGAGCCCTCGCTGCGGATGTCAAGGCGGTCACTGCAATCAATATTTCCATTGACCTTGCCCATGATGACGACTTCGCGCGCGGTGATGTTGGCCGCAACCGTGCCGTTTCGACCGATGGTGACGCGGTTATCTTTCATGACGATCGTGCCTTCGATCCGTCCGTCAACATAGAGGGATTCGGCACCACTGACTTCGCCCTTAATCACCAGCGAGCGGCCGATCGTGGCTTGCTCCATGGGAGCGCTAACCGTTTTCACGGGCACCACGCCGTTATAGGACGGAGAGAATTGAGCGGAATTTTTCTGCGAGTTATCTGCCGGCTGCAACATGGATAACGACCTTCCTTGGTCCGTGCGGCGATCCGGGAGGGCTGCCGCGTACGGTGGGTCTCATGGCCAAAGGCCATGCCAGACTATGCCACGAAGGTAAGGGACAGGGCAGGTTACGGAAGGTGGTGTACAAACGAGAAGCGCGTCCCGGTGCCCTATGCGCGCGAAAACCTGCTGCTTCGCGCGCTCTATTCCGCGGTCTCCAGCACCTGCGACAACTGCTCCCACTCCGATAAGAGATCCTGCAGCTGGGCGCGGCTTTCAATCAATTGTTCGCTGACCCGCTGCGTCTCTTCCGCGCTGACAAATGTCTGAAGCGACGTCTCGCAATTTGCAATCGCTGCTTCCACGCGGCTGATCTGCTGTTCCATCTCCGCAAGCCTGTCCTCCATCTGCTTCCGCTTAATCGGATTCAGACGCTTCAACTTGCCTTGTGCTGGGTCCTCAGCCTGTTTTGCCGGGTGGTGATTTCCGTTGCCTGGCGTAGACGCGGTAAGCGCCTGGCTGGTTGCGCTTTCATGAACCGAGCGCGCCAACGCTTCGGCGCCGCCTTGCTTGCGCCAGAGATAATCCTCGTAGTTGCCTGGATAGACCTCTACGCGGCCGTCGCCGATTTCGAAGATTCGGGTTGCCAGCTTGTCGATAAAGTAACGGTCATGTGAGACGAACACCACTGTCCCGGTGTATGCCTGCAGTGCATCAAGCAGTACATCTTTGGCTCGCATGTCCAAGTGGTTCGTGGGTTCATCCAGCAGAAGAAAATTGGCGGGATGAAGCAGCATCCGTAGCAGCGCATAGCGGCTGCGCTCGCCGCCGGAGAGCACGCCAATGCGCTTGAACACATCGTCCTCGGAAAACAGGAAGCAACCCAGCAGATTGCGTAACTCGGTTTGTGTTGACTTGGGTGACATCTCGCCGAGATCGTCCAGGATGCGCGCATCCGCATCCAGTTCCTTGTACTGGTCCTGCGCGAAGTAGTCCGCCTGAACATTGTGCCCAAGGCGGTATTCGCCCGCAGTGGAAGGCTCTTTCCCTGCAAGTAATTTGATCAGCGTTGATTTCCCAGCCCCGTTTACACCGATGAGCGCGATTCGATCTCCGCGTTCGATGATGAAGTTGACATCCCGGAACACTTCCTTAGGCCCGTAGCTTTTGGCCACCGACTGGAACTCGGCGATGATGCGGCCGCTTGCTTTTGGCTGCGGAAAAGAAAAATGTATGGCCTTTTCTTCCGCGGGAATTTGGATGCGCTCGATTTTCTCCAGTTCCTTGATCCGGCTTTGCACCTGCTTTGCCTTGGTTGCCTGGTACCGGAACCGGTTGATGAACACTTCCAACTGCTCAATCCGTTCCCGCTGGTTGCGGTAAGCCGCCATTAATTGTTCGCGCTGCTGCGTCTTCTGCGCCAGGTACTTGTCGTAATTGCCGCTGAAGACATGCAGTTGCTTGTTCCAGATTTCGACGATGCGCTCGACCGTGACATCCAGAAAATAACGGTCGTGCGAGATGAGCACGAAAGCATATGGATAGCTGCAAAGATAGTCTTCCAGCCAATTGCGGGCTTCAAGGTCCAGGTGATTTGTCGGCTCGTCAAGCAAGAGCAGATTGGGCTGCTGGAGGAGTAATTTCGCAAGCGCAATGCGCATCTGCCACCCGCCGGAGAACTCTTCGGTGTTGCGCGTCCAATCATCCTTGTGAAAACCCAGGCCGGTCAGCACCGTGCCAACTTTCGCCTCTATGGCATACCCGTCGCGGGTGATGAATTCGTGCTCCACACGGTGAAAGCGGTCCGCTACCTGGGCGTACTCGGGACCGGCGTGATCCAGTTCCGACATGCTGAGGGTGAGCGCCTCCATTTCCTTTTCCATGGCTTGCAATCCGGAAAATACAGTCATGCACTCGTCAAAAATCGAGCGCCCGGAGAGCGTGAGTCCATCCTGCGGAAGATATCCGGCCGAAATGCCCTTAGCATGCGTGACCTCGCCGTAGTCGAGGGTTTCCTGTCCGGCAAGGATTTTCATGATCGTGGACTTGCCGGTCCCGTTCGCGCCGACCAGACCGTTGCGATCCTGTGGGGCGATCAGCCAGTCGACATTTTCGAACAACAGCTTGTGACCGTAGCGCTTGCCCGCGCGTGACAACTGAATCATGAGTGCTTCAATGGTCTCATGAGTGTGGGATTTAGAGAATGCGAGTGGTATCAGGCGAACGGGCGAGAACTATGCCGAGGCAAGGAAGGTACAGGCCGCTGCCGGGATATCAGGAGCTTATGGCCGGACGCGCGCTTCTGGATTCTGCGTATCGTGTCACAAAGTGTTGTGATCGAAGGCGCTCGAGCGCGCGATCGATGACGTTCTGCAGTTCATGTGCATACTTCACTTCGCGGCCTTTAGCCACAATGCGGCGGGCTTCTTCGGCCTTGAACCATGTGGGATTGCGCATGTCTTCCAGGGGTGGGCGCAGCTGGTGAACCTCCATCAGGAAGGCCTTCACGACATATTCCTGCACCCCGCCGGATTGCCAGAAGACCCCCTTGGAATGCAGGTATAGATGAAAGTGACGGGGTTCAATCAGCCCGACCGCGCCAGCCTCTTCAATGGCTTCGCGTTCGGCTGCCTGGCTATGCGATAAACGCGAGTCTGGCGCACCTTTGGGGAACGTCCACTTGCTTCCACCGTTAGTGTTTACTAGCAGGAACTCGATCGACGGCCCACCACGGCGATAGCACACGGCGGCGACCTGCAGAGGCAATGAAGTTCTGGAACCGCGAGCAGAACCCATCTCGGGCACCTCCCGTGCCTGTATTCATGCTACTTCGACGATATTTCACCTACGTTAAAGTGCAACAAAAAAGGTGCATACCCATGGTTACGAAAGAGTTACGAGGCGAAACGGCGGGTACGTGCAAGCTGACCTCGAAATTCCATTACGCTTTTGTCGCGAACCCCGACTATTTGCCGCGCGAAACTGTACGAAGATTGCGCTGGATACTGCGTAAAAGTCGCTGCGCATTTCACCATGCCGGAGTGCCCAGTTCTCTAACTGACGGCAAACGCGACTTAAAATGGTTTGCAACATTGGAATTGCACTTGCATCTAACAATTCGAGGACGGCAAGAATGTCTCCCCTGCAGCAATTCGATGAGCAGATGGAAAGCCTGATCCGGGAACTAACCACAAGGATCGTCGTGCCTCGCTTGAGCGAATTCGACGAAGTTTGGGAAGCTGCGAACCGGGTCTGCGACCATTACGATCTCGACCGCCGCGCCGCGTAGGCCTGCCCAGTATTGCCCTGCACCATTCTGGTGAGCCTTTACTTCCCACGCTTTGCCCGCCATGCACATGGTTTGAATCTGTGGACTGTCAATAATCGCCAATCCCCTTTGGATCTGTTCTGCCATGTGACGCCTCTTTCTATACGCATCTTCCTATACAGAGATCCGGATCAATTCCGGCGAAGAATCATTCGAGCTTACAGCAACCGCTGTACGTCTAACGAACCATCCTCCTCATCGATGTATGTGGTACGCAAGAAGGTACAAGCCGCGCAATGTTCGGTGCGGGACTGACAGGGTTGCCGCTTGAAGACTAGCTTCTTGTCTTCCGTCTCGCGTACACAAAAAACCAGTGCAGGTATGCCGCGAAAACACGCAGCCTGTCTGAATGAGAGGCATATTTTGGCGACGCAAGACGAGGTGTTTCAGCAAGAACTGAGGGACGACTTGTCAGAACAGAAAGAGCGCTTCGACAACAAAGGTCGCGCCGTCGGAAATGGGATCTTACTGACTATATCGGATGACGAGTTTCAGACACTGCGCCCGCACCTGGAATTCGTCTGCTTGAACATTCAGCAGATTTTGCAGGAGCCTGGGGACAAAATCGAGCACGCATATTTTCTGAATAGCGGGCTCGTGTCATTGCTGGTGGTTACCAGCGACGCTCGCAGCGTCGAAGTTGCCATCGTTGGACGCGAAGGCTTTGTCGGATCGCCGCTGGCTGTTCACGTGCGCAATTCATCGCAACGCGCCATGGTACAGGTGCCGGGGGATGCTTTTCGCATTCGCAGCGATGTAATGGACTCTGTGCTGCCGACTTTGCCTGGCTTCAAAGAGTGCCTGAACCATTACATCCTTCTGCAGAGCCTGCAAGTGAGCCAGTTGGCGGCATGCAATCGCCTGCACGAAATCGAGCAGAGACTGGCGCGCTGGCTGCTGATGAGTCACGATCGCGTGCGTGCGGACAAGTTCCCCATCACCCACGACCTTCTGGCGCAGATGCTGGGTAGTGGAAGGCCTAGCGTCACAGTCGCGGCCGGCACTTTGCAGCGCGCCGGACTCATCGAGTACACGCGCGGCGCGGTTACGGTTCTGAACCGCAAAGGTCTCGAGGATGCGGCTTGCGAGTGCTACGCGGCGATCCGCAAAATCGGGAGTTACAACGGAATGAGCCATCCGGGAGACTGCCGGCCCTATTGAGCTATGTGGGCGCAGGACAGCTCGCCCCGCTGTCCTGCCGTAGATTCCTGAGCCTCCGCCTAAGGCTTCCTACCATAATCACTGTAACCAATAATTTCCTGACGTTTCGCGAAAATTGCCAGGTTTTCGGCAACATACGCGCGAAAGTGTAAGCAAAGTCTACGTACTTTGTTGGCCACTTGCGTGCACTGTCGACAGGAGCACGTCGACTGTTGCCGCGAGGTGGTTATGCTCTGGACGATTTTCGTGATTTTGCTGGTTCTGTGGCTGCTCGGGTTGGTGAGCTCGTACACGCTTGGTGGCTTTATTCACATCCTGCTGGTCCTGGCCATCATAGTTTTGGTCATTAACCTACTCAGTGGACGCCGCAGCGCTGTGTGAACTTTGCGCGTAGCTTTTGCCGCCGAATGGAGGGCTAATGTTCACAGTGACAGTCTCGCAAGTCGGTAACGTGGCTATTTTGCATTGCAAAGGCCGGCTGGTGCGCAGCGACGCGGCGTTTGCTCTGCGGGATATGGTGGTTGCGCAAATGGCTAAAGATGCCATCGTGCTGGATCTCGCGGAAGTTGACGCTATTGAAGGCGGCGGGGTCGGGATGCTGGTCTTCTTAAAACGCTGGTGTGAGGACAATGGCATCAACCTCACAGCATTCAACCCATCCCCTACGGTTTTAGAGAAGATGGATCGCATCCGCCAGGCGGGAGGTCTGCCGATAGCTTCAGAGGGAGAAATACTGAAGCAGATCACGCGCGAGCACCTGCTCCAGCAATGCCTCGCCGCTTAGACCGTCAGCGCCTGGCGATCAGCAATTGCCAGACGTAAACCGCGGCTACCACTGCGGTGGACGCAGTCGTCAGGCCCAGCCAGATATTCTGCCATCTCGTATTCGCGGTTCGCATAATCATATGATTGTTAGACACGATCATGATGAACACCAGCATGGGCACCAGGAGCAGCCCGGCCAGGATCATCGACCAGTAGAGTGCTTTCACAGGATTCATATGGACGAAATCCGCCAGCGTGGCGATCACCATTGCAGCTGAGATCAGCATGTAGAAGCGCTTCGCTTCCCACGGCTTCTCACTGAGCCCATATTTCCAGCCGGCTGCCTGCGCCAGGTCGTAGCATTGTGAGGCCACCAGCACTGGTAGTGCTACCATTCCCGACCCAATAATCCCAACCGCGAAGACCAGCATGCCCCAGCCGCCGACAACCGGACGCAAAGCCTCGGCTGCCTGGCGAACGGTGAGATCGACGGGCTGCGAAAAGTGCAGCACGGAACCCGCGGCCACGATGATGGAGCACGCCAGCGCGCCAGTGGTCACGGTGGCCAGCACAGAGTCTGCCTGGCTTGGTTGGTGTTGCCGATCGGTTCGGGAACTCGTTTGCCACAGGACGATATAGGGGGTCAACATCGACCCGAACAGGGCTACCACGTTTCCTATGTAGTCCGACTGAAAACGTGCGTGTGTGACCGCGCCAGCGATCAAGTGTCGCAAACCCGGCGAAACAACGAACGCCGAGGCAACGTACAAATACAGAGGCATCGAAAGCCATACCAGGGCGCGAGTGATCTTGCGGTAATCATGAAAGATCAGGATGTACCACACGGAAAATGCGATCGCTGCCACAAAAAGCATACGTGGCTGATTGAGAATAACCGAGAACATCTCGGACACCGCCATCAAGTCGGCGATCACGACCGCCATATTGATTACAATCACGATCAAGGCCGCTGTCACCGACACCCTGCGGCCGTAGTGATACCGCAAAATCTCCAGTAACCCATGCCGCGTTTCCGTCCCAATTCTCCCGGACACGCTGAAGATGGTCAGCAGAAATGGGACACACAGGACGACAACCCACAACAGCGAATAGGAGAAGACCGCGCCAGCGACGGTAGCCGTCACAATGGCAGAGGGGTCGAGGTTGGCAGCGCCAGTAACCAGACCTGGGCCGATCCGCTTCAGCCATGAGTCCGAAGCCTGCCGGGAGTTGTTTCTGATCCCTTTCTGAAACCGGATTACTTTGTTGCTGCTCCTGGGCGGGACTGGCTTGGGCTCAGGAGATCCGCGGGACTTCACGATTCAAACGCCTTTCGATTCTGCGCTCATGCCACAATCGCAAGGGCCTGCTGTAAGTGATCATCCCGAACGCCACAATGGCGCAGAGCAGCAACGTGCTGCTCGCTACGACAAGGAGCCGCCAGAGATTAGTGTGGGCAAGCTGGGCGATAGCCGCCGCGCTCGGCGGCGTAAGAATCAGTGCAAAGCCAAGAACCAGCATGCCTAGCGCGGCCAGCAGCAGGGTAATGTTCTTTACCCACCGACCTTTGGAGTAGTACTCGGCGAAGAGCGCGAAACCGTAGAAAATTAAGCCGCAAATCACAATCAGGTTTGCGAACGCGGTAATGGACAGTCTAGGTTCCACTCCGCTTGGACGCCGCGTATACAAGATGGGTTGGTACGCAGACGGAAAATTACCGTGGTGGATACAAGTGCGATCGCCAATGGCGGGTCAGCGCAAAGCTGTACTCTGGCTCCGAGGTTGTTCCGATGAAACTGATTTGTGGCCGGATTTAAGCCTGCCGACCAGCCATTGAGCGGTAATACACATGACAAAGCATTCCAGCGCGAACGGCAGGAATCCAAGAAAACCGGGCGCGGGCATCTCAAAAATCTTCAAATTCTGGAACATGGGAAAGATGTAGTACCACTTGGCTGTGGCCCAATAGTTCCAGAATTCCCAGAACCATCCGCATACGAATCCGGACAGCAGCAATGAATAAAATCGGCTGCGGCGGCCCGCTTCGAAATCGCCGAGAATCGACGGCAGGCGGAGCCAATGGTTCATCGGATCGAGCAGAAAAAAGACTCCAAGCCACACCAGAACGAACAAATAGCGGGCGAGGTCTTGTGGAACGACAACAGGAACTATCAGGCAACATGCGCCAAGGGCCATCATCACGAACTCGAGCTGCCGTGACATGCGCGCGGGCTTTGTGGGATGAAACCAGCCGAATGCCTCGATCAGGTCAGCGGTTTCCAGGATACCGGGAGTTATGGTCGCGAATGACCAGCCGTAGCCTAACAGTTCAAGCCCAAGCTGTTGCGGCACACCCACATAGGTCCAGTTCTGCAGGCGCAGATTGTAAGCCTCGAAAATTAGCCAGAGCGGAACTGAGAGTAGCGCGATGTTTAGCAATTCCCGCGGTGCGCGATGCATGCGGGATTCTCCGCGCATGGCGTACACCCCAGCATCTGCGAGAAAAATATAGGTTGTCCACGCAATGGGCGTGAAGTAGACCGAAATTGGGCGCACTCCGCGAAACATGAGGATTTCCGCCACTACCAACAGAGTAGCTGCACTCCAGCCATAGGGTGGAAGAGCAATTTTCTGGTGCCGCCGGAACTCGATTACCAGCACCAGCGCGGTGAATAGGGTGATGGCGATTCCCAATGCGGTCATAGCGCGATGTTAGCAGGGTCAAAGACCCTGCGGTGCTTGCGAGGGCTTGCGATCACAAAGTGTCAGAACCGATTATGCCGCGGGGTCAAAGGTAATGTTGCCCGTAATCTTTTCGGGGGCGATGCCGATGTACGAGGTGATGACACCTCACGTGTCCGACTGCGCTGACCCTCGCCGCAAGATCGATGGGCTCCGGTTTGTGGCGCGGCAGCCGATCCTGGACAGCAAAGAACAGGTCTTCGGCTATGAACTGCTTTTCCGGGACGGCTTTGAAAATTATTTCCATGCCGCCGACCCGGACCTGGCAGCGCGTTCGACGCTGGATAGTTCGATCCTGGTTGGTCTTGACACACTTTGCACCGGAAGGCTGGCGTTTGTGAATTGTACCCGCGACGTGCTGATGCAAGGCCATGTCCGGCTTCTGCCGCCCAATCTTACCGTCGTAGAAGTGCTTGAGACGATTGAACCGGATGCCGAAGTGCTAGGGGCGTGCCGTCAGCTGAAGCAGGCAGGATACAGGATTGCCCTCGATGACTTCATCAATAACGATCCCCGCGAGGGCATGAGCGACTTGGCTGACATCATCAAGGTGGACCTGAGACTCACCACCGAACAGCAGCGTGCCGCGATGATCAAGCGCTATGCCCCCTCGCACTGTCGGATGTTGGCGGAGAAAGTCGAGACCAGGGAGGAATTCCAGATCGCGAAGCAACAAGGATTTCACTATTTCCAGGGATATTTCTTTCGCAAGCCTGAAGTGCTGACCACCCAGGAAGTTCCGGAAAACCGTATCAACTATATCCGCATGCTCCAGGCCGTATCGGGGGTGGAACTGGATTTGCGAAAAATCGAGAAGCTCATCAAGTCTGAAGTCTCACTGTGTTATCGGCTGCTGCGCTATCTGAATTCCGCAATTTTCAGTTTTGGTTCCGAAATCCACTCGGTGCGGCACGCGCTCTCCATGCTGGGTGAGAGGGAAATTCGCCGCTGGGTTCAACTCGTGGCGACCATTGGAGCTGCACAGCAAAGGTCGAGCGAAGTGGTGTTGAATGCCCTGGTCCGCGCGCGCTTTTGCGAATTGCTCGGTTCCCGCGCGAAGGTGGGGGACGCCGACCTTTTCTTCCTCGGATTGCTATCGCTCATGGATGCCATCCTGGACATACCCATTGCAAAGGTGCTGGAGAAGGTCCCAGTCGACCAGGAGACCAAGACCGTGCTGTTGGGACAGCCTAGTCCGTTGCGTCCTCTTTACCAGCTCATGCTGGCGCAGGAATCGGGAGAGTGGCAGGAAGTCGCCACGTTGGCCCAACGCCTGCACCTGCAGGACAGCACAATTGCCGACTTTTATTGGGACGCAATGCGGTGGGCGCGCGAAGTGAGCAGCCTGAGCAGCTAACAGGCGTGCGGGACCCAGCTTCTCTTCCCTCGCTTTGTCTTGTAGTGGACGTGAACTAGTGGAAAGCGATCGTACCGTCGCCGTCTTTGTGCTGTTCTGCCATTTCGATCCAGTCGTGGCTCTTTCCGATAAGGGTCAGCGCGTACGAGACCCGCTCGTAGGCTGCGATTTCAGGATCATCGATTCCCGCCAGGGTTTGGTTGGCAAGATCCGGCGAAACTCCGGCGCCCAGGCGAATGCATGCCCAGTAGAGATTGGCCGACGGCCACGTTCCTTTGAAGGCGAGATTGGGATCGTCGGCATTTGAATCCCGCTCGTACATCTTGTCAGCTGCCTTGGCGGCTTCCGTGAGCGTTTTCTTAGCATCGTCCAAATCGCCCATTTGCTGGTAAACTTCGGTCGCTTGAATCAGTCTGTCTCCCCATTCAAAGAAATCCACGTTCTCAACATGCTTACGCAATTCCTCAAGAGCGGTCTTTGACACGTGAGGATCCGAGTGTGTAGTCAGCCTGGCCACATTGAACAAGCCTCTCACTCTCGGCGAGAATATCCCAGCTACCTTGGCATCCGGCAAAGTCATGGCGTGCGCCAAAGCCCGCTTCGGATCCTTGCGGGCCTCCTCGGAAATGTTGAACAGTTGCTGTTTTATTTCGTCCAACGCGCGCTGCGTCGCCGTAACGGCGCTATCAGTCGCGGAATCGGTCGCGGTGGTATAGCTTATGGATTCGTACCCGGATCCTGTGCTGGTCGCGGACGAAGTGCCTTTCAACCTAGGATCGAGCGATTGCATTCCTTGCGGATGACAGCAGAAATGCTCGCATGTCGGGTTGTAAGCCGGATGCCTCGGCTTCTGCCGATTCCAGCATCTGATACCCGCGTTCCTGTTGCGGAGTAAGCTTGGGCCGAGCGGGCTTACCTGCGGCTCCCGCCTGCGTCTTGGGTTTCGTTAACGGCTGGCCTTGCGCCGGCAGCGGAGCTGGTACGGCAATGACGACGCCCAGCAGCAGCGAGAAGGTGCCAGGGAAATGCATAACGGCCGCCACCTAGGGAAGGCAGAAAAATTATACGGCTGCCAGGCGGTTGAGAGTGGGAGCAAAAACTACAGTAACTTCTGTGCATATCTACAACTACTTTGGACTTGCACAGAATCCTAGGGTGCGATTAACATTATTTCGTTCCCAAACGGCCACGCTCCCGTGCTGGCCTCTGCGCCCCATAGCTCCAGGCGCCAAGACGGACAAGATCATCAACGAGTGAACTTTCCGATCGCACAGTTTTTTGCGTTTGTAAAAGTTTGTGCGTGAGGCTGGCACCACCCGAAGAACGATCCAATGAGCGGTACTGAAACGGACCCTTCGAAATAAATTGAGATCGAATCAAGAGAACCTATGAATGCAGGACCGGGACGTCCCTCCGGAGGCGGAGGGAGAAACAGACGGCGGCGCGGACGTCGTCCGCCAAGCCACCGCGGGAGCGGCCCCATGGGCCGCGATCGCCAGAATCATGGCGGTATCTACACCGCTCCCATGGATCACAACTATCGCTCCGGCGACAACGCCGGCCACGGAGGGCGACGGCGGCCTGGTTTCGGCCCTTCCTACAAGCCATCCGAGCCCGAGCCGCTGCCTGCGGGGCACAACGGCAACTCGCGTATCTTCGCTTTCGTTGATGACCTCTTCTTCATGGCGAAGATTCAGGAGACGGCGCGCAAGCTGAACGTCAAAGTCGAGTTCGTTAAAAACGACAAAGAACTCATGGACAAGATGAAACAGAACGGGGAAGAGAAGCCCTCTCTGATCATCTTCGACCTGAACAACGCGAATGCCAAGCCGCTGACTCTGATTCCCAAGCTGAAAAGCAAGCTGAAGAAGGGAACCTCGATCATCGGATTTCTTTCTCACGTTCAGGGAGACCTGAAGCAGAAGGCGCACGAGGTGGGGTGCGACATGGTGCTGCCGCGCTCTGCGTTCTCACAAAACCTGCCGCAGTTATTGCGTCGGCACGGAGCGCCGGACGAACAGCCCGAGGCGCAGCCACCGCAGCAGCCCCAGCAGTAGCGGGCGAGAACTTCGACGGACGGGTGCTTCCGTTCACTCCGTTCTCGACCCGGTTACCCGGGCGGCCATTGCAGCGGACGACCGCCAATCAAGTGCACGTGCAGGTGAAAAACTGACTGACCTGCGCCGGGTCCCACGTTCAGCACCGTCCGGTACCCATCCTCAATGCCACGCCGGCGCGCGATCAGCGCTGCCGTGAGATGACATCGACCCACCGCCTCCGCATCCTCCGGCTCTGCTTCCTTCAAACCTCGTATGTGCTTTTTGGGCACCACCAGCACATGAGTCGGGCCTTGCGGACGGATATCCTCAAAGGCAAACGTGTGCTCGTCTTCGTACACCTTCTTGGTTGGAACTTCGCCCTGGATAATGCGGCAGAAAAGACAATCATTCATGTTGGAGTTTTGCAACGACCTTCGCTTCAGCGACAAAATTTATTGGGACCGTGTTGACCCGGGGAGTACCACAGCATACTCCAGAGAAGGCAGCGTGTGTAGGGGGCAACCGATCGGAGCACTCGCCTGAGCTTTCAGCTTATGTCGCACCGCAAAGCCGGGACCGTAACGAATGGCTCAAGGCCTCGGTCAGTCCAGCCGCACCAGGAAAATCGAACCTTCCGGAGTATCGGTATGCTGGGCGATTTCTTCCGCCTCGTGCCGGTCATCTTCGGGTACGCGTACCCGCACCCACCAGTCGCCGACCGGACTGGGGAAGCTGAGCACCCTTGCATCGTGGTACTTGTGTGAGAGGTGATCCACCACTTTGTCCGCGCTTTTTGCTTTCTGAAAGGCGCCAATCTGGACAGCCCATCGCCCTCCCATATCGAGCGGGGCCGGCGCTTCCAGCACCTGCAGTTTTACCAGGGCGGTACCGGGACGCCATACATCGGTGGCTTTCGCGGCCGCCAGAGAGAGATCCACTATTCTGCCTTTCACGAAAGGTCCGCGATCCGTGATTCGCACCACCGCCGAACGGCCGGTCATCGTGTTGGTGACGCGCACCACGGTACCGAGTGGCAGGGTTCGGTGGGCTGCGGTCATAGCATTCATGTTGTAGATCTTGCCATCCGAGCTTCGGCGCTTGTTATATGGCGCCCCATACCAACTCGCCATTCCGGTCTCCACGTATAACGGCGGTTTGGGTCGGGACGGATGCCGGTTTTCCGCGCTGGCGTCAGCAGACGTGCTGGGAATTGCGGCGGGCTGCTGGATAGCAGGGGGCGGTGGAAGATCGACGGGCGCTTGTTTATGACTGCTGCAGGCCGTCGCTAGCATTGCCAAGGCCATGCCAGCGAGAATGCCCGAGAATCGCGCAGGTGAATGGCCGTCTACTGCGGCGACTTTCTCTGGTCGAGGTAATCGGCCATGTAAGCCAATTTCTCGGCTGCGGTTCGCAGCGCCTTGGTCGAGTGCGACCGCACCGCAGGAATGACCTCGTCGTTGAGGTAGTTCACCATCTCCGCGGTCTCTTTCTCCAGGCACTCGACAACGTTCCCAATTGAGCGATTGACGCGCGACGAGGCGTCTTCCACCTTGCGGTCGAAGTTCATAGGACTCCTGCGATTTTTCGAGCGTGACACCTTTCACGCACGGGTTGCGGACACCAGGCAGGGACATTATTTCGTGCTCCCCCTGCCCTGGTCAATCCCTGAGCATATCAAGTGGCACTCCGGCTTACTGTCTTCCCACAGACCGGCCTGCGCTACAATCCCGGCATGACGAAACGATCGGCCGTCGTCGCGGCGCTTCTCGCGTTGCTGATTTGCTGCAGTTGTACGGTGTATAAAGATCGGCCCGCAAAGTCGATTGCCGACGCGACCGGCGGAGAAGATCTCGAGCGTGTCTTCTGGACGCAGGTCCAGAGAAAAGATTGGAAAGATGTCGAGGCTCACCTCGCTTCCAATTTTGTGGCCATCACTTCGTCCGGTGTTTTGAATCACGCGGCCATGCTGGAATACCTCAAAGCTTTGCAAGTGCGCGATTTTAGCCTCGGCGATGTCCAAACGGAGTTGAATGGCAACACCTTCGTGGTCGCCTACAACCTTGTCCTGAGCCGGGAGAGCGACGCGCAAGACACAGGCGGAACTCCGCAACGAGTTCTCACCATCTGGCAGCAACAGAAGAAGGGCTGGGTGCAGATTGCGCATTCCGTGCTCAGGCCAGAGGGAAAATAAGTATTCGTCCGTTGCCGCCGGACGGGCAGCATTCTTCCGGAAGCCGAGATCACGTTGCCCGCGCCGTCTTCCATAGAGGACGTTGTTGATCTCAGATAGTTTTGTGATGCTTCTTGCGTTGTGAACTGTTGCAAGCTGAAGCATGCTGCGGTGCAGTGTTGAACGTCTCTGAGGTACAAAAGCGTGATTGGCTCAGCTGGGAAAAACGCGATTGTTGATTCAGGGGTATTCTCAGCGCATGATTCAAGGCTCTTTCGTCGACGCCTGCTCCGCTGGTATGCCGCGAATCAGCGGGATCTCCCCTGGCGTTCTACCCGCGACCCCTACCGTATCTGGGTCTCGGAGATAATGCTGCAGCAAACGCGCGTCGCGGTCGTCGTCGAGTACTACGCTCGATTTGTTCGAAGCTTTCCGGATGTGCAGGCGTTGGCAAGCGCTCCGCTGTCGTCGGTGCTCGCGTGTTGGAGTGGGCTCGGCTACTACCGCCGTGCGCGGATGATGCATCAGGCCGCAAAGGAAATGTTGCGTTCACATAATGGGCGACTCCCGGCAACAGCAGAGGCTTTGCGCACTCTGCCGGGAATCGGCCGGTATACCGCGGGGGCAATCGCGAGCATCGCCTTCGGTGAACCAGTCCCTGTGGTCGACGGGAACGTCCAGCGCGTCACCGAGCGCATGTGTGGTAGGGAACTGCCTCGGGAGCAAGTTTGGGCCATGGCCGAAGCTCTATTGGGCCGCCGCGCGCCGGGCGATTTCAATCAGGCGATGATGGAACTCGGTGCGACGGTCTGCTTGCCTCGCGACCCGAAATGCCTGCTGTGCCCCCTGGCAAGTCTCTGCCGCGCCAAAGGCCCCTTAACGAAACCCCGGCGACAGGCGCGCCGTAAGCAGGACATTTCTTTCCTCCTGGATTGCCGCCATGATTCCGTTTTCCTAGTGCGCCGTCCCAAGGGGGCTGCGCTTATGGCAGGCATGTGGGAACTGCCGGAAATTGCCGACCTGAATGGAAATGCGCGATGGACACTGAAGCACTCCGTAACCGTTACGGATTACACCGTCAGAGTGGCTGAAGGGGAGGTGCCCGCCGGCAGCAAGGGGCAGAGGATTGCTTGCACTCGGCTGGCGGCCATTCCTTTGACCGGCGTCACTCGCAAAATCCTCAGAGCCGCTAACGTCATCTAAAACTGTTCGACAAAACCGCTTCGGAGGAGAAACAATGCCGGCATTAGCCGCAGGGACCTTGGCTCCAGATTTCATCCTGACAGGCTTGGACGGACAGAAGTTTTCGTTACAGGAAGGTCTTCAGCGAGGGCCGGTAATCGTTGCGTTCTTCAAGGTGTCTTGTCCCACATGTCAGTACGCGTTTCCTTTTCTGCAGCGTCTTTACGAGGCTTATGAAAATAAGCCTGTCACCGTGATAGGAATTTCGCAGAACGATCGTAAACAAACTGCTTCTTTTATCCGCGAGTTCGGCATCACTTTCCCCATCCTGCTCGACGATATCCAGAGTTATCCAGTCTCGAATGCGTATGGGCTGACCAACGTTCCGTCAATTTTCTGGATCGGCAAAGATGGCGAGATTGAACTTTCCACGGTCGGGTGGGTAAAAGCCGATTTCGAAGCGATGAATCGCAGACTCGCAGAGTCCGTCCAATCCGCCGAGATTCCCCTCTTCAATCCCGAGGAGGATGTGCGCGACTTCCGGGCTGGTTGAAACTCCAAGAATTGATCCCGCGGTCGCGGGACGAGACACTAGCACGCACGCGAGCGGAGTCCTGAGAAAGAATTTGGGGATCGAATCCACGCCGGCCTGCACGTTCCAGCAGCGAGCACTTAGGCGGAAGTCACGACTCCGACTTCTATCACTTCTTGCCGTTCGCCTCGCCTTCCTTGTACATGTACTTGATGGATGGCTTGTAGACCATGAGGTTGGGCTGGCCGTTGCGGTTCAACTTGATGCAGTTCCGGTCGTACCATTCGATGATGCCGTGGATTTCTTCACCGTCGCGCAGCACTACGACCATTTGCGTCCTCGTCTGCATCTGCTTCTGGTAATAGAAATTTTCAGCATTGGTATTTTCCGCTGGCGGCGTCTTCTTGCCACCCGGTCCACCGGATCGTTCCGGGCGTTCGCGGCGTTCCATGGGCGCCTGTCCGTGGTTCACGTGATTAACGTGATTCGTATGATTGTGGTCACCGTTGCGAGTGAGCGCGGGACGGATCAGTTTGCGGTTTGCGAAGCCTTCTTGCTCGATCGGTCTTTCGGCTGGCATGGAATCGATCGTGTCTTTCATAACGGCACCGCCTGTGCGCACTTCGTGGCGCGAAATGCCACAACACTAATCTTCTGTGCGTGTGGTTACAGAGGTGTGAACTTTCCAATACCGTACCACAGGGTTGTGTACCTGACAATGCTTCATAGGTAAAGTTAGATAATTTCGTTCTTCTCATTTCGATAGAGAGAAGACCGATGCGAAACTGCAGGTTTCTGCATACTAAGTCGCGGTTACCCCAAGGTAGAGTTGCGCTGTTAGGTGCGCGGCGACTCAAGCACGGGATGATGAGATTGACCACCGCGCCCTAATTGTTCTGCTCGAGCGCGGCGGCAAGCGCGTCTAATGAGAGCGAGCGCAGAAGATTGCGCCGCATGCCACGCTCCACTTCCGCGAGTCCTTCGGCTGCTCGCGAAATCCACTCGGAATTGACCGATTCAGCCAAGCGCTTCAGCTCCGGCTCTATATCGGTGTTTCGTATCAATTCGGGAGTGCCATTGCTCAGGAACATGAGGTCCTGAAGGAGTGAATATGAAGTGCGAAGCAGAGCTTCGGTCTTGTCGCGGCCCTCAGCGCCCGCACGATACGATTCCGTCACCTTGAACAACTCGCTGTGATCCTGGCCTCGCAATGCGGCGTGGAGGATAGTAAGCCCGTCGGCGCGTGCTGCCGTGTAGCTAGAGAGATCGAAACCCCGAGCACGTCCCACGGCGCCCTCCGATAAGCAAGCCACCAGCGCCCGCTGTTTGGCGCTCCACTCGGGCCGGTGTTTTGCGAGGTCAGCCTCAATCCCGGACCGGTCGAGCGCAGCCAGGCAAAACGTCATAGAGCGCGAGCGAATCGTGGGAAGCAACTCGCCGGGGTTCTCAGTGATCAGGAAAATTGTTGCAAACTCAGGCGGCTCTTCCAGGACTTTGAGCAGTGAATTCGCAGCTTCCTTCATGAAAGCTGAATCCGTGAAGATATAAACCCGTTCCCTCGCCTCACCAGGCCGGTAATACACGGTTTCGATCACCCGCCGCACCTGGTCGACCTTAATCATCATCTGCGGCGGGTCGGGAGGGATGATCAGCACGTCGGGATGCGTCTGGACGAAGATACGAGTTTCCTTCTTGTCCGCTTCCCGCATGTGTTCTCGTGTTTCCACTGCTTCCGCGCAGCGCGCTTCCAGATCGGCTGCATTGCCGATCCGGCGGCAATTCGCGCATCGACCACAAAAGTCGGGAAGTCCGTCCGAGGTGGTGGGCTCGAGGCAGTTCAGCGCCTGCGCCAGCATAAGCGCCAGGGTGTATTTCCCCGTGCCTCGAGGTCCCGCGAGAATCACCGCTTGTGGCAGGCGTTTGCGCGCCAGCATGTCGCGCAGGCAGTGGACGGTTTCGTGGTTTCCTTGAAAATCAGCGAAGCCCATAGGCAAGCGTAAAACGTTCAACTCCGAACATTGCCGGTGCTCGTCACACAACGAACTTTCCTGGGTTAGAGCGCTGTATTCATTGTAATGGCAGACCGGGTCAGGCTTCGGGGAAGCTCAAGACTTGCTCACGCCAAGCCTCAATCTTTTGCGTACCACTTCCACAATGCGAGCGTGAGTCTTGGCGGGAGTGCCTCGGGCATCCACAACGGCTACCCGCTGCGGCTCGCGCGCCGCGATGGCATGGTAGGCGTTTTGGACCCGCATGAAGAAAGTTCGATTCTCCTGCTCGAAACGATTCTCGTTGCCCTGCGCGCGCTGCTGCGGATTTCTTCCGCGGCGAGAAGTCTCAGCCGCATTGCGACGCCGCGCCCGCGCCACACTTTCTGCCACGTCGGAGTCCATCAGGATGGTGAGTTCCGGCTGCAGGTCTCCGCAAAGCACGCGATGCAAGGCCAGCACAGGCGCGCTACCCAGCTTCCGCCCCCCGCCCTGGTAAGCTTCGGTTGAATCGGTGAAGCGGTCGCAAAGCACAATCTTGCCCTGCGCCAGTCCCGGCTCGATCACTTCCTGGATGTGCTGCGCGCGCGATGCGAACATAAGCGCTAGCTCCGCCAGGGATGAAAGGCCAGATGTGGAAGTGTCGAGCAACAGCTTGCGAATCTGTTCGCCAGTGGTGGTGCCGCCGGGCTCTCGTGTCACTACGACCGACATGCCGTTGCGGCGAAGCACTTTCGCGAGCTTCTCCAACTGGGTGCTCTTGCCGCTGCCGTCCAATCCCTCGAAGGTGATGAATTTTCCGCGCTGCATGGCGGACACGTCGGAATCATAGCAAAGCACTGCACGGTCATGCCCTGAAGCTTACAGGCTGCTTTCTCCTCCTGCTATAGTTACAAGTTTGCTTGCGAGCGGGTACAGCTTGATTGTGTGCTTTGATAGCATTCGTTCCGCTTGTTCGGCCAAGGAGTGTAATGAAAAAGCCCGTTTTCCGTTTTCTTCTCTTTGTTTGCGCTACTCTCGCATCCATTTCCGGCCTTGCCCAGAAGCAGCCGCCTCTTATCGCCATCAAAGTGGATGCGACTGATATTACCCGCAGAATTCTTCATGCCGAAATGACCATTCCCGCCAATCCGGGAGCGCTGACCCTCTACTACCCCAAATGGATTCCCGGCGAACACGGTCCCACGGGTCCGATCCAGGAGCTCACGGGACTGCACTTCCGCGCGAACGGGCAGGAATTGAAGTGGCGTCGCGACCTGCTGGATGCCTGGACGTTTCACATCGATGTCCCCGCAGGCGTGAGTAGCGTGCAAGCATCCTTGGATTATGTGTCGCTGTCGGACAAGGCGGGAGAGGGAATCTACACCGGAGGCGCATCCGCAACAGCCAAGATGACCGTTGTTAGCTGGAACACGGTCCTGCTATATCCAGCAGGGTTTACCTCCGACAGCTTGAAATATGAGGCCAGCTTGCGTTTGCCGGCAGGATGGAAATACGGGACATCTCTCGAAGGCAAGGAGTCGGGTGGCGAAATCAAGTTCTCTCCCGTGTCCTTAACCATGCTGGTCGACTCCCCGGTGATTGCCGGTGAATATCTACGCGTGGTCCCGCTGGCGGAAAATCCTCGTACGGAAATGGACATAGCGGCCGACAGCCCTGCCGCTCTGGAGGCTCCTGATTACGTGTGGCAGCAGTACAAGCAGCTCGTCGAGCAGGCACAGAAGCTTTTTGGCGCGCATCACTACCGCGATTACCACTTTCTCTACAGTCTAAGCGATCACGTGGCCCACTTTGGTCTTGAGCATCATGAATCGGATGACAGCCGTGTCGGCGAACATGCCCTGGTCAATGATACTGAGCGTCTGATTGCCGCCGGCCTTCTGCCCCATGAGTACGTGCACTCGTGGAATGGGAAGTATCGGCGCCCAGCAGACCTTTCCACGCCGGATTACCAGAAACCCATGCAGGACGATTTGCTTTGGGTGTACGAGGGGCTGACGTCATATTTGGGCGACGTTCTCAGTGGTCGCAGCGGGCTGCGCAATGCAGATCAGTTTCGTGATTCCATTGCGCTGCTCGCGGCGGATCTGGAAATGACCACGGGGCGCTCCTGGCGTAACCTGCAAGACACGGCTGATGGTGTGCCGGCCATGCAGGGCGCGCCCCACGCATGGGAAACCTGGCGTCGCGATCTCGATTATTACGACGAGGACGTCCTCAATTGGCTCTGGGTCGACGTTATCATTCGCCAGCAATCGCAGGGAAAGAAGTCGATCGACGACTTCTGCAAGCTGTTTCACGGCGGCCAGAGCGGCCCTCCCATGCTTAAGACTTACACCTTCGATGACGTGGTGAATGCGCTGAACCAGGTCGTGCCCTATGATTGGCGCGGTTTCTGGACGGATCGCTTGACTAATCACGGACCGGGGGCGCCAGTGCAGGGACTCGAACTCAGCGGCTGGAAGTTGGCTTATGACGAGAGCCCATCGGAGTTGCTGCGCGCTAGAGAAGCGGATGACAAGCGGGTAAATGCGCAATACTCGCTCGGCCTGTTGCTCGGGGAAGATGGCGAGGTCATCGACACTGTCGAAGGCATGCTGGCAGCGAAAGCAGCAATTGGACCGGGAATGCGCCTGCTCGCCATCAATGGCCGCCGATTCACGGGAGAAGTTCTGCGCGAAGCTCTGCGCGCCGGGAAAAATTCCTCCGGCCCTCTGGAACTGCTGGTGGAGAACTCAGATTACTTCAAGACCTACAAAATTGATTATCACGAAGGCGAGAAATACCCCCACCTCGTGCGTAACCAATCGCCGGACCTTCTGGAAGACATCATCCGTCCGCGCTGACGGTCGATTTCGGCTCATTTCTTAGACTCGCCGTCTTCCACGCCGGCGAAAAGATCGTTCTCCTGCGCGATGGGCCCGGGACGAGCCGTTGCCGCGAGATGAAACAGTTCTTTGCGGGCCCCGCGCGCGATGCGATCCTCGAACAGGCTGAAAAGCGGAGCCTGCGTCGTATGCGATCGAAACGCCTGAATCTTGGTCTCCAGATACGACCCGATATCGATAGTCGCGCTATACGGCGCGAGAGAAACCGGTTGCCGATCGGGAAGGGTGAAACCCGCGCTCGCATAATAGAGCTTTTGCGCGCGGTGTGGTTGCAAGCCGCCGGTGAAATGGTCGGGATAGCGGTTGTTGTGTGCCGCCCAGTGAAATGCCAACGTCGCGTACACTGACACCATGGCATGATCGGCATGTGCCGTCACTGCGCCCTCGGCCCCGAACGTCAGCACCACGTGCGGGCGAAGTTCGCGAATGCACCTCGTTAACTCGCGCACCACGCCGTAAAGCTCTTGCCGGTAAAGCTGCCCGTCCGGATAGTCGAGCACCCTGCCACGAGTGACCTTCAATATTTCGCATGAAGCGGCAAACTCCTTGCGGCGGGTCGACGCAAGTTCATGATCGCTTTTCGCATCTCCGCGATTGCGCGCTGCCTGTCCGGGAGTGAGGCAGACCACGAAAGTCTCCACGCCCCGATCGTGATACAGGCGGAGAGAGCCGCCGAAAGCGCCGGCCTCATCGTCGGGATGAGCGGTGATGACCATCATTCGCAGCATATTGTGATTTTATCTGACGCTCGGTGGAGGAGTTCGCCTTGACTGGTTCGCTCAGGGAGAGCTAAACGGCTTCGCTGGCCAGTTCTTCGGCAATTTCCTCTTTGCTCTCGTCGAGCATGAATCCGAGGACTTCCTGGGGAACGGGGGCGTTCCACACTGGCGCGAAAGACTGACGATGTAGTGGAGAGGGGCCGTATTTTCGCAAAGCGGCGATGTGATGCGGCGTGCTGTAGCCTTTATTCGACGCCAGTCCGTACACCGGGAACACCGGATCCCAGAGCCGCAGCATCCGGTCGCGTTCCACCTTGGCGATGATCGAGGCGGCAGCAATGGAAGCAGATCGCGCGTCTCCATGGATGATCGCGAGCTGCGGGAGCTCGCAATCGATGTGCACCGCGTCAACCAGCAAGTAGTCGGCGGCAGGCGAGAGCATCGCGACACATTCTTTCATCGCCACCCGCGAAGCCTGGTAGATGTTGATCTGATCGATGCGGGCGGCATCCACTGCGGCGATAGCGCAGGCCAGGCAGTGCTCGCGAATGCGTCTGGCCAATATCTCGCGGCGCTCCGGCAAGAGCAGCTTGGAATCCCTGAGCCCGCGGATGCGGTATGAGGGATCGAGAATGACCGCCGCAGCCACGACCGGGCCGAACAATGAGCCACGCCCTACCTCGTCCACGCCGGCGACCATATGAGCCCCGAAGTCCCATGCCTTCTTCTCGAATCTCGAGGTACAGAGCAGGCGCTTAAGCAGGCGCAACTTGGCTGCTGAAGCAGATAACTGCTTGTCACGACCGGTTTTTCGTTTGCCAGGCAAGATGACAGGGTTGAACGTGATCGGCTTAGAGGATGTTCGCCGAGATCAGTGTGGAAACGCAAGTGGGAACAACTCGGAGGGCGAGTTTTTGCGGAAAGCTGCGGCTCAAGGCGAAGTCGTCACCTTATTGGGCCTTTCCGTAACAGGTCGTCCAGTCGGCGGAGGCAACGTTGCCTTGACCCCATCCTTGGCTTCCTCTCGCAAAAGTGTTTCCACGTCTGGATAAGCATAGATTGTAGGGGCATGATCCTGCATCAGACCGCCCGTGTCGGCAGTGGGGCCGTAGTTGCTGTGCAAATTGCGCCCAAGCATGCGGAGCATCGCCATCTGCTGGCCTCGGTGATGCGATGTGTGGCTCAGGCGGCGGGTGATAATCCATGCACGCGAACGCTTTACATCGAAAAATTTACTTTCTTCCTCCCACCACGCTTCCCCTTTCTCTCGAAGCGCTCTCGCGCGTTTCGCACTCTGTTCGGCATACCTGCGAATGAACTCAAGCCGCGTCTCTGGCGTTGGCAGCGGTGAACCTCCTACATCGATGTCGAGCATGGTGCGAAACCATAGGTCTTCGCTCACGCACTGGTGCACCATTTGCTCGTGAACACTGCGCCCCCGAGGATCATCCCCCCGCGGACGCACCGCCATGTCAATATCGTGAAACTCGCTCCAGACGCTCAGGACTTTGATTCTCTCTGTTTCGTAAGTTTCAACCAGGAACTCGTATCGCATGACAACTCTTCAGTGTGTGAAGGCCAGGTTGAGGCCGGTGGCGAACAGGATGTCATTCTTCTTTTTGCCTGCCGGCGGATTGGTGACATAAATGTCGGAAAATGTGTTCTGCCACCCGAACCACTTGTTTAGCTTGGTGACGGTACCGAAATCGAACTCTGTCCGGTACTCCCCGGAACTGGACAGGTCAGGAAAGAAATAGAACTTTTCGTTCAGGACCGTCGATCCCGCCTTGGCAAACTTGTGCATGAATTCTTCGCCCAGCGTCGCCCCGGGGAAATTTCGTGAAAACGCGGTGTAGTTTTCCCGGGTGTAGTTGATGCCGGCCAGAAGATCGAAGGTCGTGGCTTCACGTTTGATTACATGGTAGCCAAGGCCGCCGCCCAGAACGGAGCGCAAATTTAGTCCTTGCAGTTGATCGGCCATAAAGTCTGCACTGCCAAAGCCGAATACACGATCGGTGATGTCGTGATCGTAGCGGATTCCTCCCTGCACAGTATTCGCAGTTACACTGGGCACGGCACCGGAAGCGTTATTTCGACTGTAAACAGAATTGGTGTAAAGGCTCAGTTTGTCCCGCAGCCCCGTTCGTGCCGCGGTGAAGCCCAGTGCCAGGTTTTCTGTCTGGCTGTTCCCGCCCGTAAGCGCAAAGCTGACGTTCGCGCCTCCCGCCCAGCCTTGCATGAATCCCGGATGCTCCGCCATTTCATGCGCACGCTGTTCGTCGGGTGAGCGGAGCGCTGCGACCTCGGACTTCGGCACCGTGAGAGTCTGATTCTTTTCCGTCGTGACCACCAGCGAATCGTCTTTCGTAGATACATTACCCGTGTAGGTTTTCTTGTTGGGAGTCGTTTCTACGTACACCGGCTTGTCCGAATTGAGACTGGCGATGGCGTCCCATTTGATGTCCACCGTGCCGACGGACTCCGTCTTGAGGGTTAGCGTTTTGCCGTCCGACTTTACGATCTGTCCCGTGAGTCGATCTCCATTTCCAAGGGTCACCTGGTCGGCGTAGAGCATAGCGGTTAGCAACGGTAGGCAGAATATAGACAAACGAGTGCTTCGACGCATACGTCCTCACATCGCACTACGACGGCTAGCGCCGCTCGGCAGTGGTCGGGTCGATCGTGGTTTTAATTTCCGAGATGCGGTTAGCAGGAAAGCCACCTTGCTTTGCGTGTTCGCGGATCGCGGCTTCGTTCTCGGCAATGTACACACAGTAGACTTTGTCGCCCGTAACATAGCTCTGCACCCACTGAATGGACGGCCCGAGGTTGCGCAGCACAGAACAGGACTTCTGCGAAATCGCCTGCAATTCATCTGTGGAAAGACTCCCGGCATTCGGTATCTCGCGTTCAATCAGAAATTTCGGCATGCGTGCTCCTTTGTCTTCAGGGCAGTAAGTTTACACGAGAGACACGGGGGTTGTGCTCGCCGCTGACCCATGCCGGAATAAACTCGGGACGCAGTCGGCGCGGGCAATGACTACGCTGAGTTCCAGTTGGTCCGCTGCACGATGATTGGCGGCTCATAGGTTTGACCCGCAGCCAACCGTTTTTCTTCGCGCCGCGAAGTCCACAGCAGCAGGGGACCGAGCACGTTGGCGGTCGCCCGTGCTACGACGGGAAATTCCTTTTCGATTTCTCTTCTCACTGTGTGAATTTGTTTGCTGACATCCGCATTGATTTTCGAGAACTGACGCTCCATGGCCCACAGCGCCGCGTTGTAGGCGCTCCCTACCTTCTTCATCTCGCGCGCAAACCGCTCTCTTACGCGAGGGTCGGGATAATCGCGATAACGCTTCCATCCCAGCAACATGGTCTCGCAGATCCGGTACAAGCTCGGCCCATTGCGCTCGAAGTCGCGCCAGAAGGCTAGATCGAGAAAACGTTTGGAGTCGTCCCGTGAAATTGCCGCGTGGCGGAAATTGAATTTGAATTGCCCATGAATATCGGCGGGATCCACCTCGTCGAGCATTCTGCCCTCGTCAGACATCTGCTGGTACAGCGGAGTTCCGGGCACAGGCGTGTAAAGCATGAACTGATGGAAGTCCGTGTTGTGATTCACCGCGTGCTCGATTTCTTCCCGGATATTCTCCGGCGTGTGATGCTCCAGGCCGATAATGCTTGATCCCTGCACTCGTATGCCGTGTTCGCGTAATTCACGCGCCAGCTGAACGGTATCCGTACCGGTAAGCTTCTGGTACTTCGACTTGGCGGATTCCAACCCCATCCATAGCCACGACACCCCGAGTTCCACAAGTTCTTGCATGCTGTATTTACGAATGGCATTGGCCGAGGCAAACACTGCAAGTTCCCAGCTCTTGCCCGCGGCCTTCATGCGCTCCAGGAGGCGCATCGCCCGCGAACGATGCAGCAGGAAATTCTCATCCATGACGAAGAACGACTGCACGCGCAGCTCCGTCTCAAAGCGGTGCATTAAATCAAAAAGTTCGTCGCCGGTTTCGTAGAAGTTGACGAACTTCCCCTTCCCACCAAAGAAAGCGGAGGTCGTGCAAAAGTTGCAGCCCATCGGGCAGCCTACGGAAGGAATGATCGTGGCTGCGGTGGCGCCTTTGCGTTCCGGAAGCCGCACCCCCATGATCCGTGTCTCTAGCCCGGAGACTATGGCGGGATGTTGAATCGGCGCGTCCTGATCCTCGCCCAGGTAACCCCTCATCCACGAAATGCCTTCACCGCGGACAATGGAGTCAGCATCGATCAGCTTCTCCAGATCGGGCAGCGCCGCCACATGTCCTCCAACCACGATCACCGACGCCGGCGAAAGTTGCCGCACCAGGCGGCACATTTCCTTAACCTTGCCCACGTTGATGATGATCGACGAGATCCCGACTATGTCCGGTTTGTTCTCGGTGAGTTCGCGGGCAAACACTTCGCGCGTGGGAAAGTCGAGCACTGTACAAGGGGCCGAGATATTCGCCTGGATCATCATGATGCCCCAGGAGCGATGAAACATACGCAGCGAGAAGCTTCCTTGTGCCCGCGTGACCTGGTTGTGGTAGAGCTCCATGGGATTGATTGCGCGGCTGCCAAATTCGTCGTCTTGCGCGTAAGGCCCGAATACCGACGTCAGCAACACCCGCGCACCGGTGCCCTTGGGATGAGTTTGCATAGTTGTTCTCGCGTTAATCGTGCCAGCAGGGAAGCAGCAATCGCGGTGACGAACGGCCAAAAATACAAAACTATTACATTCAAAGCATTACTATGGTTTCGGTTGCCATTGAGGCCCGGGAAATGAAACATTAACGGCATGCAAGTGAGTTGCAGCGCTCTGCTGTTCGACTTGGACGGTGTATTGATCGATTCCACGCACGTCATCAACCGCGTATGGGCGCATTGGGCCACCGAGCACGGTTTTGATCCCGAAGAGGTAGTTCGCAATGCCCACGGGCGTCCCAGCCTTTCTACCGTGCGGGACTACTTGCCTGATGCGGACCATGAGCTCGCGAATCGTGAAGTCGAGCAGAAGGAGATTGCAGACACGGAAGGCGTCGTGCCGTTGCCGGGCGCGAGGGAATTGCTGGCACCTCTGCCGGAAAATCGCTGGACTATCGTTACCTCCTGCACGCGCCCTTTGGCGGAAGCACGTCTGGGCGCGGCGAAGATCACGATTCCCCGCAAAATCGTGACCTCGAGCGATGTACAGAACGGAAAGCCCCACCCCGAGCCATTTCTCAAGGCTGCCTCGGTGCTCGGGTTTGCCCCGGGCGATTGCATCGTCGTGGAGGATGCGCCGGCCGGCATCCGCGGCGGAAAGGCGGCGGGCGCTCGCGTGATCGGAATTCGCACTACATTGCCCGACTCCGTACTGGCCGATGCCGGCGCAGATTGGATCCTGACTAGCTGTGCGGATATCTCGGCCGATGTGACCGGTGACAAGCTGAACTTAACTCTGCAACTGGAAGCGGCCGCGAGACACTGACGCCCACGGCAGACCGGGTCTCATCTGCTCCGTCGTGATGGCTGCATCATCTGCTTGTAGCGAAAGCATTCTTTCAGGTGATCGTTAACCATGCCGACCGCCTGCATGAACGCGTAACAGATGGTGGTACCAACGAAGTTGAACCCTCTCTTCTTTAGGTCTCGGCTCATGGCATCCGATTCAGATGTGTATGCTGGAACCTGCTTCAGTCCCCGCCATGAATTCACGCGAGGCTTTCCGCCGACAAATTCCCAGATATAACGATCGAAGGTGCCAAACTCCTGCTGAACTTTCAAGAATGCCTGCGCGTTGCGCACCGTCGATTCGATTTTCAATCGATTGCGCACAATTCCAGGATTCGCGAGTAACTGCCTGATGCGGGCCGGCGTATAGCGCGCGATCACTTTGGGATCGAAGTCGTCGAAGGCTGCGCGATAATTCTGCCGCTTCTGCAGAATCGTGTCCCAGCTCAGGCCCGCCTGCGCGCCTTCCAGCACAAGAAATTCAAAAAGGGTCCTGTCATCATGCGCGGGCACGCCCCACTCTTCATCGTGGTATTGAATCGAGAGCGGGTTGCGCGCCCACGCGCAACGCACTACGTCCGCGCCTGGATTTTTCGCCGCCATCACTGCGCGCTATTGCAGGGACTTTGGGTCCGAGAGATTTTTAGGTGAGTGTTTGTTTAGCAAGGCTACGAGTTCCTGAGCGCACTCCGGCACCCCCACTTTGTGCTCGCGAATGATCTCTTTCGCGCTCACCGGCTTGCCGTAGAGTTTTTCGTTGGCGCGTCCGTCGGAACGCAGCGTCGAACCCTCCAGAGACACGCCGGCAAACAACCCGCGTGACCGGGAGTACGACAGGATTTCCGCGCGCATGACGACGTCCGTTGCGGCGGTGCTGGTCCTGCCTTTTGGACCCGCGGCTGCGCCTGCATCAGCGCCCAGTTTTACCTTGCTGCCCAGCAGGGATTTCGCCCCTCGCGGGTTCATGACCAGCAGCACAAAATCCGTAGCCTGTCCGCCTAATTGGAACCCGATATTTACCCCTTCCAGCGCGTACATGGCGGGAGCACCCCATGGGCCGGTGTAGTGCTCACCGGTGCGGCACTCCATCACGCCGCGCCCGTAGCTTCCGCCGATTCCAAAAGCGCCTTTCTTTACCGATGGCAACACGATGACGCACTCGGCGCGGTCGAACAGGTCTTTAGGAATATTGTCGGGAATGTCGATGATCTCCTTCAAGACCTCGCCCGCATCCTTCACGCGATCTTGTTCTTTTTCGTTATCCGCATATGCGAGCGGGAGAGCACACAATACGAGCAGCACCAGCAACGACTTTTTCATCCAGCCTCCAGGGATGTGACAACACCGCACAAGAGTACCCACGTGCCCTGCAAAGTTTCACAAGTTTTCAGAAAGGAGAGTTCATCTTAACTGCTAAAGGCTGAATTGCCTAGCATGGTGGTTCTTACTATGACTGCGTACATTTGTCTCTGAGAGGAGCTCCGGCGTCGCTCAAAATGCCGGCTGCCGGGGAACACGCGTTTTCCACCAAGCGACAAGAACTAGGGTAGAAGATAGGGCGAAAACAGCAGGGGACGTAAGTGCCTCGAAGGGCAAGGCTTCCGCTATGACCAAACGAGTGCTCCTTTTGTAACTTGGCTGCGGTACAGGGCTTCTCCTACAGTCGTACAGGTGCAGCCGCGGGCTGTAGTTGCCGCTTTCGGCAATAGACGTGCATCTAATTAGTATCGTCGGCTTTGTTTGGCAACGGACGATTGAGACTTGCAGATGAATGCTTTGCGGCTCCAGATCGGTGTTCTAGCGTTGGCTCTGGGCGCGATTCCCGCCGGGGCGCAGTCGAGTTCTTACCTGCCTCCGAATTCCGCCTTGGTGAACAGTGCGGCCGCGAACGCCACATTTGCCGAGATGGTTTCCACTCCCGACCCAGACCAGGCCGGCAAAGACTCAATCCTGACGGTGCGCAAGCGGGTCGACGAAGTCAACGTCCTGTTTATCGCGACTGACAAGCACGGAAAATTCGTGCGCAATCTTAACCAAGGCGACTTCTCGATTCTGGATGATCATAAACCGCCCGAGTCCATCATCCAGTTCAACCGCCAAACCGACTTGCCCCTACAGATGGGCTTGCTCGTCGACGTAAGCGGTTCCGTGCACAGCCGTTTCGACTTCGAGCAGGAGTCGGCCATCGGTTTTCTGCAACACGTTCTGCGGCCCGGATTCGATAAGGCTTTCCTGATGGGCTTCAACAGCCACACGCAAATGGCCCAGGATTTTACCGATAACGCCGGTCTGCTGGCTGTCGCTATCAAGCGGCTTCATGACGGCGGTGGCACCGCTCTTTACGACGCTGTTTATAAGGCTTGCCAGGATAAGTTGCTGAAAGAGCGTTCCGGCCATCCTGTGCGTAAGGCGTTAGTGATCCTGAGCGACGGCGAGGACAATCAGAGCCAGATTTCACGGGCACAAGCGATTGAAATGGCGCAACGCGCCGAGGTCATCGTCTACGCGATCTCCACCGACGATAGCGGCTTGATCCTGCGCGGTGATAAGAATCTTGAGCAACTGGCGGAAGCGACCGGTGGCCGAGCGTTCTTCCCCTACAAAATGAAAGACGTCACCCATTCCTTTGCGGCCATTGAAGACGAGTTGCGCAGTCAATATGTGGTTTCTTATCGCCCGGCGGACTTTGACGCCGACGGCCGCTACCGCAGTATTGAAATCACCTCTCTGAAGAAGGATCTGCAGGTTCGCGCCCGCAAAGGCTATTTCGCTCCTCGCCAGTAGAATTCCAGCGCTCCCGCCGAAGGCTTGACGAAACTTCTTTCTTTCGCATCACGAAGAACTACGCATTGTGATCTTTAAAACGCGCTTGCGCGTATCGCAGCGGCTGCTCGATCTATGCGGCGACCGTGCGCCGGGCGAACTGCAGAATCTTCCTCCCGCGGCTCGGTTGCGCGACCGGAGCGCTCATGGGCCAGGGTTCCTCCACTGCCATTAACGCGATGGCGGCCCCCAGCAGCGCAAGGTTTTTTGAGAAATTCGCCATTTCACTCATACGTTGGTTGGGATCTTGCTGCCTCCAGAAGTCATGAATCAGCGGCGACACGGCCGCCAGGAATCCAGCGATCGCGGCTGCGCCGAACTTCGGCTTCACGCCAAGCAGAATGCTCGCTCCTCCAAGCGTAAGCGCCACCCCTGAAGCGGTCACCATGAAATCTGGTTGCGGAACGTTCTTCGACGCGGTGTATTGCGAGAGTTGTTCCCGTTTCTTGAAATGATTGATGCCGTTGTATAGAAAAAATCCACCGAAAATCAGACGTCCGATCAGAAATGGTGTTTTCATCGTCCTCACCGAACATGTGAAATGAGCAGGTTCGATTCCTGACTGCGCACTGAAGTTGCCCTGAAGTTAAGGGATCGGGCCGGCGCACGCTAAATTGCTGCTGATCAGCCGGGCAGATGCGGATCAGCTAAGCGTCCACACTAGAGGGTCCGGATCGGGGAGTTCAGCTTTGTAATGGGCGGAAGACATCCCCGTTCCGGAGATTTGAGGAGAAGCTGTCAATGCAGCCGATTCAGATGTGTGCTTTGTCCGGCTGCTCAGGCGCCTTTTTTCAGTTCACGCGCGGGTTGATAGGTTCCCGCTACCGCCCGTGCCGAAATCGCCAGACGATTCCATGCGTTGATCGTGGCAATAGCCAGGGTGAGATCCGCCAACTCATTCTCACGGAAGTGTGGGCGAACGCGTTCGTATATTTCGTCAGGGACGTGCCCGTTCTGAATGTTGGTAACTGCTTCAGTCCACGCCAGGGCGGCGCGCTCCCGGTCAGTGTAGTAGGGCGATTCCTCCCATGCGTCGAGTCCATATAGGCGCTGTTCATTCTCTCCCAGCGCGCGCAGGTCTTTCCAGTGCATGTCGATACAGTAGGCGCACCCATTCAGTTGCGAAGTCCGCAGCTTGATCAAGTGAAGTAGCGGTTCCTCAAGGCTGCTTTGGTGCAGATATTTTTCCAATCCCATCATTGCCTGGTAAGCACCGGGAGCGACCGACTCGTAATGAATTCGTTGCCGCATTAAGACCTCCTTCAGGTGAATTCTTCTTTCTTGGATTAAATACCCCTGCCGTCGGTTTCAGTTTCTGTCAAACGGTCGATTCGATAGGATGTCGCGATCAAGTCATCTGCCGTCAGGACGATGGTCATCACTACGAACTTTTGTGCAGGTTCTTAAAGCCATCGCGGCGGGCGTCCCCATAGCGCGCCAGGGAGTCTTCGATCACCGGAAATGCCTCGGCAGCTGGCCGGATTTCATCCACTTCCACTGCCTTATGCTCGAGTTGTTTGTAATCCTGGAAGAACCGGCGCAGCATGAGCAGGCGGTGCGCGGGCATTTCTTTCGCTTCGCGATAGCTGTTGAATTCGGGGTCTTCTGTAGCCACCGCAATGACCTTGTGATCCTTCTTCCCCGAATCGATCATCGTCATCAGCCCGATTGCGCGCGCATGAATGATGGTCAACGGAACGACCGCGTCTTGGCACAATACCAACACGTCCAAGGGATCATCATCCTCGGCAAGCGTTTGTGGAATGAATCCATAGTTCGCAGGATAGTAGACGGCCGAGTACAAAACACGGTCAAGCTTGATCAGGCCGCTGGCCTTGTCCAGTTCGTACTTCACGCTTGACCCAAAAGGAATTTCTATCACGGTGTTGAATTCATCCGGCAGTTTGCCGCCAGGAGCTACGTCGTGCCATGCATGAACCATTCTCCTAAGATGCAAATGCAGCCCGCCGAGAGGCAATTCCCGGTTGCCAGGGCTCGCGCCGTAAGGGACACCCTTCTCATCGTTACTGCAATGGGGTAAACCTGACACCTTCGACCCCATTCCTGTAGAATCACAGCAGGCGGAAAACTGAAGATTTCATCTTCAAGTCACTCCAAGCGCATTTCGCGCCATCCCGCCCCACACTCTATGAACTCGAGCGACAGTCGCTGAGGTGTGGAATCGCAGCATTAGGTGAAGGAGAGAGGAGACATGGCAAAAATCGCAAAGACGGCGGACCGCAAGAAAGTTATGGACACCACTAAGAGCACCGATTGCCCTAAGTGCGGCAAGCCGACGCGGATTGTGAAGCGTGTAAAAGACCGTGAGCGCGGCGTACCTGGGGGCGTTTTTATCTCATGCTCTGGGTGCGATTTTTACGAGAAGTTATAGCGGGAATCATCCACACTGACTGCAAAGGCGGAGTGGATGAGTGCTCCCCGTTGTCCCATCGGACTTCAGCAGGAAACAATTCCACAATTAGATTTGAGTGGTCGTTGAATCTGCCTAGGTGCTGACGGCAACTGAGGCCATTTCGGCCAGGATCTCCCGGGCCTCTGCCTGCGGGTCCGCGGCTTCGGTAATCGGTCTTCCCACCACGATATGCGTAGCTCCTGAGGCCATAGCTTCGGCCGGAGTGACCACCCGCGCCTGATCACCATGCGCAGCCCCAGCAGGCCGGACACCAGGAGTCACAAGCGCGAAATTATCGCCTAGTTCTTGCCGTAGCTGCGACGCTTCACGCGCCGATGCCACCAGACCGCCGCATCCGCAAGAAAGAGCCAATGCCCCCAGGCGAAGCGCCTGAGTGGTGACACCGCCGCGTACTCCAAGTTTGTCCAGATCGTCATCGGCAAGGCTGGTCAGGACGGTGACTGCTAGAACAAGAAGAGATGGGTTGACGGCGCGGGCAGCTTCCACTGCACCACGCATCATCTTGCCGCCGCCGCTTGCGTGTACCGTCAGCATGCTGACGCGCAACTTAGCCGCTTCACTGACCGCCGCAGCTACGGTATTAGGAATGTCATGATATTTCAGGTCGAGGAACACTTTGCGGCCAGACGAGATGAGGTTGCTCACAATGGCTGGACCTTCTGCCGTGAATAGCTGCATTCCAACTTTATAGAGGAACGCAGAGTCCCCTACCGCCGCAACAACCTTCTGAGCGGCGGCGGCAGTTGAAACGTCCAAGGCCACGATCAGCCGCTCGCGCGGGTCATCATGCACGTTTCGAGTATAGGGGATTTACGGGAGGTTAGCCAGTTGTTCTACTTGTTGCGCCATGGCAACTGTTTCATTCCGGACAAGATCCAGCCGGACTCGCTGAATACCCTGGTTCTTGAACTCCAGCGCCTTGGCGGCGTTGTAGGACACGTCGATTATTCGACCATCGATTACCGGGCCGCGATCGTTAATCCGGACGATCACTGAGCGCCGGTTGCTCAGGTTAGTGACTTTCACATACGTGCCTAAAGGCAGCGTCGGATGCGCCGCAGTAAAGTCGTGCATATCGTAAGGCTCGCCGCTCGCAGTTGGCTTGCCTTCAAAACTTTCCCCGTACCATGAAGCCTTTCCGACCTGAAAAGGCTTGTCCATTTGTCGTCGGGGCGGAAATTTCGCCGGCATCACCGCTTTCGGGTGATTTATCTTGCTGGGGCTTGCACTGGAATCCGAGCTGTTTGGCCCTTGGGCGGCTCCGGCTCCCAGGCTGGCTACCGACAGCAGGATGGCCAGTCCGTTAGCAATTCGTCGTCGCATCAGTCACCTCGCATCTCAGGTTTGGTAAACCTCAGTAGAACCTCCCCACCACTGAACTAGGATTTTGAGATGCTATCGATGGGCCACTTACAGTGTCAACTTCAAACGAGAGGGTAATATGTTATCTATGTAGTAAATGTACCGCATGCAAGCACGCAGAAATTCTTCAAGATGGAAGCATATGTAAGTCATAAGAATAGGTTACGTATTGCTCGTTTAGTTATGATCATCAGATCGGGCGACTATGAATTTTTTTCTAAGACTCGTGTTTTCAATTAGTTGTGTAATAATTTCTGTAACCAACTGAAAGCAAATGGTTTGCTCGCGATGTGAATTCTTGCCTGGTTACGAAACGGCTATCGCCGCAACTGTCCTCCCGACAGCTCTGGCGCGCGATCCGCACCATTACTGAGCGTCCCCTTGAAGCTGCTTTTTGCATTCTGCACGGTTTGTTACAGTGCAGCTATGTCGGAAACTCCGCCGGTAGTGCTCACGATTGCTGGTTTTGACCCTTGTTCCGGCGCTGGCATAACCGCGGACATAAAGACTATTGCCGCTCACGGCTGTTACGGAGTGGCATGCATCACGGCGCTCACCGTGCAGTCGACGGCGGGGGTCAGGCG
>Ga0070741_10001800_pt1 | contig 61710 bp, 53 predicted proteins | sample Coa_R1_4_FD_66440 | JGI IMG/M metagenome (GOLD analysis project Ga0070741, IMG submission 66440) | Surface soil microbial communities from Centralia Pennsylvania, which are recovering from an underground coalmine fire - Coalmine... | ecosystem: Environmental > Terrestrial > Soil > Unclassified ...
GATTCGTCTGGCGCGCGTGGGTGCGCGCAAGCAGCCGCATTACCGTGTGGTGGTGATTGAAAAAGAGCGGGCGCGCAACGGGCGTCCGGTGGAGATTGTGGGGACGTACAATCCCCGCACTACCCCGGCGAGCGTCGAGCTCAAGCGCGAGCGCATCGATTATTGGCGCTCGAAGGGAGCCCAGCTCTCGGCCCGCATGGCCAAGATTCTGGGGTTCGCCGAGACTGCTGCGCCAACGCCCGCGGCTTAAGTTCAAAAGCTTTTAACCGCAGAGATCGCAGAGTACGCCGAGAATTCTCTGAATTTGTTCTCTGCGAACTCTGCGTGCTCGGCGCTGAAATCTTTTGATTCGTAGTTTCCACCTTGCGAAAAAGAGGCGAAAGATGGGCACTGGCAGAGAAAAGAATTTACGGATTTCTCGGCGTACTCGGCGGTCTCTGCGGTTAAATGCTTTTATTTTGATCCGTGTTCATCCGCGTAAATCCGCGGCCAATGAAGTTGGTGAACGATGACTGACGCGACCCCCAATCCCAAGGCACTCATCGAGCACGTCGCCAAGGCGCTCGTCACCGCACCCGACCAGGTGTTCGTCGAGGAAGTGCCGGAGGATGGAGAGGTGGTCGTCGAGCTCGAAGTTGCCGAAGACGACATGGGCCGCGTAATCGGCAAGTCGGGGAAGATCGCGCGGGCGCTTCGCAATCTGCTGCACGCAGCGGGCGAGAAAGACGGCAAACGCTACGAGCTGGAGATTCTGGAGTAGTTGTGTGGGTCGGACATTCCTATCCGACAAGCCCCGGAGGGGCGAAATAATTTAACCCAGGGCGTAAGCCCTGGGTAGGCGGCAATATGACCGCAAGTCCCGGAGGGACGGCACAGGAATTCGTCACCTTGGCGCGGGTGATAAAAACCCAGGGCCGCCTCGGAGAAGTAGCCGTCGAAGTCCACAGCGACGTTCCGGATCGGCTGCATGCGGGACTGAGAGTTTTTGGGTTGAACGAGAATGCCGCGCGGCGCGAACTTAGGATAGAAGACGCCTGGCCGCACAAAGACTGGCTGGTGCTGAAGTTCGCAGGCGTCGATTCAATCTCGGATGCCGAGCCGCTGGTCGGAAGCGAGTTGCAGGTTCCGCTGAGCGAGCGCGCGAAATTGGAGCCTGGCGCGACGTTCGTCAGCGATTTAGTTGGTTGCGTTTTATTAGATCGAGATCGCGAAGTCGGCATTGTCAGAGATGTTCGCTTCGGAGCAGGAGAAGCGCCGCTGCTGGTTGTCGGCAGTGAGACCGGGAAAGACAAGCGGGAGCTTGAGATTCCCTACGCGCAGGAATTTTTGCTGCGGGTTGATCTCGAACAGAAGCGGATCGAGATGAATTTGCCGGAAGGTTTGCTCGAAGTGAACGCTCCGTTGACGGAAGAAGAGAAGCGCGAGCAGATCAAGGGCAAAAACAAAAGCTTTTAACCGCAGAGAACGCAGAGTACGCAGAGAAACACAAGTAGATTCTCCGCGAACTCTGCGACCTCGGCGGTGAAAAGGTTTTGATTCGCTCTTAGCCGTTAGCTCTTAGCTTTTAGCCAAACCGATACAGCTAAGAGCTAAAAGCTAATGGCTAAGAGCTGTCGGCAAATTGACATCATCACCATCTTTCCGGATTTTTTTCGCGGACCGCTCGATTACGGAATTGTTCGCCGGGCGCGCGAAGCCGGGCTGGTGAAGATTGCAGTTCACGATCTGCGGGCGTTTACCCGCGATCGCCACAAAACAGTAGATGACCGCCCATTCGGCGGCGGCGAGGGCATGGTGCTCAAGCCGGAACCGATCTTTGAATGTGTGGAGTCGCTCGACTTTGCGCCGCGCGAGGAGCGTGCCGCTGAAGAGCAATCGGTGATTTTGCTTTCGGCGCAAGGCAAGCGCTTCGATCAGAAGCTGGCATCTGAGTTGGCAGAGCTTCAGCGCATTGTTCTAATCTGTGGCCGCTACGAAGGCGTGGACGAGCGCGTGGGAATGTTTCTTGCCGATCGTGAGATTTCGATTGGCGACTACGTTCTGAGCGGCGGGGAGCTCGGAGCGGCAGTGATCGTAGATACCGTCACTCGGCTGATTCCCGGCGCTGTTGGGAACGAAGCTTCGACGCGGCAGGAGTCGTTTGTGGCCGGGGCGGAAGCCGGTGGTAGTGATTTGGCGGACAAGAGTGTCCGCCCCACACAGGCAAACCCGGACAGGAATGGCCGAGCCACACCTGCAGTGCCGGATTCGACGTGTAGTTCTGGCGGGCTGCTGGATTATCCGCACTACACGCGGCCGGCGGATTTTCGCGGGATGAAGGTGCCGGAAGTTTTGGTCAACGGCAACCACGAAGAAATCAAGCGCTGGCGTCGCAGATCGGCGCTGGAGAAGACCGTAGCGAATAGGCCGGATCTTCTTGCGCGAGTGCAGTTGAGTGAAGAAGATAGAGAGTTGCTGGGCCGAGCGGCGAGCAATGAGCTGTGAGCGACCAGACTATGCTTGCTCATAGCTCAATGCTCGCAGCTCAAAGCTGAAAAACAGATTCCTCAGGACTGAAGTCCTTCGGAACGACAATTCGTGGGGCATAACTGGCCCGAGAGGATTAAGACAATGACGAACCTAATCATCGAAAAACTTCTTGCCAAGACCAAGCGCACCGACCTGCCAAACTTCGTGCCTGGCGACACAGTTCGTGTGCAGGTAAAAATCAAGGAAGGCGACAAAGAACGCCTGCAGGCATTCGAAGGCGTAGTGCTCGCGCGCACCCGCGGACCGCAGGCCAGCTTCACCGTGCGCAAAATCAGTTTCGGCCAGGGCGTCGAGCGCATTTTTCCCGAGAGCTCGCGCGTGGTCGATAAGGTTGAGCTGGTGCGGTCATCGAAAGTGCGTCGCGCAAAGCTTTACTACCTGCGCAGTCTTCGCGGCAAAGCTGCCCGTCTGAAGGATGTAGACCGCGATAAGGCCACGGCAGCCAGCCAGTAGAGCGAAAATCAACTTCGGTGCCACAGGTTTACACGGATTTGGTGAGTGCACTCAGAAGTGATCTTCGACCGTACTGCCGCGCCGCTCCGGATGAATGCGTCCAAGCGCCTGCGCCTGAATGATGCGGTCCCATGGACCTGCCTGCCAGTTATCGCGAATCGTGTCATGCCGAATCCACGGGGGCAGCGGGATGTACAGATTGCGGGCAATACCCAGGACGTAGGGCTCGTACTTCATTCGTAATTCGTGCAGCTTCTCCTCCACTTCCGGCGCGTCGCTCAGTTTGAGCCCTCTTGCTCCGAGCTGTGAGCGAATTTGCGCCAGGTCATCGGGTGTGAGCCGGTCCTGAATCTCGGGCTCGTAGCCTGCGTTCACCACCTGTGCCAAATCAACCACCGCATGCCGTGCCATTTTGAATGTCCAGCGTGCCTGCTTGCTGCTGACGCCATCAATACCGGCAATAACCAGGGCGGTCGCATCCAGAATTACTGTCAGCGCCGCCAGCCACGACTGATTGCTGTGTTGCGAGCGGTAAAAACTCAGCACCGGATAGGAGAGATGGCTTTCGAGCACCTCCGCGGCCCAGCGCTCCCAATCATGGAACAGGCGATCGAGCGTGGAACTGTCGTTCTCGTCGATCGTTCTCGCTAGAAGCTCGGCAGCGCTCGGCGGCGAACCGGCGCGGGCGTCCAACAGCGAAATTTCAATCTCCCGGCGAGAAAATGCCGAATAAATCGTCGGGAGATATCCAATCACGACGGCGAGAAAACCGAAGCCCATTCCCGCTTCCAGAACCGACAAGGCGCGGGAGTAAGTCGACGCCGGAACAATGTCGCCATAGCCAAGAGTGAAAAAAGTCTCGCCGCTGTGATACAGCAGCAGGCGAAACGTAATCCGCTGTGTGGCCAGCGAGAGGTGCTCACCTGCCCCGTATTGCAGCAGGGCAAAGCTGAAGATCAAGCTGCCCGCCCACAGCGCGAGCAGCGCAATCATCGAAAGTGGACCAAAATATCCGAGCATGTTCTCGCGGCGCGTCTGCGACCGGATATGGCTGGCCAGGCGCGCATAGGGCACCCACATGTATCGGTAGTACCAACTGGTAATGCGGAAGTGCCGCCGCACTCGCCGCGGCAATACCACGTTCTCAAAGGCATCCAGCAATACCGCGAGAATGATTCCCGCTCCCGCAATGATGGCAAGAACGTGCATTGAAGATGAGATGAAACAGGTTGGGGAATGGTAGCAGGATTACCCGATTGTGACATCCGTCACAGACAAGAAGGCGTTGGAAGCATATGTTTGTGCAAATCGTTAGCGAGCTTTCAAATCTGCTTCCGAACACAGGACCAAGCTCGTTAATTGGGGAAAACCGCGGCGCGGTGAGTTAGGTTTTGGATTGTCATCGCGAACGCTGCTGTCACAGAAATGCGCCGGAGGCGCAGCACAACAGACCGGACCGAGCTCGTTGATTAGGGAAAGCCGCGGCACGATGAGTTAGGTTTTGGGTTGTCATCGCGAACGCTGGTGTCAGAGAAATGCGCCGGAGGCGCAGCACAACTTAGCCCAGCGCTTCAGCGCTGGGTACGGGTGCAAACGAGAGCGAAGTCCCGGAGGGACGACACGTGTCACACACTTATTCCAGCAACCGCGTTCACGTTATCTTCAGCACGAAAGGCCGCGTAGACGCTATTTCCGAAGCCTTGCAGCCCAAGCTCTGGGCCTATATGGCCGGAATTGCGAAGAAGCAGGGCTTCCAGGCTGTCGCAATCGGAGGCATGCCAGATCACGTTCATGTGTTGCTTTTGCTGCCGGCGATTATGCCGCTGGCGAAGGCACTGCAATATCTGAAAGGAAGCTCCTCAAAGTGGCTTCACGAAAACGGCGTGAACTTCTCGTGGCAAGAGGGATATGGTGCGTTCAGTGTGAGCGCGTCACAAACCGCCGGGGTAATTTCGTATATCAAGAACCAGAAGGCGCATCACGCGAAGCGAAGTTTTGAAGGTGAATTTCTAGATTTCCTCAGGAAATATGACGTGCGTTACGATCCTAAATATGTACTTGGCTGATATGTGCCGTCCCTCCAGGACTCTTTCGTGTTGCTTTGCCGACCCAGCGCTGAAGCGCTGGGCTAAATTCTGATGTCCCTCCGGGACAGCCTACACCGTGTCACTAAGGAGTAGGTTCTTGCTTCTTAAATTCATGGACAGACGCTGCTCAGGCACAATCGCGACACGATTCCTGGGTACCCGAAAAGCTTACCGACACGCGCCGGAGGCGCAGCACAACTTAGCCCAGCGCTTCAGCGCTGGGTTGCGAGGCGAGAAATTAAAGTCCCGGAGAGACGACACAATCATGGCGTCGTGTGTGACTCCGCTACCGCCTTCTGCACCGCCAACAATTCCTTCAATACCGCGCGCAATTTCGTTGATTCAAGCGCGTTGGCGCCGTCGGACTTCGCTTCTTTGGGATTGTCGTGGACTTCCATGAATACCCCATCCACGCCGGCAGCCACCGCCGCGCGCGACAGCAAGGGAATGAACTCTGGCTGCCCGCCACTTACTGGATGTTCGCCGTCGCCCGAAGCCGAAGGAAGTTGCACCGAATGTGTGGCGTCGAAAACCACCGGCGCGAACTTACGCATGATTGCCAGGGAGCGCATGTCCACGACCAGATTGTTGTAGCCGAAACTCGCGCCGCGCTCAGTAACGAACACGCGATCGTTTCCCGCCGAACGGCACTTTTCGACAATGTGTTTCATGTCCCAGGGGGAGACGAACTGACCTTTCTTGATGTTGACCGCGCGTTCGGTCATTGCCGCCGCAACCACGAGGTCAGTCTGGCGACAGAGAAACGCCGGAATCTGTAGAACATCGGCGACCTCCGCGACTTTGGGAACGTCCTTCGCTTCGTGCACGTCGGTCAGCACCGGAACATGAACTTCATCTTTGACTTTTTTCAGTATGCGCAAGCCTTCAGCAAGCCCCGGCCCGCGAAAGCTGCGAATCGAGGTGCGATTGGCTTTGTCGTATGAAGCTTTGAAAATGAAAGGAACGTTGAGCGAGCGGGTCACGCCCTTGATGACTTCTGCCATGAAAAGTGCGTGTTTTTCGCTCTCGATGACGCAGGGCCCGGCGACCAGGAACAGATTGCCGGAGCCAACATTCATGCTTTCGATTTGGAAGGAAACGGCCAAGAAAAGATTTTAACCGCCGAGCCCGCCGGACATGCAGAGAAAATCAGCCAGGCATCTGCGCGGGTTTTCACGGATCTCTTTCTTGATCCGTGCTTTTCCGCATAGATGTTGTCGACGAGATTTGTACCGTACTTTCTATAGGTGAGACGCAGGAACGGCTTTCGTCTCGCTAAGCTTCACCTCAGTCCCATAGCGAAGGGAGTTGGGAATCTCGGCGATCGCGTCGGTATGCTGGATCAGGTCCTGAATCTGCTCTTCCGATGCTTCTGCTTTCACTTCAACGCTCATCTGCACATTCTGCGCTCGCACGGGATCGCCGCCCCAGTCGGCGCTCACGGTGACTATGACCAAGTGAACAGATATTCCGCGCTTGGCAGCCTCGCGAAAAATGTCGTTGCTGTAGCAACCTCCAATTGCCAACAGGAGAAGTTCTCCGCCATTAAAGCCCAGTCCGTGACCACCCGCTTCTTTTGCGCGATCAATCGTGACCGTGCGCGGGCCGGCGGAACCGACCGCTAAAGAAGTGCTCGCCAGAGACCTGATCTCCACTGTAGTTTGCGGCATCAAACGATTTTAACCAGAGCTCGCTGCGCGCGCGGGACAATTCCGTCACATCGGCCGCGAATCCGTCTGCTTTTGCCACATCCTGTGCTAGTCCGCATCACCTGCTGCTCCGAGTTAGTCCAACAACTCCACAGAGGCGTAGAATCTGTGACGAAGTTTCCAGGCTGCACAAGGAGATCGTGTGAGACAGATTCGTGTTGCGATTCCAATTTTGATTGCTTGTATCGCCTCATTCGCCGCCGATCCTGGTCTGCACGTCCTCAAGAGTTACAAGCTCGGTGGCGAAGGCGGGTGGGATTACCTGAAAATCGATGCTGCTTCCCGCAGCCTTTTTATTTCCCGGAGCACGCACGTAATCGTCATGGACATTGAGACGGGCAAGCCGGTCGGAGATATTCCCGACACTCCCGGCGTGCATGGAATTGCACTTGCCCCGGAACTCGGTCGTGGATTCACTAGCAATGGTCGCGAAGGAAGTGTCAGCATCTTCGATTTGAAGACCTTCAAGCCGCTCGAAAAGGTACAGAATGTCGGACAGAACCCAGACGCGATTCTGTACGATCCAGCGACCAAGCGGGTATTCACCTTTAATGGCAGAAGCGGCGATTCGACTGCGATTGATGCCGCCACTGGCAAGATCGTGGGTAAGATTCCCCTCGATGGCAAGCCTGAGTTCGCAACCAGTGATGAGAACGGAAAAATATTCGTCAACATTGAGGACAAGAGTGAACTGGTTGCTCTCGACCCGCAGAACCTGAAAGTGCTTTCGCGATGGCCGCTCGCGCCATGCGAATCGCCCTCCGGCTTAGCGATGGACATTGCGAACCGCAGGTTGTTCTCCGGCTGCGACAAGCTTATGGCAGTCGTAAATGCTGATACCGGAAAAGTGATTGCCACACTGCCCATCGGCGATGGGGTAGACGCAACCAGATTCGATCCGGAGTCAAAGCTCGCCTTTGCCTCCTGCGGTGAAGGGGTCCTCACCGTGGTGAAGGAAGATGCGCCCGACAAATTCGAAGTCGTACAGAACGTACCTACGAAACCTGGCGCGCGCACAATGGCGCTGGATCCAAAGACACATCAGATTTTTCTTGTCACGGCAAAGTTTGGGCCGCCCCCGGCTGCCACGCCCGCTAATCCGCATCCATGGCCATCGATTCTGGCAGACACCTTTGAGGTTCTAGTGGTAGGCAAATAGCTGGCCTGCTCTGCATCTAAGCTCGAAATGAGACTCTTGCGGCTCATCTCGCTATTGGCTTGCCTTTCCGGATTTTCGCTGCCTGGCTACTCGTACTCGGTACTCACCCATGAGCAGGTAATTGATTTGGCGTGGGAAGAGCAGATCCGTCCCATGCTGCTGGCGCGGTTTCCCCAGGCTTCGCCCGACGATCTGAAGCGGGCGCACGCATTCGCCTACGGCGGAAGCGTGATGCAAGACATGGGGTACTACCCTTTCGGGAAAAAATATTTCAGCGATCTCGTGCATTACGTCCGCAGCGGAGATTTCGTTGCCGCGTTAATCTCGGAGTCCTCTGACATCAATGAATACGCGTTCGCGCTGGGCGCGTTGGCCCACTATTCATCCGATAACATGGGCCATCCTACGATCAATCGCGTGGTAGCAATCGAGTTTCCCAAGCTGCGCGCGAAATACGGGAATGAGGTTACCTACGCCGACGACCACAAATCTCACATTCGCAGTGAGTTTGGTTTCGATATGGTTCAGGTAGCAAAGAACCGATACACCTCAGACCGCTTTCATGACTTCATCGGATTTGAAATCTCAAAACCGCTGCTTGAAAGGGCGTTTCAAAAAACCTATGGATTAAAGCTGAGCGATGTGCTGGGAGATGAGGACCTTGCCATCGGCAGCTTTCGCCGCGCAATCAGCCTGGTAATTCCCGAGATGACGCGCGTGGCCCTGCTCAACCGGCGAGCCGACCTTGTCCGCGAGACGCCGAACTTCGACAAAAAGAAATTCCTATATCACCTTTCACGGTCCAGTTACGAAAAGGAGTGGGGAAAGGGATACCGGCGACCTGGACTGGGCTCTCGCATTCTGGCGTTTTTTCTCCGGATCATCCCGAAGGTTGGCCCGGCCAGCGCGCTCGCCTTCAAAGTCCCGAGCACTCAGACCGAAGATATGTACATAAAAAGCGTCAATAAAACGATGGACAACTATCATTCTCTGCTGCGCCAGTCGTCGGGAGATGACCCGCGCTTTCCCGATAAGGACTGCGATACCGGGCGCGACACCCGGGCGAGCGAATATCCGCTGGCGGATGAAACTTATGCACACCTGCTGCTCGACCTCAGCAAGAGCAACTTTGCGCAGGTTACACCGGAACTGCGTGCCAATATTCTGGCGTACTATTCCGACCTGAACGCGCCAATTCATGGCAAGGCGAATCAAAAAGACTGGAAGCGAACCGAAGCAGCACTGGACCAGCTCAAGTCATCGAACGCTTCGCCTGCTGGCGGGCCCTTCGCGCCTCTTTCGCAGTAGACAACTCGACACCAACATGTCGCGGAATTCCTGTAAACTGAGTGGCTTTACCAGCGAGGACTGAATGTCGGTTGCAACTCCTGACGACAAGTTTTATCGCGCGAAGATCCTGAAACGGACCGATTTTGCCGAAGATCTGTGGATGATTCGCGTTGATCCCGGCGGCGCTTTTTCATTTAAGCCCGGCCAGTACGCCACGCTCGGCGTGCAGACTGCGGAAAAACGAATCGAGCGCGCCTACTCCATTGTTTCATCGCCACTCGAGAAAGAAATCGAGTTTTTCTTCGAGCTGGTGCCCCAAGGCGAGCTCACGCCGAAGCTCTACCAGTTGCAGGTCGGCGACGAAATGCTGATGCGCAAATCGTCCAAAGGCTTGTTCACCCTCGATCAGAAGAGCGGCAGGACCAATCATTTTTTGGTATCCACCGTGACCGGGGTTGCGCCTTTCGTGAGTTACGTCCGCACTCTTTATCAACAATGGAAGGAAGGTTCCTTTAAGGGCGAGCACAAGCTTTTCATCCTGAATGGCGCCAGCCGGTCCTGGGAATTCGGCTATTGCGATGAGCTTTGCAAGTTTGCCGCAGAAGTTCCCTGGCTGAAGTATGTGGCCACTGTGAGCCGTCCCTGGGAGGACGAAAAGTGGACCGGCGAGATGGGGCGCGTGGATGACGTGATGCGCAAGTATTCCGATCTATGGGAGCTGGATGGCACCAATTCGGTGGGATATTTGTGCGGCCATCCTGACATGATCGAAAACGGCAAGAGCATTTTGAAGCGAATTGGCTTCACCAAGGAACACCTGAAAGAAGAGGTGTACTGGATTCCCGCGAAAGAAGCGGCCGGGACGTAAAGACGGGCGAGACGCCCGTCTCCCCACGATCCGGTCATTTGTTTTGGGCACGGGCGCTTCGCCGGTGCGAAATTTCACTTCGGGGAGAAGCATGCGCCGACAAATCATGCGTTCCTACGCATATCTGATAATCACTGCTGTTCTTTTACAAAATCCCATCCACGTAAGGGCGCAGCAAGTCGCCGCGATCCAAATCTCCGGAGAGCGCCGCATCAACTTCGATGGCAATTGGCGCTTTCACAAGGGCGATGCCCCGGGAGCCGAAAATAATGGCTTCGATGACTCGCAGTGGACACTTCTTCGCTTGCCGCACGACTGGGCCATTGAAGGCCCTTTTGAGGAGAGCTTCAATCCTTCGACTGGCGGTCTTCCGGTGTCCGGGACCGGATGGTACCGCAAGACTTTCCTTCTTCCTGAGAGTGCCAAAGGACGCGTCTTTACCATCATGTTCGACGGCGCGATGTCGAACTCCACGGTGTGGCTGAACGGTGAAGAACTGGGGGGGCGGCCATACGGTTATTCGAGTTTTTATTTCAACCTGACTCCGCATCTGCGTTATGGATCTGATCCGAATGTGCTTGCCGTGCGCCTTCAGCCGGAACCGGACGCCTCCCGCTGGTATCCCGGCGCTGGGATCTATCGCAACGTCTGGCTCGACATCACTGCGCCCGTGCACGTAGCGGAGTGGGGAACCTATGTGACCACGCCTGAGGTTACAGATGCGAAGGCGACGGTCGCGATAAAAGCCGAAATTCAAAATCAGTCCGAGCACGAAGCTCAGGTCACAATTCGCAACAGCGTGCTCGATGAGTCAGGAAACGCGGCGGGAAAGCCAAGCACGGAAAAGACTGCGGTTTCCCCGGAGGCCACAAGAACAGTACCCACTGATCTTACGGTTCCTGATCCGCACCGCTGGGACATGGACCATCCTTATCTCTACACGGTGGTCACCGAGGTTCTCGACGGCGATCGTGTAGTCGACAAATATTCGACTAGCTTCGGAATCCGCACGATCGCCTTCGATCCTGAAAAAGGTTTTCTGCTGAACGGCAAGGCGCGCAAGATTCACGGCGTCTGCCTGCATCACGATCTGGGCGCGCTCGGGGCTGCGGTGAACTGGCGCGCAACCCAGCGCGAACTGGAAATCATGAAAGCCGCGGGGGTCAATGCCGTCCGCACCAGTCACAATCCGCCTTCGCCTGAACTGCTCGAGCTCGCCGACCGCATGGGCTTGGTGGTTATGGACGAATCGTTCGATATGTGGAAGATTCCCAAAGTCCCGAATGGTTACAGCAAATACTTCGACGAATGGTCTGAGCGCGACCTTCGCGATATGGTTCGCCGCGATCGCAATCATCCCAGCATTATCCTGTGGAGCATTGGCAACGAAATACCCGAACAGCGCTCTCCGGACGGATGGAAAGAGGCGAAGCGGCTGACGGATTTATTTCACGATGCCGATCCGACTCGTCCCACGACTTCTGCGATGAACGATTGGGAAAACGCCATTCGCACCCACTTCGCCGACAACGTGGACATTAAGGGCTTCAACTATCAGCCCATGCATTACGAACAAATCATGAAAGATCATCCGGGCTGGGTGGTCTATGGATCGGAAACGGAATCGTGCGTGAGTTCGCGCGGTGTCTATCATCTATCGCTCGAAGCCTACGAAAAGCCGCCTTCACATGAGATCAGCAGCTACGACACAGTTGCGCCGTTCTGGGCGTATTGCCCTGATGTGGAGTTCACCTATCAGGACAAGCTCCCCAATGTGTTCGGAGAGTTCGTATGGACGGGCTTCGACTATCTTGGCGAGCCGACTCCCTACTTCGGATGGCGGGACAAAGACACTGCGAAAGATTGGCCGGCGCGCAGCTCTTATTTCGGATTTGTCGATCTCGCCGGATTTCCCAAGGACCGCTATTACCTTTATCAGAGCGAGTGGACCACCAAGCCGATGGTGCACCTGCTGCCACACTGGAACTGGCAGGGCCACGAGGGCCAGACAATCCCCGTCATGGCCTACAGCAACGCGGATGAAGTGGAATTGTTTGTGAATGGAAAGTCGCTGGGCAGGAAGAAACGCTTCGGCGAGATCTTCGAAATTCCAGTCGGCGCGAACGTGACTCCGGACCGAAAATTTTCGTCCAAGTATCGATTTGTATGGCGAGTCCCGTACCAGCCCGGCTCGATAAAAGCAGTTGCTTACTCCGGCGGGAAGCAGGTTGCCTCGCAGGAGATTCGCACCGCAGGCACACCGGCCAGGATTAAGCTATCCGCTGATCGCAGCCTCATTCATGCAGATGGCGACGATCTTTCCTACATCACGGTCCGAGTCGAAGACAAAGACGGGAATCTTTGTCCTGACGCCGACAATCTCGTTCACTTCAATGTAACCGGAGCAGGCGATATTGCCGGAGTCGACAACGGAAATGAAGCGACAACCGAGCCATTCCACGCAGACCATCGCAAGGCGTATCACGGGCTGGCGTTGCTGATCGTGCGATCACGCGAATCCGCTGGCAGAATCCACGTGGTCGCGACCGGCGACGGCCTGGCACAGGCGCAACTCGAGATTCGCACCCAGTCCACAGTTGCCAGGAAGTAGCTGGCTCAAATTGTATTCTGCTAACGAGCCCGGCGGTGCTAGTCGACTGACAATTATTGTCACTTTTCTGAGATGGCTGCTTTCCGGTGCGCCATGCCGCCAACAGAATCAGCTACTTGCTGCGTCGCGCTTTTTGGTACCTCACCTGCGCTCATGATTCTGGGGGACCTTGCCCCGTCCGAACCGGAGATAACCATGGCGTGGAAACCGAGGCAACATCCGAGATACAAAGCCGCTCTTTCTCTCGAACTTCGACTGAAGGACACGGAAGCTCCGCCGCTACGCACGCAAACCGCAGACGTGGGACTGGGCGGTTGCTATGTCGAAACTTTTGCTACCCAGGAAGTCTCGACACCGGTCGAGATCACGCTTTGGGTTGGCGATTCGAAGATCAATGTCGCGGGCGAGGTCGTCAGCAAGCATCCATCGTTTGGAAACGGATACAAATTCATCCGCCTCGCGAAAGAAGGTGAAGAGGCGCTTGACCGATATCTCGAAGACCTCAAGCCCCAGATGATGGACGATCCGCCGCCTCCGGATGTGCCTGATTCGGAGAAATGACGATTTTCTGGCCGAGGACTTTCCTATGATCCTTTGTGTAAAGCTTTTAACCGCAGAGTTCGCGAAGAAAAGCCGCAAAGTTCGCAGAGAAAACTTCCTGCCAATACTGAGACTCTGGATTTACGCTCTCTCCGCGTTCTCCGCACAATCTCTGCGATCTCTGCGGTTAACTTCTTTGGCGCCCCGAATCCGTCGTATTCACAGGATTCGCCGCGCATCCCCTTCTCGCCGGGTCACTCGTTCGCGATCCAGATATTCGAGCAACGGGATCGCATATTTTCGCGTCACTCCGGTGAGGTCTTTGAAACGCCCAACGTCGATCTTCGGAGAGCGCTGTTTTTCCGCCGCCAGGCTCTTGCGCAGCTCCAGCAGCGCGGATTGATGAAACACCAGGTCCTCAGAAACTTTAACCAGGACCTTGTCACGCAAAAGCAGAGTGACGATTTTCTGCGCGCGCGTCTTGTCGATTTTTAATCCCGCAACGACATCCTTCAGCGCGGGAACTTTCAATCCCGTTGAGGCGAACGCCTGCTCGATCAGCTTCCGCGATTCCGATTCTTCATCTTTCATCACGATCCCGTGGCCGGATAGCCGGATCAAGCCCTCAGTGGATTCGATCTTCTTCGTTCGAAGCAAAGAATCGACTGCAAAATCAAATATCCAGTCGCTGGAGCCCACGACTCTGCGCAATGCCTCCGCCGCAATACCCGGCGTGAGTGGGTTCTGTTTGTGAAATTGGGAGATGGCATCGGTAATCCGCGCGGTTAACGAAGTGAAGTCGCGTTTGAAAATCAGAACTGGTATGTGGGGCAACAACTGGCTATCGCTTTTCTGCAACGACTCAATTTCTCTTTTGGTCCAGCCGCTTTCAGCGACCGCGTCGCTGATCGCCAGCCCTGCGCTTCCTCGTCTCGAGACTCGTGCTTCCAGAACTCGCGCGCGGTCGGCTGTTGCCAATGTCGTGAGGAAAGAGAGGTTTTCAGCCCTCGGCTTGCGCAGCGGAGATGCATCCAGCACAACTCCTCCGCCAATCGTGATCACCGGAGAAAATTGGCGAACGATAAACCGATCTCCCGGAACAAGCAGCAATGGCTCTGCTGTTCTCAAGTGGGCAAAGCTTGTGGCTCCGGCCTGTGCGTTCTTGTTTTCGTAAAGCTGCACGGTGGCAATAGTCTCTGATGCGAAGGCATGGAGATGCACGCGGGCGCCAGTCTTCAGGGGTTTCGCGGTCGACAGCAGCGATAGTTCCACGTGGAATCGCGACGACTCCTTCAACAGACCAGGTGACGCCAAAGTCATTCCCCGGGCGAGCTCGTGCTTTTCTACTCCGGCGAGGTTTAGCGCAGTGCGTTCCCCCGCGACGGCCCGGTCCGCATTCTTGCCGTGCACCTGAATCCCGCGTACGCGGACTTTTCTTCGGCTGGGAAAAAGCTCCAGCTCGTCTTCTTTATGAATCGTGCCCGCGATCAACGTTCCCGTCACGACCGTACCGAAACCTTTCATGGAGAAAACACGATCGATGGGAAAGCGCACAATGGCGTTCGCGTCGCGCGCTTGGGCTTGCGAGGCGATCCGTACGAGCTGCTGTTTCAATTCGTCGAGGCCCGTGCCTTTGAGCGCGCTGACAGGGAGGACTGGCGCTCCCTCAAGGAACGAGCCGCGGACGAAATCCTCAAGCTCGAGGCGCGCAACTGCCAGCGTTTCGGGGTCGACCAGATCCGCTTTAGTCAGCACAACCATTCCATGCCGGATGCAGAGCAGCCGGCAAATTTCAAAATGCTCGCGGGTTTGCGGCTTCACCCCTTCATCCGCGGCGACAACCAGCAGAACCAGATCCATGCCGCCGGCTCCGGCCAGCATGTTGCGCACGAAGCGTTCGTGGCCAGGAACATCGACGAATCCAAAGCGCAGAGTTTCGCCATTTGGACCGGGCAGCTCAAGATGCGCAAAGCCAAGATCAATGGTTATTCCGCGACGCTTTTCCTCGTCCAAACGGTCGGCGTCAATGCCGGTAAGCGCCTTGACCAACGCGGTTTTCCCGTGGTCAATGTGCCCGGCAGTGCCGATGACGACGGATTTCATGGAGGATTTCAGTATAGCTGCGCACCAGCGGCGCAGCATCGAGCTGTGAGCGATGAGCGAACGCCTGGTTTTGCTCGCAGCTCATCGCTCGATGCTCACAGCTGGTGGGCGACATGGGCGTGCTCGTCGTGAAAAGCTTTTGACTTCCGCGCTTTCCCCGAAAATGCGACAATAGAGCTTCCCCACATGACCACCGCCGCCCTGGACATTACTCCTCAAGTCCTGCGTGACCATGGACTGACCAGCGAAGAGTACGTCCGCATCAAGTCGCTTTTGGGCGGGCGGGAACCGTCCCTCACCGAACTCGGAATCTTCAGCGTGATGTGGAGCGAACACTGCTCCTACAAATCGTCACGCGTACATTTAAAACGTCTGCCCACCCGCAGTCGCCGCGTCGTGCAAGGCCCGGGAGAGAACGCCGGGATCATTGACATCGGCGACGGCTGGGCCTGCGCCTTCAAGATCGAATCGCACAATCATCCATCATTTATCGAGCCGTTTCAGGGCGCAACCACCGGGGTCGGCGGTATTCTGCGTGACATTTTCACCATGGGTGCGCGCCCGGTCGCGGTCATGGACTCCCTTCGGTTCGGACCGATTAGTACAGGCCATGTGGGGACGGGCGTCCTCGCCCGTCCGGCGGAGCTTAGCTCCGCGACATCTACGGCCGATACCCACCGCAACCACTCCATCCTCGAAGGTGTTGTCGGCGGCATTGCTTCGTACGGAAACTGTTTCGGCGTTCCCAACCTCGGCGGCGAAACCAAATTTGAGCCCTGTTACTCGGGCAATCCCCTGGTTAACGCTTTTGCATTGGGACTAGTCCGCAAAGATGAAATCTTTTATGCGAAAGCTTCCGGCGTAGGAAATCCTGTCATCTATGTCGGCGCGAAGACCGGCCGCGACGGCATTCATGGCGCCACCATGGCCAGCGAAGAGTTCAGCGAAGAGTCGGAAGCGAAAAGGCCGAATGTCCAGGTCGGCGATCCATTTCTCGAAAAGCTGCTGCTCGAAGCTTGCCTGGAGGCCATGCAAACTGGCGCTATCGTTGGCATTCAGGACATGGGCGCCGCCGGCCTGACTTGTTCCACCTGCGAGATGGGCGCGCGCGGTCACGTTGGAATCGAAATCGAAATGGACCGCGTGCCGCAGCGCGAGACCGGCATGAGCGCCTACGAGATCATGCTGAGCGAATCGCAGGAGCGCATGTTGCTGGTCGCGCAAAAGGGACGCGAAGAGGAAGTTTATCGTGTGTTCCGCAAGTGGGGACTGGATGCGGTCGAAGTCGGCAAAGTCATCGGCGAAAACACGCTCCGGGTTCGGCAGCATGGCGCGATCGTAGCGGAAATTCCAAACACTGCGTTGACAGACGATGCTCCGATTTACCATCGCCCCATGCAACGCTGGGAGCCGCCGGTTTCGCGGGAAATTCCAGAGCACGTGAAACTCGACGGGAAAGCCGATTTCACCGACGATCTGAGGCGGCTGCTGGCCAGTGAAAACATCTGCAGCAAACGCTGGATTTATCAGCAATACGATTCGATGGTGCAGACCAACACGGTCGAAGGTCCCGGTACCGGCGATGCCGGCGTAATTCGCATTAAGGGCTCGCAGCGCGCTCTCTCTATGGCCCTCGATGGAAATGGCCGCTGGTGCTATCTCGATCCGAAGCTTGGCGCGATGCACGCCGTCGCGGAAGCTGCCCGTAACGTTGCGTGCTCAGGGGCAGTTCCGGTTGGCGCAACCAATTGCCTGAATTTCGGCAGCCCGGAAAAACCGCAGATCATGTGGCAGTTCTCGCAGGCTATCGACGGAATCACCAAAGCTTGCGAGGAACTCGAAGTTCCAATCACCGGCGGGAATGTGAGCTTCTATAACGAAACCCTCGGCGAAGGAATTTATCCGACACCGGTGCTCGGAATTGTCGGAATTCTCGAAGATGTCACCAAGGCGATGACTCCGCATTTCCGCGAGGCTGGACGCGCCGTCGTGCTGCTTCGCGGCTCAGAACCCGGCGATGCCACCGATGCTGAAATCGAATTTGGGTCGTCGGAATATGCAAAAGAAGCTTTGGGCGAACTGTGGGGATTTCCTCCTGCGCTCGAACTCGAGAAGGAGGCAGCGCTGCAGAAGGCGATTGTTGAGTTGATAGTCGCTAGGTTGGTGGATTCGGTCCACGATTGCTCCGAAGGCGGGCTGACCGTGGCTTTGGCCCGAGCGTCGTTCCCGGCCGGAATCGGCTGTTCCGTCAATCTGCGGTCGAATGAGATTGCACCAGAATGTGTGCTCTTTGGCGAGGACGCCAGCCGCATTGTGATCTCCTGCGACCCGGCCAATGTGGCGCGAATCAAAGAAGTGGCGCGCAAACACGGCATTTTCACGGATCTGCTGGGCGAGACGGTTCCTGAGAAAATAGAGATCAAGCTGGACGGACGTACTCTTGTTTCAGCGCGGATTTTGGAGTTGAATCGCGAGTACGAAGGCGCGCTGGAGCGGGCGCTGAGGAGTGAACCTGCGCCAGTCGCAGCGGACTAATAATGGTTGTGGAGCGGCGGGCGTCCACGCCCGCTGGAACGGTTGACAAATACATAGGTCCTTCGACTCCGCAGAATCATTCGTAAAGAATGATTCTGCTTCGCTCAGGATGACAGGTGTTTGTTTGCTTTTGCTGATAGCTGAGGGCTGACGGCTGATGGCTAAAAACGACAAATTTCGTGACGAGTGTGGCGTAGTAGCGATCTACTCGCATCCTGAGGCGGAGACGCTCGCCTATCTCGGCCTGCACGCGCTGCAACATCGAGGCCAGGAATCCGCTGGAATTGTCAGCTCTGACGGCATGTCGCTGCACATCCATAAAGCCATGGGCCTCGTAGCCGACATCTTCACGGAAGATCGGCTCCAGAAGTTGCGCGGCACTCTCGCCATCGGCCACACCCGTTATTCGACAACCGGTGACTCGGCCATCCTGAATGCGCAGCCCATCATGGTGCAATCGAACAAGGGAATGATTGCGCTTGCTCACAATGGCAATCTCACCAATGCCTTTGAACTTCGCAGCCGCATGGAAGCGCAAGGCTCGATCTTCCAGACCAGCAGCGATACCGAAGTCATCGTTCACCTGATTGCGCAGTCACGCGAACAGACGTTACCGGAAGCGATCGCGGATGCGCTCCGCCGCGTCGAGGGCGCGTTTTCCCTGGTAATGATCAGCCGTGACCGCATTTTTGCTGTCCGCGATCCGCATGGTTTCAGACCGCTCGCCATGGGACGCATCCCGGCCAGTGGAGATCGCCTGCACGACACGATTGTTTTTGCCTCTGAGACTTGCGCCTTCGATCTGGTCGGCGCAACCTACGAGCGCGAGGTCAAGCCCGGCGAACTCGTGATCGTGGGGCCGGAAGGAATCAGCTCTCGCTTCTATGCTCCAGCCGCCGCGCAGTCGAGCTGCATCTTCGAGCACGTTTATTTTTCGCGGCCTGACAGCCGCGTCTTCGGCCGTCCGGTGCAGGAGAGCCGCGAACAGCTCGGTCGCCATCTCGCAATTGAATCTCCCGCCGATGCCGATTTGGTCGTGCCGGTTCCGGACTCCGGTGTAACCGCGGCGATTGGCTACGCAGCCGAAAGTGGCATCCCGTTGCGCTTTGCGCTGATCCGCAACCATTACGTTGGGCGCACGTTTATTGAGCCGCAGCAATCGGTGCGTGACTTTGGCGTGAGACTCAAGCTCAACCCGGTGCGAAGCTTGCTCGAAGGCAAGCGCGTGGTGCTGATCGATGACTCGATCGTGCGCGGCACCACCAGCCGCAAGATTGTTCGCATGGTACGCAGCGCCGGCGCGAAGGAAGTCCACATGCGCATCTCCTGCCCGCCGACCATCTCGCCATGTTTTTACGGCGTCGACACGCCGCGCAAGAAAGAGTTGATCGCCGCGAACAACACCGTCGAGCAGATTCGGCAATTCGTGGGCGCGGATTCATTGGCGTACCTTTCGCTGGATGGGCTGAAAAAAGCCTGCCACGATGGCGAGAAAACTACCTATTGCACGGCCTGCTACACCGGCCGGTATCCGACGAACCTGGTGGATGTAGAGGAGATTCAGCCCGCGGTGGTAGAGAAGCGCTGACATGCGGTCCGTTATTCTGCTGTTTGTTGTTTTCTCTTCATTGGGCGCATTCGGTCGTTCTTCATGTCCGCCGCAGGTGAGGACTTCACAAGAAAGCTGGCAAGCGCTGTATAGTTCCTTCAGGCTCTATCACAACTGTGACGACGGTATTTTCGCAGAGGCCTATAGCGACTCTATAGCGCGCCTTCTTGTCGATCATTGGGGTCGCTTTCGGCAGTTCGCTCTTCTCAGTCAGAAAGATTCGCGGTTTCGAAGGTTTGTGTTGAGACACATCGATTCCACTCTCGACGATGATGACCTGCGAACAATTGGTAAGAACCCGCGATCGCGCTGCTTAAATGGGCAACACGAGCTCTGCAACGATGTTCGCAAACAGGCGAATCTTGCTCTTCAAGAACTTCAAAGGACAAAATAGTCTCTCGATCTTGCGACCGCTCGTCGGTTTTGCGCTGACGCCACCCGCGGAATTCCCTGCAAATCCTTCGCGATCTCCACGTCTTTCCAATCGTTCAGCAGTTCTCGTACTCGCTCCGCAATCGTTCCGCTGATTTCCATGATCAGCCAACCGCCTGGTTTCAGAACTTCACGCGCTTGAGGAATTAACCGCTCGATCACTTCGGTTCCCGTCGCTCCGGCAAACACCGCGGTACGCGGCTCGAATTTCCGGACTTCCAGTTGAACGGTGTCTTCCTCTGACTCTCCAACGTAAGGGGGATTCGACACGACAAAGTCGAATGAATTTTTTTCAATGCCCCGGAGCAAATCGCTTTCATGAAACTGAATTCTATGCGCGAGCTGGTGCCGCGCTGCATTCGCTCGCGCAATCTCTAATGCCGCGGGAGAGATATCCGTCGCGTGGATCTCAGCGTGGGCAAGCTCCTTGGCAACAGCAAGAGCGATGCAGCCGGAACCGGTGCCAACATCGACTATTCGAACGTGTGGCGCGGGCGCCCCCGCCCGCGTTGCTGATTCTCGGCTCGTGCTGGCGATCAAAGTCGCTTTATTCCGCGCATTCTTGTCGGACAAGAATGTCCGACCCACACGAGACTTGCTGGGATCGAATCTCCCTTCCACCCGTTCCAGCACTGCTTCCACCACGTGCTCGGTCTCCGGCCTTGGAATCAGAACCGCCGGACTTACGATCAGGTCCATGCCCCAGAATTCCTGGTGCCCGGTGATGTACTGCGCGGGAATGCCCTGCGAGCGTTGGGCGAGAACTTGGTCGTATTGCGACTGCTCTTCGCTGGTGAGTTCGCGCTCGGGATGTCCGTAGAGGTACGCGCGGTCGTGACCGAGCGTGAACATGAGCAACAGCTCGGCGTTCAGTCGCGGAGAAGGTACACCTTTTACTTCAAGACGCTTGATCGCAGCGTTCAGAGTTTCGCCCAGCAGCACAGGGATATTTCAACACAACTTTCATCCGGGACACTTCCAGCTTGGCGAGATGAGCACTCAAACCAGTTCTCGATGGCTAACAGGAAAGAACCGGCGCCCTTTTCGCTGCACTTCTTGCCAGGGAACGGTCTTCACTTTGCCCGACTCAACCTGCTCCAACCGACACGCAATCTCTTGCTGCCATGGGACGTCCACATCTGCATCCACGGTAATCTCTAAGCTGGAGATCAGGTTTCCGGCTAATTCTGTCCGTTCGTTCTCAGGAAGGGCCAGGGCTCTCTGCAGCAGTTCACGCGCTTGCTGCGTCATATACAAATTATATTCATCAGAACAAACTCTGCCTGTTTGACCGCGTTTTCTCCCCTCCCATAAACTTTACTTTCCATGCCAGAAACCATTCACATCAAGCTTCCCGACGGGAGCGAGAAGGAATTGCCTAAAGGTTCAACTGCGCTCGATGTCGCGAAATCGATCAGCCCGCGGCTTGCCGATGCTGCGATCGCAGCCAAAACGAACGGGAATCTCATCGACCTCTCCCGTCCTCTGGAAAAAGACACTGAGCTTCGCATCCTTACCGACAGAGATCCCGAGGCGCTGGGAGTTTATCGGCATTCCTCCGCGCATTTGCTGGCGGCAGCGGTGCTCGAGCTTTTTCCCGAGACCAAGCTCGGCCACGGTCCGGCAACCGAGAGCGGCTTCTTTTACGACTTCTATCGTCCGACTCCGTTCACGCCCGAGGACCTCGACAAGATCGAGAAGAAAATGCAGGAACTGGTGCAGCAGAATTTGCCCTATGCGCGCGAATTTCTGCCTCGCGATGAAGGCCTGGAGCGCTTCAAGAGTGAAGGCGACTTCATGAAGTGCCACTTCATCGAGCAGTTCACCAAGCCCGACGAAAAAATTTCTATCTACAAGACCGGCAAGTTTCTCGACTTCTGCCGCGGGCCGCACATTCCGTCGACCGGCAAAATCAAAGCATTCAAGCTGCTGAATATCGCGGGGGCGTACTGGCTTGGCGACGAAAAAAATCCGCAACTCCAGCGCATCTACGGCACGTCGTTTTTTTCGAAGAAAGACCTCGACGCGTATCTCAATCAGATCGAGGAAGCCAAGAAGCGCGACCATCGCGTGCTCGGCAAACAGCTCGATCTGTTCTCCATTCAGGAGCTCGCTGGGCCGGGTCTGATCTTCTGGCATCCCAAGGGCGGCATCATCCGCAAAGAGATGGAAGACTGGATGCGCGAGCAGTATCTAAAGCGCGGATATTCGCTGGTGTACACGCCGCACGTCATGCGCAAGCAGCTCTGGCAGACCTCGGGCCACGAGGCCCACTACGCGCAGAACATGTTCGACACGATGGAGCTCGACGACGCCGAGTACCGGCTGAAGCCGATGAACTGCCCCGGCCACATTCTTATATATAAGGACTCGTTGAAATCGTATCGCGATCTGCCGGTGCGATTGGGCGAGCTGGGCACGGTGTATCGCTATGAGCGGTCGGGCGTGATGCATGGCCTCCTGCGCGTGCGCGGATTTACCCAGGACGACGCCCACATTTTCTGCACGCCCGAGCAGATTGAGGACGAGATGGCTGCCTGCCTCGAGTTTGCCCGCGATACGCTGCACGATTTTGGTTTCGACAAGTTTCTGACCGAGCTTTCGACGTGGGACCCGGCGCAAGGCGCGAGTTTCGTGGGATCGGCAGAGCAGTGGACGCTCGCAACTTCGGCGCTTGAACGAGTTCTGAAGCGCCAGGGGATCGAGTACACGACCGTTCCGGGCGAAGGCGCATTCTACGGCCCGAAAATTGACATTAAGCTGGTCGACGCGATTGGCCGACTGTGGCAGCTTTCGACCATACAGTTCGATTTCAACCTTCCTGCTCGCTTTGGACTCGAGTACGTCGCCGAAGATGGCACGCGCAAACAGCCCGTGATGGTTCACCGCGCGCTGTATGGATCCATCGAGCGCTTCTTCGGCGTGTTGATCGAGCACTACGCGGGTGCGTTCCCCGTTTGGCTATCTCCGGTGCAGGTCGTGCTGATCCCGATCGCCGAGCGGCATGTGGAATATGCCAACAAAGTCGCGGCTCTATTGCGTGGAGACATTGCCAGCCTCTCCGATGCTCACGTAGGGGCGGGTGCCCTCACCCGCCCAGCGGCCCGAAGCTCCGCGATTCGTATTCGCGTCGAGGTTGATGCCCGCAACGAAAAGATGAACGCCAAAATCCGCGAGCACGCGTTGCAAAAAGTACCATTCATGCTCGTCGTCGGAGACAAAGAAGCGGAAGCCGGCAAAGTGAACGTCAGGACGAGGGGGAAAGAAAAGACCGAGGACATGAGCGCGGAGGAGTTTGGGGAAAGGATTGCTGGCCTCATCTGCACCAAGAGTCCCCAACTCTGAGTTGGTTCAACAGTAGATTGCGCCGATCCGTATGTCCCTGACTCCACACAGAAAGCGAGCGTACTTTGTACGCATGCGAATTGCCCTGTTACTCTCTCTTCTCTTGACAGTACCTGCGCTGGCGCAGACGCATGATCCGTGCGCAGTGGGGACCCTTCCAACGGGTGTACAGGAGTTACTTAAGAGTAAGTATCACGGCTTGCGTCCAAAAACCCTTTCCGATCTTGCAGAGGATGACCAGAAGCTGTGGTTAGCTTCCAATCCGCACTCCTGTCCCGGAGTCGCGGTTGGCGCCTTTGAGGAGCGTAGCCACCGAGGATACGCGATCTTGTTGGTCCCGAAATCGGGGGCTGACGGCGAATACAAACTCGTGGTCGTCACTCAGCATGAAGCGTCCGCTGAATATCACGTCAGCCTCCTGACTCATGGGTCAAACACGCCCAACTCCGGTTTGGTCATATCAAGAGTGCCGCCAGGTAAACAGACCGGATTCGATGAAAGTAAGTCGGTGACACTGAGACGTGATGGGATAAACCTCGAGTGGCTGGAAAAGGGCTCTGTCCTCTACTACTACTCAAGCGGCAGGTATCGCGAACTCCAAACCTCCGACTGACGCCAACACACGGTTGGCAGAGCGACTCGGGACATAACTACGCTAGATCACAACCCAGCGAGAATCTCAGTGCCACGCAAATTTCCGCCATTCTCAATGAGCTGAGCTGCGCAACCCGTTTCCCTAGGCGGACTTGCGAAACTGTGATTGTATTGTGCAGGTTCACTGCGCAAACAGATTTCATTCCGTCTTCTTCGCTGAGAACAACCTCCGACGGCACACCGCGAATTGTGGATGTAACCGGGGCCACCGTCACGGTCGACAAATAGCCAATAGAGCCCTCTCGGGTTAGGACCACCACAGGCCTTTTCTTGTCTGGTTTGGCCAACTGATATAAACAGACATCTCCGCGGCTTATTCGCCTGGCCATGCCGCCTCGGCCTCCCAGCTGAGTTCTTCAACCGTTTGCGGCTGTTTCGTATAGCCAGCGCGATCTCGTTCTTCTTGAGCCCGTAGTTCCAAGGCACGGAGATGCTCGCGTAGTGCATCGCGCACCAAGGCAGAACGATTTCGCTTTGTCCGTCGCGCAGCTTTATCGGCCGCTAGCAAGAGCTTCTCGTCCAAAACAACTTGAACAATTTGCATGTTCAACAGTATATTCCACACTACATTCAACAATCAAGAAGTACCTTGTTTTTGGTAACCTGTCTAGCCGTCCTGGAGGACCATTGATGAAGCGAAGCAACCTAGTTGTTGCAATCGCCGTTCTAGCCACGATTAGCGCCCACGCCGCCGACCAATACGCCGTCACTTACGAGCGCAACGTTACTTTCACCATGCGCGACGGCGTCAAACTCAAGGCAGACATCTATCGCCCTAAGGCCGATGGCAAGTTCCCCGTGCTTCTTCAGCGCACGCCTTATAACAAAGACAACGACGTTGATTTTGGACTGAAAGCCGCTGCGCAGGGTTACGTCGTCGTTGTCGTCGACGTGCGCGGCCGCTATGCCTCCGAGGGCGAGTGGTACACCTTCAAGCACGAACCGAATGACGGATACGACACCATCGAGTGGGTTGCGGCGCTTCCTTATTCAGACGGCAAAGTCGGCATGTTCGGCGGGTCCTATGTCGGAGCAACCCAGATGCTTGCGGCCATCACCCACCCGCCACATCTCGCGGGAATTTGTCCGATCGTCACCGCCAGCAACTATCACGAGAACTGGACCTACGTGGGCGGAGCTTTTTCGCAGTGGTTCAACGAAGACTGGACCTCGGGCCTCGCGCAGAACACTTATGAACGCCTGGTTGGACATCAGAATGATCCCGTTGGCGGAATCTGGAAATTGCCGCTGACTGACTATCCGATTCTTAATCTGGAGAAACGGCCCGATCTCGGATCGAATGCAGCCGTCGCGCCTTATTTCCTGGACTGGCTGGCGCACCCGAATTATGACGACTACTGGAAGGCGCTCTCGATTGAAGAGCACTTTGGCGATATCAAGGTTCCCGCACTTCACGTCGCAGCGTGGTATGACCTGTTTCTCGGCGGATCACTGCGCAACTACGAAGGCATCAAGGCGCACGCTGGCAGTGATGAAGCGCGCAATGGTCAGCAGTTGATGGTCATCGTAGGCGGCCACGCCGGCAACGGCCCTCGTATCGGAGACGTCGATTTCGGTCCCGCATCTCACATCGACGAAGACGAAATCACGCTGCACTGGTATGACTATCTGTTCAAGGGCGAACGCAACGAATTCGCCAACGGCAAGCCTGTGAAGATTTTCGTCATGGGCGCGAACAATTGGCGCGACGAAACCGAATGGCCCCCCGCCCGCGCGAAGACCACGAAATATTTCCTGCATTCCGGGGGTAAAGCGAATTCGCTGCGTGGCAACGGCACGCTCTCGACGACTGCTCCAACGAAAGAGCAAGCAGATCAATACATTTACGATCCCGCAAATCCCGCGCCAACCGTGGGTGGCCCGCTGTGTTGCGAATCGCAGCGTTGGCAAGCTGGGCCGCGTGATCAGCGCCCGGTCGAAGCGCGCGATGATGTGCTCGTCTATTCAACTCCGCCGATGCCGGAAGATATGGAAGTCACCGGCCCGGTCTCGCTCGAACTATACGTCAAGTCCTCGGCGGTCGATACCGACTTCACTGGCAAGCTGGTTGATGTCGGACCCGACGGCTTCGCGCAAAACATGACGGAAGGCATTCTGCGAGCGCGATATCGCGACTCGCGTGAGACGGCGACGCTGCTGAATCCGGGGCAGGTCTACAAGCTCACGGTTGACCTTTGGGCCACGAGCAATGTCTTCAAGAAAGGGCATATCTTGCGCCTCGAGGTTTCCAGCAGTAACTTCCCGCGCTTCGATCGCAACCTCAATACCGGCGAGGCGCGCTACGTGAAAACCGGGCAGTCTTCTGCGGAGCATTTCCTGACCGCGACAAATGTGATTTTGCACGATGCCGATCACCCCTCGGCGCTGATTTTGCCGGTTATAAGCTCGAAGTAGGAAAACGTGACCAGAGCAAAGCTTGCAATTTCCATAATCATCATCTTGGCGGCGGCTTTTTGGATCTGGTTTAATGTCGCAGCCAATTACGACTACAGCGCTTTATCAGGAACCTACGTGCTTCAAAACAGGGCAGAGCGCTGTACGCTGCGACTACGTGCGGATCAAACCTTTGCGCAGGAAATAAATCGTTCAGGGAAGATTGAAAAGTCGGTGGGAACTTGGCACCGATATGGTGAATCGCACGTTTCGTTTTCGAGTGAATTTCTGCAACTCTCAGGAGAAGAGCTGAATGCAGCAGGCGAGGCACACGGCGACTTTGGAAAGAAATTCGGGATATTCCCAATGCTCAACCTGGCACCCCTTCCCGGTGGTCCCGTCTTTTATAGGAAGTTGTTAGGCTGACTTGTGCGCCAGATATAGAGAACAATGTGCCACATACAGTTATCGGTGTCATATCCGACACTCACGGCCTGCTTCGCCCAGAAGCTCTGGCCGCACTGAAAGGCTCGGACCACATCATCCATGCCGGCGACGTCGGCGACCCAGCAATCCTCGATCGCCTGCGTGAAATTGCTCCCGTCACAGTGGTCCGCGGAAACGTAGATCACGGATCGTGGGCGGAAGCCATTCCAAAGACTGATCTGCTGGAAGTCGACGGCATCTCGATTTATGTCGTTCACATCCTTGAAACGCTCGACCTTAAGCCGGAAGCCGCCGGGATCAGCGCGGTGATCTACGGCCACAGCCATGTGCCTAAGCAAGAGACAAAGAATGGCGTGCTCTACTTCAATCCCGGCAGCGCGGGCCCGCGTCGATTCAGCTTGCCGGTCACCCTCGGGAAACTGATCCTCGATCGCAAACAGATTCGAGCCGAAATTGTGCAGCTGCACGTTTGAACCTATATAGCGGGTGCCCCACCCTTAGTCGCGTTTCTTGCGACTAGGGTGGGGAATTTGACTTTCTTTCCCAATAACGTTTCCTTCCCAATAACAAAAATCAAATTCCCCCTGTGTCTCCAAAATCGGAGACACAAGGACGGGGCACCCTGAAGAGTTTTCTGTTCCTTTAGAATCGCGCTACATGTCTTTGCGATTTGAGATCAGCAAACTGAGCGGAACCGCGCGACGTGGAACCCTGCACACGCCACACGGCCCCGTTGAAACGCCCGTTTTCATGCCGGTCGGTACGCAAGCCACCGTCAAAGGCGTGCCGCAGGATGTGCTCGAAGGACTCGGCGTCCAGATCCTGCTCGGCAATACCTATCATCTTTACCTCCGGCCCGGAGTCGACCTGGTCCGCAAGCTTGGCGGTCTGCATCTTTTCATGTCCTGGCCGCGCGCCATCCTCACCGACTCGGGCGGCTTCCAGGTCTTCAGCTTGAGCGATCTGCGCAAGGTCAGCGAAGAAGGCGTGACCTTCCGCTCGCATCTCGACGGCTCATCGCACTTCCTGTCTCCTGAAAAATCCATGGAAGTTCAGATCGGCCTGGGCGCCGACATCATCATGGCGTTCGACGAGTGCACCGAATACCCTGCTGAGCCCAAGCGCATCCGCGATTCCATGGAAATGACTCTCCGTTGGGCCGAGCGATGCAAAAAGTATTTTGAGGAGCATAAGAGTGAGGTGCCGTGGCAAAGCCATGTTCACGTAGGCCCGGACGCCCTCGTCCGGGCAGGCGAGCACAATTCGGGCGGGCGGGTGGGGGCACCCGCCCCTACGTGTCCCAATAGTACTCAGGCCCTGTTCGGCATCATCCAGGGCGGCATGGATCGCGCTCTGCGCAAGGAATCCGCCGAGCGCACTCTCGAAATCGGTTTCGATGGATACGCCATTGGCGGCCTGAGTGTCGGCGAGCCCCGCGCCCTGACACGCGAAATTGTCGAGTCAACTCTCGAGTACTTACCGGAAGACAAGCCGCGCTACCTGATGGGCGTGGGCACTCCCGAGGAGATTGCCGAGTACGCAAAGCTCGGCGTCGACATGATGGATTGCGTTCTTCCCACCCGCGCCGCCCGCCACGGTCTGCTTTTCACGTCGGAAGGGAAAATTTCCATCAAGCAAGCCCGCTACGCCTCAGACCAAAGCCCTGTCGACGCGAACTGCACCTGCCGCGTTTGCCAGCGCTATTCGCGCGCCTACCTGCGTCATCTTTATGCCGCGAACGAGCTGCTCGCGCAAGTCCTGAATAGCGTCCACAATCTCAGCTACTACCTTGACACTATGCGACGCCTCCGGCATTCTATTTGACTTGGAAGTTTGCAGCTTTCTTTTCTGGTAACGTAGAGGAGAGCAGCTGGCCTTCCTAGGGAATCCTGCCTGTTGATCTCGGCACGCCCTCCGGCACCTGCCCGTTGAGGCTTAACCGCGAAGAGTGCAAAGGATTCGGAAAGCTCGCAGCGCGCGGTTCAGTGGAATTGTGCGACACCTTGGTTCTGATTTCGCAGTAGCTTCCGCCACAGCATCGAAATGCTTATTTACAGCCTAATCGTTTGGCAGAGCAGCAGCACCCCGAGTTGGCTCGGGATTGCGCCTCTCATCTTCATCTTCGCGATCTTCTATTTCATTCTGATCATGCCGCAGCAGCGTCGTCAGAAGAAGTGGCAGGCCATGCTCGGCCAGCTCAAGACCGGAGACAAAGTCACGACCAATGGCGGCATTCGAGGGACCATTGTTGCGCTCAAGGATGACTCGGTGCACTTGCGTGTTCCACCGGACAATTTGCGCCTGGAGGTCAGCCGGTCGGCGATTGCGTCGGTAACGACGCCCGAGGAGCCGGCAGCGAAGTAGTGTTGAGTTTTGTTCTGTAGGTGACGTCATTCCGAAGCGCTTTAGCGGTGAGGAATCTGCTTTTCTCGTGCGAACAGCAAGTTCCTCGTTGTCTCACAAGTTCGACGCCTCGGAATGACATGCTTTGAATGTGTCGAAACTTGGAGCAGTAGTTTCTCATGAATAAGAATCTCGGTTGGAAGCTGATCCTCATTATCGCGGCGATCCTGGTGTTTGTTTACGGGGTGTTTGGCGTTCCCAGCGGAGTTTCGGGTGGCGCGCTTGCCAATGGACTCCTGAATCCGTCGCCAATGCGCAACGGCATTCACCTCGGCCTTGATCTGAAGGGCGGAACTCACCTGATCCTCCAGGTCCAGGTGAACGACGCGGTGAATGTTGATACGGACAACGCTCTTCAGGTCCTCAAGTCTGGGCTGAAGAACGCCAAGGTCGCTTCTGCAGACGTCAGCAAGCCCGATCCGACAAACCATCCCGAGCAGATCGTCATTAAGGGAGTCCCGCCGGAGTCAGCCGCCGACCTGCGAACTATTGTTGAAGACCGCCTGCCTGAGTACAGCCTGGTTTCTAGCGCAAACAACACCTTCACAGTCACCATGAAGCCCACGAACCTCGCTGATCTGAAGAGCCGTGCCGTTCAGCAGGCGATTGAAACCATCCGTAATCGCATCGACCAGCTCGGGGTAAGTGAGCCAATCATTGAGGAACACGGGCTTGGCGACTATCAAATTCTCGTGCAATTGCCGGGAATCGACGATCCCGCTCGCGTAAAGGAAATCATTCAGTCGACCGCCATGTTGGAAATTCGGCAGGTGTTCAGCGGACCTTACGCCAGCCAGGAAGACGCCTACAAAAGCGGGGCATTGCCCGAAGACGCGGTAGTCATGCCCGGCAAGAACAACCCTGACGGATCGCCAACCTTTTACGTGGTCTCCCGAATCCCGGCGGTAAGCGGCAAAGACCTGCGCACAGCCGGTCCCGGAACCGATGAGAACGGCCGGCCAGCGGTGAGTTTTACTTTAACCGCTGAAGGTGGCCGCAAATTCTACGCGTTTACCTCGGAGCACGTAAAAGATCTGCTCGGCGTAGTTCTGGACGGCAAAGTTCAGAGCGTAGCCACCATCGACGAGCCCATCCGTGATCAGGGAATTATCAAGGGCCGCTTTACCGATCAGGAAGTCAAAGATCAGGCCATGATTTTGCGTTCGGGTGCGTTGCCGGCGGGTATCAAGTATCTCGAAGAGCGCACGGTCGGGCCTTCGCTGGGCAGCGATTCCATTCACGCTGGAATAAGGGCTGCGGTTGTCGGTATGGCCGCGGTACTGATCTTCATGCTCATCTATTACCGAGCCGCGGGAATCAACGCCGATATTGCTTTGATCCTGAACCTTGTAATTCTGCTGGGTTTCCTCGGCTACACCGGCGCAACTTTGACTCTTCCCGGAATTGCCGGAGTCATTCTCACCGTCGGTATGGGCGTCGACTCAAACGTGCTGATCTTCGAGCGTATCCGCGAGGAGTTGCGTAACGGCAAAACTCCGCCATCTGCGGTGGAGCAGGGGTTTGCGCATGCCTGGGTCACCATCGTCGACACACACGTGACTACCATCGTCTCGGCGATCATCCTGTTCCTGTTTGGAACCGGTCCGGTGAAAGGCTTCGCAGTGACACTGAGCTTTGGTTTGTTTGCTAACTTGTTTACCGCGGTTTTTGTCTCCCGCGTGATTTTTGACTGGGTGCTGAGCCGCAAGCGAATTGGCGAAGCGTTAAGCATTTAGACAGGCCATGTGGGGACGGGCGCCCTCGCCCGTCCGGTCGAGCGTAGCTCGACCTTTTCCTGTGGCAAGTAATGAAGAACGCTCGGCTCTGCCGAGCATGGCGGGTGAGGGCACCCGCCCCACATGGACAAAGAAGGGTTCAAGCAGCGTGGAATTTTTTCGTAATCCGAACATCGATTTTCTCGGCAAGAAGTGGTATTTCATCGTCTTCTCGCTGGTCTTCAGCACGGCGGGAGTGCTTTCCATGCTCTTCTGGCATGGCATTCCCCTGGGCATCGACTTCCGCGGCGGCACGCTGGTTTACGTAAAGTACTCGCATACGCCGGATGACAATGCCATCCGCGCCGCAATGGACCGCGCCGGCTTGAAGAATGTTCGCATTCAGACGTATGGCGGGACCGCAAGCAACGAGGTTCTAATCGACGTTCCCCAGGCCAACGACCAGGCCGCTCTCGAACATCCCAGAGAACAGGTAATCGGCGCGCTTAGCAGCAATGCCCCCGCCGGCAAACAAGATCTGAACAACACCAGTTCTCTTGCCCTCACCTCTTACCTGATGCAAAAGGACCCTCTGCACCTGGGAACCGATGCGCAGCAGCGCTATACCAACAGCGCGCAGGCGATTACCAACTTCCGTGACAAGACCAAGGGCGGGGTTCTGGCCAGCTTTGATGAGCTGAAGGGGACCGCCGAGCCGGCAGTTCTGACCTCGATCGAGGATGGTTTCTTTCTCTCCGATTTTGGTGTCTATCAAGTAGAGATCGTTGGCCCGCAGGTGGGAGCACAACTGAGAAAACAGGCATTGCTGGCCACACTCTACTCGCTGCTCGGAATGCTGATCTACCTGGCCTTCCGCTTTGAATGGATTTACGGAGTTGCCGCCGTGATCACGGTATTCCACGATACGCTCATCACCGTCGGGGCATTCTCATTGCGGGATTACCCCATGTCGCTGACCGTGATAGCCGCCATCCTGACCCTGATCGGCTACTCCAACAACGACACGATCGTGGTTTTTGACCGAATTCGCGAGAACCTGAAGCTCATGCGGCGGGAGAAGCTGTCTGACATCGTCAACCGCAGCATCAACCAGACCCTGAGCCGGACCATCTTGACAGCAGGTTTAACATTCCTGACTGTGCTAGCTTTGTTCCTTTTTGGGGGCGAAGTGTTGCACGCGTTTTCCTTTGCCCTGGTTATCGGCATCTTAATCGGGACGTATTCGTCGATTGCTATTGCCGCCCCGATTCTGGTGGCATATCAGGACTGGCGGTCCGACCGAAACCGGCCACCCGTGGTTCCTGCGGCGGGCGGCGGTCGCCGGGAGAAGGTTAAAGCGAAGGCGTAGCGCTCCTTCTGTTGTAGTGAAGACGGGCGACAGCCCTCGCGCGCTGGCTCATCCTGATGTATAAGTGTTGTCTCTGTTCGTCGTAAGTGTTGGTGGCCGGTTCGGCTCGGGATATGGCCGCAGACGTGCTCTTCCACGTCCCCTGGACGAGCATCGCGTTCTATGTAGGTTTCGGAGCGGGAGCAAACTGGCTGCGTCCGGTGTCTAAGACATCGTAGACCTGTGCAGGGAGAGAACCTATGTTTGAAGATAGCCTGATTGAGTCTGGCGGTAAGTTAAAGACCAAGCGTGGCAGGACGACGACATTCTCCTTTGTTCTGGAGGCCATCATCATCGGGGTGATGGTGCTGATTCCGCTGCTGTTTACTGAGGCCCTTCCCAAAGCCCAGTTAATGATGGCGCTGGTGGCGCCTCCGCCTCCGCCTCCACCCCCGCCTCCTCCGGCGCCGGTTCACGTGGTCAAGCAGGTTGAGACCGATATCGTCAACAACCAGCTCCGCACACCCACCAAGATTCCAAAGAAAGTCGAAATGATTAAGGAAGAAGAGGCGCCCCCTCCATCCATGGGAGTTGTCGGCGGCGTTCCCGGCGGAGTCCCGGGTGGTCAGATGGGCGGTGTGATCGGCGGCATTATCGGCAACACCCCGGTGGCGGTGCCCAAGGTTGCCGTGCAACGTGTCCGCGTTTCGCAGGGCGTAACCCAGGGCATGGTTCTGCACAAAGTTCAGCCGGCCTATCCTCCACTGGCACGTACCGCGCGTGTACAGGGCAGCGTGGTTTTGGCCGCGATCATCGGCAAGGACGGCACCATTCAGAATCTGCACGTCATCAGCGGTCACCCGCTGTTGACCCAGGCGGCGCTGGATGCAGTGAAGCAGTGGCGCTATCGCCCGTACATTCTGAACGGAGAACCGGTCGAAGTCGATACCCAAGTGACGGTGAACTTTACGCTCTCCGGAGGATAACGAGTGCTTGTCATTCCGAACCGCCTTAACAGTGAGGCATCTGCTCTTATGAAATACAGCGGCTTCCTGCTTATGGCAGTGCATGGAATGACATCAAAAAGCGGCCCGGAGTAGCAGAACAACTTTCGCAAGAAATGTAAGCATCTGATTCTGGTTAAAGATCCTGAGGAGGATAGCAACTCATGTTTGCAGCTCAAGCAGCAACACACCTGGTAACACATGCTTCAACCACCGCAACCTGGCTTCTGCAGGAAGCTGGCGCGCCCCAATGGGACATCATCTCGCTCTGGAAGCAAATGGGATGGGTCGCTCGTGCTGTAGTCGCCATTCTCTTCGTCATGTCGGGCTGGTCGTTCGGCGTGATGATCGACCGCTGGATGGCCTTCAGCGCCGCCCGCAAGCAGTCACGGGCCTTTGCTCCGGCAGTCGCAGGCGCGCTGCGGGACGGAAAAATCGACGAGGCCATCAAGGTCGCCGAGCGTAACAAAAAGAGCCATCTGGCCAAGGTCGTCACCGCCGGCTTGATGGAATTCCGTGCCCACCAGGAAAGCACCGACATCCCTGGCGAAACCATTGAAGCTTCGAAACGCGCTCTCGAGCGCACCGAAGCCATCGTTCACGCCGAACTAAAGCGCGGCCTCAGCGGGCTGGCAACTATCGGTTCGACCGCGCCGTTCGTCGGCCTGTTCGGAACGGTGATGGGCATTCTGAACGCCTTCAAAGGCATTTCGCAGGAGAAGGCAACCGGTCTCGCCGCAGTCGCCGGCGGTATCGCCGAAGCTCTCGTTACCACGGCCTTCGGACTTCTGGTCGCGATTCCGGCGGTCATGATGTTCAACTATCTTACGAGTCGGGTGGAAGCCTTCGATGTCGAGATGGATAACTCGTCAAGCGAATTGATCGATTACTTCCTGAAGCGCCGAGGCGCCGTCCGCAGGTAACACTGATTTGCGTAGGGGCGGGTGCCATCACCCGCCCGCCCGGACGAGGGCGTCCGGGCCTACGTGAGCATCGGTACTTGAGTTGCTTAGGTCCGGCCGGAAATAATCCCGGCCGGACCGCCCTCCGAAGCGGGGTTTGAACGCCGAGTGGGGCAGGAGAACAGTTATGGCGATATCAAAAAGAGACGAAGGGGCGAAGGTCAATTCCAACATCAACGTGACTCCCATGGTGGATGTCATGCTGGTGCTGTTGATCATCTTCATGGTGATCACGCCCATGTTGCAGAAGGGCGTTACCGTCGACCTGGCAAAGGTGAACAATCCGACGCAGATGCCGGATGCGGACAAGGAAGACGCATTGATCGTGGCCGTCATGCGCGACGGCGGCGTCTACTTCGGCAATGATCGGATCAATCCCGACCAGTTGACCAACAAGATTAAAGACCGCATCGCCAACCGCGTCGATAAGCGGGTGTATGTGCGGGCAGATGCGCGCGCAAAATACAAATCCGTGGTCGAAGTGGTGGATAACGTCCGTGCCGCAGGTGTTGACGATCTCGGTCTGCTGACCGATCAGAAAAAGCAGACGATTCCAGGCGCTCCTGGCACCCCAGGGGGCCCACCAGCAAGCGCAAGCGGATCTGAATAATTTCTCAGGAGCTTTTCTATGGCAATGGCAATGGGTGGTGGAAAAGGTGGGCCGGCAGCTGACATCAACGTCACCCCGCTCATCGATGTTTTGCTGGTGCTGTTGATCATCTTCATGGTCATCACGCCGCTCACTCCAAAAGGCCTGGACGCGCTGGTGCCGCAACCGCCGCCGCCGAATGCGCCCAAGAACCAGTCGAATGATCGCACTATCGTCGTGCAGGTGATCGACCGCGGCCCTGGTCAGACTCCGGGCGTAAAGATCAACCAGGATGACGCCACTTGGGAGACGCTGCAAAGCCGCTTGACCGACATCTTCAAGACCCGCGCCGAGAAAGTGATGTTCGTGAAAGGCGATGACAATATTCCTTTCGCGGACGTGGCCAATGTGATTGACATCGCTCACTCTTCCGGTGTCGACAAAGTCGGATTGATCACCGCCAAAATCGAAGCTGGCGGATAAATCGACTAACAGCGGCGAGCGATGAGCGACGACCACCCTGAAAAGCTTTGCTCGCTGCTCCGATTTTTGCGCGGTGAGTCTGCGCGCTTCGGGAATTTCTGTTATCGTATGCGGCTGGCTTGTGACCAAGTTCCTCGAGGAAACTAACTTTCATGAAAAACAGCTTTCGAGTTCTGACAGTGGTGGCGACAGCTGCTCTGGTCTTATCTAGCGCTGGTTGTAACAAGCTTCGTGCTCGCGACCAACTGAATAAAGGCGTGGCCTCATACAAGAATGCCCGCTATGAGCAGGCCATCGAGCACTTCAAGAACGCCGTCGACCTTGATCCCGAACTGAAGAACGCCAAGATATACCTTGCCGCCGCTTACGTGGCGCAGTACATTCCCGGTGTCGATTCTCCGGAAAACCTGCAGAACGCAAATAATGCTATCGCTCAGTACAAGGCTGTGCTCGACAAGGATCCTAACAACGTAAACGCGGTGAAGAGCTTGGCCGGCCTCTACTTCCAAATGAAGAAGTTTGATGACGCGAAACAATATAACCAGAAGGCCATTCAGCTCGACGCCAACGATCCTGAGGCCTATTACTCCATCGGCGTCATTGATTGGACAGAAGCCTATCAGCCCCGGATGGAGGCGCGCTCCAAACTCGGACTGCGCCCCGATGAGCCGCTCAAAGACAAGAAAGTTTGTGCTCAGTTGCGCGAAGCAAGCGGCCAGACTATTCAGGACGGCATTGACAATCTCAATAAGGCCCTTTCGCTTCGCGACGACTACGATGACGCAATGGCCTACTTGAACCTGATGTACCGCGAAAAGGCTGACCGCGAATGCGACCAGCCCGACCAGCGCGCGGCTGATCTAAAGACCGCGGACGACTGGGTAGATAAAGCGATGGCTGCCAAGAAAGCCAAAGCCGAGAAGGCCGCCAACAACCCGCAGGGCATCACCATGGACCAGAACAAATAAGTCGGAATTTCAGATCAGGCTTTGCAGACGGGCGTCCCGCCCGTCTTTTCATTTTGCGTCGTTCAATTGCACGCCATCAGTCGATACGCATGCCCTACATTTGATTGAATGTCATCATTCAATTGCATGTCATCCTGAGCGAAGCACGATCTTTCGCTTGCGAAAGGTCGTGCGGAGTCGAAGGACCTGTGCAACTTCTCCGCAACGTAAGCAGGCTTGGCTGATCGTTCGAGTGGGCGGAGTTTTCTATCCTGCCGGCTGAACTCCAGGATTAATCCTGCACACAATAACGTTTGCGCCGAATTTCCTCGGCCTGTCGCAGCCATACTGCCCGAGCAACGTTTGAAACCCCGGCTCCCGGTCTACGATGAATCCCGCCTGGAACAGCCACACCTGCTGTGCGCTGTGAACAGATCGGGCAAGCTCATTAACTTGTGTGGGAAAAGTCTCAGCCCGAAATATCCAGAGCCGAGGGAGCACTGACGCCGATTCATATTCTCCGCACTGCGAAAGATAGAAGGAACCGGAAGGCTCGCCGCTATGGGTAATGTCTCGGTCGCAAAGATAGTAGCTGAGCAGAAGCCCGCTCTCATAATCCGTAAGGACCACCGAGCCCGCCGGAGCGGAGGTGCGCAGGTATCGCACCGCTTCGATCAGCAGCTTCCTCTTTTGGTTCTTCGGCTTGATGTAAGCGCCGGCAGGATTCACTGCAAAATTGCAGATCGCGAGTGCGGCGGCGACGGCAATGGGCTTGGACCACGCCCAGCGCGGTCTCCAGCGAGCAATAGGAATCGCGACCGCAGGCATCGCGAAAACCGCCAGGTAGGCGTTGTGCCGCGTTCCTCCGTAGGGATACAAGCCTGCTACTGCGGCAGCACAATTGATTGCGAATGGCAGAAGCAACAGAGCTCCCAGGCTGCGAGCTCCGGAACGCGGGACCCGGCCCGCGACGTCCCTGGCAGCAAACAGCATTGCGATTCCCGCCAGGAACAGTACGACTCCCACAACCGAAATTGCGCCCTGGCTGAAGAAGAAATGAAAAAGTCTCAGATTCGATCGAGCAATGAACGCGAACACATTCTCCCGCCCGGGATGAAACAGCGAATTGCGCAGGTAGGACTCGGCCACATCCTGCGTGAGCGGGCGATGACGGATGATCGAGATGTGCGTCTCCCATAAAAAAATCCCGATCGCGATTCCGCCAAGCTGGACAAAAATCCACGCCAGGATCAATCGCCCCGGCCGCGTCGTCCACATTCTGAGAAGCGCGTAGATCGCCACGCTCACGGCAAAAATCAGCGCACAGTAGTGGGTGAGCAGCGCCAGGTAGAGCGTGAGTCCCGAGGCAAACATAAAAGCGGTGGAATTCTTCGCCAGGGCCCGCTCTTGCAAGTAGAGGGTCGCGCACATAAAGCAGAGCAGCAGCGCATACTGCCGCACCTCGGCTGAGGTATAGATCAGTGCCGGAGAAAAGACGAACAGCCCCAGCGCAATCGTTGCCGTCGCGCGGTCAGCCCTGTCACGGAGCCACGCATAGAGAAACCACCCGGCGGCAGTTCCCGCCAGCACCGACGGAAGTCGAAGGAAAAATTCTGTTCTCGAGATCATTCCCCAGTAGTGCAGCAGAATGATCAGTAAAGGTGGGTGCGCTGTGCCCAGACTGGCGCGATACGTCTCCGCAAATGAAGGCTGCACCGAAAGCAGGTAGTGCATGGCTTCGTCTGCATTCAGGAACTTCGAATACGCGCTGATCAGGCGTACAGCCAGCCCCGCCGTAATCAGCAGAGCGGGCGCCCAACGAGCAAGTCGCTCGATGCCGCGCGAAGCATCTGATGCCGATTCGGCAGTGGCGATCATCTGGAAGAATGCTTATAGTACGAAGTTCTGCCTGAATAGGCCAGAAGGCGGCAAACGCGACGCAACGTGAGCAGACTTTTTAGCAAAATTTTGATCGCAAATCGCGGCGAGATCGCGGTTCGCCTCATTCGTGCATGCCACGAGCTTGGGATCAAAGCCGTCGCTGTCTATTCAGAAGCCGACCGTGCGTCACTACACGTCCGTAAAGCAGACGAAGCCTACGCGATCGGCCCCGCTGCGGCTTCTGAGTCATACCTGAATATCGAACGCATCATTGGCGCCGCCAAAAAGTCCGGAGCCGAGGCGATCCATCCCGGCTATGGCTTCCTCTCGGAAAATGCTGCTTTCGCTCAGGCGTGCGCCGACGCCGGCGTCAAGTTCATCGGTCCCAACCCGAAATCCATAGAAATGATGGGATCAAAAACTGGCGCGCGCCGGCAAATGGAAAAAGCCGGAGTGCCGTTCGTTCCTGGTTCATCTCGTGGCCTGCAATCTGCAGCCGAAGCGCGAGACCTGGCCGCCAGGTTTGGATATCCCATCATGCTGAAGGCCGCGGCTGGGGGCGGGGGCAAGGGAATGCGGCTGGTCGCAATCGAATCGGATCTGTCTTCCGCCCTCGACGCTGCGCGCAGCGAGGCGAAACGCGCCTTCGGCGATGATGAAGTGTATCTCGAGAAGGCGATCGTCAATCCGCGCCACATCGAAATGCAGGTCCTCGCCGATGAGCACGGCAACTGCGTTTACCTCGGCGAGCGCGAGTGTTCAATCCAGCGCCGCCATCAGAAGGTCCTCGAAGAATCGCCATCCGTCGCGGTCACGCCCGAAATGCGCCGCCGCATGGGAGAAACCGCCGTGCGCGCTGCACAGGCCGCCAACTATGTAAATGCTGGCACCATCGAGTTCCTGGCTGACGCGCAAAACAATTTCTACTTCCTCGAGATGAACACGCGTCTTCAGGTCGAGCATCCAGTCACGGAATTGATCACCGGCCTCGATCTGGTCCATTTGCAGATTCGCATTGCTGCCGGCGAGAAGTTGCCGTTCACCCAAGAACAAATCGCCATTCGCGGCCACGCCATTGAATGCCGCGTCTACGCCGAAGATCCCGACAACAATTTCTTCCCCAGCCCCGGGAACATTGCGTTGCTCGTCGAGCCCGCCGGGCCGGGAATCCGCCTGGATAGCGGAATCTATGCCGGGTGGAATGTGCCCGTCGAGTACGACCCGCTGCTGGCCAAGCTGGTCGCGTCCGGCAGCAGCAGAACCGATTCCATCGGGAAGCTGAAACGCGCGGTGGATGAATATGTCGTCGGCGGGGTAAAAACAAACATCGCGCTCTTTCGCCGAATCCTCAACGATCCAGATTTCATCTCCGGCAAAACCGATACCGGATATCTATCGCGTCTTGCTCCCGAGCCAAAGCGCCAATCCGATGAACGCGATCAGGAAATCGCCGCCATTGCCGCTGCCATTGCAACCGTCCTTGCGCCGGCAAACGGAACGAAGTATCTGGCCGAACAGGCTTTCCTTTCCCGATGGAAGCAAGCTTCGAGGAACGAGGCGCTGGAATAAACAATGAGCTTCTACGAAGTCACGGTCGGCGCAAAGACCTACCGAGTTGAACTCACTCGTGCCGCCCCATCCGAAGCCGCGCAGAACCCTCTTGAATCAAGCTGGAGAATCCGCCTCAACGGGCGTGAGATGGTCGCGGCGTGCTTGCGGATCAATAGCGATTCTCTTTCTTTGCTCTTGAACGGCGAGTCATTTGACATATACCCGAAGCGCGCAGGCGACAAACTGATACTCCATTTTCGTGGAAAGGTTTACGAATGTTCCGTGCGCGATCCTCGTTCATTGCGCAGCGGCAGGCGTGTGGGCGCGATGGACGCCGGCCCGCAGGAGATCAAAGCCTCGATGCCGGGCAAAGTGGTGCGCATTTTGGCAAAAGCCGGCGAACCCGTTGAGGCCCGGCAAGGGATCCTGGTAATCGAGGCGATGAAGATGCAGAACGAAGTGCGCGCTCCGAAAGCGGGCCTGCTGAAGAAAATCAGTGCCCGTGAAGGCGCAAACGTGAACGCAGGAGACGTGCTGGCAACGATTGAATAGTATCTAGCGCGCGGTGGTGCTGCCTGCCAGGACCTGCTGCGCATAATAATTTTCGATCTTTGCTTGATTGCGCATTACTTCAAAATAGGCCGTCTTGAGCAGTTGTTCGCGCCGGTCCTGCAGTTGCTGCCGGATGTCCTGCTGTACGCGCTGGTCTGAAAGGTCGCGCAGGCCGGCAGGTTCCATTGAAATCAGCTTCACGATCTGAAATCCCATCAACTGATGGCTTGACGGGCTTACCACCGTCAGCACCGGTGTATACTGCCCCGGCTTCAGTTTCATTACGTCATCACGAGTGGTCTGGTCCGTTTGTTTGAGCGCCGATTCCGGCACGATCCCAATGTCGCCGCCGTTGGCCGAAGTCGCCGTGTCCTCGGAGTAGGTCATTGCCAGTGCGGAAAATTCTGCTCCGGTTTGCAATTGGGCCAACACGGTGTCGATTTTCTTCTTGGCCTCAGCTTCGCTGGCAGCCCTGCCCAGGTTTTTCGCTTGCGGATCGGGGGTGGCGGTCACCATGATGTGTGCCAGGTGGTACCGTGGTTCAATCAGGTTGAACTCCGCCCGGTGCTGGTTGTAATAAGCGGTGATGTCTTGTTGCGTAATGTTGATCTTCGAAGTGACCTCGCGGTTTATCACCTTCTCAGCGGTCAACGAACGCCGTATCTCACGTTTCACGTCGTCCAAAGTCAAATTCCGTTGCTGTAGCTGCTTGGCGAAATCCTGATCGCTGTAAGGCGTCTTCATTTCCTTCAGCCGTCGCTCGACTTCATCCTCGGTTGCAAGCAGGCCAAGTTTGCCTGCGCGGTGCATCAGAATCTGATTGTCGATGAGGTTCTCCAGAATGCTGAGCCGTAATCCCGTGGCCTGTTCTTCGCTCAACGGCTGGTTCGATCCCGCAGTCTGGTTCTGAAAATAACGCTCCACGTCGGCGTTATAAATCTTTTCGCCATCGACGGTCGCGGCCACGTTATTGCCAGGCCCCTTCCACGAGCAGGAGGTTGTGAGAACGCAAAACACCGCAGCAATCGGAAGAAAAAGCGCGGGTCGATTTCTGCGGCCTGATCCCAAAAGTGCCTTCATTTCTTCCCGCATGTCAGTGCACGCCACCGTTCCCGGCCGGCGATGAATTTGGCGTCGCCGATGGATGTGCCGGCGGAACAACTCCCGCTTGCTGCAGAGCGCTGTCCAGAATGTCGCGGAATTCGCCCGCCGTACGGGCTCCATTCACCATGCGGCCGTTCACGAACATCGTCGGCGTGCCATCAATTCCAAGCGACTCCCCTTCTTTCACCGATGCCAGCACCGCATCTGCTTTTTGCGCTTTCATGCAGCTTTGCAGGTTTGGCGAGTCAACCTTGAACTTGGCGGCTTCCGTTGTCGTGATTCGGTCAAGCGCCGCGAACTGGTTTTCTCGCCCGTGCTCCTGATTTACCTGCGACTGATTGTTGTGAATATAGTCGGCGAAATCCCAGTACGCGTCACTGCTTTGCGCCGCCAAACAATTAGCGTCCACTGCCGCATGAATCGCCCAGGGATGGATCTCGGAAAGCGGAAAATCCTTGTAGATAAATGCGACTTTATCTCCGTATTCCTTCAACAATTCAGGAAATAGTGTTTGGTGCGCCCGTGAACAGAAAGGACATTGAAAATCGTCGAAGTTCACCACCACAACTTTTGCGTTCGGATTCCCCCGCACCGGGCGTCCCTTCACATCGATCTTCTTCATATTCTCGGCATACGGATCTTTGCTCAGGTCCATGCGGCTCAAGCGGATCAAGCTCTTCTGGTCTTTCGAGAGTATGAATTCGAAAGTTTTCTTCTTACCGTCCTGGTCCAGCGTGACCGTCAGTGCGTCATAGTTCGTGAACTCGGTACTTGGGCGGGGATTTGAGACGGTCACTTTTACGTCGTCGGGAACGTCGTACGACGCGCGCAGTTGCCGCTCAATACGCTGTGAGAGCTCGGCCAAAGAAAGACTGGCCGGAGCAGTCTGCGCTGAACAACCCATGCCGGTAAACAGCAAAAACACAAGGATTCGCTTGTACAACATCACGAGAAACCGCCTGAATGTTGGGGATTTCAGCAAATTATCTCACACGGCCGAAGCCCGATGCTGTCGCCACCCATCGCGTTAGACCAGACTTCGTCCAGCTCCGTGCTCTTCTTGGCAGAATTCGGGAAAACTTTGGCAGGATTTATCCCGCTCGAACGATCTGTTCAGCAGAAAGCAATGCGTTCATCGACCCCGAGCGGAATCCCTCAAGATCGAGAGTGACGAACTTGAACCCAAGCGGTTTGAAAATTCTGGTGAACGCCGCAGCCATGTCTGGAGTCAAAGCTCGCGGCATCTCCTCGCGAGCAATCTCGATACGTGCGATCTCGCCGTGATGGCGAACGCGAAACTGGCGAAATCCAAGTTGACGCAACGCGTCTTCTCCACGCTCAACTGCCGCCAACGCCTCAGAGGTGACTTCCCGGCCATACTCGATTCTTGAGGAAAGACAGGCCGAGGCTGGCTTGTCCCAAATGCGCAGTCCGGCCGTGCGGGCCAGCTCGCGAATTTCTTTTTTGCCCAGACCCGCGGCCAAAAGCGGGGCAGCAACTTGGTGTCTTGCCGCGGCAACCTGGCCGGGACGAAAATCCGCCTGATCGTCGAGGTTCACGCCGTAGGCAATGCTCTTGAAATTGTTGGCCGTTGCGAACTGCTCCATCACTGAGAAAAGCTCATCTTTGCAGTGGAAGCAGCGGGATCCGTCATTCCGAACGTATTCCGGCCGCGCCATTTCCTGCGTGGGAATGATTTCGAAAGGAATGTTCTGCTCACGCGCAAATGCGACCGCGTCCTCCAATTGGAAACGCGCGAGACTTGGCGAATCCGCGATCACCGCCAGCATGTCGCCGCCCAGCACCTGGTGCGCGGCCCACGCGAGAAAGGCAGAATCCGTGCCGCCAGAGTACGCAATCAGAGTGCGCCCAAGTGACCTCAGTCCCGCTTCGAGTGCGGCACGCTTTGTGGCCAGCTCATCCGAAATCGCCATCTGGATATGTTATGCCAAACGCGAGGATCGCATAACTGTCATGCTTTAAACATCAACGCCGCCACGGATCGCACGGATCCCTACAGACTTGTTTCTTAAAAGTTCGTCTTCATCCGCGCAAATCCGTGGCTAATGAAGTTGAGGTCTAGAACAGTCGCTCCGTTCGCCGCAAATTTCCAAACGCCCCTATGTTCGCCAGCGAAAACGTAAAACGATACTGGTTTTCATTCCTGATTGACGCCAGCGCAAACCTTCTGTACTCCAGGTTGACGCCGCAGCAGTCCCAGTTGTAGGCGAGCTGTGCGGAACCGTATTGCACCTGTCCCAATTCGGCGTCGAACCCGAGGCTCGTTGCGCCGCTGAATCCGCGTTTGTTCGAGCTGCCATAGCCGAAAACCGTGCGGAATTGGTTAAATCTTTCCGCCACCGGCGCCACGGTGGTGTTCGTAATCTGACCCGGCACATGGAGAAACGCATCTCCGGCGCCAACCGTGAACAGTCCGAAGTGATAGTTGAATAGCAGCGTGCTCGAATTCACTCGACCAGCCTTGAAATCATAGTCAGCGTCCCATTCGAGATCGCTGCTGGTCGTAGTCCCAATTCGCAAGCGGGAAATCAACGGCGAGAGATGACGCGGTTCGGTAAGGAACGCGATGCCGGTCAAATCCACCGTACTGGTGAATACGTTGCTGCGGCCCGCAACCAGGGCGCCTCCGAAGGTCGGATCAAAAAAATACTTCTGCGCCAATTCCCAGCTCACGATCTCTCGTGTTTCTGGCTGTTTGTTGCATATGGGTTGCTGCGCTATGCGATTCCTCTGCCACGGAATCCGGCTCGGAATCGGCGCTGCCCCGACGATGAGCGCAGGCATCCCAGGCGGCACACATTTATCTGCTTCCGGCGAAGTTCGTTTCGCATACAGGTGGTTCACCACCGCATATTCCACTTCGTTCGTGTCGCTCAGAATGTCGCGATCGTCAAATCGCAGGACGCGGGCGAAGTTGTTGACTCCAGTCACACGGTCATACAAAACTCGTGGCTCGATCACGTGCTTCCACTTGCGCCCAATTATTTCGTGATCAAAAACCCGGTCGAGCGCTGGCGGCCTGATCTCGAGCGAGCCTTCTACTGATCGACGGTTGAGAGTATTCGAAAGCACTGTTCCGACCTGAGTCAACACTGTGCTCGATGCCGGAACCAGTTGCTGCGTATAGACTGTGTCGCGTAGAGAAAATTCCGGGCGGAAGCTCCAGCCGTGGAATTGAACCGGCAGTGAAATATCCGGACTGAAATCAAAACGCCCAATCAATGGCGCGGTCCTGAATCCTGGCTCGCTGCGCGACAGACCTTCGGCGTCGGCGTCAAAACTGCCATAAAACGGCGTACTGCCAAGCTTCCGGTCCACCGTTCCCGCCTCAAATCCTGGAGCATGAAGAATTGTGATGACGTCGCCACGGGTCGTGCTCTGGAAGTTCTGATATCGGCTGGTGCTGGCGTTGAGGAAGAAATCACTCGTCGTATTCGAAAGGAACGCCTCAGAGCGCACTTCCGAGTTCACTGCCTGCGCGAACGAATCGGTAAACGCGAGCCGGAAGATATACGAGCTGAGATAGTCGATATTCGCGACACTGCGGAAATTGTGCGCGAACGCACCCTCCGTATTCAGCCGAATTTCAGTGCCACCCTGGTCAATGCCGTCGAGTCCGCGATCGAGCACGCTGAAATAAGTGAGATCAACGAACGAATTGTCCGTAGGTTGTGCGCGGAACTCCCCATCCGGCGCCCATCCACGTTTCGAGTAATATTCCGCCCCGGCCGTGAGGTCCATGCTGCGGTTAATCGCCCAGAATACCGATTCGCCCACGGTATTCCCGCGTGTCGACGACCGCCCGATGTTGGGAATCAAAAATCCGCTCTGTCGCGGCGTCTTTTGTACCGGGTGCGTGGCGAAGGGAAAATACAGGACCGGAATGCCTTCCAGGCGAAAGTTGCTGTGGTAGATCGTCGCCCGTCCGCCGACCTCAACATTCACGCGATGCGCCGCAAACTCCCACTTCGGTCGTGGCAGCTCGCAGGTCGTTACTGTCCCGTCGATAACCGTGTAGTGGTCGGGTCCGGATTTCTCAACTACACGGCCGGAAAAGAAAAATGGGTTTGTGGTGGTAAAAAGATTATGCCGGCTGCGCAGCCGAAATCCGACGCTGCCACGTGCATTTTCAAACCTGCCGCTTTCGGTTTCCAGATTATATTTCGCGTGCGTGGCTTCGATGTGTTCGCTGTTCGGCCCACCCTCGATCAGCAGGTTTCCGTTCCCCTCCACTTCGCCAGTGTCTTCGTTGTAATTTGCCTGGTCCGCGAAGACGGTGTAGGTGCCGTAGTCAATTTGCACCTTGCCCTTCAGCGCATAAACCGGCCCGTTCTTTTCCTGCTCAATCGCGCGAATCGTAACCGGTACACCCGGCTTGCTCCCGGGAGCGAACGGAAGCGTCGAATCACTCCCTGAACTCGGAAGCAACTGGCTGGTTACTAGCGTGGGCGCCACTAGCAGATGACAAAGCACCGCCGCCGTGATAAGCAATCGAAGGGGAAGCATTTGCAGCGCAAAAAGACGACGCCCAGGTGTTTGCCTCTGCGCGAAGTTAGCACGTCCGCCGTTGGTCGAGCAAAACGCGCCGCCGATCTTCACCTTGCAGTATAGACATGAACCCACCCGAATCCCAACCCGATTCTGGTCCAGACGAAACTTACTTCGATCCCGACGCGATGGACGCAAGCGAACAATATTTTTCGGCAAGTCTCGAGGCTGCGGCTTCGAAGCCGGAGTTCGTGCTCGACTCTGAGGACGAGGCACAATCGCTTGCGCAGGCCATTCCCTCCGATCAGGTTGGATCTGGGGAAAAGGTTGTGGTGGAACGGGCGTCTCGCCCGTCCGAATCGGAACGCAGGCTTACTTCCGATGACGTGGCAGGACCGGCTGTTTTGAGCGAAGTCGAAGAATCTCGCCCGTCGGAGCTTGCAGTCAGCTCCACTTTTAATGACGTGGGGGCACGGGCGTCTCGCCCGTGCGAGCTCGAAGCCGATTCCCCCGCCCAAGCCGGCGCCGACTGGCGCGACCTCGTCAGTGCCAAAGTTAAGCACTACAAAACCCTCAAGCCCCGCCAGGAGCGCTATCCCTCGCTGCAACTGCAGTTCGATTCCGGTCCATCCTGGAAATCGGACTCCGCAGCGCGCGCTCACGTCGAGACCATCAATTCATTTCTCGCGCAGCCCGATCCGCCGCCAGTCCTCGCACCGGAGCCGCCAGTTTTCCTGCAGCCGACCACAGAGTCGACCGCCCGCGTTCTCGAATTTCCCCGGCCGGGTATGCTTCCGTTTAACCGCGATGAGCTTGCCGAGCCGATGATTGATCGCCCGCGAATCGTCGAAGCTCCTGAGCTTCAGCCGCCGCCACCCGCGCTCGGCGGAATTCTCATCGAGCCAGTCCAGGAGGCCGAACCCGAGCGCCAGCCCGGCCTCGACATGCCACTCACCACGGCGACGTTAGGCCGCAAAGTTTTCGCGGCGGCGATAGATGGCCTTGTGGTTGCAGCCGCGCTGGCGATTTTTGGATACATGTTTGTGAAGTTCAACAGCTCGCTTCCACAGCTTCGTCTATCTGTCTCACTCGCTGCCGGCCTCGCGGCCGTTTTGTGGTTCGCATATCAGTTCGCATTCCTGACGTACTGCGGAAAAACCCTGGGACTGCTGGCGGCCAGACTCCGACTCTCGCGGTTCGATGGCACCCAACCCACGCGAAATCTTCGCCGCTGGCGTGTCCTCGCCTCGATTCTTTCCGCCGTTTCCCTCGGCCTGGGATACGCCTGGTGCTTCTTCGACGAAGACCAGCTCTCCTGGCACGACCGCATCACCAAAACCCATCTCGCACCGAAGTAGTCATGCCACGGTTTCGCGATTCCTCGCTCATTCGAATCGGAATCGGAATTATCTTGTTCTGGTTTTTGGTTTTCCTAGGTTTTTGGATTGCGTATTTCTTCTTTAGATACAATCCGGCAATCGGCCCAACAGGTTTGTGGGCTGTGCTCTGGACGATTATTGCGCTCCTGCTGATTGCAATCGGAATAGGCCAAACTATTATCCGCAGAAGGTCGCACCGTCCTCACTGATTTAAGGAGCGACCGTGGAAGAGCGGCCATTTATGGCCGCGTCAGCCCCCATACAACGATAGAGCAAGCTTCAGCTTGAAATAAGTTTGCAGGTTGCCCCACCCTTGTCGCGTTTCTTGCGACAGGGTGGGTAAAAAGACAAGCATCCGAGTTTGCTAACATCAATCCGTGCCCTCAACTTCCCCGGTTCGCGTGCGTTTCGCTCCATCTCCAACCGGACATCTCCACGTCGGCAATGCCCGCACCGCGCTTTTCAACTGGCTCTTTGCCCGCCAGAAAAAGGGCACAATGATCCTGCGCATTGAAGACACGGACCTCGACCGCAGCGAGACCCGCTTCGAAGGCCAGCTCATCGCCGATCTCAAATGGCTCGGCCTCGACTGGGACGAAGGCCCCGACGTCGGCGGCTCATTCGGCCCTTACCGACAGTCCGATCGCCTGGAAATCTATCGCGAACACGCCGAGCGATTGCTCAGCGACCGCAAAGCTTATTTATGTTTCTGCACCGAGGAAGATCTGCAGAAAGAACGCGACCGCGCTACCGCCGAGCATCGTCAGCCAATTTACTCCGGTAAGTGTCGCGCCATCGACCCTGACGAAGCACAACGTCGCCGAGTCAACGGCGAAGCTTGTGCCATCCGTCTCCGCATCCCCGAGCACCCGATCAAATTTCACGACATCGTTCACGGCGAAGTCGAATTTTCAAACGAAGTCGTCAGCGACCCCATCATCCTGCGGTCCTCCGGCATGCCGGTTTACAACTACGTGGTCGTGATCGACGACGCGCTGATGAAGATTACTCACGTCATCCGCGGAGACGACCATCTCTCGAATACTCCGAAGCAGGTCGCATTGTACGAAGCTCTTGGCTGGCCGGTGCCCGAGTTCGCGCATCTTTCTACAATTCTCGGCTCCGACCGCGAGCGCCTGTCAAAACGTCACGGCGCAACTTCCATCGCAAATTTTCGCGACATGGGAGTTCTCCCCGAAGCGCTGACGAACTATCTGGCCCTCCTCGGCTGGGCTCCGCCGGGAGGGACTCGCGAAATCTTTTCGCGAGATGAGTTGGTTAAGGAATTTTCCCTGGAGCGCGTCACACCATCGCCCGCCGTCTTCGATATGGAGAAGCTGTACTGGCTCAATCGCCATTACATCAAGGGGAGCCCGCGCGATCGCATTGAGAAACTCGCCCTTCCTTATCTTTCGCGAACTCTCAGTGAATCGGAATATCGTGACAATCAGAGGCAAGAGTCGCCCGATGAAGACAGGCCCGGAGGGCCGAACGAGTTTAGCCCAGCGCTTCAGCGCTGGGGCAAAGAAAGAAGCGGTCCCGAGTCCCGTAGGGACGACACACATGCCCTATATCCGTGGACTGCCGACGTGGTCACTTGGTTCGGCAAGATCACAGCGCTCCTTGCGCCTTCCGTCGATCGTCTCGATCAACTTCCCGAACGCGCCTCGCTGATCTTCAACTATGACGCTAAGGCCGCTCTCACTTCCTCCGACAACTCCGAAGTGCTCGCGCTTCACAATACCGGCGCCGTTCTGACCCGCTTCGCCTTCAAGATCCTCGAAGACGAATCCGCACGCGACGGCAAGCTCACGCCCGAGCAGTTCAAAAAAATTGTCAACGAAGTAAAAGCCGAGACCGGCGCCAAAGGCAAAGAGCTGTTTCATCCCATCCGCATCGTGATCACCGGATCTCACTCCGGCCCCGAGTTCGACAAACTGATCCCGATACTCGAAGCGGGCAGCCACCTGCCTCTCCCGAAGCACGTGCTCAGCGTCTACGAACGCGTCGAACAATTCGCAAAAGCCCGCGGCAAATAACCTCCCCTGACCCCCCTGTCATCCTGAGCGAAGTAAAGCGACTCGCTTGCGAGTCGCTTTACGTAGTCGAAGGACCTATGCACTTCATCCTTCTTTACAGGCGCTAGCGTTCCCACGATTGCTCTGATTTGATTTGCGCAGAAGAACTGCAAAGGTCCTTCGAGTTCGTAAGTTCATTCGCAAGCGATGAACTTACTCCGCTCAGGATGAAGGGTGATTAAGTTAAAAGCTGCGCCAGCGCCATACCCAGCTCCGGATACTGAAACTCGAACCCACTCTCGAGAAGTTTTTTCGGCGCCACCCTCGCACTCGCCAGCAGCCCCTCGTCCGCAAATTCGCCGAAAGCAAGCCTCGCCGCGAGCGTAGGAACCGGCAACAGTGCTGGCCGCTTGACCGCAGCCGCCAATTCGCGAGTAAACTCCGCATTCCTCATCGGATTCGGCGAAGTTAAATTGACCGGGCCACTGATTGCAGAAATTTTGGTCGTGGGGGGACGGGCGTCCCCGCCCGTCGATACGCCTCTTCCGACCAGACTCAGCACTGCCCTTACCGCATCCTCAATATGTATCCAGCTCCACCACTGCCGCCCGCTCCCAATTCTTCCTCCCAATCCGAGTCGGAACGGCAACAGCATCTGTTTGAGCGCTCCTCCACTGGGGCTCAGCACAATTCCAAATCTCAGATTGACGACGCGAATTCCTGCCTTGGCTGCCGATTCAGCCGCCGACTCCCATTGACGGCAGACGTCTGGCAAAAACCCGGTTCCCGATGCGCTTTCTTCTGTCAAAATCTCATCCCCGCGGCCTCCGTAATATCCAATCGCTGACGCACAAATAAAAATATGCGGCGGCTTCCCGCATTTCACCACCGCCGAAGCCAGATTCCGCGTGCTCACCACCCGGCTGTCACGAATCTTGATCTTCTTCTTCGCCGTCCAGCGTCCCGCAACACGTTCGCCCGAAAGATGAATCACAGCGTCGTACCCAGACACCAGTTCCGGCGGGATCTCTCGAATCGGGTCCCATTGCACCTCGTTTTCAGATTCCGGCAACCGCCGCACCAGCCGGCAGACAGCGTCGCCTTGTTGTTCGAGAGACGACACGATCGCCTTCCCGATCAACCCCGACGCGCCGCTGACAAGGATCCGTAACACGGCAAAATTCTACTTTGTCATCCTGAGCGAAGTGTGATCTTTCGCGCGCGAAAGATCACATGTAGTCGAAGGACCCCTTGCTTTCTTTAGCAGGAACCGCAACATCGGGGAATTCTCCCCGTAACCAGCCCACGTAGTGCTAGCTATAATCAAAATCAACCGGCCACTCGCCTTGCGGCAGCCTGTGGACAAATGACCACCATCCGCGAACAAATCGCGACCAACGTCCTCACCGTGACGAAGTTCCGCGATCTGCTGCGGAGCATGCGCGAGAATCGCCCGAACGACGACCTTGAGCTCGTCCGCAAGGCCTACGAATTTTCCCAGAAGTATCACTCCGGCCAGCACCGCGCCTCCGGCGAGCCATATCTTGTGCATCCTCTCGAAGTCGCGCTCGTCCTCGCCGAAATGAAAATGGACGCCGTCTCCATCGCCGCCGGCCTCCTGCATGACTCGGTCGAAGACACCTCCATCACCATCGTCGATATCCGCAAGGAATTCGGCGAGCAGGTCGCGCACATTGTCGAAGGCGTCACCAAAATCAGCCAGATTGATTTCTCTACCCAGGAAGAGCAGCAAGCCGAAAACCTGCGCAAGATGATGCTCGCCATGGTCGACGACATCCGCGTCGTGCTCATCAAGCTTGCCGACCGCCTGCACAACATGCGCACGCTCGAGCACCTGCCGCCCGAGCGCCAGCAAAAAATCGCCCGCGAGACGCTCGATATTTATGGCCCTATCGCTCACCGCCTCGGCATGGGCAAAATCCGTGGCGAACTCGAAGACCTCGGCTTCCGCTACCTCGATCCCATCGGCTATCAGCAGGTCCACGACGCCGTCGAGCAGCGCCGAAAAAAAGGCGAGCAATTTCTCGCGGGAGTCGAACACCTGCTCAGCGACAAACTCCGCGAAGCCGGCATTACCGCCAAGGTCGAGAGCCGCATCAAGCGCCTTTACAGCATTCACAAGAAGCTCATCAAGCAGCGCATCTCCGTCGATCAGGTTTACGACCTCTATGCCATGCGCGTGATCACACGATCGGTGCAAGACTGCTACGCCGTGCTCGGCATCGTTCACAACATGTGGCGGCCCGTTCCCGGCCGGATCAAAGACTTCATCGCCATGCCCCGGCCGAATCTGTATCAATCGCTGCACACCTCGGTGATCACCGAAGAAGGCACCAGCTTCGAAATCCAGATTCGCACCGAAGAAATGCACCGCATGGCGGAAGAAGGCATCGCCGCGCACTGGAAATATAAAGACGGCCCGGTTTCAGTCAAAGACGAAGAACGCCTTGCCTGGTTGCGGCAGGTCGTCGAGTGGCAGCGCGATGTCTCCGATCCCAACGAATTTCTGTCGACGTTAAAGATCGACCTCTACCCGGAAGAGGTTTACACCTTCACGCCGAAGGGCAAAGTCGTCGTTCTTCCGCGCGAATCTACGCCGATCGATTTCGCTTACACCATTCACACCGAGGTCGGCCACACCTGCGTCGGCGCGAAGGTGAACGGACGCATGGTCCCGCTGCGCCACAAGCTCCACAGCGGAGACATTGTCGAAATCATCACCCAGCCCGGCCACAAGCCCAGCCGCGACTGGCTCGGCGTCGTGCGTTCATCCCGCGCCCGCAACAAAATCAAGCACTGGCTCAATGTTCACCAGCGTGAGCGCGCCATCGAAATCGGCAAGAAGCTGATTGAAAAAGAAGCCCGCAAATATCGCATCTCGCTTAAGGACATCAAAGACCCCGATTTCCAGCGCGTCGCCTCCGACTACGGTCTTGGCCAGCCTGACGACCTGCTCGCGGCAATCGGCTACGGAAAATATTCAGCGCGCCAGGTCTTGGGAAAGCTGGTACCCGCCGGCGAGCCAACCGCTGCCCCTGCCGAAGAAGACACCGGAATCGGCAGCGGCATTGGCAGCGTAGTCCGCCGGGTCTTCGGCGATCACAGCAACAACGCCATCCGGGTCAAGGGACACGGCGATCTGCTCGTCTATCGAGCGCGCTGTTGTAATCCCATTCGCGGAGAGTCAGTCGTCGGTTACGTCACGCGCGGCAAAGGCGTCGCCGTACACTCCATCAACTGCCCCAACGTACTTAACCTCATGTACGAGCCCGAGCGCCGCATCGATGTCGAATGGGGCAAAGAGGACGGCGCGCCCGTCGCATTCCCCGTCAAACTCACCGTTTTCTGCGACGACCGCTTCGGAATGTTGAAGCAGATCACTGCCGTCATCAGCGACACCAAAACCAACATCCGCAACATCGGCGCCCGCACCGAAAACGGTCAGGCCAATGTGGATATCGTGATCGAAATCGAAGACTTGAAGCACCTCGAAAACATCATCCACGGCGTGCGGAAAATCCCTGGTGTGCATGATGTGCAGAGATTGCAGAGAGTGTGAGGAAGGTATGAAACTGTTGTCCCTTCTCTTTCTAGTCATTCTTCCCCCGATCGCCATGGCTAAGAACCTCGCCCAACCTAGGCCGGAAGACGCAACACACGTCATGACTCAACTGTTCGATCGCCACAACATCGTGCTTTTTGGAGAAATCCACTCCAGCAAACAGGAGTACGAATGGCTGTGCAAGCTCGTGAAGACACCCGGATTTGCCGATCACGTGGACGATGTAGTCGTCGAGTTCGGAAACGCTCTGTATCAAAAAGATGTGGATCAATATGTGGCTGGCGACGACGTTCCCTTCGACCAGGTTGAAAAGGCCTGGCGAAATATGATCGTATCGGTCCCGCCGGTTTCTCCCGTGTATGGATGGTTCTACCGAGCGGTGCGCGAGGCGAATCTCCACAGCCACGACAAGCACCGGATCAGGCTCCTCATGGGAAGCCCTTCTGCCGATTGGGACAAGATAAAAACGGAGCAGGATCTCACTCCTTACGAGTCACAACGCGAACAATGGTATTTACATGTCGTGAAAGACGAGGTGTTGGCCCGACATCACCGCGCATTGCTCATAATGGGTGCCATGCATTTTCTTCGCGGGTGGGATCAGGTACTGCAGGACGAAACCCTTGAGCAGCAGCACAGACCAGTTCCAGCTGTCGATCTCAAGCGCCTAGGTCCTGGACACATTGAACATGAACTCCGAGCCGCAGGCGCCGATACCTACTTAGCAGTAATGGCGACGGATGTTATAAATGAGCGCGGCGATGTGGACTCGCGCATACATTCGTGGCCGACCCCGGCCTTTGTTTCTGTTCGCGGCAACTGGGTTGGAGAGATGCCGGCCCAGCCTATCGTTTCAGGCGGACACGCTCCAGCGACGCCTCTGACACTTTCCGATCAGACGGACGCGATCATCTATGTTGCGCCGTGCAATAGCCTGAAGCTTGTCAACGATTCATCTGCCGAACTAGACGGTACTGCTTATGGAAAAGAGATCATTCGTAGAAACATTATTGAACTCGGCCATCCACTCCCATTCCAGTACGGCGAGAGCCCGCAATGCGTCCAACCCTCTCCTCACTAGAACGTGACGAAACCCTTCACCCGAAGTGCCGTACAGCGGGTGGTGACCCATCCTTCTAAGCGGGACGTATTCAAATTGTGCTCCCCCCTTCGCGGGTTTCGAAGAGTGGGTTCCCGACCTTGTGTGCACGGTCGGCCCACCGTTATTAAGTTCCTAATCGCCACGTCAGCTTTACCACCGTAACTTGCGTCAGGTTACCGTACGTGTTCAGAATTCCATATGCATCGTGCAAAGTACATAATCGTGCTCGTGTGCGTGACGTGGATATGGCCTGGGCTGAGTACGGCGCAACAGGACACAGGCGCGGCCACCGTCCGTGCGCTGGAACTGAAATGGGCCGACGCATACAAGTCGCGCCAGTTTGATGTGCTGTCCTCGTTCCTCGATGATGATTGCGTCAGCACCTTCGAGGACGGGAATGTTTTCGGTAAGCTCGGCCTTATCAGCTATATAGCGAAACCCTCTGAGCACATCGAAGTGGTCGAAATGTCAGATCTGAAGGTCAGGATGCATGGTGAGACGGCGGTAGTCACCGGAGCGTATCACGAGCAGGGAGTTTCCGATGGCAAGCCGTACGATTATCACGATCGCTTTACCGATGTCTGGATGAAAGTGCGAGGCAACTGGAAGCTGATCGCCTCACATTACAGCATTCCTTCAAAATAGCGAGCGGTTTGGACTGCAAAACGCCCTTTCAAGGAGAAGGCGGACAGCCTCACCTGCCACTTACGATACAGCCGGGCCCTGCTGTAATTCTGATCAAGAATGATTTGTCATCCCGAACACGTACGCCAAAGGCGGACGTGAGAGGGACCTGACCACCGCTTACACCAACGTTGCGGTCAAGCGACGCCCCTAACCACCTACGATCGAATTCCGCGGTTCCCATATCAGGTGACTATTCTTAGACGTCTGAAGGCGGGCGGCGGGGCCTGAAGTCATGGATTCCGAATATTTCGCACGAGACACGTACAATCAAGTCATGCGCACCCCCATCTCCACCCCCGACGCTCCCAAAGCCATCGGCCCCTATTCGCAGGCGATTAAAGCCAACGGATTCGTCTTCGTATCCGGCCAGGTCGCATTCGATCCGGCAACGCAACAGATCATCAATGGCGACATCTCGGCCCAGACCGACCGCGTCCTGAAAAATCTCTCCGCCATACTCAAAGCCGCCGGCACCGGCCTCGAAAATGCTGTCCGCTGCACTGTCTTCCTGAAAAACATGTCCGACTTCGCCGCCATGAACGAGGTTTACGCCAAATACTTCAGCTCGCAGCCGCCAGCGCGTTCTACTGTCGAAGTCGCGCGGCTGCCAAAAGACGTGCTGGTCGAAATCGACGTCATCGCCGTTGAATAACTCAGGAAGAGAATATGTCTGCGAAATTCTGGATCATCGTTTTCGCTCTTGCCATCGTGGCCATCGCCCTCGCTCAAACAGTCCACCAAAAAGCAAAGACGCGAGCGAACTCCGACGCTCCGGCCAAGGTCACCGGGCCTGGCGTGCGCACTCCCGACGGTCTTCAGTATTGGGACATCAAAATCGGCACTGGCGCCAAAGCCATCTCCGGCGAAACCGTACGTGTGAAGTACACTGGCTGGCTTGAGAATGGCAAGAAGTTCGACAGCTCGGGAGACGATCCCTTCTCGTTCGATCTCGGTGCGCACCAGGTGATCAAAGGCTGGGACGAAGGTATCCCCGGCATGCACGTGGGCGGCAAGCGCCAACTGCGCATTCCGCCGGAACTCGCCTATGGCCAGCGCGGCACACCAGACGGCACCATCCCGCCGAATTCAACCCTGATTTTTGATGTGGAGCTGGTGGGAATCCAGTGAAGGAATTGTGCAATTGGGTAATTTGGTAATTGAGTAATTTAAAATCCCATTCGCACAATTTTCCAATTACTCAATTTCCCAATTACTCAATTAAGCTTTCACGACTTTCCCGCTTCTCAGGCACGAGGTGCAGACGCGCATGCGCTTTCCGCCGCCCTTCACCTTGGCGTGCACCGGGCGCAGATTGATGTTCCAGCGCCGCTTGCTCACGTTATGGGCGTGGCTGATGTTATTTCCCGACATGGGTTTCTTGCCGCAGATTTCACAAACTTGTGCCATGACTACTCCAGATATCTCAGAACTGTACGGCTGAATCACTAATTTTACTGGATTTTCAGGAGTTTCGCCATTCGAAGCGCCGAATTTGCTACCTAAGTTGCATTGGGGGTCGACTCCGTGGGAACTTCCGCGTCCACGAAATTCCCACTTCGCTCAGGATGACACACTTTGAAATTCGGCTTTGCGCATTCAGCTCGAAGCGGCGGAGCATAAATAGCCCCCGCACGTGAGTGCGGGGAACCCGCCAAACAAATGGTAGTTCCCTTTAGGGACGGCACCAAAAGCCGCTATTTCCTTGCCGCTTCCGCTTCCGCCAGCCATCCGCGCCGCAATTTTTCCGCCGGAATGCTCGACATATAAGGCTTGATATCGAGAATCGGCGTCCCGTCGAGCATATCGACGCCCTTCACCCGCACCCGCGGACCATCACGCCCAAGCACCTCGACCACCGTGAGCCCAATCGGATTCGGCCGTCGCGGCGATCGCGTTGCGAACACCCCATGCTCGCGATTATCGATCGGAGGTCTTCCCACCAGCTCGAACCCTTCCGACCGATGAAAAGCCCACAGCACAAACAAATGGGAGAATCCCTCGAGATCCTTCAGCCCCGCCGCAAACTCGGGCAGAATCTCGAGCACGCCCTCGGCCTCATGTGTCACGCCGAATCCCTTGGGAATTTCCTTGGTGTCGCGGTAAGAACTCCGGACAAACCCGATTGGCCTCATCACGAACTCACTCACGATTCAATCCTCGTCGATTTTCTCCGCGAACTTTGCGGTTTTTCTCTACGATCTCCGCGGTTAAAAGCTTTTAAACCTTCGTGCCCTTCGTGGTTCAAAGAGTTTTCTAAAGCACACAATTCAATGCTCATCCCGATTGCTTCGCCCGTAGGGAAATTCCGCCGTCCCCGCCTTCGCGATATTCTCTTGCGCAAAAATCCGCACCCGGTCCAGCGCCGATTGCAACTCGGCCAGATACTCCTCATCTCCTCCATCGCGCGGGACCGGAATCTCCCGGCTGATCCGCATCAGCGCGCGGCTAAATGGCTTCGGGATCATGCATCCATCCCAAGTTTTCAGCACCCACGCGCGATCGATCGCAATATGAAACACAACCATCGGCGTGCCCGTGCTCCGCGCGAGCACCACCGGCCCGGGCTTCGCCACATATCGCGGTCCCTTGGGCCCATCGATCGTAAACGCCACCGTCCAGCCCTGCTCGATCTCGCGCCTCATGCCAAGTAGCGCCCGCACCGCGCCCTTCGAGCTCGAGCCCCGCACCTTCACGAAGCCGAATTTCTGCATGATTCGCCCGGTGTACTCGCCGTCGAAGCTGTCGCTGCTCATCACCCGGACTTGCAAGTCCCGGCACCACCACATCGCCGGAATCATGCAGTTATGCCAGAAGGAATAAACCCGCGGCCTCTCCGCCAGGCTCTTCGGCGACTCACCCTCCCACGACACCGCGAACCGCACCGTGGGAAGCAAAATGCGGATGGCGAAGTACCCCGCCCACTCGATCATCCAGAGCAGGACGCGTTGCTTGAGCGTGAACTTTCGCCAGGGCTTGTCAACCGGGGGCGTGGCGGGAGTGGCAACTGCGCTCACGAGTTAATTGTAGCCGCTGCTCACACTGGGAACCTGGGGCGACGGAGTCCTCGCCCGTGCGATGCACTGCGAACGTACAAACTCTTTTGCCCCAACCAGAATCCAACGCGGGTGCCTCATACCGAGCAAGCCGCCCCGGAAACCCGTCGTCTCACCGCTAACGAGATCTTCGACGCCGCCACCGAAAACGCGCGCTCTGAGTTGAAGCGTCCGCTTCTGGGTTTATTGTTTTCCGGTCTCGCGGGAGGAACGACTCTCGGTCTGACTGGAATTGGGGTTGCCTCCATTCGTGCCGCGCTCGGCAATGGCGGCTGGCAGGAACTCGTCGCGTATCTCATTTACCCAATCGGTTTCATCGCCGTCATCATCGGCCGGCAGCAACTGTTCACCGAGAACACACTTTATCCAGTGGTGCTGGTTCTCGACGAGCGAAAGCACGTGCTTTCCACTCTTCGACTGTGGGCGGTAGTTTTTGCTTCGAACATCGCCGGAGCGATCCTGTTCGCCGCCCTGTGCGTCTACACCTCAGCGTTGAAGCCGGAAATCCAGGCCAAGCTCGTCGAATTGGGCGCGCAGGCAGCACCCGGCAGCTTCGGCCACTTGTTCTGGAGCGGCGTTGTCGGCGGCTGGTTAATCGCGCTCGTCGCCTGGATGGTCACCGCCAGCCACTGGACCATCGGCCAGGTCGCAATGATCTGGCTGCTTACTTTTATCGTTGGCGTGGGCCATTTCGCGCACTGCATCGTGACCAGTTGCGAGATTCTGTCGTCGGTGATGGCGGGATCCGTTTCTACCCCTGCGTATCTGCATTGGCTCCTCGCTGCTACTCTCGGCAACATCGCAGGCGGAGTCGGAATCGTAAGCGTCTTGAATTACGGTCAGGTCCGGCAGGAGTAATGCCCGGAACTCCGCCCGGATCCGCCCCTTGCATATACATCGCTATCAATACTGATGTCATTCCGAACTCGTTTGCCGCAGGCAGACGAGAGAGGAACCTGACGAGGCCGAGGCGTTAGCACGGAAGCAAACTGGCATAAACTTGTCCCGACTACCAGCGAAATGCATCCGGCACTGAAACACACCGCTCACCGTCCCTGGCCAATACCCTCCGGACCCTGGATCATGCACCAGACATGGAACGACCTACTCTTCGCGCACTGGCCTGCTCCCGTCGAAGCCATCCGCCCGCTCGTCCCTGCAGTCCTGCCGCTCGACACCTTCAACGGTCAATGCTGGGTTGCCGTCACGCCCTTTCACATGACCGGAGTTCGCCCGCGCGGAATTCCACCACTGCCTGGGATCTCAGCTTTACCGGAACTCAACGTCCGCACCTACGTGACATATCAAAACAAGCCTGGCGTGTTCTTCTTCAGCCTCGACGCGGGTAGTTGGTTCGCCGTTTGGGGCGCGAGGGCGACCTATCACCTGCCCTACTTCCATGCCAGCATGAAAATTGTCTCCCATAACGGCTGGTTTGAATACGACTGCGTTCGCGGGCCGGGCACGGAATTCCACGGCAAGTACAAGCCCGTTGCTGACGTCCAATTGAGGGCTCCGGGGAGTATCGAGCATTGGCTGACCGAGCGATACTGCCTGTACACCGTGGTTGGCGACTCGGTCTACCGTGCCGAAATTCACCATGAGCAATGGCCACTTCAGGACGCCGTAGCCGAAATTCCGGTGAACACCATGGCTGCCGCTGCTCACATCGAGCTGCCCCGAATCCCGCCACTCACGCACTTTTCCAAGCGGCTGCACGTGCTGATCTGGCCGCTGAAAAAGGCTTGACAACCAGCCCGCGTTCTTTGCTCACGCGCTGTTTACGGCTTGAATCCAGCTCACGAGTTTTATTGCGTGCAGCTTGGCCTTTACTTATTCTGCGAATGGGCCATGCAAACCGCGATCGCTACCGGTTCCGAGCAGTTGCTGCTGCTGGAGCTGTTTGCGACCTTTGTCTCTGCCAAAGCGGTTGGCGAATTGTTCGAGCGCTTTGCCCTGCCGTCTGTCTTGGGTGAAATCCTTGCTGGCGCTGTCCTTGGCCCCTATGCTCTCGGCTGGATCGCTTCCAGTGACATCCTGCATTCGGTTGCCGAGCTGGGGGCGATTTTCGTTCTATTCAGCGCCGGACTCGAAATCAGCCCCGGAGAATTGATCCGTATTGGCTCCAAATCGTTGCGCGTAGCGGCTGCGGGCATCGTGGTTCCTTTCATTCTCGGCTACGTATACATGAGACTGCGCGGCTCGGTGAACAGCGAGTCAATTTTCGTCGGCGCCGCCATGGTGGCAACCAGCGTAGGCATAACTGCGCGTGTGTTCGCCGATCTCCACCTGCTCTCGACCGAGACTGCCAAAATCATTCTTGGCGCGGCTGTCTTTGACGACATACTTGGAATGCTGCTGCTGGCCGTCGTGGGCGGCATGGCTTCGGGCGGCATCAACTGGCTCCACATGAGCGTGCTCCTCGGTGAAGCCGTGGCCTTTGCGCTATTCATGATGTTCGTCGCTCCGCGTATTGTTCGCCGCATCGAGCCCGGCGTCGAACATCTTTCCATGCAGAATGCTTCTCTGGTCGTGGCCCTCGCCATTTGCCTGCTCCTCTCGTGGTTGGCCGTGAAAATCAACATCGCGGCCATCATTGGGGCCTTCTTTGCCGGTCTGGTTTTCGCCGACTACGCTCCCCAATGGAACCTGATGCCACGGGTCTCCGGAATCGCCGAATTTCTCGCGCCATTCTTCTTTTTCACCATTGGCGCCCGGCTGAACGCCTCGCTGCTTACGCGCGAGATTCTCATTTCTGCATTGATCATCTCCGTCCTCGCAGTTGTATCCAAGCTGATCGGCTGCGGTTTGCCGATGCTTGGGCAAGGCTGGCGTCAGGTGTTGCAGGTAGGAACCGGAATGGTGCCGCGCGGCGAAGTGGCACTCATTGTCGCATTGGTCGGATTGCAGGCCGGAATCGTGAGTCAATCCACTTATGCAATCGTGGTACTCATGACCGCTGTCACTACCGTGCTCGCTCCGCCGCTGCTGCGAGTCCTGTTCCGCCGCGAGATCGAAAAGCGGCAGGAAGAACACATGCCCGCTACAGTCCAGTTATAATTTCGCCTTCGCGAAAACAGAATGAATCTCACTGGACGTGTAGCACTCATCACCGGAGCATCGCAGGGTATTGGCCGCGCCTGCGCGCTGAAGTTGGCGCAATGCGGCGCCAGCGTGGCGCTCGTGGCTCGTAATCAGCAGAAGCTCGAAGAAGTCGGGGCAGAGATCAGAAAATTGGCAAATGGGGACGCGGGCGTCCACGCCCGCGTGTATCCCACCGATATCGAAAACGAAGACCAGATCAAGGCCACCTTCAAGTCCGCCATCTCCGACCTCGGAAAAATCGACATTCTCGTCAACAACGCCGGCATCACCCGCGACCAACTTGTCATGCGGATGAAGCGCCCCGATTGGGACGCAGTTCTCAACACCAATCTGACTTCCGCCTACTTGTGCACTCAGGCAGCGATCAGCTCCATGCTCAAGCAGCGCTGGGGACGGATCATCAACATCACTTCGATTTTCGGGCAGATGGGCCAGGCCGGCCAGGCGAACTACGCGGCGTCTAAAGCAGGTTTGATCGGCTTGACCATGGCGATCGCCCGGGAAGTGGGATCGCGAAACATCACGTGTAACGCCGTCGCTCCTGGATTTATCGAGACCGCGATGACCGCCGTTCTCTCCGATGAACTGAAGCAGAGTGCCATCAAAGCAATTCCGCTCGGCCGCGTCGGAACTCCGGAAGAAGTCGCAAATTGTGTTGCATTCCTGGCATCAGATGAGGCGGCGTACATTACCGGCCACGTGCTGAACGTGAACGGCGGTATGCTGATGGGGTAAGGCCAAAGCTTTTCGCCGCCGCGAACGCAGAGTACGCCGAGGAAAAATAGAAAAACATCGGTCGGATTTTACTTCGTAGGCGGTCTCGGCGTCCTCTGCGGTTAAAGATTTTGAGTTGATCTGTCAGCAACAATGAACCGACGAGGAAATAGAAAGCCATGGAACAACGAGAATCAGGATTGACTGTGCACTTCTCGGCGGTCTCGGCGTCCTCTGCGGTTAAAGATTTTGACTT
>Ga0070741_10001801_pt1 | contig 61696 bp, 55 predicted proteins | sample Coa_R1_4_FD_66440 | JGI IMG/M metagenome (GOLD analysis project Ga0070741, IMG submission 66440) | Surface soil microbial communities from Centralia Pennsylvania, which are recovering from an underground coalmine fire - Coalmine... | ecosystem: Environmental > Terrestrial > Soil > Unclassified ...
GACAGGCAGCGGCGGCCAGACCCAGCAGCAGCCACCAGAGCGCGGCGATCTGGGCCGCCCGCACCCCGCCCGGGGCCAGCGCCGAGGGGGAGCCGCTACAGCCCCCCAGCAGCAGCGCCACAGCGCCGAGGGCGACCTGCTCGCGGACGGAGCGGCCGCTCCTGGCGACGTGCTCCTGGGTAGCGCGCGAAGGCCGGAGAACGGTCCTGCCTGTCCACATCCTGCTTACTCTGCCTCCTGCGCCCGCCTACTGGAGCGTGTAGAGATACGCGGCGATGTCCCGCGCATCGGCGTCGCTCACCCCCAGATCTGGCATGGCGATCCCCGGCTCGACCGCTTGCGGGTGCTGGATCCAGCGGGCCAGGTTGTCCGGGGTGTTGGCCAGCTTGCCGGCGATGTACTCGTGGCGGGCAAAGCCGGCCAGCGATGGGCCTACGCCCCCGCGGGCGCCGGGGACACCGGGGATGATGTGGCAAGCGCCACAGCCGTAGGCTCGGATTGCCTCGGCGCCGCGTCTCGGGTCGCCGCCTGGCACCGCTTGCGCCGGACCCGGCCCGAGCGGGGTGCCGGCCAGCAGCGCGGCTGTGGCGCCGCAGCCACTGGCCAGGATGCAGGTGGCGACGAGCGCGGGCCAGAGCCGAGCCCCGAGCACTGAGAACCGGGGAAGCCGCATGCCGCCGAACCTTCAGGATACGTGCGGCAAGTCCCGTGCCGAGCCCGAGCAGCCTCCATGGCCTGCTCGGGCTCGGCCAGCGGCTTACTGGTAGTGCACCTCGGTCATCATCCCGGCGGCCATGTGCAGGACGTTGTGGCAGTGCAGCAGCCAGGTGCCGGGATTGTTCGCCACGAACTCGATGTCGTACTGCTCGCCGTGGTGCAGCGTGAGCGTGTCCTTGATCGGCCCGTCCACCGGCTGGTCCTCGATGCCCACCACCTGGAAGGAGTGGCCGTGCAGGTGGATGGGGTGATCCTCCAGGTTCATGTTCAGGATCCGCACCCGCACCCGCTGGCCCACCTGCGCCTGGATCGCCTCGGCGTCGGGATAGGCCTTTCCATTGAACGTATAGGCGCCGTCATTCATGGAGTAAGTGAGGGTGATCTGGTAGGTGCGGTCCGGCGTGCCGCGGTGGGCGGGACCGCCAAACTGGCGATAGCTGGCGGGCTGAGGCTCCGCTCCCGGGGCGAAGCCCTGCACGGGATCCGCCTCGTGCCCGGTGTACACCACCTCGGTCATCAAGCCGGCCGCGGCCTGGCCGGGGGTGAGGCTGCGGAGCTGCCAGCGGCCGGGGTTGTCGGCGGTGAACTCGACGTCGGCGCGCTCGCCCGGTCCCAGCAGCACCGCCTCCGCCTCGACCGGCGCGGCGAGCGGGTTGCCGTCGCTATGGGTGAGGGTGAAGTGATGCCCGGCCAGCGCCAGCTTCTGCGTGCCCGCCAGCCCGGCGTTGATCAGTCGCAGCCGCACCCGCTGGCCCCGGGTCACGCTGAGCGGCGCGGCGGCCGGGTAGGCCTTGCCGTTGACGACGAAGCCGTTCACCGTTGGCAGGCTCAGCGCCGCCATCCGACCGTGGCCGGCGTGGCCGCTTGTGTCGCGCTCCCGAATTGTGCTCGGCTGGCTCCCCTGAGCGTTGGCCGGCAGCGTCGCCAGCTCGCCCATGAGCAGCGTGTACTCCCGGTCGGGCGGGGGAGCGGCCGCGTCCCGGGGCTCGACGATGAGCGGGCCGTACAGGCCGCCGCCGTGCTGGACCAGCTCGTCGACGTGCGAGTGGTACCAGCGGGTGCCGGCCGGGGTGGCGACGAACTCGTAGGTAAAGCTGCCGCCCGGGGCGATCGGCTGCTGGGAGAAGTCCGGCGTGCCGTCCATCCCGACCGGCAGATCGATCCCGTGCCAGTGGATCGTCGTCGGCTGGGACAGCGTGTTGGTCACGGTCACCCGCACCGTGTCACCCTCGGCCACCCGGAGCTCCGGGCCGGGGATCTGGCCGTTGTAGGCGTAGGTCTGCACCACCCTGCCCGGCGCGATCTCCCACTGGACCTGTCCGACGCTCAGCGAGAACTCGCGGACGTGGCCGCTTGCCCGGCCCTCCCAGGGGCAGACGAAGGGATCGCGATCGGTCGCCCAGCTCTGCGCCGCGGGAAGCAGCAGAGTGAGCAGCAGTGCCAGGGTGGCGAGCGAGGCCGCCAGCCGCGGCGCCCGCGACGCGACAGGCCCTCCAGATGCTGAGAAGCGGAATCGATGCATCATGACTCCCGGAGCGTCCAAGCGCTTCCTGTGGCGTTCTGTCATCGCCGCCAGGGTACCCGGGACCGGGCCGCTCGCCATACGTCGAACAACGCACCCAGCAGCGTATTCACGGGACGTATCTTTTTGAGCGCCTTGATCGCTGCGACGGAGTGGCCCGCGGCATGCCCATTCGTGGGCCAGACTTGACGCGGCTCGCCGGGGTCCCTATCGTCCCGCCACGGGTGGACGAGCCGGCGGCCCGGGATCCATCCTGTGGCGTGTGGATCAAGCGAGGGGGCAGTCATGCCGGGACACTACCGGCCCAGGAGCCGGGCAGGCATTGGGCCGCGGCACCGCTCAGGAGCTGTCCGGCTCGGCCCCAGTCGGACAGGAGTGGGCACGCTGATGGTGGGAGCGAGCCTGGCACGAGAGGCGGCACGGCGGCTCGACCTGCCGATCCCGCCCACGCCGCTCATCGGCCGGGAGCAGGAGCTGGCCGAGGTGCAGCGCCGGCTGCTGGACCCGCACGTCCGGCTGCTGACGCTCACCGGCACGGGCGGCACCGGCAAGACGCGTCTGGCCCTGGCAGTGGCGCAGCGGTTGAAGGCGGCGTTCGAGGACGGGGCGGTGTTCGCCGACCTGTCGCCGCTGAGCGACGCGGAGCTGGTGCTCCCGACCCTGGCCCGGAGCCTGGGGCTGCGCGAGATTGCCGGCCAGCACCCGCTCACGACCGTGGTCGACGAGCTGCGGTCCCGGCAGATGCTGGTGGTGCTGGACAACGTCGAGCACGTGCTGGGGGCGGTGGCCGAGCTCGCCACACTGCTGGAGGCCTGTCCCGGGCTGCGGGTGCTGGCGACTAGCCGCATTCCGCTCCGCCTCTACGGTGAGCACGAGTTCCCGGTCCCACCCCTGGCGCTGCCTGACCCGCGCGGTCCGCGCGACGTCGCGTCGCTGGCCCACTCGCCGGCAGTGGCGTTGTTCGTCCAGCGGGCCCAGGCGGTTCGGCCGGACTTCCAGCTCACCGAGGCCAACGCGGCGGCGGTGGCGGAGATCTGCGCTCGGCTGGATGGCCTGCCGCTGGCGATCGAGCTGGCCGCCGCCCGGGTGAAGCTTCTCCCCCCTCAGGCACTGCTCGCCCGCTTCGACAGCCGGCTGCGGCTCCTCACCGGCGGGGCGCGCGATCTGCCGGCCCGACACCAGACGCTGCGCGGGGCGATCGACTGGAGCTACAGCCTGCTGGAGCCGGCCGAGCAGGCGCTGTTCCGCCGCCTGGGAGTGTTCGTCGGCGGGGCGACGCTGGAGGCGGTGGCGGCGGTCTGGGACGGGGCCGGCGAGTTGGACGTGCTGGAGGGGCTCACCTCGCTGCTGGACAAGAGCCTGCTCCGGCAAGGGGAGGGGGCGGACGGCGAGCCGCGTTTCGGGATGCTGGAGACGATCCACGAGTACGCGCTGGAGAAGCTGGCCGAGCACGGGGAGCTGGACCGTGCCCAGCGGGCGCACGCCGCGTTCTTCCTGGCGCTGGCCGAGCAGGCGGAGCCGAAGCTGCGCGGCTTCGAGCAACCGGCCTGGCTGAGCCGGCTGGACCGCGAGCACGACAACCTGCGCGCGGCGCTGCGCTGGGCCACCGAGCGTGGTGAGACCGAGATCGCCCTCCGTCTCGCCGGAGCCCTCTGGCTGTTCTGGCGGGTCCACGGCCCGTTGAGCGAAGGGCAGCGCTGGCTCGACCTCGCGCTCGGGCTCGCCGGCAACGTCCCGCCGGCGGCGCGGGCGAAGGCACTGAGCCGCGCCGGGAGCCTGGCCTGGGCGCGCGGCGACTACGATCGCGCGGTTGCCCTCTGCCAGGCCAGCCTGGGCCTGGCCCGCACGCTCGGCGATCCCTGGGAGATCGCCTTCCCGCTGATCTATCTCGGCCACGTCAGCCGCGGCCGCGGCGACTACGCCGCCGCCCGCGCCTACCACCAGGACTGCCTGGAGCTGTTCCGCGCCTCGGGCGACGCCTGGGGCATCTCCGTCGCGCTCGACAACCTGGGGTTGGTGGAAGGCGACCTGGGCCGCTACGACGCCGCCCGCGCCCTGCAGGAAGAGAGCCTGGCGCTTGGGCGCGAGCTGGGCGACGAATGGGGGATCGCTATCTCCCTGGTCAACCTGGCCGCCATAGCCCGCCGCCAGGGCGACCCCGAGCGGGCGCGCGCGCTCGCGCAGGAGGGCCTGGAGCGGCTCTGGCAGCAGGGAGCGAAGCGGGAGATCGCCGAGTGCCTGGAGCTCCTGGCCAGCCTGGCAGCCGGCGCTGGCCAGATGGAGTCGGCGGCACGGCTGTTCGGCGCCACCGAGGCGCTGCGCGCCGCGCTCGGCGTCGAGCTCTCCCCCACCGAGCGCGCCGCCCAGGCGCGCGCCCTCGCCGCCGTCCAGGCCGCCCTGCGGCCCGCCGCGTTCGACACTGCCTGGTCAGAGGGCATGGCCCTCCCGCTGGAGCAGGTAGTGCAGCTCGCGCTGGCGCTGCCCCAGCCTCCCGTTGCGCCCTCCGCCCGACCCGCCGTGCTCGCGGGCCCCTGGGGCGTGCTGACCCCGCGCGAGCGCGAGGTAGCGCAGCTCATCGCCCGCGGCTATACCAGCCGCCAGATCGCCGAAGCGCTGGTGATCTCCGAGCGGACTGCCGACACCCACGCGGAGCACATCCGCGCCAAGCTGGACGTCCGCTCCCGCGCCGAGATCGCCGCCTGGGTCGCCCGGCACCAGCCACTCCCCGAGCCCGACCAGAGCTGAGCAGCCAGATAGCCGCTTACGGGGTGCCGACGTAGCGGACGTGGTAGATGGCGCCGGCGGTGTCGTCGGAGAGGAACAGGCTGCCGTCCGGCGCCTGGATGACGTCCACCGGCCGGCCCCAGCGCCCCTGCTCCAGCCAGCCGGTCAGAAAGTCGTACACGTGGGGCTGACCGCTGGCGTCGAAGCGCACCAGGATGACCTTGTTCCCATCCGGGACCGAGCGGTTCCAGGAGCCGTGCAGCGCGACGAAGATGCCCCGGTAGGCAGGCGGGAAGGCGTCCGCGGTGTAGAACGCCAGCCCGAGCGGGGCGGTGTGGGCCTGGATCTCGACCTTCGGCGTCGCTACTCCCTGGCAGGAGCCGGGACCGCCGAAGTCCGGGTCCTCGATCCGGCCGACGTGGCAGCGGGGCCAGCCGAAATCCTGCCCCTGCTGCACCGGGGTGATCATCTCCGGCGGGGAGTCGTCGCCCAGGTAGTCGCGGCCGTTGACGGTCGCCCACAGGTCGCTGCCGTCCGGCGCCCAGGCGATCCCGACCGCGTTGCGCAGGCCCTTGGCGAACTGCTCCTCCCCGGAGCCGTCCGCGTTGTAGCGCATGATCGAGGCGCGCCGCGGGTCCTTCTCGTTGCAGACGTTGCAGGAGGAGCCGATGGAGACGTACATCTTTCCGTCCGGGCCGAAGACGACCGTGCGGGTCCAGTGGCCGGCGCCGGAGGGCAGGTTCGGGACGACGGTCTCGAGGCCATCGGCGCGCAGGTCGTGGTTGTCGTCGCGGGCGCGGACGACGCTGTCCGTGTTGGCGATGTACAGGTAGCCGTCGTGCCAGGCCAGCCCGTGCGGCCGGTTCAGCCCCGAGGCAAACGTCTGCACCGAGTCCGGGACGCCGTCGTGGTCACGATCGGGCAGCACCAGCACCTTGCCCTCGTACGGGACGCTGACGTAGAGGTCGCCGTCGGGGCTGAACGCCATGAAGCGCGGATCGCCCAGGCCGGCGGCGAACACGGAGACTTCGAAGCCGGGCGGGACGTTGAGCTGGCGTGGCTGGTCGAATGGCTTGCTGTCCTGAGAGTCCGGAACGTGCAGGTCCACCGCGCCGGGCGGCTCGGGCTCCGGGATCGGGGTGGCGGATGGCGTGGCTGCCTGCGCCGGGGCGGCGCGCGACGTGGGCGCCGGGGGCCGCGGCGTGGGGGCCAGCAGCGGCGCGGTGGTCGCCTCCGCCCGCCCAGCCAGGCTCGCCGTCGGCACGCTGGCGCCGCGGCTGTTGAGCGCGAGCCAGGCCAGTAGCGCCAGGATCATCACTGCCAGTCCGGCGGTGAGTGCAACGCTGCGTGTCGCGGCCGTCATCGCTATCCCTTCAAGGGGCAGGGTAGCAAAGCGTGTTCCGGGGCGTGGGATTTCTCGTCCTGGGCCCGACCCCGTTTGGAATTCGGGGTTCGAATTCCCGATTCCGAATCTGGCGCCCAGCGCGTCTGTTGCCGATCCCCGCGCCGTTGCCGCAGCGGGTGAGACAAGGCGGTGGGAGTGGTACGCGCCTCAGCGGCAGAGGGTAAGCAGCCGGCTCGTCTCCGCGCCCGCGGCCGGGCCGGGCGCGTTGCTCACCACCCGGTAGCCCTGCCGTTGCAGGTCGCGCACCTCGCTGACCGGGTCGAAGTTGGCCGCCTCGCGGACAAAGCGGACGGGCACGGTCAGGCACTCATGCCGGCCGAGCCCGGCCAGCGCTCCCCGGGCGGACCAGCCCAGCAGCACCAGCAGCAGGCAGAGCAGGATGATCGCGGCGGCGGCGCGCCGGCGGAACGACCGACGAGCAGCGGGCGCCAGGGACGGAACCATATCCCTCTCCGAGATCGGCGCGCCTGCTCCCCAGGCGCGGCTCGGCGCTCGGGTCTCGCGGCAGCAGGCTACACCCCGGCCTGGCGCCTGTCAACGCAAAACGCAACCGGCCCGGGCGTCCCCTGGTACAGTGCAAAGGTCTCATGACGACGGACGCTCGGACTCACGCGGCTGCGGTCGCCTTCCCCGCTCGGGCAGCGGGCCTCTCCGCGGTGCGCGCGCCCCACCTGGTCTCGGCGCTGGCAGCGGTCGCGCTGGTTGCTGCCGCTCTGGTCGCCGGCGTCGCTGCCGCCCGGGCCGAGGAGCAGCGCTGGGTCTACTCCGTGGCCAGCCTGCTGTTCGAGGAGAAGAACGAGGGGGCAGCGCTCCAGCAGGCAGCATTCCAGCAGCCGGATCTGCTGCCGCTGTATGGCAGCTCGGAGCTGGAGCACGGCGAGCAGTTCAACGCGAGCCGGCTCTTTAGCACCTTCCCCACCGGGTTCGACGTCTTCATGGTCGGCAAGGCAGGCACCACCTGCATTACCCACCTGGAGCGGTTGGCAGCCGTCGGCCCCGAGCTCCGCGATAAGAAGGTGGTCATCTCATTCACGCCTAGCGAGCTGCTGAGCGACGAGCTGAACCAGGAGGACTACGCTGGCAACTTCTCGCCGCTCCAGGCCGGGGCGCTCGTGTTCAGCACCGATCTCAGCTTCGAGCTGCGGCGCCAGGCGGCCAAGCGGATGCTGGATTACCCCAAACCGCTGGAGCAGGATCGGCTGCTGGCGTTCGCGGTGCGCGCGCTGGCGGACGACTCCGCGCTGAGCCACGTGCTGTATCAGGCCGCGCTCCCGCTCGGCAAGCTGGAGCAACTGGTGTACTCGCTGCAGGACCACTGGGCGGTGATCTCCTACTTTCGCGAGCACGGCAAGCACAGCCCGGAGCAGAACCCGAGCGTCCGCGAGCCGAGCCCGCTCGATTGGAGCGCGCTGGAAAGCGAGGCGGAGCAGCAGCAGGTGAAGAAGGTCCGGGCGCAGCCGAACCCGTTCTCCTTCGCCCCGAACTTCTGGCACCGCTTCGCTGAGCACGTCCTGCGCGAGCGCAACGCCTATACGGACGAGGGGTTCATCCGCGACCTGGAGCAGTCCCGCGGCTGGACCAACTTCGAGCTACTGTTGCGGCTGCTGAAGGAGCGCGGGGCGCGGCCGCTGGTGCTGACTCCGCCACTCTCGGCGCCGTTCTGGGACTTCGCCGGCGTCTCCCCGGCCGCGCGGCAGGTGTACTACCAGCGGCTGCGCGTCCTGAGCGCGCGGTACGAGGTGCCGATCCTGGCCTTCCCCGAGCATGAGGGGGATCGGTACTTCGTGGAGGACCGTGGCTCGCACCCGAGCGCCAAGGGCTGGGTGTACTACGACCAGGTGATCGACGCCTTCTACCACGACCGACCGCTACCCGCCGTCACACCCTGACCCGATCGGAGAGGAGGCACCACCCCACCCGCTGCCTATCGCTCGGGCCGTTGTGCCGCTATTGACGCCGCGGGCAGGGCGTGCTACCACTCCCCATCCCGCGCTGGCGGGAAGTCCGTGAGGAAAGGACAGGCCGGCTCATGGCTAACGAAGCCGCGCAGCAGGACAGGGCACAGGTCGTCTTTGCGCGCTGGGACGCCAAGGTGCGCCAGGCGCTGAAGCCGCTCATCACCCCGGAGCTAATCGAGGAGCACCGCCGCAAGCCGCTCGGCCAGCACAGCGACACGCTGGAGCGGGTGCTGAACTACTTTCGCCGTGCGCCCATCGCCGGCAAGTACGTCGTCGTCTGCACCGAGCCGTACCGGGACTACCGTATTGGCGTGCTCCCCGGCCGGCGTGGTGCGCCGATTCGAGTGCTGGACGCGCCGCGCTTCGGCTCGGAGGAGGAGGCGGAGCACGGGGTGTTCCTGCAGCGGGTCAAGGACCTGCTGGCGTCTGAGTAGAACCGCGGCGAGCGGGGAGAAAAGGCAGCGAGCATGGCCAGAGCAAACATTCACGGCTACGCCGACCGCGCCAGCGTCGCGCCCGGCGAGCGCATCCGTTTCTTCGTGAGCTGTGAAGAGGTTGAGCGCTACCGGGCGGAGATCGTCCGGCTCATCCATGGCGATACCAACCCGTCCGGGCCAGGGTTCAAGGAGGTGCCGGTAGAGACCGCGGCCAGCGGAGAGTACGCGGGCCGCTACCAGCCGATCCATGCCGGCTCGCACGTGCTCGTCCGTGACGACGGCCGGCTGGCGCTGCCCGGTGGCTTCACCCTGCACGCCTTTATCTGGCCGACCACACCGACCAGCGGGCGCCAGGGTATCCTGAGCCGCTGGTCCCAGGAGCGCCAGGCAGGCTACGCGCTGGGGCTCGACGCCGCCGGCCGGCTGGCCCTCTGGTTGGGCGACGGCAGCGGCCAGATGGCAGAGGTCAGCACCGACACGCCGCTGCTGGCGCAGGTCTGGTACTCCGTCGCCGCTACCTATGATGCCGCCAGCGGCCAGGTCACGCTGGCGCAGGAGCCGATCGTGAATCCGGTCAACGGGCTGCTCAGCGGCGCCTACCCGCTGCGCTCCGCGGCGTTCGTGGAGGCGAAGGCGCCAGCAGGGATCCTGGCCGACGCCCAGGTGCCATTCGTGATGGCCGGCTACGTGGCGGCGACGGCTGGCAGCGGGGTTGTCGTCGCCGGGCACTACAACGGCAAGATCGACCGGCCGCGCGTCTACGGGCGGGCGCTGGCGCGGGCGGAGCTGGAGACGCTGGCGCAGGGCGCGGAGCCGAGCGCCGAAGGACTGGCCGCCCGCTGGGACTTCGCCGACGGCATCGGTCCGGGCGGCATTCCCTCCGACCACGTCACCGACGTCTCGGGCCACGGGCTGCACGGCATCTGCGTCCAGATGCCCACCCGGGCCGTCACCGGCTTCAACTGGGCCGCCCGCGAGGAGAACTTCACCCACGCGCCGGAGCAATACGGGGCGATCCATTTCCACGACGACGACCTGGAAGACGCCGGCTGGGAGGCGGACTTCGAGCTGACCGTGCCCGAAAGGCTCAAGAGCGACGTCTACGCCGCCAAGCTCAGCGCGGGCGAGGCCGAGGAGTATATCCCCTTCTTCGTCCGGCCGCCCCGCGGCGCCGCCACGGCGCCGGCGCTGCTGCTGATCCCCACCGCCAGCTACCTGGCCTACGCCAACCACCGCGGCCCGATGGACGCCTGGCCCCAGCAGCCGATCGTCGCCAACGTGCCGAAGCTGGGCGACGCCGACCTGTACCTGCAGGAGCACCCCGAGCTGGGGCTGTCGACCTACGACCTGCACTCGGACGGCAGCGGCGTCTGCTACTCCTCGCGGCTGCGCCCGATCGTCTCCATGCACCCGAAGTACCGCAACCCTTCCGCCCGGCTCTGGCAGTTCCCGGCCGACCTGCATCTGGTCGACTGGCTCAATGCGCTGGGCTATCAGTACGACGTGGCAACCGACGAGGACCTGGACCAGGAGGGGCTGGAGCTGGTGCGCCGCTACCGGGTAGTGCTCACCGGCACCCACCCCGAGTACTACTCGGAGCGGATGCTCGACGCGCTGGATGGCTACGTCCAGCAGGGCGGCCGGCTGATGTACCTGGGCGCCAACGGGTTCTACTGGATCATCTCCTACCATCCGACCAAGCCGCACCTGATGGAGGTGCGCAAGGCGGAGAGCGGCTCCCGCGCCTGGCAGGCGCGCCCCGGCGAGTACTACCACGCGACGACCGGGGAGCGCGGCGGGCTGTGGCGCAACCGGGGCCGGCCGCCGCAGAAGCTGGTGGGGGTTGGCTTCACCGCCGAGGGCTTCGACGTCTCCTCGCCGTACCAGCGGCTGCCGGATAGCTTCGACCCGCGGGCCGCGTTCATCTTCGAGGGCGTTGGTGCCGACGAGCTGATCGGCGACTTCGGGCTGGTGGGCGGCGGCGCCGCTGGCCACGAGCTGGATCGCTACGACCTGGCGCTCGGCACCCCGCCGAACGCGCTGCTGCTCGCCTCCTCCGAGGCGCGCCACTCGGACAGCTACCCGCACGTGGTGGAAGAGATCTTCTTCATGTTCCCCGGCCTGGGCGGGATGCAGGATCCAGCGGTGCGAGCAGACCTGGTGTACTTCACCACCGCCAACGGCGGGGCGGTCTTCTCCACCGGCTCGATCACCTGGTGCGGCAGCCTGTCACACAACGGCTACGACAACAATGTCTCGCGCATCACCGCCAACGTGCTGAACCGGTTCCTGCAGGACGAGCCGCTTCCGCCCACCTGAGCCCCCGCCCTTGCAGGGAATGGCGGGAGAGGGTGAACGGGCGGTCAGCTCGTGAACTCCTGGGTGAACATCCGGCCGCGGAAGAGGCTGCGGATCACCCCGATGCCCACCCGCCGGAACTCGGGGCGCAGGATGTTGGCACGGTGGCCGGGGCTGTTCATCAGCCCCTGGTGCGCCACCTGGACGCTCGGAGCATAGGCGAGATTCTCCCCGGCGATCAGGTACGGAATATGGGCCTGGTGCAGCCGTTCCTCCAGCGAGCCGCTGGCGGGCGAGTCGTGGGAGAAGTAGCCGAGGCGGAACATCTCCAGGCTGTGGGCGCGGGCAAGCTGGCGCAGTGCCTCGTCCAGCACCAGCGGCGCGAGCCCCGCCCGCGCCCGCTCCTGGTTCACCAGCGTGAGCATCTCCGCCTCGGCCTCGGGGTCTGGACTGAGCTGCTGCAGCGGCCCGAAGTCGATCCTGATCTCCTGATCGTCCTGGATCGGTGGTAGCGGCGAGAGGCCGCTGGTCAGCTCGCGGCCCAGCAGCGCCTGCGCCACCGGCGCGAGGTCCAGCGCCGTGGTGACGAGCTGGCTGGCGAGCACCGAGCCTTCGATCGCCACGGTAACCGAGGGGACGAGGGGCAGTAGCGCGAAGACGAGCAGCAGCAGCGTGCTGACCAGCAGCCCCTTGGCGAGCCCAAGCGCGAGCCCAAGCGCCTGGTCGACCAGCGCCAGCGGCCCGAGCAGGAACAGGAGCGAGCGAACGACCTGCTGGAGCAGCCGCAGCGCCGCCGACAGCGCCACCTGGGAGACGAGCGCCAGGCCGAGGAAGCCGCCGAGGCTGGCCAGCGGGCCGGAGAGTGGGAGCTGTTGCTGCAGGAGCCCCGCCGCGGCCGGGTAGCCGACGGCAGCGATCGCCAGCGAAAGCCCGACCCCGGCCAGGTCCAGCAGGCCGAGCAGGAAGCCGCGGCGCGCACCGGACGCCGCGAACGCGAGCAGCGTCAGCAGCACAGCCCAATCGACCCAGGTAAAGCGGCGTAGCAGCTCCTGGACGTCCATCGTGTCGTAGCGACGAGAAGCGTACCAGGCTCCGAACGCGCCCGGCCGTTTCTCATGATGACGATGCGCCTCGCCGAGGTGCTGCTGGCCAGCGAGCAGGCCCGGAGGCTGGCTCTGGCGCTCGGCCTCCCGCCCGAGGCCGCCGCTGCCTTTGCCCGGGTCGTCTGCGAGCTGGCGACGAATCTCGTTGCGCACGCCCACAACGACGCGATCGTCCTGGCAACCGTCGCCAGCTCGCTCGGCCCGAGGTGTAGGTGGAGAGTCGGACCAGGCTAGGCATCGACGACCTGAGCCTGGCGCTCCAGCCGGACATCGCGGCTCCCGGCGGCCTGCTCATGGTCCGACGCCTGATGGGCGAGCTCGAGCTCGCCACCGCGCCGGGTGGAACCCGGGCCATCGCCCGCATCTGGCTGCACAGCCGTGGCGAAGTCCGCACGCCCTGGCTGGCAGCGGCCGCGTTCAGCGGGGCGATCCTGCTGGTCAGATACTGCCGCTTCCTGCGCTCACGGCCGCCGCCAGCAGGCTCCGGCGCGGCCGCCGGCCTTGCTACAATGCCGTTCCGCGCGGGTGCTGTCCAGCCTCTCGCCCCCGCTGGAGGTGCGTATGCAGGAATCCCGGCTCGATGCCGCGCTGGCACTATCGAATGGCGACCCGGGGCCGCTGGTTGCCGCGACCTTCGGCGAGACGCTCGAATACCTTGTCCAGCTCCAGGACTGGCTGCTCCAGGCGGCTCGGGGTCTGCCGCTCTCCATGGCGCTGGCAACGCCCGACGGCCAGAGCCCGGCCGCGAACCGGGTGCGCCGAGCGCGTCAGGCGGCGGCGATCCAGGCCGCGGTGGAGGTGCTGCGCGAACTGGCGCGGGAGCAGCGGCTGGTGCTGCCGACCCGGTAGAGGGCAGCGCGGCGGGCCGACAGGGAGGTCCGCCGCGGAACGCCGCTAGAGCCGGACGCCGTTCGGGAACACTTGTGAGAGCAGACGAGACGACACCGCGCGGACCCGCTGGCGGGCGTCCTCGCGGCGCGCCTGGCGCCAGATGCCGAGCGCGACTACGGCCCAGGCCACACCTACCGCGAAGTACACCAGCGGGTCGACCTCGCGCGCTCGTTCAGGATGGTGAGACGGATTCGGGAGCCCCTGGGCCACGCGTGTCCTCCGGCCGGACGGCGAAAAGTCGGGCGGATGGTACGGCCAACAAGCGCTACGGCGCAAGACTTGCCGGGGCGTCCCCGTCAGGCCAGAGGTACCCGCGAGCGCAGTGCCGGCAGGCTGGTGGGCGGCCGAGCGCGCCCTGCTTCTTATAGTCTTAAGTCCCCCTGCGCGGGACCCACGCCCGAGCCCCGCGTGGTGAAGGAGGCAGTATGCGCATCCTGGTCGTAGAAGACGAGCCGAAGCTGGCGGCGACGCTGCGACAAGGGCTCCAGGAGCAGGGCTACGCCGCCGATATCGCGTACGACGGCGAAGAAGGGCTCGCGCTCGCGGAGATCATCCGCTACGACCTGATCGTGCTCGACCTGATGCTGCCGAAGCTCGACGGCGTCGAGCTGTGCCGGCGGCTGCGCGCCCAGCGGCAGACCGTCCCGGTGCTGATGCTCACCGCGCGGGATGCGATCGACGACCGGGTGAAGGGGCTGGATGCCGGCGCCGATGATTACCTGGTTAAGCCCTTTGTCCTGCGCGAGCTGCTTGCCCGGGTGCGGGCGCTCCTGCGGCGGAACAGCGCTAGCCGAGATGCGCTGCTGCGTGCCGGCGACATCGAGCTCGACCCAGCCAGCCGCGAGGTGCGCCGTGGTGGGATCCCCGTGATGCTGACCAGCAAGGAGTACGCGCTCCTCGAGTATTTTATGCGCAACCCGAATCGTGTCCTGTCGCGTGGGCAGATTGCGGAGCACATCTGGGGGATGGACTTCGACGCGGTGAGCAACGTGGTGAACGTCTACGTGTGCTACCTGCGGCGGAAGCTTGGGGACCACCGCGCGCCTCACCTCTTGCAGACCATTCGCGGCGTCGGGTACCAGTTGAAAGCTCCCTCGGCCTGAACGATGCTCACCCGTCTGCGATGCCACCCCTTGACGACGATTCGCGCCCGTCTCACCCTCTGGTACGTCGCCCTGCTGGCTGCCACGCTCGTCCTGTTCAGCGCTGCGCTGTACGTCAGCCTCGCCTACCAGGTCTCTAGCGATTTCGACCGCGCGCTGCTGAGCGAGGCGAAGGAGGGGCGGGACTACGTGAACGTCCACCGGGGAACGGCGGCGCTAATGAGCGACCGGGTCCGCGTGGACAAAGGCAGCGTGGTAGCGCTGTACTCGCGGCGCGGCTCGCGCCTGATTGCGCAGTCGCCGGAGCATCGACCGCTCCCCTTCCAGCCCCAGCTTCCCGACGACCAGGTGAGTGAGCCGCACTTCTACACCGTGCGGGATGCCAGCGGCCAGGACTGGCGGCAGCTTGTCCTGCCGGTGGTCAGCGCCGACCGCGTGGTCGCGCTCCTGCTGTATGCCCGCCCGCTCACCGAGGTCCAGGCGGTCCTCTGGCGCCTGGCGCTGCTGATGAGCATCGCGGTGCCGCTCACCCTCCTGTTCGCGACCGCCGGGGGCCTCTTCCTGGCCGGTCGGGCCCTGGGCCCGATCGACCGAATCACCCGCACGGTGCAGCGGATCGACGCCAATGGGCTGGCCGAGCGGCTGAACCTATCCCGGGCGAATGACGAGGTGGGCCGGCTGGCGGCGACGTTCGACCAGATGCTGGGCCGGATTCAGAGTGCCTTCGAGCAGCAGCGCCGGTTCACCGCGGACGCCTCGCACGAGTTGCGGACGCCGCTGGCGATTATGGCCAGCCAGGTCGAGGTGGCGCTCAGCCGGCCGCGCAAGAGCAGCGAGTACCGCGCGGTGCTCGCCAGCCTGGCTGAAGACATTCAGCGCGTGAGCGGCCTGATCGGGCAGCTCCTGCTGCTGGCCCGCGCCGAAGCCGGCCAGGTGCCGCTCGAACGCCAGCCGCTGGACCTCGGCGTCCTCGCGGACGCGGTGGTCGGGAGTCTGGCCCCGCTGGCAGACCGGGCTGGCGTATCCCTGCGCGGCGAGCGCGCTGGAGCGGTGTGGGTATCGGGCGACCGGGCGCGGCTAACCCAGCTTATCGCCAATCTGGTGGACAACGCGCTGCGGTACACGCCGGCGGGCGGCGAAGTGGTGGTGGCGGTGGTCTCTGAGGGGCAGCGGGCCGCGCTGCGGGTGGCAGACACCGGTGAAGGGATCCCGGCCGCGGCCCTACCCCGCGTGTTCGACCGCTTCTATCGGGTGGATTCCGCCCGCTCGCGCGGGGCGGGCGGCGCCGGGCTGGGGCTCGCCATCTGCCGCTGGATCACCGAGGCCCACGGCGGTGAGATCGGGGTGGAGAGCGACTGCGGCCGGGGGACCACCTTCACCGTCTGGCTACCGACGATCGCGCCACCAACAGCGGCGCGAGGCGAGGCCGAGGTCCTGGAGGTGGCACCGGCCCCGCCAGCGATGGCGCGCCGTTAGTGGCGCTTCGTTCCCCGGTAGAGCACGAACAGGAGCTCGCCGCTTGCCTCGAAGCGCCGCACCTCCTGAAGCGCATAGACCGCCTTCAGCTTGTGGGCCTGGCGCGGCCGACTGAGCAGCAGGATGCGCTCCGGGCCGGTTGCCCGCAGGTTTCGCTCCTCCTCGCCCGCGCTGGCGTCTACCGCCCGGTACGGCGCGCCGGCCATCGCTCGGCGGTAGATGACGCTCTGGAAGTACGTGCCGCCGCCCTCCAGCCCCGGCTTCTTCAGGCCGCCGTCGACGAGCAGCAGCGTCCGCGAGCCCCCGTGCTCGTCGGCCAACCGCAGCGCCTCCAGCAGCGGGCCGTTGTCGTGCCCGTGGGCCCGCTGGAGTTGGGTATAGCTCCATAGACCATCCAGCGGCCAGAGGCAGGCGCCAACCAGGAGCCCGCCGAGGGTGAGGCGGGCGGCCAGGCGCCGGGAGAGGGGCGACAGGCGAGCGGCCCTCGCCGCAAGCTCGGCAGCGGGCAGCGCCAGCAGCGTATACAGCACTGGGAGCTGGTGGATGGTGTAGCGTGCCTCCCAGAACAGTCGGTAGTTGGCGTTCACCAGCGGCCAGAGGAGCGTGTAGGAGAGCAGCGGGAGCACCAGCAACCAGGCGCACCGGCGGAGCGCGACCACCAGGCCGGTGCCGAGCCAGAGCGCGAACAGCGCCAGCCGAGGCGAAAGGCAGCACCCCGCGCCCCCCTCATCTTCCTGAAGCACAGACGAGGCAGCGCGGAGGAGCTGTCCGAGCAACGCCGGAACGCGGAGCAGCACCTCACCCGGGACCAACGTGGGCAGGAACGTGCGGCGGTGCAGCGGCCCTTGCAGCTCTACCAGCGGCGAGGCGCCCGTAACGGCGCTGATGAGGGGCGGCGCGAGCACGAGCAGGCCCAGCAGCGCCCCCAGGCCCGCCCACCGAGAGCGCAGCAGCCGCCGGCCTGCTGGCGCCGCCAGCAGCGCCGCCAGCAAGCCCGGTCCGCTGGCGCTCACCACCGGGTGCGCCTGTACCGCGAACGCGTAGCTGAGCGCGGCGCCGGCGAACCAGCGGCCAGCGTCGCGCTCGAGCGCGACGTGGAACAGCACCAGCGAGAGCCCGAAAAGCAGCGGGGTGGTGCAGACGGACCAGGCGACGTGTGAGCCGAGCAGGACGGCGAGCCCGGAGGTCGCCATCAGGCCAGCCGCCACGAGCCCGCCTGCCAAGCCGGCCTGCCGCGCCGCGAGCCAGCCGACCAGCGGGACGGTGGCGGTACCCAGCAGCACCATGAGCGCGCGAGGAGCATCGGGAGATGGGCCGACGACGAGGAACAGCCCGGCGAGCAGGTAGTTCCACCCGGGTCCGATATAGGGCGCTACGTTGGTAAGCGGATGCGCCATGCCGGAGAAGATGCGCAGCGCCAGCAGCGCCTCCTCCGTCTCGTCCGTGTAGCCGGGCACCTCGGTGAAGGCGGGAAGACGAATGGCGAGCGCCAGCAGCGCCGTGCCAGCCAGCGCCAGCGGCAGCCGCCAGCGGAGGACGATGGCCCAGAGCCGCTCCCAGGGTAGGATCGCGACGACCGGTGGTGTCGCGACCTTCGGGACGCGGCGACCGCCAGGCCACTGGCCCGCGGCTCCCGCCGGCTCAGCGGCATTGGCCGGTCCGCCGCGCGGACCAGCAAGAAATGCGGATTGCTCCACCCGACGCGCCTCCGGCCTGTTGCGAGGCCGCGCCAGTGTGAAGCGCGCAGATTAAGGGGCGATTAGCCAGGGCCGAGCGCCTGAGGCTCGGTGCCCGCTGCGGCGCGGGAACGCCCGTGGCGCCCTGGGTTGGGAAAAGGAAGGGCGCAGGCCAGGGACAACGCTGTCTGGCTGGCCTGCGCCCGAAAGCGGCCTGCCGCGGGCGGCTGCGTTCTGGCCTATGGGGTAGGGGTCGGCGCTGGCTGGCCCTGGACCGGTGCCAGCAGGGCGACACGCGCGAACTTGATGAAGGCCGAGACGTCGATGTCGGATACGGTCACCGTGTGGGCGTTGGCGTCCAGCGTCGCGGGCACCTGCACCCAGCGTTGAAGCGGCACGCTGTAGTAGAAGACCGCGAACGAGCTCGGGTCGCCAGCGTTCGCCACGTCGGTGTCCGAATAGTGGATCACTACAGTCGCCTTCGTCGGGGCGCCGATCGGGGCCAGCTTCAGGTTGAACTCGCGGATCGACCTCCAGCCCAACGGCAGCGCGGGGCTGGCATCGGTGGCGCGGTTCACCGGGTCGATCTGCACCAGGATCGGGACACCCGTGTTGGCGACGATGACCGTCTCCAGCCCATCCAGCGAGCCAACCGTGCCGCCGCCCGGCCCCAGGTTGGCGGTTACCGTGTCCAGCGCCGAGGGCTGTGCCCCCACTACCGCCTCATCCGGGTCCGTGGAGACGCCAACCCCGGCGGTGTTCTGGCCGCTGGTGTTCTCATTGCAGGTGCTGCTATTGTCATTGCCGTTATCGTTGCCGTTGCCATTACTGTTACCGCCACAACTGCTACTGCTGTTGTTATTGTTGCTGCTGCTATTATCGTTGCTACTGTTGCCGTTTCCGCTGCTATTGCCGTTGCTGTTGTTGTTATTGCTGCTGCCCGTGGGAGCGGCTGCCATCCCCCCCATTCCAAGACTGGCGTGAAGAGAGGGCAGGCTGGTCGGCGCGCGGCTGCTGTGCGCCGACGCAGCGGTGACGGACCCAACCGCCGAAAGGGCCAGGATTGTCACAATCCCCACCCACCGGACGAGCCGATGCTTCTGCTCCAGCACGTTTGTGTACCCCTTCACCGTATGTGACGCCAGGCCGGCGGTCCGCGCCAGAGGCCATGTCCCGCCGGCGGCGCGGCAGGCGCACGGCAGAGAGCGCCACACTCCCGCTAGCGTACCATCGCGGATCGGCGCCTCAACATCAGAGACGCATCACAAGCGCCGCGGTTCCGCGCTGGGCAGGTTAGCCGCCCAGCGCCTGCAGGCCGTCGCGAGCGCCCTGAAGGCTCGGATCGAGCTGGAGCGCCTGGGTGAAATCGTCGCGCGCCGCCTGCTTGTTGCCGGCCTTCAGGTTGATCCAGCCGAGGGCGTGCAGGTACTGCGCCTTGCGCAGCGCGTTCTTCTCCAGGCTGGCAGCCCGCTCCAGGTACGGTCGGGCGGTGTCGTACTGCTTCTGGACGTAGTAGATCCAGCCGAGCTGGCCGGGCGCCGTGGCGTACTGCGGGTCGAGCTCCGCGGCGCGCTGGTAGTGCTGAAGGGCGCTCTGATACTCCTCGAGCTGGTAGTGGACGCTCCCGATCGCCGCCTCGATCCGCGCATCCTGGGGATTCAGCTCGGCGGCCCGCTGATACGCCTTGAGCGCCTGGTCGTAGTCCTTCTGCGCCCGATAGGCGTTGCCAAGGGCCAGGTACAGGTAGGAATCCTGAGGGGCGAGGCTAACCGCGCGCTGGTAGGCGACCACCGCCGCCTGGTAGTCCGCTCGGGCCTCGGCGAGGTAACCGCGCACCCGCTGGACCTCCGGGTCGTCGCCAGCGCTCGCCAGCGCCTTGGCCAGGGCGGCGTCGGCTTCGGCCAGCCGGTACTTGTCCGCGTAGCTCTCGGCCAGATAGGCCTGCGCGCGGGCGTTCGCCGGGTCCAGTTCCAGCGCCCGCCGCGCGGCGCCGATCGCCTCGTCGGTCTGCCCGGCCCAGTTGCGCGCGAGCGCGAGCACCGTTTGAACCTGGCTGCTGGCGTGGTCGAGCTGCGCCGCCCGCTCGGCGTGCTTGAGCGCGCCATCTACCCGGTTGCTGAAGAGCAGCGCCTGCGCCCAGCCCGCCTCGGCCGCCGCGGAGGTTGGCTGGAGCGCTGCGGCCTGCTCGAAGGCGGCCGCGGCGTCGCTCCAGCGGCCCTGCCCGAGCAGCGCGGCGCCACGTGCCAGGAACGACTCTGCCGTTTCCGGCGTGGGGGTAGGGGTGGGGAGTGGGGTCGGAGTGGCCGTAGGTGGGAATAGCTGCAGGGAGAGGGGACTCGGAACTGGTGGTCGGAGCCCGACCAGAGAGGAACCGGCCATGGCAGCTACCGCTCCAGCCCCCAGCAGGGCCAGTACCAGCCCCCACCGCGGTCCGGAGCGCCGTCGACGACGCTGGGCCAAGCTGCCTCCCTGGAACGGGATTCGGCTTGCGCCAGGGACGAGCGAGAACCACTGCGCGCACTCTAGCGAGAGTCTTACGTTTTGTCAAATGCTCGAGCGCGACGAAGATCTGAGATGGGCTGGATCAGCTCCAGCAGGGCGCCGAGCGCGAAGGACTTCGACAGCCCTGGGGCGTGTGGGTGCCAGAGCCGCCCGGGAGATCGACGAGGCCGCGGGGACATGAGCGTAGTGCGGACGGCGAGCGCTGGTCTCCGAACAGCGGAGCGGCACGCGTCATGCGCTTGAGGTCGATTGGGTGGCTGGCGCGATGGACCTGAGATTGTCCGACCACGAGACTCATGCGATCCTGACCCACTTGACCAGCGTGCTACTGGGGCTGCAGATCCTGCGCGAACGGACGCCGCTGTCGCCCCGGCAGCGCGAGCTCGCGGAGCACGCGCTGCGCTCCGGCCAGGCGCTGCGCACCCTGCTGGTCGAGCAGATCGCGCGCCAGGTCGCGGAGCCCCTCACGGACCCGAGGGGCGACTCGCCCGAGCCAACCCGCTGGTCGGCGGCTGAGCGCCGGCCCAACCCCACCAATGGCTCCAGACGGCGCTAGAGGGAGTCGCGCCCGGTCCGGCCGCTGGAGATCGTGTCGCGGCATACGACGTGCGTTGGGCTGGGACAGCCGACAGAGCCCAGGGCTGGACCGATGAGCGATCACGAGCTTCACGAGCTTCTGACCCACCTGACCAGTGTACTGCTGGGGCTGCAGATCCTGCGCGAACGGACGCCGCTGTCGCCCCGGCAGCGCGAGCTCGCGGAGCACGCGCTGCGCTCGGCTCGCGCTCTGGAGGCGGTTGTGCTGCGCCAGGCTGCCCGGTCCCTGCCCGAGAACGGGGAGTGGATCGGAGAAACCGTGGAGTGGCGGGCCGCGGCGGGCTATAGTGAAAGGCGCCTCTCCCGGCACTAGCGCCGGGCACGCACGGGGCGCGTTCCAGCCTTCAGACACCGAGGAGCTCTGAATGCCCGAACTGGTCGCGCTCGGGCGGCTGCTGCTGATCGGCGGGATCGCGCTGGCCCTGCTGGGCGGGCTGCTGCTGCTGGTCGGACGCCTGGGTCTGCCACGGCTGCCTGGCGACCTGGTGTTCCAGCGGGACGGCGTGGTGATCTGGATTCCGCTGGCGACGAGCCTGATCCTGAGCCTGGTCCTGACCCTGGTGCTGAACCTGCTGGCACGCCGCTAGCCGCGCGGCAGCCGGCCCGCTACGAGACCGCGACGCCGAGCAGGTGGCCGACCCCGTACGTCACCGTGGCCGCGCCTGTGCCGATGAGCAGCATCCGCAGGCCACTGAAGAGCACCCCGCGGCCGGTGAACAGGGAGACGGCCGCGCCAACCCCGAAGAGCGCCAGTGCCGACAGCAGCGCGCTCAGCACAAACGCCAGCCAGCCGGACAGGACGATGTAAGGTAGGACGGGGATCAGGGCGCCGCTAGCGAACGAAAGGAAGGAGGAGATTGCCACGCTCCACGGGGAGCCGAGCTCCTCCGGATTGAGACCCAGCTCCTCGCGTGCGAGCGTATCGAGCGCCGCGCCCTTGTCCCGCATAAGCGCGCGGGCCAGCCGCTCGGCCTCCGCCTTGGGAATCCCCTTGGCGCGGTAGATCAGCGCCAGTTCCTGTTCCTCCTCCTCGGGAGCCAGCTCCAGCTCTTCGCGCTCGAGCGCGAGCTGGCGCTCGAACAGCTCGCGCTGCGAACTGACGGAGACATACTCGCCTGCACCCATGGAGAACGCCCCGGCCAGCAGGCCGGCCACGCCGGCGAGCAGGACGAAGCTGGTGTTCTCCTGGCTGGCGCCGGCCACGCCCATCACCAGGCTCAGGTTAGAGACCAGGCCGTCGTTGATGCCGAAGATGGCGGCGCGCAGGCTCCCGCCCGCATCGCTGCGGTGCCAACGCTCGCGGCCAATGATGTGCTCGGCCGGAGAAACCCTGCCGTTGGCAACCTCGGCCATCAGGCGCTGGGCGCGCTGCTCGTCGGCGACGAAGTCCTGGGCGTCGGCATGTCCGGCATAGCTGTCGGCCTCGCCCGCCTCCAGCGTGGTGATGAGCGGGGCGACGGCCTGTACCCCGAACCGCCGGGCGGCGAACGCCAGCAAGCGGGCGCGCCAGCTCGGGCGCCAGTCGTCGCGGACCGGTTCGCCGGCCTCGCGGAGCTTCTCGGCCCAGCGGGCGGCGTGGCGCTCCTCGGTGGCGGCCAGCTCGCGCCACACCTCAGCGCGCTCTTTGTTGGTGTCCGCCTGGCTCAGTGCTCGGTACAGCACCTGGCCGTCACGCTCCTGAGCCAGGTGCTCCTTCCAGCGTTTCACGTCGTCGATGCGTGCCATCCAGCGGCTCCTCCGCCTGGATTGTACCGAAGCGTCCGGGGCCGGCCGCCGAGGCGCCACTTTGGCCAATGGGGAATGTCATGACGCCGGGGCATTGACGCCCGGCTCGCAGGCCGCCTAGACTCAGCGCTAGAGAATAGAACAAATGTTCTATTGGAGGATGGCATGGCGGGACGGCATCGGGCGCGGCGCCTGGGCGTGGCGGCTCCCGGGGAGCCCCCGGCCGGGCAGGCGGCGGCGCTGGAGGACTCGGGCGGGCTCGACGAGGAGGTGCGCCTGCTGCGCGACGTCATCCGCGAGCTTCACGCCCGCGGCGAGGTGCAGGAGGCCAGGCGGCAGATTGAGACCCTCTGCCGTGTGCTCCGGACGCGGTACATGCTGGACGATCAGGCGGCCGATTCGCTCTCCCAGGCGCTGGCGCGCAGTCTGGAGGAGATCGGCCGGGCGATGGGGGCAGGCGAATGAGTGCTGATCCTCTCGCTGAGGCGCTCCGGCGCTGGGGCGCGGCACGCCGGCGGCGTGGTGGCGTGGCCCGCGACGCTCAGACGCTAGCCGAACGATTGGACGAGCGCGGCTGCGCCTATGGCCGGGTGGTGGGCGCCCGGCTGGACGATCTGGCCCACGCGCACGACCGCCTGGAGAGCAAGCTGAACGCGATCCTGCTCGCAGTCGCCGCCACGTTCATCAGCACGCTCGTCGGGATGCTCGTGCAGGCGTTGCGAGGAGGGGGCTGATGGACGCGGCGGTGCCGGATCGCGCCTCCGCGCTCGCGCTGGAGTACCGCGCCGGCCGGGAGGGCGCGCTCGAAGCCCTCTACGCGGAGCTGGCGCCGCAGCTCGCGCCAGTCCTCGGGCGCTATCGCGCCCGGCGCGGGATGCTGCCGGGCGCGCTCGAGTTCGGCGATCTGGTCCAGCAGAGTTGGATCATCATCGCCGAGCTGGCCCGGCGCTGGCGGCCTGAGCAGGGCAGCTTCGGCGCCTATACCCGCGGCTCCTTCGGCTGGGCGCTGGCGCGCTACGTGAAGGCGCACGCGCACGAGCGACGCTGGCGGAGCGTGCAGGTGCTGAGCCTCGACCACGACGAAGTGGCTGAGCTGCTCAACACCCACACGAGCGTGGACGGGCGCCTCTGGTCCGAGGCGGTGGCGTTCCGGGAGCTGCTGGAACACCTCTCTGAGCCGGAGCGGCAGGTCTTCCTGCTGCACCGGGTAGAAGGGCTGCCGGTCACCGAGGTGGCGCGCCGCCTGGGGACGTCGCGCTGGGTAGTTGATCGGCGGCTGCGGCGGGCGGAGTGCGCCGCGCTGGCCTGGGAGCAGGGCGAGCCGTTCCGCCGGGTGGCGCCCGGGCGCCACCAAGCGGCGCTGGAGCGGCTGGTGGTGACGCTCCACCAAGGGGCGAAAGCCAACAGGGCGCTGCCGGGACGCCGCTGGATCTGCACCGAGAGCGGGCTGTCCCAGGTGAGCTACGCCCGGCTCATGGCCCGCCTGGTCCGGGCCGGGTGCCTGGCGGAGCGCTCTCCGCGCCGCCCCGGCCGGCTGGTCGACCCCACCCCGGCCGCGACGCTCCGCCGGCTGCGCGCCTTCGAGGCGAGCCTGGCCGCCTCGCGCCAGGCGGCATCCTAACGCAGCACCCGCCCGAGCCCGGCCACCCGGCTGGGCCCGGGCGGCCTCGCCCCCTACCCCACGCGCTCCCAGTGGTCGCCAAGCTCCACTCCGAAGCCCGGCCGGGCGGGCAGGTGGGCATCGGGCAGGAACGGCTCGGTGGCGGCGCGCAGCCGGCTCAGGAACGTCTCGTACTCCCCCGGTCCATCTGGCCCCGTGGGGAGGTCGCCATGGCTGGTGACGTTCGGCGGGCGAGGCTCCCAAACCCAGGAGCTACGTGGCCCAGCAGACCTCCGCTCCCAGTCGAGCTAACGGACATTCGCCCGAGGAGGCGCCAGAAACACCGCCGGTTCGAGGGTCCTGACCTCCGGAGCAACGCGCTCAATTGCCGGCCGCAGGCGCTCAAAGGTTTCGGTTCTGATCTGCTTCGCCCGCTGCATTCCCAACACCGTGGTAGGCGATACGCAATTCGCATCCTCTATCAACTGCAGACGCAACGCATTGAAATGCACGGTGACCATTGTCTGGACGCCGGCGTCATCTCCCGGGGCGTCGCCCATGAACTCGAACTTGTTAACAGGTCCGCCACTTCCTTCGAAGAACAGATCCTCGGTCACATTGGAGTCGGTGTACTCATAACTGCTCTCGTAGGAGTTCAGGATCAAGCGCTGGATCTTCCAGCCAGGATCCGCCTTATAGATCTGATATCCCATGAACCCGCTGGCTGTTGTCCAATCCGACACTGTTTCCGCGGCAGTCATCGCAACAATCGCGCCCACGTGATCACTGAATGGAAGTACGGTAACATCAGCGCGCACTTTGGGTCCGTGCGACTTGAAGTCCTTATCCCCGCGTGTATGTGCGGGGATAAAGGTGATCGACTTCACCGGGACAGTCGTGACCATCGTTCGGCAGACCGGCGTGCGCGGCTGGATGACGGAAATCGTCGACATCGGATTTCCGTTCCACTTGAATATTAACATTTGACTGTCTGGTCGTAGTGTTACGCCATTGCCTCCCAAGTTGAGTATCAGGTGATAATGCGTCGGCTTGGTCAATTTCTTAGTCACATCCTCGGTGCAAGCATCACTGACCAGCTCCACTTGTACCTCTGGCGTAGCATCGAAATCGTACCCGTAAAACTCGAGTCGGTTAAGGTCACCGCTTGATATGCGGGACACATCGACGGCTAGCGGAACGACATTGCACAGCGCGGGTTGGCGATAGTCAACTTCTGTTCCCAGGAGTTTCGCGCGTATCAAGATTAGCTCCTGGCGGATCCTCGTGCGGATGAAGTCAAAGTCGCATCTGAACTCGCCACTCGCTGTCGAAACGCCCCGGGTGAGCACATCAGACAGGTCGTTGCGGACGGTCTTCTGCAGGTCGCTATCCAGCTTGGCGATAGCATCCTGCAGGACGCGCTGCCAGTCGACCAAAGGGCTGTCGAGGGCATTGATGGCGTCATCAAGGGTGGCGACGGACTTGTTGGTCGCGTTGGTGGCAGCGTTGGTCAGGTTGTCAATCGCCTCGGGGATGCCGCAGCTAGTAGTGAGGAAGGCGATGAGGAGCAGCCGCGTGCACAAGAAGAGGAGCCTGGCCGCGGATGGGCGGCACGGCCGCTTCGGTGGGGCGGGGGCATGCCTGGCCTGGGCCTCTTTACGCGAGTGCAGCGTCGCGGGGCGAGCAACATGGCCTAGCCACATGAGAGCGGCAGAGAGCGCAACCGCGATTGGCGCTTCGAAGCCCAGTGTGCGCCGCATGGTATCGAGCGCCTGCCAGGTCCCGTTGTCCGTGTCCGACTTGTTGGCGGGCAAGTAGTTGATGTGAAAGCCTAAGAGCACATTTGACTCCAAGACGACGCAGCCGCGCGGGAAGCGGCGGCCCTGGCCCAGCGGGAGGCGCCCCGCCAGGTGGTGCCGCTCCCGCGGCGGTCCGGCTCCTCCTCCGTCCCGCAGCCACAGTCGGTGCATGCGGGCGGCGCTGCGGTTCACCGCCCGCACGTTGCTATTAACGACGCCGGACCGCACTCCGGTCGGGCCGCGGGTGATCCCGCCAGCCTTTGGCGCCGGGCCGCCCGGGGCACGGTCGGCGTGCCGCAGCAGGGCGACCAGGCCCGGCTGGAGCACCGCCAGGACGCAGCCCTCGAGCCGCCGCCCCGGGCGGGCCTTCTCGCCGTCGACCGCGAGCGCGCGGCGCCGCGCGCTGCCGGCGCGATGCATGCCCTGCGCTGCGCCGCCCGGCACCCCGGGCGGCCAGCGGCCGGGGCGGCTCCTGGTCCGCGCGGGTCGGGGGCCGCCCAGGGGCAGCAGCGTGATGGCGAGGAACAGCAGGTAGCTGCCGCTGGCGAACAGGAAGCCCAGCGGCCCGCCGTTGTCGGAGAGGTCCTGCGCGGCGCGGCCGTCCGGCGGACCGCCGCGGTCAGCGCGTAGGCGATGTTCGTCAGCAGCAGCACCACCGCGCCGGCAGAGGCGAGCGCCGCGCAGCGGTGATCTTCATCGACGCCCAGAGCGGGAGCTCAAGGACCAGCGGGGCAGCCCGACTGCCCTGCAGCGGCGCCGCTCCGGGGTGGGCGGGCTCAGTCCATGAGCTGGGCGACGACGCGCGCCAGGCAGGACGCATCCAGCGAGGTGCAGGGCAGGTGCGCGACGAACGTGTAGAGCAGGAGGACGCCGATGGCCGCGGCGCTCAGCGCCACCAGCGCCAGGTTGAGCCATCGCACCTGCATCCGCACGCTCGCCACTACGCTCTGCCCCTCCAGCCGCAGCCCCACGTCGAGCAACGGCGCCGCGCTGATGGCCAGCGCCGCGGCCGGGCCACCCAGGATCAGCAGCTTCAGCAGCCCGGCCAGGATGCGGACGCCGAGCCCGGCCAACTTCGTCCTGGTGCAGTCCAGGGCGTAGCGCCGCTCAGCGCCCTCGAGCGGCCTGGTCGACGAGCCAGTGGAGCTCGCCATCCGTGGGCTGAACGCGGGCGGCGGGGAGAGATTGGTCCCCGGCCAGCACCCGGCGCAGCGCCTCGGCCTTGTCGGCGCCGCTGACCAGGAAGACGATGGCGCGGGCGGCGTTCAGGACGGGCAGGGTGAAGGTGACCCGGTCCACCGCGGGCGGCAGCGATCCCGGCGGGGTGGCGACGACCAGCCGGCGGCGCTCGTCCAGCGCGGGAGCGCCGGGGAAGAGCGAGGCGGTATGGCCATCGCTGCCGAGGCCGAGCAGGATCAGGTCGAAGCGGGGCAGGCTGCCATCGTCCAGCAGGAAGCTGGCCCGCAGCTCGCCCTCGTAGGCAGCGGCCACGACCTCGGGCGGGCCGGCGTCGATCGGAACACGGTGGATCTGCGCCGCGGGGATGGGGACGTGCCCGAGCAGCGCCTGCTGGGCCAGGCGCTGGTTGCTGCACGGGTCGTCGGCCGGAACCAACCGCTCGTCACTCCAGAAGACGTGCCAGCGGCTCCAGTCAGTCCGATCGCGCCAGGGCGAGGCGGCGAGCCGTTCGTACAGCGGCTGGGGCGTGGAGCCGCCGGACAGGGCAATGGCGAAGCGGCCGCGACTGGCGATGGCGCTGGCGGCGCGGGCGAGGACGTCGTCCGCCGCGGCCGCGCCGAGCGCAGCAAGGTCGGCGGTGACAGTGAGGCGAGGCCCGTTCATCAGCCATTGCCCGCTCAGGCCGGGGCATAGGCGCCCTGCTGGTTGGCGGGCTGGGGGACGAGCCAGCGAAAGCCGCGGCGCCCGATGAGCGCGTCAGCCTCAGGCGGCCCCCAGGTGCCGGCCGGGTAGTTCGGGAACTGGGGCAGGGGCAGGTGCGCCCAGCCGGCCCGGATCGAGTCGACGATCGCCCAGGCGGCCTCCACCTCGTCGTGGCGGATGAACAGCGCCTGCTGCCCGCTCATCGCGTCCAGCAGCAGCCGCTCGTACGCCTCCGCGGCCGGGCGGCCCAGCGAGCAGAAGCCGAAATCCATCTCCACCGGCTGGATCTCCATTCCAGTGCCGGGAACCTTGGAGTTGAAGCGGAGGGAGATCCCATCATCCGGCTGGATTCGCAGGGTGAGCACGTTCGGGGCGAGGCTCTCCTGGCTGCCACGGCTGAACAGCAGCTTGGGCATCCGCTTGAACTGGATCGCGATCGAGCTGGTGCGCTCGGGCAGCCGCTTGCCGTGGCGCAGGTAGATCGGGACGCCGGCCCAGCGCCAGTTCTCGATCCGGAGCTGGAGCGCGATGAACGTCTCGGTCAGCGAGCTGGGGTCGACGCGCTCCTCCTGGCGGTAACCGGGCACCACCGTGCCCTGGACCATCCCCGGGCCGTACTGGCCGCGCACCGTACGCTGCTCCACCTCCTGGGTGGTGAACGGCGGGATCGCCCGCAGCACCTTGACCTTCTCGTCGCGGATCGCGTCGGCGTCCAGCGTCACCGGCGGCTCCATCGCCACCAGCGCCAGCACCTGGAGCATGTGGTTGGCCACCATGTCCCGCAGCGCCCCGGTCTGCTCGTAGAATGGGCCGCGCCCCTCCACCCCGATCGACTCGGCGACGGTGAACTGGATGTGGGCGACGTGGTCACGGTTCCAGAGCGACTCGAAGATGCGGTTGCCGAAGCGGAAGGCGAGGATGTTCTGCACCGTCTCCTTGCCGAGGTAATGGTCGATGCGGAAGATCTGGTCCTCGCGCAAGACGGCTGCCAGCTCCGCGTTGAGCTGGCGGGCGCTCGGCAGGTCGTGGCCGAACGGCTTCTCGATGATGACCCGGGTCCAGCCCGGCCCGTCGCCCGCCCCTTTGCGGATCATCCCCGCCGCCTCGAGCTGCTGGACGATGGTGGTGTAGGCGCTCGGGGCGGTGGCGAGGTAGAACAGGCGGTTGCCGCGGATGCCGTAGCGCCGATCCAGCTCGGCGCAGACGCGTTTCAGCTCCTGGTACCCGCTGGGGTCATCGAAGCTCGCCTGGACGTAGCGGGCGTCGGCGAAGGCGGCGACGGCTGGTGGCCGGAAGGGCCGGCGGGCGTACTGTGCCGCCGTCTCGGCAATGTCGGTCTGGAACTGCTGGTCGTTGAGCGGCCGGCGGGCAAAGCCGACCAGGGCGGTGTTCTCTGGCAGGTGGCCGTCGGCGGCGAGGTTGTAGAGCGCCGGGATCAGCTTGCGATGGGTCAGGTCGCCGGTGGCGCCGAAGATGACGATGACGCACGGCTCGTGGTGGCCGTCGACCGACAGGCTGCCGCGCGGGCGAACGGTGGGGGCAGGGGCGAGAGTGGCCATGGCGATCTCCTGGACTACTCGGCGGGCTTGACCGCGTGCCCGCCGAACTCCTTCCGCAGCGCGGCGACGACCTTGGCGCTGAAGGACTCTTCCTGGCGCGAGCGGAAACGCTCCAGCAGCGACAGCGTGATCACCGGGGTCGGGACGTTCTCGTTCATCGCCTCGATCACCATCCAGCGGGCCTCGCCCGAGTCCTCCACGTAGCCGCGGATCCGCTCCAGGTTGCGGTCGCGGCTGAAGGCCTCGGCAGCCAGTTCACACAGCCAGGAGCGGATGACTGAGCCACGATTCCAGAGCCGCGCCACTTTCGCCAGGTCGAGCTCGAACTGGGAGGCGTGCAGCACCTCGAACCCTTCGCCGTACGCCTGCATCATCCCGTACTCGATCCCGTTGTGGACCATCTTCACGAAATGGCCGGCGCCAACCGGGCCGCAGTGCAGGTAGCCATCTGGCGGCGCGAGCGTCTGGAACGCCGGCTCCAGTCGGGCGAACGTCTCGGGGTCGCCGCCGATCATCAGGCAGTAGCCGTTCTCCAGCCCCCAGATCCCGCCACTGGTGCCCTGGTCCATGAAGCGGATCCCCCGCGCCGCCAGCGCCTCGGCGCGACGCATCGAATCGCGGAAGTTCGAGTTGCCGCCGTCCACCACCACGTCGCCGGGCGCCAGCCGCTCGCCCAGCTCCTGGATCACGCTCTCCGTGGCGGCGCCGGCTGGCACCATCACCCAGACCGCGCGGGGCGCGTCGAGCCGCTCGACCACCTCGGCGAGCGAGGCGGCGCCGGTTACCCCCGGCTGCTGCGCGATCTGCCGAACCACCTCCGGGTTGCGGTCGGTGGCAACGATCGTGTGCCCGCCCCGGGCGAGGCGAGTAACCATGTTGAAGCCCATCCGGCCAAGTCCGACAAATCCGAGCTGCATCGGCTGCTCCTCTTCGGTTCCTTCACGCCCATCCACAACTGGCAGGGGCCGGGGGCGCGGACTACCCCACCGCCGCCTGCTCGATCGCCTGGCGCAGCGCCGCCAGCCCGGCCAGCGGGTCCGCGCCCAGGTCGTGGCGAATGACGCGCCGCCCGTGCGCCTGCAAGGAGCGCAGGTCGCCCAGCGCCTGCGCCGCGATCAGCGTCCCGAACGAGTACGGCGCCTGGGGGATCGGCAGGTCGGCGCGCGGCTGGGAGACGAGCTGGACGAACACCCCGGTGTTCGGGCCACCCTTATGGAGTTGGCCGGTCGAGTGCAGGAAGCGCGGGCCGTAGCCCACCGTGGTGGCGACCCGCAGCCGGTTGCGCAGACCCGTCCGGATCGCCTCCAGCGCCGCGTCCGTCTGGTCGGAGGGTGGGACATACACCATCAGCGCAACGTAGTCGCCCGGGCGGGCCTGCTGGACGAAGGCGCCGACGGCCTCCGGGCTGGCGGACTCCACCGCCGGCAGCGTCCCGGCCCGCTCGTAGTTGGCCAGCACCGCCGCGGTGTTGTCCTTGCTCTCCTGCACGTTCGGCTGGTCGAACGGGTTGATCCGCAGCACCGCGCCGGCAGTGGCGGTGGCGAACTCCCAGCGGAAGAACTCGCCGCCCAGGTCCAGCAGGTCGTGCAGCTTCAGCCGCACCACCGGCTGCCCGGCCGCTTCCAGCGCCCGCAGCCGGGCCTCGGTCGGAACGTCCATCGCGCCGTCCAGCTCCAGCGCCACGAACACCCGGTCGTCGCCATAGACCTCCGGCCCGCCGAGCGGCTCACCGGCCACCGGGACGATCCCCTTGCCCTGCTTGCCGGTGCTCTCGGCGATGAGCTGCTCCACCCAGAGCCCGAAGCTCGCCAGCGCCGGCGGCACCACCAGCGTCAGCTTGTCGCGACCGCGCAGCGCCTGCTGGCCCAGCAGCAGCCCGAGCCAGAGGCCGGGGTTATCCAGCGGCGGGACGCAGGCGGCACACGCCTGCATCATCGTCTCCGCCCGGTCGAGCAAGGCGCGCACGTCGCGCCCGATCAGCGCTGCCGGCACCAGGCCGAACAGCGTCAGCGCCGAGTAGCGGCCGCCGACATCGGGCGGCGTGGCGAGCACCCGGCGGAAGCCGCACTCGTGGGCCAGCTTCTCCAGCGAGGTGCCCGGATCGGTCAGGGCGATGAACTGCTCGCCCGCGTGGCGCCCCCGGCGCTGCTCCACCGCGGCGTAGAAGTAGCGGAACAGCGAGATCGTCTCGATCGTCCCGCCGGACTTCGAGGAGACCAGAAACAGCGTGTGCTCCAGGTCTACCCCGCGCTGGTCGGCGATGGCATCCGGGTGCGTGGTGTCGATCACCGTCAGCCGCGGGTAGCCGGAGGCCGAGCCGAACGTCTTGCGCAACACCTCCGGGCAGAGACTGCTGCCGCCCATCCCGAGCAGGAAGACCTCGCTGAACCCGGCCTGGCACACCTCGGTGGCGAGCGTCTCCAGCAGGCCGGCCTGCTCCTCCATCTGCTCCGGGAGGGTCAGCCAGCCCAGTGCCCCGCGGATCTGCTTACGCGCCGCGGGGTCGTCGCTCCAGACAGAGCCATCCTTGGCCCAGATCCGCTCTGCCAGATCGGCCGGGGGCGGGTCCACCGGGACGTTCGCGGAGGCATACCCCGCCGTTCGTGCCAGCAGCTCCTGGCGCTTCCGCGCGGTCGTCTCAATCAGCTTGTCGTAGGAGTCGCCAAACGCCTTGAGCCCCTCGCGCAGGAGCTGCGCGGTGACCGCGTGGTAGTCGATCCCCAGGTCCGCCAGCGCCTGAAGCGTTGCTCGCGCCCCCTCCAGGTCCTGCTCGACGCTATTCGGGATCACCCGGCCGTGGTCACGGAAGGCGTCGAGTGTTGCCGGGGGCATGGTATTGACGGTGTTGGGGCCGATGAGCGCTTCCACATACATCACGTCGGAGTAGCGCGGGTTCTTGGTGCCGGTGCTCGCCCAGAGCGGCCGCTGCACCTGCGCCCCCCGCGCCGCCAGCGCCTGGAAGCGCGGCTCGGCGAAGATCTCCTTGAAGCGCTGGTAGGCCAGCCGGGCGTTGGCGATCGCCGTCCTACCCAGCAGCGCCTCGGCCTCCGGGCGGCCCTCGTGGATCCGCGCCTCCAGCAGGGCGTCGACCGCGGTGTCGACCCGGCTGACGAAGAAGCTGGCGACGGAGGCGATGCCCGACAGGTCGCCGCCGCGGGCGGCGTAGCGCTCCAGCCCGGCGATGTAGGCGCGGGCCACTCGCTCGTAGGCGTCCAGCGAGAACAGCAGGGTCACGTTGATGTTGATCCCCTCGCCGATCGCCTGCTCGAACGCCGCGATCCCCTCGTCCGTCCCGGGAATCTTGATCATCACGTTCGGGCGGTTCAGCAGCCGGAACAGCCGCCGCGCCTCGTCGAGCGTGGCCGCGGTGTCGTGCTCCTTGTGCGGCGCGACCTCCAGGCTGACGTAGCCGTCGCGCCGCTGGGTGCGCTCGTAGATCGGCCGGAGCAGGTCGGCGACTGCCTGGATGTCCTCGACCGCCAGCGTCTCGAAGATCTCTCCGGCGGTCTTGCCGGCGTGGACGAGCGCGTGCAGCGCCTCGTCGTAGTCGGTGCTGCCGCCAATCGCTTTCTCGAAGATGGTCGGGTTAGAGGTGACGCCGGTGATCTCGCCGGTGTCGATCAGCCGCGCCAGCGCGCCGCTGCGCAACAGGCCACGGCGGACGTTGTCGTACCAGACGCTCTGACCCTGCTCGCGCAACTGGAGGAGGGGGTTGTTCGACATTGGCCGCTCTCCCTGGCTTCCGGGTTCGGGACTTCGCGCCGCCTGGTGTCGCGCGCTCCCGCGCCTACGATCACTGTACTTCTGCGAGCCAGCCTCTGGCCGAAATCGCCCGGGGGCAGCGCAGAGCGCCACTCCTGCCGCCGACCACCAGGCGGAGAAGCTGGCAATCCGCGGTGCTGTCTCGCCCTGCCTCTCTGTGTTACACCCAGCGCCACCCGGTCGGCACTTCCCGGGCGTGGCTCAGAGGTCTGCCGCAGCTCCAGCAGGTCCGGCTCCCAGAAGGGATAGTGCACAAAGAACTCCGGCCCGAGGAACTGGAACAGCTCCGCTGCCGCCCGCTCGATCAGCACGCTCTCCTCACCCTGAACCATGCTCTCTCCTCCATCGTCTCTTCGAGGCTCGCCCCAGAAGGCCAGGCAAGGGTAGCGCATGGCTAGTTGAACCGGAGGCAGAGTCGCCATGCGAGGCCCGAGCGCCGCGGCGGAGAAAATCCGTGCCCGGGTCGAGCCGGCCCGGGTAGTATGTGGCGAGGCGCGAGCTGCGTCGTGAGAGAAGGGACGAATGGACCACACGAGCCGTCGGGCGCTCGGGGCTACGATTCTCGGGGCCGCGCTGGGCGCTGCGCTAGCGCTGGGCACCCTGGCGGCGGCTCCGGAGGACCCCGCGGCCGAGCCAGCTCCCCTGGTGATCTCGGATACACCCTCCGCTGAAGAAACCGCTCCTCCTGCCCCGCCCCTGGGAATTCCCACCCCCGTGGTGGCGCAGCTCCCGAGTGGGCTGCTGCTCACCTGTGAACGAAGCCAGGCGCTCGTGCTCGGAGCCCCGGGCCGCGAAGGCTTTCGCTTTACCTGCACGGTGACCGGCGGCGCAGCGGAGGAGGCCAGCTTCGACCTGTACGGGGCGCTGGCCGGGAGCTCCCCCGCCCTGCCGACGCTGCCGCTCGACCCGTTCTGCAGCGGGACGCTCCAGGAGGGGACCGGCGTATGCAGCCGGAACGTTATCGCCGAGGTCGGCTACCTGGGCGGGACGCTGACAGTGAGCGGCACGCTGCAGCCGAGTGGCCGGCCGGTGGGGCCGGCCAGGGTGGTGTTCGGCACGGGCGAGGGCGCCGTCGCGACGCCCGGCCCCTGACCGTTCCGCCGTCAGCTCGCCGCGCCCCGGCCCAGCACCCAGATTTCGCCGGTCATCCCCTGCTCCGTGTCGCCGGGCAGCGGGCTGTAGAGCTGCCAGACCCCGGCATTGGGAAGGGTGAGCGTGGTGGTGCGGGTCTCCCCGGGCTGCAGCACGGGATCGAACAGCGTCTGCTGCAGCGCCTGATCCTGGGTCATGACGGCAAGGTTGTGCGGGGTGGTTCCCAGATTCGTCACGGTCACGGTTATCGGCTGTCCTTGTCCCACCACCACCTGCGCCGGGCTGATCGAGAACTCGCGCAGGGTGAACGTCACCGTGTCGGTCGGCGGCTGCGCGGGCGCCTCCTGTGCGGTGGCAAGCGCGGGCGCCAGCGCGAGGGCGAGCAGCCCAACCGCCCCAACGATGCCGAGCGCTCGGAACGTCCTCATCGCGTACTCCTCCGCGAGGGAGGCGACCAGCAGCGGACGAGCCCTGGTGGGCTGCCGCGCCGCTGCCCGTCTCGTTTCCTAAACTCATCCTAGCACACAGGCTCCGACGGGCACGGCAGCGTTCCTCGGGCGAGGAGGGAATCTTCAGACCCTGCCACCGCGGTGATCCCCGCCGTTGCCGTCAGGGCGCGTTGCGCGTATCGTGATGGAGAGCCAACCCTGGGGGTCCGGGAGTAAGGCAGCTCGATGTTCGACGACGACCACGGCCATCCCGTTCTAGCATTCCTCACCGTGCTCAACACCCTGGTGCTCGTCGCGCTGCTGTACCTGCAGATCGGCAGCGGGCTGCTCGACCTCGGTGGCCTGCCAGTCGTCGGCTCGCTCCTGGGGCGAACCGCGAGCCCTGCGGTTGTCGGCGAGGAGGTCTCAACGTCGGGTACCCCCACCCCTGGCGCCCGCTCCGCTGCCACCCGGACCGCCGCGACGGGTACCCCCACCCCCGCTTCGCTGCGTGGTGGCGACAGCGTGCTGGTGAAGCGCGGCGCCGAATTCCGCTCCTCGGGCGATCTGAAGCAGGGCGTGTTCTGCCGGCTCACCGACGACACCCCGGGCTCGATCATCAACCAGGAGCCGGCGAAGTCAACGGACTCGCAGGGACGCCCGCGCACGGTCTACCCGGTCGAGGTCCGCGACGCGCCCTGCGAGGGCGGTGGCAAGGTAGCGGACGTCAAGGGCTGGGTCTCGGAGGAGTTCCTGAAGCGGCCGTAGCCGTGGCTGGCTACGGACCAGAGTGAGGGAGAGCGAGCGATGTGCTTCGACCTATCGGCGCGACCGCCCATTCCCCCGATCGCCGGGGGCGCGGGCGACGGACGCGAGGTGATTTTGCAGTCCGCGGACGGGGCGCGCTTTCGCGCCTACGCGGCACGGGCCAGTCGCCCCAGCGGGGCCGGGATGCTGGTGCTCCCCGATGTCCGCGGGCTGCACCCCTATTACGAAGAGCTGGCGCTGCGGTTCGCGGAGGCGGGGATCGACGCCGTGGCGATTGACTACTTCGGCCGCACCGCCGGCCTCGCCCGGCGTGACGATCCCAGCTTCGACTTCATGGCCGAGGTGCAGAAGACCAGGTTCAACACCCTGGACCAGGACGTTGCCGCCGCGGCAGCCTACCTGCGCTCGCCCGAAGGCGGCGCGGTGCGGGCGTTGTTCAGCGTCGGCTTCTGCTTCGGTGGTCGGCTGTCCACCCTCCAGTCCGCCTCCGATCGCCAGATGGCCGGGGTCATCAGCTTCTACGGCTGGCCGGTTGGCCCGGGCCGGACGGACGTGCCGGCACCCATCGACCAGGTCTCCCGCTTCCAGGCGCCGATCCTGGCGATCTACGGCGGGGCGGACGAGGGCATCCCGGCGGAGCACCGCGCCGAGTTCGACGCCGCGCTCGCCCGCGCCGGAGTCGAGCACGAGTATGTAGTGTATCCGGGCGCGCCGCACAGCTTCTTCGACCGCACTTACGAGCAATACGCGCAGGCATCCGCCGACGCCTGGCGGCGCATGCTGGACTTCATCCAGCGGCACACGTAGGGTCCGGGGGAGAGTTCCCCGGCCTGGCCGCGGGGAGGCTGGCTGCTATGCGCGCAGGAACGCCAGGCAGGAGTTCTGCCCACCGAAGCCGAACGAGTTCGACAGCGCGGCGATCACCGTGCGCGACCGGCAGACGTTCGGGACGTAGTCCAGGTCGCAGGCCGGATCGGGCGTCTCCAGGTTGATCGTGGGGGGAACACACCCTTCGGCGATCACTAGCACGGTGACCGCGGCCTCCACCGCCCCGGCCGCGGCGACCATGTGGCCGGTCATCGACTTGGTGGAGCTCACCCAGACCTCATCCGCCGCCGCGCCGAACGCGGTGCGGATCGCCCGCGTCTCGGCGATGTCGCCGAGCTGGGTGCTGGTGCCATGAGCGTTGATGTAGCCGACGTCGCGCGGGGAGATGTTCGCCTGGCGCATCGCCAGCTCCATTGCCCGCGCCGCCACTTCGCCTGTCTCCAGGGGCGCCACCGGGTGGAAGGCGTCGGTCGTCGCGCCATAGCCGGCGAGCTCGGCGTATACCCGAGCGCCGCGGGCGCGGGCGTGCGACTCGGACTCCAGCACCAGCACTGCCGCTCCCTCCGCCAGCACGAAGCCGTCGCGGTGCAGGTCGAACGGCCGGCTGGCGCGCGGCGGATCGTCGTTGCGCTGGGACAGCGCGCCCAGGGCGGCGTAGCCCGCCAGCGACACGGGCCACACCAGCGCCTCGCTCCCACCCGCCAGTATCACGTCCACCGTGCCCCGCCGGACCATCTCGAATGCCTCGCCGATGCTGTGGCCCCCGGTGGCGCAGGCGGAGGCGATGCTGAAGCTTGGCCCGTGCAGCCCCATGGACATCGCGATCTGCCCAGCCGCCATGTTTGGGGGCACGACCGCGCCGGTGAGCGGGTGGATCGCCTCTGCCCCGCGCTCGTGCACTCGGATCACCGCGTCGGTGGTGCCTTCCAGCGCCGAGCCGCTGACGCCGATAAGGACGCCGATGCGATACGGGTCCTCATCGGCCAGGTTCAGCCCGGCATCACGCACCGCCTCCTGGGCCGCGACAAGAGCGAACTGTGTCACCCGGGATGTGCGCCGGGCGAGCTTCGGGCCGAGCAGCGCCGCCGGGTCGAAGCCGGCCACCTCGCCCGCGATCCGGCTGGGAAAGCCGGTAGTGTCGAAGCGGGTGACGGCGACCACGCCACTCTGTCCCCGGAGCATGGCACTCCAGGTTGTCGGAAGATCGAGGCCGAGCGGGGTGACCGCGCCCAGCCCCGTGATGAGCACTCGTTCAGGCATCGCTCACTTGTGAAGGCAGGATCGCCGGGGCGCCTGGCCGCGCCTCGCCTGCCCTCGCTGTCCACCCATGCAGATGAGCACAGTTGGCCTAAGGGTAACACACGGCAGCCTGGCGATCCGAGCCACCAGCGCCTCCCCCAGAGCCGGGCGTTGTCTGCGAACGGGGCGCTGGCTCCGGGCCGGCCAGCGCTTCCCGCGCTTGCTGCGGGGCGACGGCGCTGCATACCATGCGGCTGATCCTGGAGCATGCTCCTGCCCGTGAGGTTCTCCATCGCCACGATCGAACGCTCACTCATCGTCAACGCCGACGAGTTCGGCCTGACAGAGCACGTCAATTTCGGGATCATCGAAGCGCACGAACGCGGGGCCGTCACCAGCACCACCATGCTGGCGAACATGTGGGCGTTCGAGCACGCCGCGGCGCTCGCCCGCGCGCACCCCACGCTGGCCGTGGGCGTCCACCTGAACCTGACTCACGGCCGGCCGGTGCTCCCGCCCAGCCAGGTGCCCACACTGGTGGATGCAGACGGCCAGTTCTACCGTCGCAGCCCGTTCATCCGCCGCCTGCTCCGTGGCCAGGTGCGCATCGATGAGGTGATCGCCGAGTGCCGGGCACAGGTAGAGAAGGTCCGGGCCGCAGGGATCAACCCGAGCCATCTGGATTCGCACGAGAGCACCTACATGTACCCGGCGATCTTCACCCGGGTGGTGTCGCTGGCGCAGGAACTGGGTCTGGCGCTGCGGCTTCCGGAAGAGCCGATGCCGCCGGGCGCGTTCCACCCGCGCGAGGCGTACCTGCGCTACGCTGCCAGCCAGGCGTTCGTGAAGAACCACTTTATGTGGCTGCTGGCGAAGGCTTACCGACCGCTCCTGCGTGCCCGCGGAGTGCCGACGAGCGACCACTTCCTGAGCACGTTTAGCTGCTTCCGCCGCAACCGGGCCGGCTTGCAAGATGGGCTCCTGCGCGACCTGGCGACGCTCAAGCCCGGCGTCACTGAGCTGATGGTGCACCCGGGATACACCGACGCCCGGCTGGAAGGGCACCTGGATGGCGGCATCCTGGCCGCCCTGCGCCGCGAGGAGGAGATCCGGGCGCTCACCAGCCCTGAGCTGCTGCAGCTCGTGCGCGACCAAGGGATCAGGCTGACTACCTACCATGCGCTGCGGGGCGCCGGGACGCCGGTCCATGTGGCCGAGCCTGTGCGGGAGGGGCCGGTCCGCATCGTCGCCTCGCCCCGCCCGGCGCGGCCGGCCGCGCCGGCGATCCTGCGCAGCCGGCGGTCACCGCTGCGGGCGATGTTCCTGGTGCCCTATCCCACCGAGGGAGCAAGCAACCGGCTGCGGGTGGAGCAGTATTTCCCGTACCTGCGTGAGCACGGTGTCATTCCATCCCTCCACCCGTTTATGTCGAGCGAGTTCTATCGGCTTCGCTACACCCGGGGTGAACTGTCGCGGAAGGCGGGGTACTTCTTCGTCTCGTCCCTGCGCCGGTTCCTGGATGTCCTCCGGGCGGGCGAGGCCGACGTGCTGTTCGTCCACCGCGAGGCGTTTCCCATCGGCGGCCACTTCGTCGAGCAGGTGTTGGCCCGCATTGGGGTGCCGATGGTGTTCGATTTCGACGACGCCGTCTATCTGCCCAGCCCCGGCGGGGCCGGCGGCTGGCTGCAGGTGCTGAAACGGCCGGAGCGCACCGCTCGGGTGATCGAGCTGGCCGACCACGTGGTGGCCGGCAACGAGAACCTGGCCGCCTACGCCCGCCGCTACAACCCCAACGTCACCGTGATCCCCACCCCGGTGGACACTGCCGTGTTCTGTCCGGCGCCCGAGCCGCGCCTGAGCGAGCGGGTGGTGATTGGCTGGGTGGGCAGCGACACCACCGCCCCGTATCTGCTCATGATCCGCGACGCGCTGGAGCGAATCGCCCGCCGCTACCCCCAGGTGGAGGTCCAGGTGGTGGGCGGGACGCAGATGCCCCTCGACGTGCCGAACCTGGTCAGCCGCCGCTGGACGCTGGAGGGCGAGCTGGAGTCGCTGCGCGGCTTCGACATCGGGATCATGCCGATGCCTGATTCCGAATGGACCCGGGGCAAGTGCGGCTTCAAGGCACTGCTGTACATGAGCGTGGCAGTGCCGCCGGTCTGCTCCCCGGTGGGCGTCACGACCGACATCATCCACGATGGGGTCAACGGGCTGCTGGCGACCACCACCGAGGAGTGGGTGGACAAGCTGGCCCGCCTGATCGAGCAGCGGGAGTTGCGCTGGCAGATGGGCCGCTCCGGGCGACGCACCGTGGAGGAGCGGTTCTCGCTCTCCAGCCAGGCGCCACGGTTCCTGGAGGTGCTGCTGCAGGCTGCCCAGAGCCGGCCGGGCGCGCGAGCGGCGCGGGCCGGGTAGCGGGCAGCCGAGCGCTGGCGTTGTTCTGGCATAACTGGCGTATACCCGCCGGGTGCCCAGCGCCCGGCGGCGCAAGGCATCACGCGGCTCGCCGGAGGCCCCATGCCCCGCGCCATTGTCGTCCTGCACGGCGACCAGACCGGTGAGGAGCTGCTCAAGGAGGCGCTCCGGGTGCTCAGCCCGGACGTCCTGGGGCTGCAGCTCGAGCTGATCCACTTCGATCTGAGCCTGGCCGAGCGGCGCCGCACGCGCAACGCCATCGTCAGCGACGCGGCCCGGGCGATGCGAGCGCACGGACTGGGGCTGAAGGCGGCAACGATCACCCCGGAGCAGGCCGGGGACGTGGGGAGCCCGAACGCGATCCTGCGCGAGGAGCTGGACGCCACCGTCATCCTCCGCACCGGCCGGCGGCTCCCCGGGGTGCGGCCCATCGGCGGCGTCTTCGCCCCGATCTCGGTCGTCCGCATGGCCGTCGGCGACGCCTACCGGGCCAGGGAATGGCGCGAGGGCGACGGGCTGGATGAAGTGGCCTTCCGCGCCGACCGGATCACCCGCCGGGTCTGCCGCGCCGTCGCCGAGTTCGCCTTCCGCCACGCCGAGCGTACCGGCGCGCGGGTGTTCGGCGGGCCGAAGTTCACCGTCAGCCCGCTCTACGAAGGGATGTTCAAAGAGGAGCTCGACGCCGCCGCCGCGCGCCATCCCAGCGTGGCCTACCAGCCGCTGCTGATTGACGCGCTGTACGCGGCGCTGCTGAACACCTCCGGCGAGCCACTGGTGATCCCCGCGCTCAACCGCGATGGCGACTGCCTGTCGGACTTCGTGCTGCAGATGTTCGGCTCGATCGCTGGCGCCGAGTCCCTGATCCTGGGGTTCAACGAGGACTGGAGCGTGCGAGTGGTGATGAGCGAGGCGCCACACGGGACCGCGCCGCGCCTGGAAGGCAAGAACGTCGCCAACCCGCTGGCGATGATCCTCGCCGCCGCCGCGCTGCTGCCCTATCTGAACGACCCCGACGCGACCCGTGCTGCCGAAGCGATCCAGGAAGCGGCGCTGGGAGCGCTCCGCGCGGGGGTGCGCACCGCGGATCTGCACGGCCATGCCAGCACGACCGACTTCACCGACGAGGTGATTCGCCGCACGCGCGCTGCGCTAGGTACCTGATCCTCAGCGTCGAGCCAGGTGGAGAGTGGAGCCGTCTCTTCCCGCTTCTCGCCCCCTGACGTGAGCACGGGGCAGGCCGAAAGGGGTTGCCCTACCATGGCCCCGCGGCTTGCGCTCGCGGCCAAGCCGGTGGTTCACTGGCAGGCGCCCGCCGCCTGGCTCGCGGACTCCAGTGCGGGCGCGGTCCAGACGAAGCATCAGGCTAGAGCATTCACGTCTGCCCGCCGGGCGACGGCAGGGTTGCAGGGAGGCATCATGCCTAAACAGGTCCCGCTGCTGGCTCTCGCGGTGGCGCTCGCGTTCGGCGTCGCCTGCTCGGCCCCCACTCCGACGCCCCCAGCGACGGAGGTGCCAGCATCGCCAACCAGCCCACCCCCCACCCCCACTCCTACTCCCGCGCCCCCCACCGCGACGCCCACCGCGACGCCTGCTCCGCCAACCCCGACCCCAACCCCACTCCCGCCCAGCCCTACCGCCACTGCGACGGCAACGCCCACCGCGACCGCGACGCCGATCCCGCCCTCGCCAACGCCCGTTGCCACCAGGCCGGCTGTCAGCCCGAGCCCGGCCAGTGCCGCGACGGCAGCCGCCACGGCCGGGCTGGACCTCGCGGCCGTGGCGAAAGCGCTGCGCGCGGTCAAGAGCTTCAGCGCCGACATCAGTGGCAGCCAGCAGGGACAGGCGATCAAAGGGACCGTGCAGGTGGCCATGCCCGACCGGGTCCACATGACTGTCTCAGGGATGATGGGGCCGCAGACACTGGAGATCATCGCGATCAAAGACGTCAACTACGTCCGGCTGGGCAACGAAGCCTGGCAGAAGATGGCGGGCGGGACCGGGATGATCGACGTGCATGCGGTCACGGATCCCGAGGTGATCGCCCAGGAGCTCCTGGCTCCGGGTGTCAAGGTGACGCCGGGGGGTACCGCGACGGTGCGGGGCGAGAGCTGCCAGCAGTTCCTGCTCGAGCGCAACGGCGACGTCACCACGCTGTGTATCGGGAAGGACAATCTGCCGCGACGCGTCGTGCAGCAAGGCATCATGCTGGAGCTGTATGGCTTCAACCAGGAGGTGTCCATTACCCCCCCCATCCCCTAGCATGGCCGACGCGGGTGAGCCCGTTTGCCCAGCGTGGCACGCGGGATGCATTTCCGCCAGCGCGTGGGAGCAATCCCAAAGCGATACGGGGGTAACAACCGGTGAGCATCATCGCGTGGATCATCGTCGGCCTCCTCGCTGGCTGGCTGGCGGGTATGTTGGTAGGAGGTCGCGGGTTCGGGATCCTGGGTGACATCGTTGTCGGTATCATCGGCGCCTTTATCGGTGGCTTCGTCGCCTCGGCGCTGTTTGGTCCCGGCGACTACGTCAACGGGTTGAACGTCGCGAGCATCATCGTCGCCGCGATCGGCGCGATCATTCTGCTGCTGATTCTGCGCGCCATCCCAGGCGTGCAGCCGTTCGAACGCTAGCGCCAGCCAGGCGCGGCAAGGCGAGAGCGGGGGGCACAGATCCTCCCCGCTCTCGGCGCTTAACGGCTCCCACGCACCCGGTGGAGCCAGCGCACCAGCCATCCTAGCGCCGCGCCAGCGCGGTCGGGCCGGGCCTGAGGGACGAACGGCGGCTCGGCGTAGTGCCGCTCGCGCCGGCCGAGCGAGAGCAGGTGCGTCAGGCCGCGCTCCAGGCCGGAGGGCGAGGTATCCACCAGCGCCAGGAAGTCCTCCCCGTTGTCCACCTGGAGGGCGACCAGCTCGCCGCTGGGGTCGATCGTCGCAACAACGCCGAGCTCAAGGTAGCGGTAGCCCGCCGCGCTGGAACGACCGAGGGCCAGGTACGCCCGCCAGGCAGGGACGTCAGCGAAGTCGACAACGACCACGTCCGGGCCCCAGGCGCGCCGGGCCACCGCGGCAAGGACCGGCCGAATCCACGGCCCAAAGCGCGCCGCCGCGGCGCGCTTTGTCTGCTGCCAGGTCTCGCTCATGCCGCTGAGCGTGTCGCGCCTAGCCCACCCCGCCCACTCGGCCCTTGCCGGCCGCCTTCCGCTCGCGCTGGCGCAGGTAGGACTCATAGCACCGCCAGCACAGGTAGCCTCGGCCGTCGGGCGCAGGGATCGGGTGTGTCTCCTGGTAGCCCGGCCCGATGATGATCGTGCACTCCTTGCACTGCACCAGCCGAGAGGGCTGGCTCACCTCGCCCGTCTCCATGGCGCCACTCCATATCGACCGCGACACCGGCGAGCCTCCGCAACCGCGCGATGCCACCGGTGGTTGACCGTAACACCCCCGCTCGACCATTCTAGTCGGGTCCCCGTGCGCTGGCGAGAGGGGAGTGCCGGCCATGCCGCCAATTGCGCCCCGCGAAGCAGCACTCCCGGGAGGAGCCGGGGGAGCTATGCGAGCCGCCAGCAGCCACCCTGCTGCCGTGCTCGCCCCTCCGCTTCCAGCTTCTGCAGGTGTGCCAGGACAGACCGTGCCGCCACCGGGTGGAGCGCCGGGGGGACATCGGTGTAGATGGCCGCGACCAGCTCCGGGATCGTCCGTGCCCCCGCCCGGAGCTGGTCGAGCACCTGGTGCTCGCGCTCGAGCCGATGCTCCAGGTACTGGCGTAGCTTGGCCCGCGGCTGCTCCACGACCGGTCCGTGGCCAGGCAGGATCAGCGCCAGATCGAGGGCGAGGAGGAGCCGGAGCGAATCCAGGTAGGCGGCCAGGTCCCCGTCGGGCGGGTTGATGACGATGGTGCCCTCGCCGGCGACATGGTCGCCGCTGAACAGCGCCCGCGGTCGCTCCAGCAGGAAGCACAGATGGTCGCGGGTGTGGCCGGGGGTCGCCAGCGCCTGCACCTCGACGCCGCCCACGGTCAGGCGAGCGCCGTGCAGCAGCGGGAGATCCACCCCGGGCAGGCTCGGATGCCCGGCCAGGCGGAGGCCGAGCCGGCGCTTGAGCGCCAGCGCCGCAGGCAGGTGGTCCGGGTGCCAGTGGGTGACGAGCGCCAGCGCCAGCCGCCCCCGGGGGCGGCTGGCGCGCTCCAGCGCCTCCAGGTGGGCGGGGATCAGCGGACCGGGGTCGACGACCGCCAGCTCGCCCTGGCCCAGCAGGTAGCTGTTCGTCCCCTGGCCGGTCATCAGGCCGGGGTTGGGCGCCAGCACGCGCTCGATCCCGGGCGCTACCAGCATCCTTCGAGCTCCTGGGGCAGAAACGGCTCCAGGCTGTCGTCGTACACCTCGGGCTGCACCGAGACGATCGGCTTGCTCCGCGCGAAACGCAGCAGATCGTCCAGGGTACGCTGCCCAGCGATCCGCTCCAGGTGCCGCTGGGTCACCAGCACCAGTGGGAAGTCGCCGCGGCCGTAGCCTTCGAGCGCTTCAGAAGGGGTCACCCAGACGCCGGCCACCGTTTCGATATCGCAGTGCAGTGCCTGCTGGCCGGCGGGCAGCGTCGCCACGAAGAAGCGCGTGTCGTAGCGGCGGGGATAGGGGCGCGGGGTCACCCAGTGCGAGAAATAGATGAGCTGCTCGCACGCCAGCCGCAGCCCTTCGTTGCGCGCCAGCGCCGCCAGAGACAGATGGCCCGCCTGCACCCCGAGCCGCCCCAGCGCCAGCCGCTCGGCGCGGTCGCCCGGCCGAAAGCTGGGCGCCGCCTCGGGCCGCGGCTCCGCCAGCAGCACCCCCGCCTCCTCGTACAGCTCGCGCAGCGCCGCCACGTGCAGCGCCAGCGCCTCGTGGTCGCTGGCTGGCGGGGCGCCACCCCGCTCAGCCAGCCGACGGAGCGCGTCGTCCGGGCCGAACGGCGCGCAGGCAGCGCCCACCGCCGGGTCCAGATCGTCCGAGCGGACCGTGCCGCCGGGAAAGACGTAGACGTCGGCAGCGAACTCGCTCCGCACCGGCCGCCGCACCATGAACACCTGGTATGCCTGGCCGCCCGATGTCGCCGCGGCCTCTCGGACCAGGATGACGGTGCTGGCGAGACGTGGCTCAGCCACCATGCGCTCTCCTGGAGCATCCTGCCTCGCGGCGCTGTGTTCAGCCATCCTACGGATACTGCTCGGCTATGCCGCGCAACGCCGCCTCGGTCTCCTGGTCAATCACGTCGGGGCTCGCGTGCAGGTCCGCATCCAGCGCTTCGATGTAGCGCGTGGCGGCGATCGCCGCGGTTGTGGCGTCGCCGACGGCGTTGGTGATCTGGCGCACGTACTGCGCGCGCACGTCGCCAGCGCAGAAGATCCCGGGGATGGAGGTTTCCATCTTCTCGTCGGTGATGATGAAGCCCAGCGGATCGGTCTGCACCGGGTCACGGAAGATCCCACTGTTGGGCTGGAAGCCCACATAGATGAAGACCCCGCCGACGGACAGCCGGGTCTCGGTCCCGGTCTGCAGGTTGCGGACACGCAGCCATTCCACCTTGTCCGACCCGCCGATCTCCTCCACCACCGAGTGCAGCACTGGCTGGATGGTTGGGTTGTTGAGGGCGCGGTCCTGGAGCACCTTCTGGGCGCGGAACTCGCCACGCCGGTGGATCAGGTAGAGCCGACTGGCATACCGAGTGAGGAAGGTGGCCTCCTCTACCGCCGAGTCGCCGCCGCCCACCACCGCCAGCGGCTGGCCCTTGAAGAACGCTCCGTCGCAGATAGCACAGTACGACACGCCGCGGCCGGCCAGCTCCTGCTCGCCGGGGACGCCAAGCTTTCGCGGCATCCCGCCCGTCGCCACGATGATCACTTTGGCGCGGTACAGCTCTTCGTCGGCGGTGCGCGCGTATTTCCAGCGGCCGTCCGACCAGATCTCGACAACCTCGCCATACTCCCAGCCGGCGCCGAACTCCCGCGCGTGCTCCTCGAAGAGCTGTGCCATCTCCATGCCGGTAATGCTCTTGAACCCGGTGTAGTCCTCGATCAGCTCGGTGTTCAAAAGCTGTCCCCCCGGCCCCATGCGATCCAGGATGATCGTCTTCAGCCGGGCGCGTCCCGTATACAGCCCGGCGGTCAGGCCGGCTGGCCCCGCGCCAACCACCACCACGTCGTACTCTTTCGTCACCTGCTCGTACTCCCGCGGCTGTCCCCAGGCGCTGTCCGCCTGCTCTGCTCGTTTCAACCCAACTATACCCGTCGCCATTCCCAGGCGCCGGCGGCGGCCAGATGCCTCGGGAAAGCGCGGGCTTATGGGCGAGCATGCTCCGTTGCCCGAACGGGTGGCATGTTGTGCCTGATGGTCCCTACTCCGCCGTAGGCTGTTGTAGCTGAGCGTACAGGGCGATACAGTACGTAGCCGTGGCCGGCGGAGCCGGCCGCGCAGGAGACCGGAATATGGACGACCAGCTCAAGCAGTGGCAGCAGGTCTGGCAGAGCGAGGCGCGGCTCGGGCCCGTCGCGCAGCGGGTGCTCTTCGAGAACGACCGCGTCCGGGTCTGGGAGATCGTCCTCGAGCCGGGAGAGGAGCTCGCGGTCCACACGCACACGCTGGACTACCTGGTAATCACCATCGAGCCGTCGGACATGGAGGTCCGCGAGCATACCGGTGAGCTACGCCGGACCCATGCTCAGCCGGGGGAGGTGAGCTGGACCAGCGTCGGACCCGGGCAGACGCACGCGCTGAAGAATGTCGGGGCCACGCGCTTTAGGAATCGTGTCATCGAGCTGAAACATTAATCGACGCCTCGGTCACGTCTCGCTGTCAGCTCTGTGCGTCCCGGGTAACACATTAGTACTAATTGGCTATTGACCGGCCGCGCCGCCGAATTTACCGTGAGCACGTCCGGCAGACGCCACGACTCGGGTACGCGAACCTGGTCGCCTGCGGCCCGACGAGCGAGAGGCGAACCCGCCTGCCTGCGACGCACGCGCCTGTCCACTACAGGCGCCTGTGATGACGGGTACCAGGAGATCAGTATGCCGGCTGTGGCCACTCCCCCCGCGGCTCCGCGGACCAAGTTCTCCCCCCCAGGTATGCTGCTGAGCACAGCGAAAGCCCACACGCTGCTGCGCAGTGCGCGGGCGCGCGTCATCGTTCTGTCTGGCGTTCCTGGCTCCGGCCGCACCACCGCCTTGCAGACGTTCGTCGCCGGAGGGCAGCGCCCCTGGGCCTGGTGTACGCTCGACCCGACGGATTCCGAGCCCGCGCGGTTCCTGATCGACGTCTGCCGTGCCCTGGAGTACGCCCGGCCAGGGCCGGTGCCAGCGGCACAGAGCGACAAGATGCTTGGCCTGGCGCCGGGGCAGATCGAAGCCGCGCTCGCGGCCCTCATCGACGACCTGGCGGCCGCGCAGACTCCGCTTGTGCTGGTACTCGACAACTACGAGCGGATCTTCCCGACCAGTCTGGTGCACGACCTGGTGGGGCTGCTGGCAGACTATCTGCCCACTGGCTGCACGCTGGCGCTGTCATCGCGGGGCTACGTTCCGCCGCGCGCGCGCGGCGAGCGCTGGGCCGAGCGCGACGTGCTGGAGCTGGGGCCGGACGATCTGGCGCTGGGGAGCGATGAGGTCGCGGCCCTGCTTGGCCTGCCCGCCGACGACCCGCTCGTTCGCCGTGCCCTGGCGCTGAGCGATGGCTGGGCCGCGCCCCTGGCGCTGGTGGCGCGCGAGATCGAGCATGGTGCGGAGCGCTCTGCCGCGGTGGAGATGCTGGCCGCGCCCCGGGGCTCCCTGCGGGCCTACTTGCAGGCGGAGGTCCTCGACGCGCTGAGTGACGAGCTGCGCGAGTTCCTGCTGGACGCCGCCAGCATCGAGATATTGAGCGCCGAGCGGTGCGACCGGGTGCGCGGCGCGACTGACAGCGCCGCCTTGCTGGAGGCGCTCCACCTGCAGGGGCTGCTGCGCAGCGCGGGGGAGGCCTACCGTCTGCCCGCGCCGCTGCGGGCGTATCTGCTGGCCCTCCTCGAAGCTGCCCCGGCGCGTCGGGACCGCCTGGCCTGGACTCACCGAGTGAACGACGCGGTCGCTCAGATCGCCGCCGCGTGCCGGCAGAGCGAAGCCCCGGCCGCGGTCGCGGGCCTGAGCAGCCCGAGTATCGCCGCCTGGCTGGCCGATCATCACGCCGCGTTCCACCACGACTGCGAGCTCATCTCGCTGCTCGGCGCCAGCCTGGCGCAGCTCGCGGCGGCCGATAGCGCGGGCGCCGGCAGCGACGGCGACTCCTCCCCTGGCTCGCTGGCGCTGCTGCTCACGCGGCTGGCGGCCAGCAAGGCCGACGCGGCCTCGCGGCTGATCGAGGCGCTGGCGAGCGACTTCCCGACAGACGCCGCCCGGGCGCTAATTCTGGGCGCGGCGGCCGGGCTGGCGCACGCCTGTGGCGACTGGGGCCGGGCGGCGGAGCTGGTCCGGGCGGCCGAGGCGGCCGCCACGGCCTCGGGGCAGCAACGCCTGACGCTGCACGTCCTGCTCCACGGCTCCATTCCCCAGGCGTTGGATCGTGGCGAGGCGGAGCGGGTGGTGCTGCTGGCATCGCAGGCAGTCGGGCTGGCGCGCGCGGCTGGCGCCCAGGAAGCGCTCTGCCGCGCCCAGACGCTGCTGTCCGCGGGGTACCTCCTGCTTGGCGACGTCGCCGAGGCGCAACGCTGTGCCGACGCCGCGCTCGCCCTCGCCCGCCAGCTCGAGTGCCCGGATGCGGAGGCCGACGCCCTGCGCCGGCTTGGGGCAGCCAGGCGAGCGGACCCGGGGGCGAATCCGGACGAGGCGCTCCAGTGCCTGCGCGCCGCCTACGTCATCATGGAGTGCGCGGAGTCGCGCCCAAGCGCGCTGCACATCGACCTGGCGTGCGAGCTGAGCGCGCTGCTGCGCCAGCGGGAGGAGCTCGACGAGGCCGGGCGCCTGGCGCGCCAGGCCTTCGAGTGGTCCGTGCCACTCGGCCCGGCCGGCTACGCCCGGCGGGGTCGCAGCCTGGTGGCGATGGCGAGCGTGGTGTACCGCTCGCGGGTAGAGAGCGCGCTGGCCGCGCTGGAGGAGGCTGAGCGGCTGTTTGCTGCCACTGGCGACGTCTCCGGCCGGGCGCTGACGACGTTCTGGCGCGCAGTGGTGGCGGTGACCCACGATCATCCCGACAGCGCGGCGCGGGTGAGCGAGGCGCTCAATGCCTGCGAGCATCGCCTGGGGCAGCAACTGCTGGCCGAAGAAGCGCGGACGGCCGTGCCCATGCTGGTGAAGGCGCTGGAGCACGGCGTGGACAGCCAGCGCGCCGCCAGTGCGCTGGCCCGCCTGGGCGGCCCGGGCTTCGATGCGCTCACCGAGCTAGCTGCCTCGGACAATCCTGCCCTGCGCCTGGTGGCAGTACAAACGCTGGCGCACATCAACAACGTGCGCGCCCGTCGGGCGCTCAGCCGTGGTGCCCGGGACACCGATCCGGCGGTTCGCCAGGCGGCGCGCGCTGCCCTCGAGTCGCTCGGTACGCCGGACGCGCCGATGCTGCGGGTGTACTTCCTGGGCAAGTTCCGGGTGGAGCGCGACGGGGAGGTGATCTCCGACGCGGAGTGGAAGACGCGCAAGGCCAAGCTGCTGTTCAAATACCTGGTGGCCTACGCGGGCCGGCCGGTGCAGCAGGAGCAGCTTATCGAGCTACTCTGGCCAGACGCTGAGCCGCGCGCCGCGGCGATGAGTCTCCGTACCACGCTGGTGCACATCCGCCGCGCGCTCGAGCCGTATCTGGAAGGCGCCGCCTCGCACTTTATCCTGCACCGCAACGAGGCGGTGATGTTCAACGCCGACGCGCCGCACTGGGTGGACTCCGACGAGTTCCTACGCCATTACCGGGCCGGCCGGCAGTATGAAGAGGAGGGGCAGGCCCAGTTCGCCGAAGCCGAGTACCTGGCTGCCGACGCACTGTATCGCGGCGACTACCTGGAAGAGGACCCGTACGAGGATTGGGCGCTGGCGGACCGGGAGCGGCTGCGCGATGTCCGCACCGCGCTGGTGATCCGGCTCGCGGCACTGCGCGACGCCGCTGGCGACATCGATCGGGCGATCGTCTATTGCCAGCGCGCGTTTCTGGCGGACCCCTGCCGCGAGGATGTGTGCCGGCGGCTGATGGAGCTGCTCCAGCGCGCCGGCCGCTCGGGCGAGGCGTTGCGCGTCTACAACACCTGTAGCTCGGCGCTGCGCAACGAGCTGGGGGTTGGTCCTTCGGCCGCCACGCGCCGCCTGCACCGGGCGCTGCTCGCCTCGCTGCAAGGCGACGAGCAGGCGGAGCAACGGGCGGCACGGCGCTAAGTCCTGCGCCTCGTCTCTAGCCAGGCGGCACTTCACTGCTCCGTCACGGGCCGGCGCGAGAATCGGCGTACTGGGGCGCGCTGGGCCGTGCGGTGCGCCCGGCGAGGAGAGCCGATGTGACAGCCGAGCCGGAGCCAACGCTGACCCCCGAGGTCGAGCCGGGGCAGCCGGCGCCCGAGCCGCGACCGGCGCCCGAGCGCGCGGAGCCGGACGCCGTGTACAGCGCGGACGAGGAGGCGCTCGTCACCCAGCGGCTCCGCAATCTGGGATACATTTAGCGTCTCGGGCTCTGGCTCAGCCCGCCCCCGCGCTCGGCGTGATGCAGGGGCCTGGGCGCGGCCCGGGTTCCACCTGCACCGCCGAGGAGTAGCCGAGTGAGCTGGCTGAATCGTTTCCGCAGACAACGCCAACGGGTGGTGGTGGTCGGCCTCGATGGTGCCCCCTACTCGCTCGTCCGGGCACTGCTAGCGGCAGGCCGTCTGCCGCACCTGCAGGCCTTGCTCCGCGAGGGCTCGCTGGCACGGATGGACTCCGTGCATCCGGTGGTCTCCTCCACCGCCTGGGCCTCCTTCATGACCGGCCGCAACCCGGGTGGACACGGCATCTATGGCTTTGTCGACTGCCATCCCGGCAGCTACCGCACGTTCATTCCGACCGCCAAGAACCTGGCCGGGCTGCCGATCTGGGACGTGCTGGGAGCCGAGGGCAAGCGCGTGGTGGTGATCAACGTCCCGGTCACCTACCCGCCACGCCCGGTCAACGGGGTGCTCGTCTCCTGCTTCCTCACCCCGGATCTGAGCAAGGCCACCTACCCGGCGGCGCTGGCAGACAAGCTCCGCGAGATGGGCTACCGGATCGACATGGACCCCTGGCCGGCCAAGCGCTCCCACGAGCTGCTGCTGGAAGACTTCCATCTGACGCTGCACAAGCGGGCTGAGGCGCTGTTCTACCTGATGGAGCAGGAAGACTGGGATTACCTTCAGGTCCACGTGATGGAGACGGATCGGCTCCAGCACTTCATGTGGGATCAGTATGAGCAGCCGGACAGTCGCTACCACGCCGAGTTCCTCGCCTGCTACGCCGAGGTGGATCAACTGCTGGGCAGGATTCGGGCGCAGCTCGACGAGTCGACCACCCTGGTGATCGTTTCCGACCACGGCTTCGCTCGAATCCGCACCGAGATCTACGTCAACCGCTGGCTGGTGGAAGCCGGCTGGCTGCGTTTCTCGAAGCAGCCGCCCGACTCGCTGCAGGACATCGAGGCCGGGGCGAAAGCGTTCTGCCTGGACCCGGGGCGGATCTACCTGCATCTGCGCGGCCGCTATCCCAACGGCAGCGTGGAGCCCGGCGCCGAAGCCGAGCAGCTCCGCGCCGCGCTGGAGCGTGACCTGCTGGAGATGCGCGACCCGGCCAGCGGCGAGCGTGTCGTCGAGCGGATCCTGCGGAAAGAGGACATCTACTCCGGCGAGCGTCTGGCCGAGGCGCCGGACTTGGTGCTGCTGCCGCGCGACGGCTTCCACCTGAAGGGTGAGGTCAATCGCGACCGCGTGGCCGCTGCGAGCGCGCTGGTGGGAATGCACACCTTCGGCGACGCGTTGTTGTACATTTCGGGCCGCGAAATCAGCAAGCCGAACCCAACGATCGTCGACGTCATGCCGACGATCCTGGACATCATGGGTGTTCCCGTGCCCAGCGGCGTGGACGGCACGCTGGCCGCCCGCGTCGCGGTGCGCTCGTAGCTCGGACGCCCGCGGAAAGGGAGTGCCATGCCACACCTGAGCTGGGAGACCGCGCTGGCCGGGCTGCTGGTCGGTATGCTCGTCGGCATGACCGGCATGGGCGGTGGGTCGCTGATGGCCCCGGTGCTGGTGTTCCTGCTCGGGGTCAAGCCGATCTACGCGGTGGGTACCGACCTCGCCTACTCCGCGGTGACCAAGTGGGTGGGGGGATTCAAGCACTACCGCCAGGGCACGGTCGACATGGGGATCGTCCGCCTGCTCGCGCTCGGCAGCGTGCCGGGGAGCCTGCTCGGCGTGGGCGCCATTCAGCACCTGCACCGCCTGCTGGGAGCTGACTCGGACGCCCTGGTGCTCCGCGCGCTCGGGCTGGTGCTGATAATGGTGGCGACGACGATGGTCGTGCGGGCGATCGTCGGCAGCGCGGAAGATCAGCCGGACAAGCGGCTCCGGTTTGGCCGGGTCCGCCTGAGCCGGGCCGGCCGGGCCGCCACCGTGGTGCTAGGCCTCGTGGTCGGATTCCTGGTCGGCCTGACCTCGGTCGGCAGCGGCACCCTGTTTGTCGCGGTGCTGGTCGCCTTCTATCCGCTGGCGTTGCACCGCATCGTCGGGACAGACGTGCTGCACGCTGCCTTGCTCACTACCGTGGCCGGGCTCGCCCACCTCAGTGCTGGCAACGTCGAAGGTGGGCTGATGCTCAACCTGCTGCTCGGCTCCATTCCGGGCGTCTGGATCGGGGCGACGCTGAGCACTCGGGCCTCGCTGAAGGTGCTGCGGCCGATCCTCGCCGTGGTGCTGCTGATCTCCGGCAGCAAGATGCTCGATGCCCAGTCGGGCACGACCACGCTGGTAGCCCTGGGGCTCTTCGCGGCTGCCGGCGGGGGGGCGGCGTACGTACGCTTCACCCGCCGGGGGGCGTCGGGCACGCCTGGCTTCCTCGAGCGGCAGTTCTACGAGCCCTGGGACTACGCCCAGCTTGAAGTGGGCCGGCCTGACCTGGCGCTGGTCCCGGACGAGCGTGGGAACTACCCGGTCTCCTCGCGGCTGTATTAGCGAGCGCCGCTGCCGAATCACGCCCGGGGCGGCGTTTAACTGCTCGTCAGGCCAGCGGCGGGGCTCGGGAGCGAGCAGCGCGACCGGCGACGGCGATCACGGCTCGATCACAACTGCCTGATAGAGTGCATGTCGCGGCGTCGGCAGCAGCCCGGCTGGCGCGATCGAGAGAAAGGCGGAGGTTTGCATGCAGGTTCCCTGGGCGGAGCCGGTTCTGGGCGAAGAGGAGATCCAAGCGGTCGTGGAGACGCTGCGCTCCGGATGGGTTGGCATGGGCCCGCGCGTCAAGCAGTTCGAGGCGAGCCTGGCCAGCTACGTGGGAGTTGAGCACGCGATCGCGGTAAACAACGGGACGTCCGCCCTGGACATCTGCCTCAAGGCGCTGGGCATTGGGCGGGACGACGAGGTGATCATGCCGGCGATGGGGTACATCGCGGGCGCCTTCGCCATCTCGCAAAACGCCGCCAGGCTGGCTCTGGCCGACATCGACCCGCGCACCTTCAACATCGACCCGAACGACGTCGAGCGCCGCATCACCCCACGCACGCGGGCCATCATGGCGATTGATTACGGCGGCCAGGTGTGCGACTATGACGCCCTCATGGCTATCGCTCGGCGCCACGACCTGTTCGTCATCGAGGACGCCGCTGGCGCGCTCGGCGGCTCGTGGCGCGGCCAGATGGCCGGCTCCTTCGGCCACATGGCGATCACCAGCTTCCACGTGGCGAAGGTGATGACGACGATCGAAGGTGGAATGGTCTTCACCCACGATGCCGAGCTGGCTCGGCGAGCCCGGATCATCCGCAATCAGGGCGAGGATCCGGCCCAGAAGTATCGCCACGTGATGGTCGGCAACAACTTCCGCATGACCGACATCTCGGCTGCGATCGGGCTGGTGCAGTTCGGGCGTCTGCCGGCGCTGCTGGCCTCGCGGAAGCGGCAGTGCGAGCGGTACAACGCCGGCTTCGCGGACCTGGGCGACCTGATTCAGCTCCCGCATGTCGAGCCGGACCGCGAGCACGGCTGGTTCTTCTACCCGATCCTCGTCCACGACCGTGACGAGGTCGCGGCGCGGCTGAAGGCGCACGGGGTGGACTACCGCATCGCCTGGCCGATCCCGCTGCATCAGCAGCCGGCCTACGCCGCGGGGTTCCCCGCAGGAACCCGCTACCCGGTGGCCGAGGACGTCGCCTCGCGTCTGCTGACGCTGCCGCTGTTCCACGCCATGACCGATGAGCAGCAGGACTACGTGATCGACACCGTGCGCGCCGCGGTTGGGGCGGCCCCGCTGGCGACCGCGAGCGTTCGGTAACCGCGCTCGGAGACAGATCGACCCATGATCGTGCTCGGCACTGCTCCCACTCGGAGAAGGAGGAGAGACCCGTGGGCTCCCGAGCGAGGGCGTGCTGGCGCCCACAGAGCTGTGGCCGACAGGCGAGACAAAGGTGAGCGTCATCGACCGTTCAGCGTCGCAGAGTCCTGACCCTTACGTGTCCCCTCCCGGAAGCGGCGTGTCGAGCGCCGCGCAGAACCTGGATGGCCTGGCTGGCCTGGCGCTGGCCAACCTGGCTCAGGTTGGCCAGTTGGTTCGCCCGGCCGCCCCGTCGCGGCAGTGGTCTCGGCACCTGCCCCGGCTGGTGGATGCCATGGTCATGGCGGGCTGTGTGGTGCTCGCCGACATGGTGACAATCCTGCACCCGATGAGCGGCCAGTTCCAGTGGCTGCGTGAGCTGGTGTCACCCCGCGCGCTGTTCATTGTCCTGACGCTCATCATCAGCATGATGGTGTTCGAGGCCTATGGCCTGTATCGACGCCGCATTAGCTGGTCGTTGTTCGACGAGTTCTCGCCGGTGCTCAGCTCGGTGACGATCACCGTGCTGCTGTGCATCGCCATCTTCTGGTTCCTGCACCTGCCGCTCTCCCGCGGCTTCCTGCTGGATAGCTGGGGCCTGGGACTGCTGTTCGTGCCCCTGGGCCGGGTGGCGACCCGGGCGGTGCAGGGGCAGCTCGCCCGACACGGTCTCCGGCGCGAAAACGCGCTCATCCTTGGCGCCGACGAGGTTGGCCAAGCGATAGAAGCGAAGCTGCGCCGACGCCGCGAGCTCGGGCTGCACGTGGTCGGCTACCTGGATGCCGATCCGCCGCCCGGGATACAGACGCGTGTGCCGATCTACCGGGACCTCGGCCTCCTCCGCGAGCTGGTCGCCCAGCACCAGATCAAGCATATCATCCTGTCCTTCACCAACCATCGTTCCGAAGAGCTGCTCTGGCTGCTACGGACCTACGATGATCTGGACGTGCAGTTCTCGGTGGTGCCGCGCCTGTGGGAGATCACCTGGCCGTCTTACGAGATGTCGCACATCGAGGATGTGACCGTCCTGCAGTTGCGCAAAGCGTCGCTCTCGCTGCGCGACCGGATCATGAAGCGCTGCATGGACCTGCTCCTCGCTGGTATCGGTGTGGTGCTGCTCGCTCCAGTCTTCATCATCATCGCCATCCTGGTGAAGCTGGACAGCCCCGGACCGATCCTGTTCCGCTCCGAACGCCCCGGCCGGCACGGCAAGCACTTCAAGATGCTGAAGTTCCGAACGATGGTGGTGGGCGCCGCGAAGGACACGCTGCTCAAAGGTGAGGCAGGGGCTCAAGAGCGGGGCATCTTGAAGCTCAAGGATGATCGGCGGATTACCCGCGTCGGTCGCTGGCTCCGGCGGCTGAGCCTGGATGAGCTGCCGCAGTTGTTCAACGTGCTCAAGGGCGAGATGAGCCTGGTCGGTCCCCGTCCCCTGCTACTCCAGGAGGCCGAGCAGTGCATCGGCTGGGAGCGCAAGCGGATGGACGTGCTGCCTGGCATTACGGGCTACTGGCAGATCCTCGGCCGCAGCGACCTCGGCTTCGAAGAGCGGATGCGGCTGGACTACCTGTACATCCGCAACTGGTCACTCATGGAGGACCTTCGCATTCTGGTGAACACGATCGGAGCGGTGCTGGCCCAGAAGGGCGCGTATTAGCGGCAAGTAGGCAGTCGCGGGTGGGCCGCCCGGCTCGCCCGCAAAGAGCGATGCACCTCTGCTGAGTGGCTGGCGCTGAGAGGCTCGCTTCGCGTATCACTTCGGGTCATCGTGGCTGACCCGGCCATCGCTCGGTCAGGGCGTCTGAGACACGGACAGGAGACACCATGGACCTACTCTTCTACTGGTACGCCTTTAAGCACTGGTTCTGGGTGCTGATCCTCGTCATCGCCGTCACCCTGTACGGCGTGTTCTACTTCGAGAACTGGCGAGGCAAGCCCTGGCAGGGTGAAGTCGACATCCAGGTCATGGGCCCCTATCAGCTCCAGCCCAGCTCCTACATGCCCAACGGGATCCAGGTGCCCGAGCCGATCACCACGCAGTTCGACTTCGCCCATATCGCCAACTCGAACCTGGTCGGGTGGCGCGTGATCGAAGCGCTGCACCTGCCGCAGACCCGCCCACGCGACCTGTTCCTGCCTCCTGTCCAGAATCCACACTGGCCCAGCATCAGCGTGACCAACGGCGACGAGATGGGCGACGCGTCGACTGGCGGCCTGCTCAGCTCGCTCCTGGGCGGCTCCACCCAGAGCCAGTCCCAGCCGCGGACACACCTGGTGACCATCAAAAGCACCACATATGGCAACTTCGGGGGTGAGCAGCTCGCGACGGATCTGGCCGACCTGTATGCCAAAGACTCCTTGGAGGAGTGGCAGCGGGTTCAGGTAGAGGCGGCGCAGCAGGCCTATAAGCAGGTGCAGGCCCACGTGGACCGTGCCCGCGATGATTACCTGCACGCGCAGCAGGAGCTGGGCAAGTTCCTGGTCGATCACAACATCTCGCCCGCTGGCACCGAGTTCACCACCATTCAATCCAGCCTGGACACGCTGCTCCAGCAGCGCGCGGCGCTGGTCGCCGCGGCGAAGAGCCAGGAGCAGTTCCGCAATCAGGCAGACAGCCTGACCGCGCAGATCGCCGCGCTGGAAGACCAGGTCAACCAGGAGGCCGACCAGTTGGGCGCGAAGTCTGCCGCGGTGAAGGCGGAGCGAGACCGGCTACAAAGCATCGTGGACGCCGCCAGGAGCGACTACGAGCAGGCGTTCGCGAATCAGGAGGCGGTACGCCAGGAGGTGACGCGCGCGGCTGCCGAAGGGTATCCGGCCGAGCGGACGACGACGACCACCGAGCAGAACCCGGGCGACCGCACCGATGTCACCACCGTGAGCCAGACCGACCCAGCGGTGCAGACGGAGAGCACCAACGGCTCGACCACCACCCCGGATATCACGACCAACACTAGCTCGACCGCCAGCAGCACCTCGACCACGAACAGCACGACCGACGTCGACCTGAAGACGACGACCAAGGGCTCGCGGAGCTCGAGCAGCTCGTCCAACAGTAACGGCTCCTCGAGCTCCAGTGGAACCGTCGGCTCGAGCGGGAGTAGTTCGAACGGGACAAGCAGCTCCAGCCGCTCCGGGAGCAGCTCGAGCAGCAGCAAGTCGACCAGCCACACGACGGGCACCAATACCACCAACGGGACGACGACCACCAACGGGACGACGACCACCACGTCGGTGGAGCACGGTGGGACGACGACCACCACCAGCACCACGACGACGAACATCCCGGGGCAGAAGACCTCGACGTCGACGACCAGCACCACGGCGCCCTCGACGGTGGTGACCAGCCAGACGAACCCCATCGTCGGGATCACCTCCGAAGAGCAGGCGACCTATTTCCTCAACACGCTCCAGATGGAGACGCAGGCGCGCCAGAGCGCCCTGGCCCGGGCTCAGGCGAACCTGGCAGCGCTCGAGAAGAACGACCCGACCATCGCAATGGCGCAGCAGCTCGACATCGACAAGGAGAAGCTGAACTCGCTGCGCCAGCTCCAGCAGGCGCTGCAGATGGCCTCCGGCGACTCAGCCGCCGGGCTGGAGGCCCTGGATCAACTGATCCAGGACAAGCGCCAGCGCATGGCCGAGCTAACCGCGCTGCAGCCGATCTACAACCAGCTCCAGACGGACGCGCAGATCGCCCAGACGCGCTACCAGCAGATGGCGGAGACGGCTGCTACCTACGACCGATTGCAGCGCGACACGCTGCTCGGCGCGGGCGCGGCGACCGCGCTGCCGGTCAAGACGTTCACCGGCGACAGCCGGCTGCTGATCGAGCTGATCTTTGGCTTCCTGCTGTCATTCCTGGTGGGCGCCGCCTTCATCATTACGCTGGAGTACATCCGCTACTCGCGCAACGTGCTGATCAGCCGGAATTCGGGCGCCGACCTGCCGGCACTGGGCACCGGGCCGCAGTTCGTGACCCCGGCCACGCCCGGCCTGCCGGCGCAGCAGCCCGCGGCGGCCGAGTTCGGGACGATCGGGCAGCGGCTGGTGCTGCCCGAGGCGCCGCTCGGCCAGACGATCGAGCGCGCGCCAGAGCGTCAGTCCGAGCCGCGCCAGCGGACGGACGAGGATCCGCGTCCACGGAGCGAGGGCTAGCCGGTGGCTGTCCACCAGCCGGCGCAGTCCGCGCACCGCCCCTATGAGCCCCTGCGCCTGGGAGGATTCAGCATGGTCTGGATCGTCCCAGGCGTCCTCGCCCTCCTCCTGATCGCCTCAGGGGCCGCCTGGCTCAGCGGCTTCCTCTCTGTTTCCGAGGGGAAGATCCTGCTGATCTGGATGGTCCTCTGGGGCGCCATGGTCGAGGCGATGCTCATCATCCCCTTCCCGCAGGGCGGGCTGTATCGCCTCTACGTGATCATCCCGTTCGCCGAGTGGTTGGCGAAGCAGATTCCCGGCGCCGGCTGCACCAGCGCGGAGGACTGGATTATCCTGCTGCACACGATCAGCGTGATGGTCCGCGTCCGCAAATGGCCGCTGCCGAAAGTTATCAACATCCCCCTCGTGCTGTTCCTGCTCTATAGCTTTTTCGAGTCGTTCAACCCGTACATCCCGCACCCGCTGGTGGTCTACTACGGCATTCGGGCCGGCGTGCTCCCATTCCTGATGTTCTACGTCGGCTTCTACGTCTTCGAGCACGAGCGCGAGATGCGCCCGATGTTCTGGTGGATCATCACCATTGGGTTCTTCTGCTGCCTGTGGGCGTACAAGCAGGAGTTTATCGGCCTGGACACAATGGAGTTCATCTGGGCCGGCGGCAACAAAGCGGCGCATGGACTGTCGAATGACCCGTCGGCGAGCACGTTCTACGTCAATGGCATGCTGCGCGCCTTCGGCCCCTGGCCCGATCCGTGGTCGTTCGCGGAGTTCCTGGTCACGCTCACCATGCTCGCCATAACCATGCTGTTCACCGCCCGCAGTACCAGGGGGAAGCTCTGGGCCGCCTTCGTCATCCTGAACTATCTGTTCACCATCTACCTGACCCAGGTCAAGACAGAGATCCTGGGGCTCTCCGCGGCGATCGTGATTCTCACCTACGCCCGGCTCCCACGGCGATTCCGCAACGCCTGGGCCTGTCTGGTGGGCGCCGGCTTCCTGGCGATCATCCTGGTGATGTACGGCAATAGCCTCCCGCTGAACCCACCACAGTGGCAGGTGAGCCAGTGGCTGGACAGCGTCAACCCGCTCGTCGACCCGAGCTTCCTGGCCCGGGCCTCCAAGTGGGAGCGGTTCATGCGGGCGATTGGGGTGGCGCCTTTCGGCTGGGGAATCGGGATCACGACCCCCTTCTCCAATTCAGCCGGGTATATCACCGCCGTGACCGACAGCCAGTGGATCACCTATCTCACGGAGCTCGGCTGGCCCTCTATCCCGATGTACCTCTGGCTGGCGACCGGCGCCTTCATCCTGGCGATTCGCGCCGCGCGGCGGGTGCATACCCCCTTCTCCAACTGGTTCATCCCCGCGATGATCGCCGCCTACGCCAGCCTGCTCATTCACTTCGTCTTCTCGCCTATCGGTGGCGCTCCGGGCACCACCTACTTCTGGTTCCTCTTTGGCGCCGCCTGTGGCTATCCCTACTACCGCCGCGACGAGCTGCCTGACCCGGAGCGGCGGCCGCTGATCCCGCCGCTGCGACTCCGGCCGGTCGTGGCGCCCGGCGAGGCGTCCCCGTCCCGCCCGGCACTGCCGTCCGGGGCCTAGCAGTTCCGCCGCTCGTCCGGCCTGCCAGCTCGGCCGGACGAGCGGCCCACATCCCGAGGCGCACTCCTCCCATCGACGTCGTTCTTGGGCGGGCCCACCTTGTGAGCTCGTCCGTCGCCCGCTGATGAGACGAATACGGCCGCCGTCTCGTCGGCGGTCGGCGTGTTCCCACGGCTCACAGCGCCGGGCCGCCGGAAGGCGAGTCCGCTGCCAGGCGGATTGATCGAGCGCCTGGCCGCCGGGGCGGTGGCTCAGCGCGGAATGATGTCGGAGCAGAGCTTCTGAGCGATCAGCTCACCCGCCACGCGGTGCCCGTTCTCGTTCCAGTGGCCACTCCCCAGGTTCGCGCCGAAGCCGTGCAGGTACACCTGATGCTCGTCCGCGTACTTCTGCAAAGAGGGGGCGAGGAACAGTGACGGGATGTTATTGCGGGAGGTCAGCCCTCCCAGGCGCTCCTCCGGATAGAAGAGCGTCTCGACGCCGACGCGCTTCATGAACGCCTCGCGCTGTGCCCGATCGGGGTTCGCCTGGATCGGATTGCTCAGCATCACGAAGAGGAACTTCGCTCCCTTGCTCGCGACCTCGTCGCGCATCATGAGAATCAGCTCCTCGGTGATCTTCCACGCCTCGATCCAGTCGTCGTCGGTCGGCTCCTTGTACACCCCGTCGAGCAGGCCACCCTCGTACTGGCCGCGACCGGCCTGCTTCAGCTTCTGGCGGACATACTGGTAGAGCTGCAGGATGCTGGAGTGGTTCAGCATCCACTGATAGGTCTGCCCGGATGCTGTCTTCCGCTCCAGGAACGCCGGGTCGTTTCGGAAGGAGTTGTCGAGCAGGAGCTGCCCATCTTTGTGATAGAAGTACGGCATCTGCTGCGCCTGCCGAAGCACGCGCGAGTTGTCCGTTACGTCGTTGCCGGATAGGAAGTCGAGGACCACGATGTCCGGGTGATACTGCCAGACGCGGTGGCGGAGCATCAGCAGCTCCTGGGCGGTACCGTATCCGGCGACGCCGAAGTTCAGCGCCTCTACTGTGCGGCCATTTACCGCGGGACAGGAGGCGAGCTGCTTCTCAGCCACCGACCAGAACGTCTGTTCCATTGGAACCTGCATCGCCTCGGTGAACGAGTCGCCCAGGAATGCGATGCGCAGTGTGTTCGCCGGCTTGTCAAATGTATGCTCGCGGTCGCGCATGCCGGCGCTATTGATCACCACGTACGCGCTGCCCTCCTGGCGGTACCACCCCTCGGCACCAGGGCGTAGGACGTTCCCCAGGTCGTCGTCTGGCGCGTAGAAGCTCGGATAGGAGACGCCGAGGACGCGCAGGGCGAGCTCCGCAACGAGCAAGGTGGCGACCAGACCGCCGAGGACCAGTCCAATCCTGCCCAGAACCGATCCGATCTTCCGTAGGAGCCCCCTCCCCGCGTACGCCTCGCTCACCATACCGAATGGACCTCTCTTGCCAATCAGCGGAGAAGGGCGGCTGGTCATCACCAACCGCCCTTCGGGTGATCTCTGGTTATCAGTGCAGAGCACTACAGCGGCGCGGCACCTGATGCGGCCTGTTCACAACCGCCCCTGCCTAGTACTGCCGCCGTGCCGCGTCCAGGTCCTGCGCGCGCGGCTCCCGCGCCAGCCAGGTGCGCCCACCCGCCCCTCGCCGCTGCCGCAAGGGATCGCTGCGTAGCCGCACCCCCAGCCCAAAGGGCGCCGCGATCACCAGATAGAAGACGGTCAACAGCACGCGGGCCTGGAAGTTGCCCACCCGCTCCATGACCTGTCGAAAGGTGCGCCAGCTCGCGGTAAGTATGCGCATCTCAGAACAGCGCGTAGATGAATGGCCCGAAGGGGGTAGCCTGGGCCACCACGATCAGCACGCTCAGCCCCAGCAGCAGCACCACCATCGGCAGCAGCCACCACAGCTTGCGCGCCCAGAAAA
>Ga0070741_10001802_pt1 | contig 61687 bp, 52 predicted proteins | sample Coa_R1_4_FD_66440 | JGI IMG/M metagenome (GOLD analysis project Ga0070741, IMG submission 66440) | Surface soil microbial communities from Centralia Pennsylvania, which are recovering from an underground coalmine fire - Coalmine... | ecosystem: Environmental > Terrestrial > Soil > Unclassified ...
GGCCAAGATCAAGATTGCGGCGCGGCAGCGCCCGGCCTTCACGGCGGGCACAGTGCTGCGGGCGGCGGTGTCGGGCAAGGCGCGGGCCGCCAAGCCCAGAGCCAAAGCCGCTCCCAGGAAACCCGCTGCCCGCAAAGGCCGCAAGTAGTCAAATCTCCCGGCTCAGATTTATCTTATCCCCAGACTCCCTCTCTGCTTGCGGAGAGGAGTCGGGGAGTTTCTGTTTAGCGTGGGCAGCCGTACAGGTCCCACTCGTAATACCCTTCTGGCATTTCGGCCCCTTCCCATTTTCCGTCCTTGCGCCACACGGCCAGCAAATAGGGAATCTGCCCGTCGGCGGAGGTGGCATCGGTAGCCACGCACCACAGCTCGTCGGCTTTGCGGTACTGCCTGTCGCCGCTGACGACTTTGGTGATTTTCGCCGTGTCTTTGCCCCCCTCATGCATCAATTTGAGCGCAAACGCCTTCGGGTCGTTAGAATCGCCGGACTGACAGGCCGAAAAGGCCATCAGTGCAAGCGCTGTCACGAGCAAGAGTCGCATAAAAGGTGAAATCCACTTGAAAGCCCTGAGAAAAATCGGCGGCTATTGTATCGCATTTCTGCGAAGGCACGTCTTCACGCGGGAAAACGCCTGGGTCGTACTGGTGAGCCTGATGCTGCTGCTCATCCTGCTTCTTGGCACAAGCGCCTCGCAGCCGCGTTTCGTGTACGGTGGGTTCTAGGTGACGGCTCTGGCCTGGATGGTGGGCGGGTTGGCGCTGGCGCTGCTGGCGCTCTTGGCCTGGGGACGGACTGCGCGCCCGGCGATCCGCGCACTCTCGGTAATTGTCGTGTCTGCCTGTCTATGCCTGATCCTTACCAACGGCAGCTTGCTGGCGCTGGCGTTGCTGGCGCTGGACGTGTTCCTGGTGGTCGTCACCTGGCAGCTTGCCCATCGCCAGCGCATGGCGACTCGCCTGGGCCTGGTCTGGCTCGTGATCCTCGTCTTGACTCTGATCATCGCCAAAATGATGCAGGGCGATGCTTCTGCGCTCACGGCCTCGCCGAGCGCCTGGGTAGGCGTGTCCTACTTCATGTTCCGGCTCATCCACGTGTCGCTCGACGCGCGCCGGGGCCGCTTTGGCGATGCCACGCTGTCCGAAACACTGACCTATGCCCTGCACCCGACCACGCTCATTGCGGGGCCGATTGATCGCATCCAGCACCACGTGATGGAGCAGCGCTGCACGGTTGCCGAATGCTCGCGCTATTTCGCCGATGGACTGTGGCGGCTGTTTATCGGCCTCTTCAAAAAAGTGGCCCTCGCCACGATCTTCAGTTCTATCCACGACGTGACCCGTGTGAATGGCGTGGCGGATGCGGAAATCTGGCTGTGGCTGCTCAGTTATGCTTTCTACCTGTACTTCGACTTTGCGGGCTACAGCGACATCGCCATCGGCGTGGCGCGGCTCCTGGGTCTGCGCCTGCCGGAGAATTTCGCCAACCCGTACATGCAGCCGAACATCGCCCGCTTCTGGCAAGCGTGGCACATCACGCTCTCGACCTGGCTGCGCGATTATATTTTCTTCCCACTCAGCCGGACTCTGCTCCGGCGCTTTGGCAGCCGCTTTTCCGCGCCCATCCTGCTGGCAAGCCACCTCACAACGATGGTCGTGTGTGGCCTCTGGCACGGCCTGAGCCTGGGCTTCCTGCTCTGGGGGGTCTGGCATGGACTGGGCCTGTTTGTCCACAGCCAGATTCCAGCGCTGCGCCAGCGCTTCAATCTGCCCACGTTGCCCGCGCCATTGAGTGTCTTGCTGACCTTCGTCTTCGTGACGCTTGGCTGGGCCTTTTTTGCCAATGGATTTACCAATCCGGTCACGTTGTTCGAGCGCCTGTTAGGATTCAAATGATGCGAGCGATGCCCTTTTCGTCCCTGCACGTGCTGCTGCGCGTTTTTGCGAAGAGCGTGGCACTGCTGCTCATCGCCAACGTCGTGTGCCTGGCGTCGGGCCTTGATCCACTTGCCAGACTCTACACGTTCAATTTGTGGGGGCTGGTCGGGCACGGCAGGCCGCGCCTGTACGACCTGCACGATAACGGCGTCGATCCGCTGCCTGTGGAGGCAATGCTGGCCTCGCACGCCATCGCCTATACGCCCAAAGCGCCGGATGAGTACCGCGTCGTCGTCCTGGGCGACTCGGCCATCCTGGGCTGGAACTTGCCCGAAGATCAGCACGTTTCGGCCCAGTTGACCGCACACGGCCTGCGTATCAACGGCAAACGGCTCACCGCCTACAATCTGGCCTACCCTCACCCGAACTGGGCCAAAGACGTGTTGATTCTCGACGCGGCACTGCGCTACCAGCCAGACCTGATCATCTGGTTTATCACCATGATCGCCGACGAAAACGCCCAGGACACGGCCAGCACTAACCCGATATGGAATGTGAACCGGGCGCGCTTGCGCCAGCTTGCCCGCGAATATGGCTTGCACGACTGGTACAACGCCCGGATGCTGCCCGAACCGGCCTGGTGTACATGGATCGCCATTTGCGCGCCGGAATCGTTCCTGGCCTGGAGCCGCGCCTTCACCTATCCCTTCATCGAGACCCGATGGGACTACACGCAGTCCTCGCGCATTGGCAGTGCGCCTATACCGGCCAGGGCGCGCCACGTGATCGGCGAACCGAGCAGCGGTGACCAGTTCCCCAACGATAACGTCAGTTTTCTGTCCGTCGGGCAAACAATGGCAAACAAAGCCAACGTTGCGCTACTCTATGTCAATGAACCCATCCTGATTGGCAGTGGGCCAAACAGTGACGTCAATTACAATTACTACTATGAACGTGCCCTGTATGACTTCAACCGGCGCTTCATAGCGGACGCGATGCGAAGCCGTCAGGCGTGGTATCTTGATCTGTGGAACGCGATCCCCAAAGAGCGTTTTACTGATACGGCTATCCATATGGATGCAGCGGGTTGGAAGGTCGTGGCAGACCGGATTGCACTGGAACTTGATAGGTTAGGAGTGCAGAGGTGAGCAGCGTGAGCAGAACCCGTCTTCTGGCCGTGATTCTGGCTCTTTCCAGCGTTGTTGGGCTGGTCAACCCGGCGCGCGCAGAGTCCGGCCCGAATCCGTGTGTCGGGATCGCCAGCGACTCAAATGGTTATGGTCACGTGACGTTCCAATTGGGGCCAGAGGGCGACGTGGGCATCATCTACGTTCGCCCGCTGTGGCTGATCTTGCAGGAGGAATTGCGCAAAGTTGGCCTGAGCGACCTGAAGGTCATTGATCGCAGCCTGTCGGCAGGCGGCTTGACTTCATCCGAAGAGACAAATTACCTGAAGAGCATTCCCTACGGCAATTTGACTAATGACCGCTGCAAGTTCGTGATCGTCGGCCCTTTCCTGCCAGATGTGGCCGCCGGGAAAGCGCAGCCAGCCCAATATACCGGACAATTGCTCCGCCTGGTGAACGGGCTGCTCGACAAGAGCGCGAACAGCACCATTTTCATCCTGAACTTTTATGAGACACACCGCGCCGAATTCACCGAGCACAACGCCGGTGTTGGCCTGACGCCGGAGCGGATCCGCGCCTTCAATGCGCAGATCGCGTTAACGTGCCGCCCGGATGGTGCTATCGGGCGTTACCCGCAGGTCTTGTGTGCCGATACACAAACCTTCTTTGAGGGCATGGACACCCCTTACGTACTGGCCGAAACGACACAGGCCCAGTATGAGGCGCTGGTTTACCGCCAGACGGCCTTTATGACACGGGTGGACAGCTTCTTCCAGGCGAACCCCAACGGCGTGCTGATCGGAGATGGCATTCACCTCAGCCTGGCCGGGCGTGAACGGCTCATGCAGCGGATGGCGGAATGGATTTCCCGCCTGATGCTGATATAGGATACAGGGCAGTGTTGAGCATCCTCTTTGGCAGTCCGGTGTTCGGCTTGCTATGCTTAGTGGGTACGCATCCTGTCGAAATGATTGCTTGATGTACGCCTGTCGCGCGACATCCGGAGCCTAACATGGTGAAACCCGTCACTACAGTGAGAGTTGTTCCCGACCTGCCGCCCAGTCTGGAACGGCTGCGAGAACTGGCCTACAACCTGCGCTGGTCGTGGGATCACGAAACGATTGCACTCTTCCGTCGCCTGGATCGAGACCTCTGGGATCGCACCGGGCGCAATCCGGTCTGGATGCTCGGCCTGGTGAGCCAGCACCAACTGGCGGCGGCGGCCTCCGACGAAGCATTCATGGCGAACCTGGATCGGGTCTGCGAAGCGTTTGATCGTTACATGGATAACCGGACGACCACCTGGTACGCCAAACACTACGGCACGCCGCCGGACAAGCCGTTCATCGCTTATTTCTCGACAGAATTCGGCATTACCGAATGTCTGCGCAATTACTCCGGCGGCCTGGGCGTGCTGTCCGGCGATCACCTAAAGAGCGCCTCCGACCTGGGGCTGCCGCTGGTCGGGGTGGGCATTCTCTACCAGGAAGGCTATTTTGCTCAGTATCTGAACGCCGACGGCTACCAGCAGGAAGCCTATCCGGTCAATGACTATGCCAACCAGCCCGTCATGCTCGAACTGGACGAGCACAACAAACCGCTCCTGGTCAAAGTGCCCTTGCTCAACCGCCACCTGTATGCCCAGATCTGGCGTGCTCAGGTGGGGCGCATCCCCTTGTACCTGCTCGACACCAACATCCCGGAAAACACGCTGCCCGAAGATCGCAACCTGACGGATCGGTTGTATGGGGGAGATCGTCGCCAGCGCATCCGCCAGGAAATCCTGCTTGGCATCGGCGGCATCCAGGCCTTGCAACTGCTTGGTCTGAACCCGAAGGTCTACCATATGAACGAGGGCCATAGCGCCTTTATGGGACTGGAACGGATCCGGCTGATGATGGACGCGCATCCCGAATTGACATTCCAGCAAGCCCGCGACATTTGCCGGACGGGGAACATTTTCACTACGCACACACCGGTTCCCGCCGGTCTGGAACGGTTTGGCTTCGACCTGATCGACGAGCACTTCAGTACGTTGTGGCAGCGCTTCGGGCTGACGCGCGACCAGTTCATCGATCTGGGCCGCGAAAACATGGGGTCATACGAGTTGTTCAGCATGGCCGTGCTGGCCCTCAACCTGTCCAGTGCGGCGAACGGCGTCTCCAAATTGCACGGCGCCGTCAGCCGGGCCATGTGGCAGTGGATGTACCCCGGCTTGCCGAAGGACGACGTGCCCATCGGCCACGTGACCAACGGCATTCACGTGGAAACGTGGACCAGCCGTGAGATGGGGTCGCTCTATGACCGCTATCTCGACCCCTCCTGGCGCGAAGACCCTTCTAATCCGAATACCTGGTGGGACGTGGATAAGATTCCCGATGCGGAGCTGTGGCGCACCCATGAGCGCCGCCGTGAGCGGCTGGTCGCCTTCTGCCGTGAGCGGCTGCGCAGCCAGCTTGAAGTCCGCGGCGCGTCGCAGTCGGAGATCGAATCCGCCGAGGAAGTGCTCAACCCCGACGCGCTCACGATTGGTTTTGCCCGGCGTTTCGCCACGTATAAGCGTGCCACGCTGATCTTCCAGGACAAGGCACGGCTGGCCCGCATCTTAAACGATCCGGAGCGGCCCGTGCAGTTCATATTCGCGGGCAAGGCGCACCCGCACGACATCCCCGGCAAAGAGTTCATCCGGGAGATTGTCAATACAGCCCGGCTGCCAGAATTCCGCCACCGGATCGTCTTTCTGGAAAATTACGACATGGCGATTGCACGAGCCATGACGCAGGGCGTGGACGTATGGCTCAACACGCCACGTCGTCCCAAAGAAGCCAGCGGCACGAGCGGTATGAAGGTCATCTACAACGGTGGACTGAACGCCAGCACGCTCGATGGCTGGTGGGCCGAGGGCTACGATACATCGGTGGGTTGGGCCATCGGCAATGGCGAAGAATACCCTGAAACCCAGGAGAACCTGCAAGATACGATTGAAGCGCAGGCCCTTTATAACCTGCTTGAGCAAGATATCGTGCCGCTCTTTTACGAACGGTCACGAGATGGCCTGCCGCGTGGCTGGATCGAGCGCGTCAAGAACAGCATCCGCAAACTGGCGCCGTTCTTCAACACCACCCGGATGGTCATCGAATATACCGACCAATACTACATGCCGGCCTGCGCCAACTTCGAGCGCCTCACCACGCCCGATCTGTCGCGGGGAATCGCCTTTTCCAACTGGAAACAGCGGCTGATCCAGGTCTGGCCGAAGGTCAAGGTCCTGCGAGTTGAAACGTCCGGCGACGAGCTGAAGATCGGCAGCGAGCAACAGGTGCGGGCCTGGGTCGATCTGGGCGAGCTGACACCGGAAGATGTGACGGTCCAGCTCTACTACGGCACGCTGGACACGCATGGCGAGATCGTTTCGGGGGAGACGCTGAACATGACCCCCGTCGCCGGAAGCAACGGTGCGACACCCAACGTGTATTGTTTTGAAACGCAGGTATCGTACCGTTCGACGGGGCAGCACGGGCTTTCGGTGCGCGTGCTACCCTGCCACGAAGACCTGCCGACGCCGTTCCAGCGCGGCATCATCCGCTGGGCCGAGTGACGTATCTACCCAGCGGACTCCTTCTCCAAATGGGGCGGAAAGATGTTCAACGCTATAGCCCCATTCGGTTCCCCCTCTCTCCTTGCGGAGAGGGGGGGGCCCATCACACCGCCTTATCGCTGATCAAATGGAGAGCAGTGGCCGCATTCGTCGCCAGGGCCACGTTGTGGACGTTACAGATGCGCAACAGGCCCTGAATGTCCGGGTCGTGGGCCTGTTTGGCAAGTGGATCGACGAAGAAGAATACCGCCTCGACCTTGCCCTCGGCCACCATCGCGGCGATCTGTGCGTCGCCTCCCATTGGGCCGGAGAGCATTTTGTCCACCTTCAGCCCGCATTTGTCCTCCAGCAACTTCCCGGTGGTGGCCGTAGCGACCAGATGATAGTGCAGCAGGCGATCCCGGTGCGAGAGCGCAAAGGCTACCATGTCAGCCTTTTTGCCATCGTGCGCAATCAGCGCCAGCGTTTTGTCCGGCATATTGAGTCTCCCTGAGTCTTGACGCAGTTCTGTTGCGGCTTGTATAATGCGCACAAATGGGCGCTTAGCTCAGTTGGCAGAGCACTTCGTTTACACCGAAGGTGTCAGGGGTTCGAGTCCCTTAGCGCCCACTCGAATCAATGGGTCAGGCTCGGCAGAGGTTGGCCCATTTTCATTCTTTCTGACCCAACATGGTAATCTGCTTTGCGCGCCGCCGCCACATCCCGGAGTCGTTGCCATCGCTATTATTGGATGGCACAATTACCCGGCATGATCCTCAAGCAGAACAGAAAGTAGAGATATGGTCCACATCCTTGTACCTGATAATCTGGATAAGGCCGGGCTGGACATACTGAAAGCACGCCCGGATGTGACGGTGCAGGCAGCGGCCAAAATGGATCGCAGCGAAGTCATGGCCGCGATCCCGAACGCGGACGCGCTCATCATCCGCAGCGCAACCAAAGTCGATAAAGCCATGCTGCAAGCGGCCACCAGGTTGCAACTGATCGGGCGAGCGGGCGTCGGCGTCGATAACGTCGATCTGGACGCGGCCACTGAGCGCGGCGTGCTGGTCATGAACGCGCCAGACGGCAATACCGTTGCCACCGCCGAACTGGCCTTTGCCTTGATGCTCGCGCTGGTGCGGCAGATTCCAGCAGCCTATGCTTCCATGCAGGCAGGCAAATGGGATCGAAAGACCTTTATGGGCACTCAGCTGCACGGCAAAACGCTCGGCATTATCGGCTTCGGGCGAGTGGGCCGGGCTGTCGCCAAACGCGCCCTCGCCTTCGACATGGACGTGATCACCTATGACCCGTACATCTCGCCGGAGGCGCCGATGGCAATGGGTGTTGCCGCTGTGTCGCTGGACGAACTGTTTGCCCGCTCGGACTTCATCACGCTGCACGCCGAGGTGACGGACGAGAACACACACATGATTAACGCCGCCAGCATCGCCAAAATGAAGCCCGGCGTGCGGATCATCAACGCGGCGCGCGGCCAACTGATCGACGAGGCAGCGCTGGCCCAGGCCATCAAGGACGGCAAGGTCGCTGGCGCAGGCATTGACGTATACAGCGACGAGCCACCGCCAAAGGATCACCCGCTGCTGAACCTGCCCGGCGTGATCCATACGCCGCACCTGGGCGCGAGTACCGTCGAGGCGCAGGATGCCGTCGCCGTGCAGATCGCACAGCAGGTCTTGAACGCGCTGTTCAAGAACGAGTACAAGAACGTGAAGAACCCGGAAGTGTTGGAGCGGTTGGGGAAGAAGTAGACAGGCTCACTCAGGCTCGCTCTCCACCATGCAGAGAGCGAGCTATCCATCGTTTCTGACGATGTTGTACAACGCCTACGGCGGATTTCTGAACAAGAGAGACGCTCTGTCGATGAGATATTGCGCTCAATGATCGACCAGCACAAGGCTGCATCGAGAACATCAGAAGCGCATGACCCACTGGATGATTTTATCGGTGCGTTCGACGATGACGTACCGGACATCTCATCGACAGTACGCGAAACGCTTGATGGCTACTATCGGAAAAATATGGCGGTTCTCATTGATACCAGTGTGCTGGTAGCGGCGGCGTTCGCCAAAGACTCTAATGAAGGAATCAATCTAAACTGGCACAATCAGAGCGCCTTTGTGGGGCCAGTCACGACCGGCCCACACCGCTGACCATGCCACATCTGTTTGACCTCTCCATTAACTGGTTGCCCGCCATGAGCTAACCTGATTGTTCAGCACCCCTAAGTCACTACAATACGCATTGCAATCACGTACTGCCCCGCCCAGATTTATGTGCTCATACTGAAAGAAGTGGTTGCATCCTGAAAAGCCTTCTGCCGACTCCGCTCTGTCATTCCAGCCGTTCGGTGTCATATCATTGACGGTGAATGTTGCTGGGCCACAGCCCACAGAGGAACGCCAAACAATCGATGCATTTTGTCGATTAGTCCAGTCCCAATGAATTCCGATCACAATGTCAGCCAATGTAGAGCGGTTCCCGACTTGGCCTCGTAATGCTTGACTGACATCACTGGCACTTGCTGTCGCTGGAAGCTGAATACGATTGTTGGTTGCAAATGCAACAGATTCGGCTACTGTATTGAAACAAGTGCGGTTCGACGTTGTAGATGAGACTTGTCCCGGTTGAAGTGGCTCGACGGTGATAACACAATGAAGATTGGGACTTTGCCCTGCTGTGGGATTGAGTCCCTCAACACTGAAAAGAATGAGGGTAATAACAACGAGAAGATGTCGGAATTTACGCATCTCGGGCCTCCTAACACAGGGAACATATCGGGTCTATTTAGGTGCATCCGCTGTCGCTCTGACAATCTGCTCAAATCACGGCATAATAACGTCTCCTTTATCTAGGATTTCTTGTAGCATAATACTGTCGCAGCGCTGCACTCACTTCATCTGGTGAAGCACTTTGAGGAAGACTAACGGCCCCGCCAGTAGCGTAGGAAATTGCATCTGCAAAGTTATCAAAACAGGCTGTGGATTGCGCCTGAAACGTATTCGTGTTCGCAGCTATTAGACTTGAAACACAATGCTGAGGTTTATTACCTTGAGCTAAGATAGGAACGAGGCTTACAATAATGACAAAGGTCGCTACCGGCGCAATAATCCAGCGTTTTCTACGGTTGGGATGGGCCCGATTTGCTTTAGCGAGTGCTCGTCCCACTTTCGTAGGAGGACCCATTCGCGCAATGACATCCTGACCAGGCAACTCAGTCATACTATCCTCAATGTGGGTGCGTAGTTCCAACAGAAGCTCGGCGCGGCTGTCAGGTTCAAGTTCTTGCAAATGACTTTCAATTTGTGCCAGGTAGGTATCAATCTCCAGACTGCTCATAGCGAATCCCCCATCATCTTCAAGAGCTGAGTAGTAAACATTCGCCACTCACTTGCCATACCCGCAAGACGCTCGCTTCCTAACGGAGTAATGCGATAGTATTTCCGTTTTCGGTTCCCAACTGCTTTCCATTCGCTGGTAAGTAATCCGTCTTTTTCCATCTGATGAAGCGTTGGATAGAGAAGCCCCTCTTTCATATCGAAGTACCCATCGCTGCGCCGCTGCAATTCACGACTTATTTGATAGCCATACATCGCCCGATTTTGCAGCGTAAGTAAGATTAAAAGGACTGTACTTCCCTTACGGAGTTGATCAATAAATTCCATGTTATGCCAATTACCTAAGTTATTTAGGTATCAGTATACCTGAGTTACTTGGGCTTGTCAATCCGTCCGGGTTGCAGTTGCCTGAAATTTGGGTTGTTGCAGCCTATTGAGGCAGAAGTTCAACCTACTTTTAACTTTAGTTTCCGCTAAATCGGCGTGCCAAACCGTAGAGACATAGGGATCGAAGCACAAGATTGGGCACGAACGATGGGCGGGCGAAGCGCGTCGATCCCTTTGGGTAAATGGGCGGTGAACGCCTCCTTTTTTCGAAATTGGGCGGGCAAAGGATAAGTTTGTGGAAAGGGCTGGCCCATCAGCCGACGGCGCAAGCGGCCAGGGGGTGCGTTTGGGCTGGGTATCTCGGAAGCCGGTGGGCGTCACCGGAATGGTCGCGGCCAAGAAGGACAAAATCGATCCGGCCAGGAGCGCCAATTTGGGAAGGCGTTGGATACTCTCTGGGTCGTGTACGAATTGGCGGTGGGCACTGACCCTCTGTTTGGCGGCCAACGGGAGTTGCTCGACCGGCCAGCGGTCGGTGTAGATGGCTTTGACCGTGACGGACCGCAAGGACAGCGGCGTTGCCAGCAGCCAGGGCTTGGGATAAGCGGGATCGTGGATGACATCAACCTGAAACGTCTTGGCCTGGGGAGGGAGTTTGACGCCCGGCAGGACCAGCTTATCCCAGACCTGTGCCGTGATGGTTCGGCCCTCGGTTTGCCAGCTTTCGACGCGATCTGGCGGGGTGGCGGCAATGACCTTGCCCTTGAAGGTGCGGGGCAACGGGCGCACCCAGTCGCCATACACCGGAGGCCGTCCCTGGCCGCGCTACGGGGCTGGAACATTCCGCCGGGCGGTCAAGTGAGTCGGCAAGCGCAGCACGTAGCGGTCGAGGCCCGCGCTCTGGATGTCCTGGAGTTTGACCCGGCGTCGAGCACAGTGCTGTCGTCGGCCAGATGGGGCTTCACCTGACCGAGCAGCCTGACCCACAAGCGGGCTTCCCGCCCGTCGCGCGGATGCACCCGCTCAAAAGCACGGGGCAGCGCCAGCCGTTGGCCGCCCAAATCCCCGACTTCGCCGACAATCCCTATAATCACCGCCGGGAGCGCCCGCGGCGCTGCCGGGTGAAAGTGGTGACTCAGACATCCTTTCAGATGGGGGCACCGGAACGCCGTCACGTCCACCGTCACCACCCGATAGCCTTCATGCCGATGCACGCGCCATGCCGCGTGCGCTTCGATGGACGTTCGCCAGAGGTGCAACAGTTCGCCAATGTGCCAGGCCCCTTTCCGAAAGGCGCCCCACGCTCGTCGCGTGGCCGCATCCGATAGTCCAATCGCCTTCAGCGCCGGAAACACCGCGCCCCGCTGGGGCAATAAGGCCCCCTCACCAACACCCACAGCACAGGCAACAGGGCCAGATTGGTTCCCAGCGGCAGGTCTTTGGTCAGCCCGATTAGCGTTCTTAAGGTATGATCGATGGCAGAAATGGAACACCTCATGGACGGCTTTTTTCGCAAATCCAGCTTACCATGTTCTGCCCCATTTCTCCCTTTTTTCCGCGCTCCCAGTTAGCGGAAAGTAGAATGCAACCTGACTTCCGAACATCCACCTACGAACACACCCGCCAGGCGTGGCGCGACATCTGGGCCGACACCGATTTTGACCGCGAACTGCGCACGCTCGATTACGCTCGCGCTCAGGAACTGATGAGCGCCTATCTGCCTTACCTGGGTCGCAGCGCGCCGATCCTTGAGGCGGGCTGTGGCATGGGCCAGATCGTCTACTACCTGCGACAGCGCGGCTATTCGGCCATCGGCGTAGATTATGCCCCCGAAGCCATCCAGCCGACCTTGCAGCGCTTCCCCGATCTGCCTCTGTACATGGGCGACGTACATCACCTGCCATTCCCGTCCGGCTATTTTGGCGGCTACCTGTCTTTCGGCGTCGTGGAACACTTCGAGCAGGGGCCAGCGGCGGCGCTGCTTGAGGCGTATCGGGTGCTGCGCCCTGGCGGCACGCTGGTGCTGACTGTGCCGCATCCCAACTTTGTCGAGACGTTGCGCGACACGGTGAATCGGCTGTTCCCGTCGCGGCTGGAACGGCTCGGTCCCCGCGCCGAATACTACGAACGCACCTATCACCACGCCGAACTGGCGAGCTACGTGCTGGACGCGGGATTCCGCATTGAGCGGATCATGCCCTATTCCCACAGCTTCACCTTCTATGGGTTGGGTGGTGTGTTCCGGGGCGCTGGCTACTACGAAACGTCACCGCTGGCCGAGTTCGCCGGGCGCACCGGGCGGCTGATGCTGCCCTGGGCCACCGCCTTCGCCAGCTTAATCGTCGGTGTGAAACCGGCCTAATGGCTGCCAGTGGATTCCAATCTTCCTCATCAGGACATGAGGCTTCACCGACAGGTGTTCACGAATAGCGCATCCCTGCCCGGCACGGTATAGTTGTGGCGCGATTCTATGCTAAAAGCGAAAGGCCATGACATCAGCCAAAGCGCTCGTCACTGGGGCGAGCGGATTCATCGGCAGCCACCTGGTTGAACTGCTGGTGCGCGAGGAATATACCGTCCGCGCCCTGACCCGCTACACGTCCGACAATCGACGGGGCAACCTGGCCCTGTTGCCGTCCGAGATCACCGACCAGATCGAAATCTGCCGTGCCGACCTGCGCGACGCCGAAGCGATCAGTCTGGCGATGGATGGCATTGATACCGTCTTCCACCTGGGCGCGATCATCTCCATTCCCTACTCGTACCAGCATCCCGAAGAGACCGTCGCCGTCAACATTCTCGGTACGTTCAATGTGCTACAGGCCATGCGCCAGCACGGGACGCGGCGCGGCGTGATTGTGTCCACCAGCGAGGTGTACGGCTCTGCCCGGTACGTGCCCATCGACGAGAATCACCCGCTGCAACCGCAGTCACCCTATGCGGCCACGAAGGTCAGCGCCGAGGCCCTGAGCATCAGCTTTCACCGCACCTACGAGACGCCCATCGTGGTCGTGCGCCCCTTCAATACCTACGGCCCGCGCCAGAGCGCGCGGGCCGTCATCCCGACGATCATCAGCCAGGCGCTGACCAGGCCTGTCGTGTCGCTCGGCGCGATCCACACCGTGCGCGATTACACCTACGCCGCCGATACCGCGCGTGGGCTGATGATGGCCGCTCAGAGCGATGCCGCGCTCGGCCAGATCGTCAACCTGGGGACGGGGCAGAGCGTGACGATTGGCGATGTGGCCCACAAAATCATCGACCTGATCGGGCGGCCTGTGACGCTCTCTGCCAATGAGGGCCAGCGCCTCCGTCCGAGTGGCAGCGAAGTGCTGCGCCTGGAATCCGACAACCGGCTGGCCGCGTCGTTGATCGGGTGGCGGCCCGCAGTGTCGCTGGACGAGGGCCTGCAAAAGACCATCGATTGGGTGCGCGACCACCTGGGCCAGTTCGACCCGAACGCCTATACGATATGAGCCTGCAAGCCGTCCTGATGTGCGGCGGATTGGGGACACGGCTGCGGCCCTGGTCGTATGCCATTCCCAAGCCGCTATTTCCAGTGGGCGAACGCTCCGTCCTGGAACGGCTTGTCGAACGCCTCCGGCTGCACGACATCACCGAGATCTACGTCTCGCTCGGCTACAAGGGCGAACACATCGAGGTCACGCTCAAAGACGGGCATCACCTGGGTGTGAACGTTCAGTACGTGCGTGAAACGGAACCGCTTGGCACGGCGGGTGCGCTCAACCTGCTGCGCGGCAGGCTGCGCAGCCCGTTCCTGATGATGAACGGCGACCTGGTGACGCGGCTTGATTTCAAGAAGCTGTGTGCTTTTCACCAGGAACACGGCGCAGAGATCACCATCGGCACGAAGCACTACGAAGTGCAGGTTCCTTACGGCGTGATCGAGGACGTGGATGGGCGTGTGACCCGGCTCCACGAGAAGCCGACCTACGTCAGCCGCATCAATGCTGGAATCTACGTGGTTAATCTGTCTGCTCTCGATCTGCTGCCGCCGCAGGGCCGCTGCGACGCGCCGCAGTTGATCCAGGCCGTGATGGATGCCGGGCGTCCGGTGTACAGCTATCTGATCGAGGAATACTGGCTGGACATGGGCCGCATTGAAGACTACGAAAAGGCCAACCGTGACGTGCAGCGATGGATGGAAGAGGATGATCAGCGCGATGGATGATCCGACGAACGCGATTACACCTACGGATGTATCCGCATTCCTGGCTGGCATTGTCAGCGACCTTAAGGGTCGTTGCCAGAGCATCGACGTTGCGGCGGTGATGATTGCGGATCATCCTTATCTTGAAGCATCTGCTACGCATTTGCCGGAAGATGAGCGGGTTATCCTGGTTGAACTGGCAGGGCTGATTCGGAAGGACGTGATGCAGTTGCTTGAAATCACGGATAAATTGCAGAGTTATGCTTTACGGCTGGAACGAAAAGCGTTTCCCGGCGACGAGTGAAACGTGCTGATGGTCAGGCTCTGCCCTATTTCATGAATCTACTATTCCTCACCACCTACACCGGCATCGGCGGCGGCGAAAGCCTGCAACTGAACCTGATGCGTTCGCTCGATCACAGCCGTTATGCCCTTCATCTTCTGACGCCGCAGTCCGGCGCGTTTCCCGAGGCCGCCGCCAAACTCGGCGTCACGACTCATATCATTCCCTATCGCGGGACGACGACTTTTTTTATGCCCGAACTCTGGGCGCGGCGACCCCTGGTGGGCCGATTCCGCGAGTTCCTGAGCCAGCATCATATTGACGCGATTCTGAGTGACTATCATTCGCTGCCGTTTATCGTCCCGGCAGCGGAAGCGCTGCGCATCCCGGTCATCTGGAACGCAATGGGCTGGTGGTTCCCCATTTACCCCTGGCAGCGCAGCTTTTTCCAGCATCACATCAGCCGAATCATCGCCATTACTGCTGCTGTCAAAGAACGGCTTTTGCGCAAGCCGCCAGTCATCCCGCCGGACTGCATCGAGGTGCTGACGCCCGGTGTTGACCCGACGCAGCATCACCCCGACGTGGACGGATCGCCCGTGCGCGCCAGACTCGGTATCAGCCCGGACGTGCCGCTCGTGGCGATGGTGGCACGCTTCCAGAACGTCAAGGGCCACGAATATTTTCTGGAAGCGGCGCGGTACGTCCTCAGCGCGGTGACGGAGGCGCGTTTCGCCGTCGCCGGGGAAAACGTGTTTGGCGTATCCAGGGATGAAACCTACAAGCGCCGTATCCTCGACACGGCGCGGAGCGATCCGTTGCTGCGGGAGCGCGTGACGTATCTGGGTTTCTGGCCGGACGCGCGGCAGGTGATCGCCGCCGCCGACGTGATGGTGTGCAGTTCGTGGTTCGAGTCGTTGAGCATGGTCGCTCTGGAGAGCATGGCGATGCAGCGCCCGATTGTCAGTACCAGCGTGGGCGGCCCCGCCGAAACGGTCATCGACGGACAAACGGGCTATCTCGTGCCGCCGCGAGACAGCCGGGCGATTGCGGAGCGAGTCACCGCGCTGCTGCAAAACCCCGCGCTGCGCGAGCAGATGGGCGCAGCCGGACGCCAGCACGTGCTGGCACACTTCACGGCAGCACAGTACGCGAACGCGATAGGCAGGATGGTCGATCAGTTGGTTGAGAGCCGCCTGCCGCGCCATGCCCGGTAGTGTTCCCAGGCAGTGGCCGCCCCCTGGGCCGCCAGCACGAACATCGGCAGGGCAGCCCGAAGGCCATGCCGCGTATCCGGCACAGCCGTCTCCAGCACGAGGGCCAGCACGTAGAACAACAGGAAGGTTGCTTCGGTCAGATAGCTGATGCCGCTCAGGATCAGGGCGTAAAGGGGTCTGGTGCGCAGCGGAATCCTTTGCCACTGTAACGGTTTTCACCCCTGGTGTGGCAGATCAGGCCGCTTGTTTATGACTCATTTACAAATCAGATTATAACGTTGAGTAGGAAAAAAGTCCTGTTTAATCAACTCTGCACCGATCTTATGCTGTACTCACAACGAAACAACAGATGCGCGTCGCACTTTGCGCCCACAGGGAAAACGGCATGTACACCAAAAATGAGCTGATGTTTCCCCATCACGTCATCCCCGCTCTACGTAACCTGCGAGGGAGTGAGTGGCGGGACCTTGTCGATAGGGTACTGTCTGTCCCCGAAAATGACGAGCAGAGCCTGGCCTTTGTCTTGATGATGGTGCGCTTGAATGGCTGTCTGGCCTGCGAAACGGATAGTTACCGGGCAATGCGCGGCTGCGACGCCTGTGCCATCCAGACGCTCCGGCGTTACAAGGGGGCAGATCGTGACCTGCTGCACTCCTACCGGCAAGCTCTGGAAGATGTTCGTCAGTATTTGAGCAAGCAAGAGAAGGCAGAAACGTTGGTGGAGGTCGCCTAGCCGGACCTGGTTATTGCGGCTAGCTGCAGGACGTTGAAGCGGAACCTAAGTACCACCACAAAAATGCTACAGGATCAATTTGTTGATGGCGCGCGCCAATTTCCAATTTGATCCCGCATTTTCAATTTGCTTGCACTGGGTAGATGAGGTAGTGAGCCGCGATTATCTCGCACCTGCCAAATCCTTCGGCCAGATGCTCAACCACCGCTTTCTCCTCTATCACTGGCTCAAGAGCAAATTGTAGCCGCAGACGCCGGCCATTCACCTTTCGGGGGGAATCGATACGCGCGGGCCTTACTCGATCCAGATTTCGACGTGCTCGCTCTCGTCGTGGTTTTCCACGTCCACGATTTTGCCCGTCGCCCCGGATTTGATGGCCTCCATCACCTCGTTGTAGTCGAAATTGGCGTTGGCGGGGGCAAAGCGCGCGCCCATCTTGATCCCGACCTGTACCAGCGTCATCGGAATATTGACGCTGACCTTCGTCCGGCCCGTGCGCAGGTCGGTGATGCGCACCTTCAGCGAGCGCGGGTCGTGGGCGTGGTTGGCTTTTTTCGCGCCCGCCTGCAATGCCTGTAGCAGACGCGCGCCCTCCTCCGGGCTGATTTTACCGTCTCGAACCATGTCCAGGATTTTCATCCGTTCTTCTGCGGTTGCCATTGTGTTCTCCTGACCGCCTGTGATGCCTCGTCAAACGTCGTAACGCATGTGGATGAGCCGGTTGCGAGCCTCAAATGAGTAGCGCCGCAGCACATCCGTCGCCGCTGCGTCATCGGCGGGGTGTTCCATCGTCACCGGGCGACGATTGCCTTCCAGCCGCCGCAGCGCATAGTTGATCAGAGGCTCTTCCAGCCGCCCCTGCTCGCCTGGGTCGACCAGCAGTTCGAGCTTATCCGTGCCGCCAAAGGACATCGTGGCGCGCATGGAAGCCACGATCCGGCGGTTAGTTTCGTCACGGATGATCCAGTGTTCCTCGCTGCGCCCGCTCGTCCAGGTCGCCAGGGTGCGCAGCAGCGAGGGCCGGAACAGGTCGGGGTGGGTGGGCCGCAGCCAGCCGATCCCGCCGCGTTCGTTAGGCCGCACCCGCTGCGCCAGTTCATATTCCGAGCGCCACTCGTTGGCCTGCCGCAGGGTGATGTAGGGCATTTCCGGCAGGCGTTGCGGCGCGCGGATGTGCGACGTGCGATGCCAGCGCACAAATTCGCGCTGTTCGCGGAAGCCCAAACGCAGGTAAAGACGCCGTGCCACGTCGTTATCGGCCTCGACCTGCAATACGGCGAAGTCGCCACCTTTTTGCCGGATCAGGTCGAGCGAGGCCAGCATCATCGAGTGCGCCAGGCCATGCCGTCGAAAGTCGGGATGGACGGACACGTTGGCAATGATGTAGCCGACGCCCATCGAGCGCGGGTAGTTGGCCGGAGAGACGGACACGTTGCCCACCAACCGGCCCTCCTCGATCCAGACGAAGCCCTGTTCGACGCCGCCCAATAGCCGATCCAGGCCATGAAAGAGCAGCGACAGCGAGCCGGACTGACTGACCATGCGATATTCGCGGATGGCGGCCCGGCCCGCTTCGTCCATCGTCGCGCCGAAGCACAGTTCGAGCAGTTCCGCAATGCCGCCCAGGTCCGTCCGCAGATTGACCGGACGAAGGCCACTGAAGGGGCGTTTGCTGGTCAGCGCCGCTGCGCCCACTAGTCCTGACCCTCCAGAGCCGACAGCAGCCGCTCGGCTTCCTCGACGGTGATCTGTTTGTTCTCCACCATACGCAGGATGCTCATCCGCTCCTCGTTCGTGACCGGATCATGGCGTTGTGCTGGTTCGTTAGCGCCGCGCTTGCGCTTTTCCGCGCCAGGGAAGGGTGGCTCCGGCGGGAACGGCCCGCCGCGCTTACGCTTCTCACCGCCCGGCCAGGCAAATTCAAGGCCCCAATTCCAGCCACGCCCCCAGTGACGTCCTTCCGCACGGCGGCGCATCCGCTCGGCGTCCTGCTCGGCTCGCCGCTGCATTTGCTCGGCGTGCCGTCGGGCACGCTCGGCAATTCGCTCGGCTTTTTCGCGGGCACGCTCCGATTCACGTTCAGCGCGCTCGCGGGCGCGCTCGGCCTGGCGTTCAGCTTTCTCCCGGATGCGATCCAGGTGCAGGTTGATTTGCGTGCTGATGATGTCCTCCAGGTTTTCGGGGATGATATTCTCGAACCAATCCTCAGCGTCAGCCTGATCGTGCTGCGCAAGCGTCACTTCGCCACCCACGTTTTCAAACGTCACGACGGCGCTGCCGTTGCCCACGACGATGGTGTCCACCTCGTCCCCGGTTTCGGTACGAGCGTCGGGCAGGCCGATGTCCAGTCGCGTGCTATGAGGCAACACAAAGCGCACGTCCGCGCCCGGTTGCAGCTTGGTCAGCACGTCGCTGCCGACGCTGCCAAAGCGGTAAGTGGAGCCGGCTTTGAAACCGGTTTTCAGCACCAGGTCGGCGCCGACTACGTCGATCTCGCAGGAAGCGCCGACGTCCGAGACGAGCGCATCTGCACCGATCATGCTGACCCGCAGATTGCCCTCGACCTCCCGGAAGCTGGCATCGGCCCCCACGTTGCTGACCTCGACGCTGCCCTTGATGCGCTTGAGTTCGAGGTCGGCCCCTACGTTGTCAATTTTGACTTCATTGGCCGTATCCCGAACGACCAGATCGCCGCTCACATTGCTGACCGTGATCGGCCCTGCTACCTCGGTGACTCGGGTATCGCCGCCCACCGATTCGATCTCGATGCGCGCGCCGTCGGGGACACGCAAGCGGCAGTCCCCACCCGCAGAGACGGTTGCGCGGCGGCGATCCTCTTCAATGTTCAGCGTGAGATCGTCGCCGCGCGCTCGAATCTCCGCCTCGGCGCGGCCCTCGATCACCAGATCGCCGCCCACCGATTCGACGTGAATTTCAATATCGGGTTCTACCGAAAATCCGCTTGCCATTGTCCTCCTCCAGCGACAGACTTGAGTATAAAGAAATGAGTGCGCCTGGTTCTTACCGCACCCCCTGCCCCCCTTTCCGCTTCGCAGGGAGGGGGACCGAAAGGCGCGGCGCATTGGATTGCTCCCCTCGCCAGTTGGAGAGGGGAACCGATAAGCACAATGCGGTGCGTTGACTCCCCTCTCTGCTTGCGGAGAGGGGCTGGGGGTGCGGTTCTGCCCAACATGAGTGACTAATACTCCCCACGCAGGCGTGCCTCGGCCTCAGCCATCGTGATCCGTCCGGCGGACAGATCGTCGAGCACCTGCCGTCGCGTTCGCTCGTCCAGCATCGGGTCAGCGGCCTCGTCCTCCGGCGTCATCTCAAAGCCCATCGCCACCCGCACGTCATTCAGGCGGCTGCGCACCGTCGGGTAAGAAATGCCGAGTTTTTCTTCGACGGCCTTTATCTTGCCTTCGCATTGCAGGAAAATCTCGACGAACTGCAATTGTTCGGGGTTTAGCTGCGACAACCGATTCGTGTAGAAGCTGCCTTCGATGGCCGTCTGGCAGGACTGGCAGTGTAGCCGGGTAATGGTCAGTACATCGCCACAAACAGGACATATTCCAGGAGCAGGGTGCATATTGGTTACTTTCCGAATCCTCACCTCATTTATTCTTACAATCATTTTAATGCCACTTCGGAAGTTGTCAATAGCAACATTGATTTTTATAAAAGTTAGTTTAATTTTCTGAATATCGAGATCAATTTGATCGAACTGGCGATGCAGGTGCTTGGGTTGACGAGGGGATCACGCTTTGCTATCTTAGGCAGTGGGTATCCTGGCAAATAGCAGCAATAGCAGCAGGAGTGCACATGTTCAGAAGCCGCGTCGTGTGGGTCGTGATCGTGCTGGCGGTGGTGTCGTTTCCGGGGCAGGCTATCCACGCCGATCCCGGCGGGGCGGATAGCTGCGCGGCGCGAGATGCGGCCATCGCCACACCCGGCTGCGGCGTCGCCACGAGTATTTACGGCGTGGAAATGCGCGCGCTGGCGGCGGAAATGGCGGCGCACCCGCGCCCCGACCTCAGCCCGATCCCCATTGATGAGAAGATGCTGTACCAGCGCGCCTATCGCCGCGTCATCAAAGAGACGGACGTGTACGACGGGCCGGGTGGCGCGGTGGTCGGCCACATCGATTCCGGGTTCACCTTCGTGAACGCCGGACAGGAAAAGGATGGCTGGATACAGATTCGGCCCAACCAGTGGCTGCCCAAAGACACACTCGGCCCGGTCAACAAGGCGGTCTCCAAGTTTTCCGGCGTAGCGCTGCCGGATGGACTGCCCGCGCAGCCCTTCGGTTGGGTGCTGCTCGACACCAAGCCGAGCCGGACGCCCGGCGCAAAGCCCGACGACGCTGCCAGAGTGCTCAAACGTTACACGCTGATCAATCTATTTGCCGCCGAAAACGTGGACGGTTGGGATTGGTTTCTGGTCGGCCCGAACCAGTGGATCGTACAGACGCGCATCGCCCGGCTGCAACCTGTCAGGCGGCCCGAAGGAGTCAGTGGCAAGTGGTTTGCGGTCGATCTCTACGAGCAGACGCTGACCGCTTACGACGACCATAAAGCGGTGTTTGCTACGCTCATTTCATCGGGGCTGCCCAAGTTCCCGACCACCGAGGGGTTATTCAAAATCTTCGAACGCTACCCGCTGGTCAAGATGAGCGGGGCGAGCGGCCAGCCCGACTTTTACTATCTGCCACAGGTTCCCTGGGTGATGTACTTCAACCAGGATGAGCAGGCCCTTCACGGCGCGTACTGGCACGATGGCTTTGGCTACCGGCACAGTCACGGCTGCATCAATATGTCGATGACCGACGCGCAATGGGCTTTTAACTGGACGCAGAGCACGCCCGACGCTTACGTATACGTTTACCACAGCGGCGAGTACAAGCAGGGCGGGCCGAGGTGAACCTACCTACTTCACGCTGACCACGTGCCCACCGGTCATCCGTACCAGTTCATCGGGCGTCAGGCCGAAGATGGCGTGGGGCGTCCCGGCAGCGGCCCAGATGCGCTCAAAGCGCAGCAAATCCTCATCGATGTAAATGTCGAGCGGTTCGGCGTGGCCTACGGGCGCGACGCCGCCGATCACGAATCCGGTGCGCTGGCGCACGTAGTCGGCATCGGGCTTCTCAATCGGCTCCGCGACAAATTCGGCCATCTTCTTCTCGTTGACGCGATTCGCGCCGCTGGCAATGACCAGGATCGGTTTCTGCGACTGTTTGCCCCTGAAGACCACCGACTTGGCGATCTGCGCCACCTGGCAGCCGATGGCCTGCGCAGCCTCGGCAGAGGTGCGCGTCGTGGCGGGCAGTTCTTCTACCTGGTTGGCAAAACCACGCGCGCGAAGCGTCTCCTGAAACCTTTGCGCGCTCGGACTCAACGTTTCCGGCATTGCGATCTCTCCGCACAAGCAAGGATTTTACCTCACCCCCGGCCCCTTTCCACCCGGTGGGGGGCGTCAACGGGCCGATCATGCTGTTCGTTTCCCCCTCTCTGCTTGCGGAGAGGGGCCAGGGGGTGAGGTAAACACACTTTTTCCTAGAACACGGCCTGCTCCGTACTGGCGGGCGCAGGGGTCGTCGGTGCAGGGGTTGGCGTTTCCGTTGGCACTTCCGTCGGTGCTTCGGTGGGTGTGTCCGACGCTTCGGGTGTATCGCTTGGCGTCGGGCTGAAGCGCGGTGTGCGCGTGACCGTCGGCGTCCGCGTGTCGGTAGGCGTCCGGCTCGGAATAGGCGTCCGGCTCGGAATGGGCGTCCGGGTAGGGGTGTCGGAGGGTTCAAAGGTCGGCGTCCGAGTGGGCGTTTCCGTTGCAGTCGGGCGCGGCGTGCGCGACGGGATCGGCGTTGGCGTGGTGCGAATGGTGGCAGTAGGCGTCGGCGTGACAGTCGGAATGGCCGCCAGGAGCCTGGTGACCCGTTCGTTCACGTCGTCCATGAAGTCGTATTTGTAGACCTGATTCCAGAAAACCAGCCACTGGTAGTCTTCAAGGGCGTTCTGGCTGCGCTTCAAGGCTTCATAAATCTGGCCTCGGTAGTAACGCCCGAGGCCCGAGTCGTGCACGGCCAACGAGGCGTTGATGTCTTCGAGCGCTTTGTCAAAGGTCTGCGACTGGAAGCGCACAATGCCTCGATACAGCAGCGCGGTAGCCTTGTCGTCTCCGGTCAGGCCGTTGACAAAGGTGTCGGTCAGAATCGCGCCGGCGTCGTCGAACTTCTGAGCACGGATGGCGAGATCGGCTTTGGTCAGCAGCGCCGACAGGTCGTTCGGGTTGGCACGCAGCAGCGCGTCCACATCGTCCAGCGCCGCGCCGTAATTCTTGAGCGCCAGCGCTGCCCGCAGCCGCCCAGTATGTCCATCCAGCGTGTCGGCAATGATGATGGCCCTGTCGAAGTCGTCAAAGGCGGCCTGGTAGCGGCGATCCGCCAGATAAAGCGCGCCGCGCGCCAGGTACACCTCCTGGGCGGCGGGCGATTTCTGATCGGCGACGACGGCCTGGGAATAGGCGTCCAGCGCGGCAGAGAGATTCTCTTCACCCTGGCGGGCCTGCCCAAGCAGCAGCCAGGCGATGGTTTCGCTCGGATAGTAGAGCATGAACTCTTTGGTTGCCAGCACGGCTTTGCCGTAAGCCTGGATACGCTCGTCCCGCGCCGTGATCCGGGCAGCCATTTCCATCAGAGCGCGGCTGCGCAGGATGAAGGCATCCTCGTTGAGCGGGTCGATGTACAGGGCCAGCACCGAATCGTCGTAGGCGGCTTTAGGATTGGCCGCCGCCAGTGACGTATTGCCCCGCGCCACCAGAAGCACAACGTTGTCCGGCTGCCCGGCGGGTTCCAGCCCCCGGTTCAGCACGCGAATGGCATCGGGATACTGCTTGCGCAGCGTGTAGACCTGTGCGGCGACAAGCGCCGCCGAGACGAGCTTCGGGTCTCGGCTGAAAGCCGCCGTACATTCGGCCAGCGCTTTGTCGTAATCTTTCTGAGCGAAGGCCACGTAGCCGAGCGCAGCCCGGTAATAGGGCGTGTCCGACCTGTTCTCCGGCGCGCTGAGGAGGGCCAGCGCCCGTTCCACATTGCCCTGATCGACGTAGATGTGCGCCATGTGGTAGACAACGGCGTCGTAGGGTGCGCCTTTGACATTGACCAGGCCCTGCCGCTCCCTTTCCAGGCGTGCCAGGGCTTCATCGACCTTGCCTGCCGCCAGCAGGTTATGCGCGTCGCGCACGGCGTTGCCCGTCACGTTGGGATAAATCGGAGTCGGCTCGCGGTAGCTATACCCGCCAGCCTGAACATTGGGCGGCGGCGTGAAGGTCGGCGTAAAGGGTACCTTCGGGATCGGGGACGGCGTATCGGTCAGGCCAGGCGTGGCAGTAGCCGTCGGGATTTTGGTAGGCACAGCCGTAGGGGTTGTGAGGAGCACTACCGAGGAATTGCGCACCACCAGCGCCCCGGCCCCCACCACAGCCAGCAGTACAATCAACACGCCGCCGATCACGCCCATTCTCAGCATGGCCGCGCTGGCGTCGCCCACACGCCCGCGCTTCTTCTTCGTCCATTCATAGGGCAGCGGGCTGGTCGGGAGCGGCTGGTAGCGCTGCAAGATCGCATCCAACTGCTGCGCTACAGCATTCAAGCGACGGTCATCGACCACCGGTACGCCGGGCGCGGACGATACAGGCTGCGAGGGCGCTTGTGCTGGCTGCGCCGGGGCGGGTTGCGAAGGCGCCAAGCGCCTTATCCCTGACGGCTTCTTTTCAGTGTTCTGAGCAGGTGCAGACCCGGTGCTCACGCCTAGCTGCGCCAGCCCCTTGATAGCGTTCTCGTTGTTGGGGTTAATGGCAAGTAGCTGCTTGAGGCAAAAAATCCGTTCCTGGTTGTCTTTGGCGACGCTGCTCAACCACAGCCAGGCCGCCTCGCTGCGCGGGTCGCGCTTGACGGCTTCTTGCAGCAGTTGGCGGGCCTGCGCTTGCTGCCCGGCGCGCGCCGCCGCAATGCCCTGTTGCAGGATTTGTTTTGCTTGTTCGTTTGCCATAGGCTCTCAAAAAGTGCGCGGCTGTGCTGAATAATATATGCCATTGTATATCAAAGGCGTAAATAGCACACCATTGACGTAATCCTGCAAAAACCGCCCGGCCCGATCTGAGCGTATACTGATACGTAATCCTGAACTCAGTTGAACGGCGGAATCCACATGGCAAGCAACGACTATCACTTTATTACACACTGGCGGGTGAAGAGCACGGTTAAGGAAGTGGCCGACATACTCTCCGACGCGCTGGATTTGCCGCGCTGGTGGCCGTCGGTCTACCTGGACGTGCAGCAGCTCGAAAAGGGCGACGAGCGCGGTGTGGGCCGCGTGATCGGGCTTTACACCAAAGGCTGGCTGCCCTACACGCTGCGCTGGCAGTTCCGTGTGACAGAGGAACACTACCCCTACGGTTTTTCGCTGGAAGCCTGGGGTGACTTCAATGGTCGAGGCATCTGGACATTTGAGCAGGATGGCGAATGGGCCAACGTGACCTACGACTGGAAAATCCGCGCCGATAAGCCGCTGCTGCGCAATCTGTCCTTCATCATGAAACCGCTCTTTGAGGCCAATCACCGCTGGGCGATGGCGAAGGGTGGGGAGAGTCTGCGGCTGGAACTGGCCCGCCGCCACGCCGCCACACCCGAAGAACGGGCGCTCGTCCCGGCGCCGCCGCCGCCCACCACGACCTCGCCCGTGCCGCTGCTCCTGGGAACGGCGGCTGCGGCGCTGCTTGGTATCCGGTTGGTGGGCAGGCTGTTCAGGACGAACTAGCGCGAAGGTAGAACCTCACCCCCAACCCCTTGCCAGTTGGAGAGGGAATCTGGGGGTGAGGCCGATCTACCGCTCCGAGGCGATGCGCCACTCGCCGCTGACGGCGGATGCCTCGACGCAGACCACCGGACGGCCCGCTTCGATGTCCTCACGCAGACGCTGAGTCACGTCGCCCGGCTCCTCGCCAAAGAACTCGGAGAAGAGCTTGACCAGCGTGCGGTACACGGACAGGGCCGTGTTTCTGTCGCCCTTGCAGGTATGGTAGCGCATCAGGCGGCGGTAGGTGCTTTCGATGTAAGCATCCACCTGTAATGAACGGGCAGCCGCTTCGATGGCACGATCCAACTGCCCGCGATCCGCGTACAGGTCGGCCATGCGGTTCAACGCATCGGTATAGAGCGCCTGTGCAGCGGCCCGCTCCTGGATGGCCCACTGTGCGAAGCGGTCTCCCGGCAGGAAATCGCCCAGGTAGATGGCGCGGGCCGCTTCGTAATCCTTGAGCGCGCCGTCCACATCGCCGCTGCGCTCGTGCTGCCGTCCTTCTCCGACCAGGTGGCGCAATTGTTCCACGTCCACCTCGACATTCGCCATGAAGTTGAAAGTGTAATTGGCCCCGTTGCGCAGGATGAAGTTGGAATCGTTGGGACGTGGCATGTCCGGTTCCAGCGCAGCCCGCGCCTGGTTGATGCTCGCGCCCAGCTCGGCGTAGACGGTTTTGTGTTCCGAACCCGGCCACAGGCATTCGATCAGCTCGTCAACGGAGACGTTTTCGCCACGCCGGGTGAGCAGCACCTTGATAATGGTTTCGGCGCGTTCGTCGCCCAGATTATTGATGAGCTTGCCATCCCGCCAGATACGGAAACCACCGAGCATTTGAATGCGCAGGGCGGGGCCGCCAAGCTGCTCGTGAACCAGGGACAGCAATTCATTTTCGTGAAAGGCCGCCTTGTCGATGAAACCCTTGATCGGGTAGCGCATGAACAGCCGCGCCACATCGCTGCGGCTGGCCTCGCCACTGGCGACGATCACCTTTGTCTTGGGGTTGGTTGCCAGCAGGTTGTCTAGCAGCTTCCAGCCCTTGCCCTCCTGAGTCTCGGTACCGCCAAGCATCAGATCGAGCAGCACGACGTGGTAGCTTTCCATGCCGAGCCGCTCCATCGCCTCGTCGTAGCTGGATGCCACGCGCCAGAAGTACCCCTCGGCGTCCATCAACTGTGCCAGGGTGTGCTGCCATTCCGGGTTCTCTTCGACGATCAGGACACGCGGTTTGCCCGGGCGTGACCCAACGGGCGGCGGAACCAGCCCGGTGATGAGCGGGCCGGTCAGGCCCAGGCCGCGCTGCGAGAGCGGGCCGGTCAGCCCGGCATAGGACGGGACCGGCATCTGCGCGTGCTCCACCGCCGGGGCCGGCGTGATCTCCGGCGCGGGTGGCCCCCACTGTTCGCCGGACAGGGCCTGCCTGACCAGCGCAGTAAACGCGATGCGATCCCAGTTCTCTTTGCGGATCACAGGCAGATCGGGCGGCAAGTCGGGCGTCCGGCTCAATCTGGCCTGTCCCTCCGCATTGGTGACGATAATCACCGGGAGTTGAGGGAAATTTCTCAAGATGCCGGGCAGCGACATCACTTCGCCCGCATCGCCGGCTTTCTCTCGACCCGCGCTCACCGTGGGATCGAGCACGATCAGCGCAACTTTATGCAGGTCTAGCGAGCAGGCTGCTTCGTAATAATCGCCGGCAACTTCGACATCGTAATCGCCATCCGGAAACGCCTGCCGCAAGCGATTCTGCCATTCGGCCTGCCCGTCCACGATTAGAATGCGCCGCTTTTCGTCCATCGGTGATCACTTCTTGTGCGCCACAGCTTACGAACGATGAATGGCCCAACGCTTACAACTCAACGACCAACCCTTCGCGGGCCAGCAGGACCTGGGTCAACGGTCCCGAATTCTGGTTCGCATTGCGGCCCCGAAACACCAGGTGATGGTAGGCTTCGTCCACCGCAGCCCACAGGCTCTCGTCTGTCGCTATCGGGTCGTGATGGTACAGCGCCAGTCGCTTGACACCGGCGCGGAAGGCCAGTTCTGCACCCATTTTGGGCGTGCTGTGGCCCCAATCGCGCTTGGCGTCAATGGCCTGCTCAAAGCTGTACTGCGCATCAAACACCAGCAGATCGGCCTTTCGGAAGAACTCGACATAGCGGGCCGTGCTCTCCGTATCCATACGGTGGTACTCACCGTCGGTGGCGTAGACCATTACCTTGTCATTATACGTGAAACGGTAAGCGTATGCTCCGCCGGGATGAGATAGCAGGATTAACTCGACTTTCACACCAGCGATCTCCACCGCCTGGGTCGGATCGAGCACCTCCCAGGTGCGTGTGGCGCGCATGTAGTCCAGTGGTACAGGAAAGAATACTTCGCGCTGTTGATCCTCGAAACGCATTTCCAGGTCGGGGTACGGGCTGTGGAAGTGCAGCGTGTTCCCCGGTACGTAGGCCGGGTTAAAAAATGGGAATCCCTGCACGTGATCCCAGTGGGTGTGGGTCAGGAAGATGTGGGCGACACCCTGGCCCTTGCCGAAATCCTCCTTCAGCAAGGCGCTGCCCAGTGCGCGCATCCCGGAGCCGCAGTCCAGGATGAACACAGCGTCACCTGCTCGAAGCTCGATGCACGAGGTATTGCCGCCCGCCGTCGAGCACACCGCCGGGGGCAGCCGCTCCACGTAGCGATCCACAGCTTCGCGGTCTGTCAGATCGACGCCAACTGCGCCCAATAACGCTGTCTTGATCTTCTCCTGGAGTTCCGCTTCGCTCATGGGTGTCGGAATCGAGCCGCGAGCGCCCCAAAATCTGACCTTCATACAAGTGTCCTTAGCCGTCTACGATGCTGGTTTGCACAATGTTGCATCACGATACAGTCTAGCATTCTACTCTGGTCTGCGGAAACGCGCTTGAGTTCGGCGGTGACGCGCCTCAATACCCCCGTTTCCGATCTACGCGGTTCAGCAGATCCTTGTTGTTCAGGTAGCGTTCCAGGTTTTCGATAAAGACCGTTGCTGCCAATTCGTGATAGCGGCTGGTGTTTCCGGCGATGTGTGGGCTGATGATCACATTGTCCAGCTTCCAGAGCGGGCTGGATGGGGGCAGCGGCTCCTGGCTGAAGACATCCAGCGCCGCACCGGCGATCTGGCCGGATTGCAGCGCCCGGATCAGCGCTTCCTCATCGATCACACCGCCCCGCGCCACATTGATCAGGATGGCGGTTTCTTTCATGGCGTCGAAGACCTCCTGGTTGATCATTGCCCTGGTGTCGGGCGTCAGCGGCACGAGAACAACCAGAAAGTCGCACAGCGCCGCCATCGATTTTGTGGCTTCGGGCGGGTACAGCCGTTCGACGCAGGTTCCCTCCGGGTCGCCCGTGCCCGGCTCAATGTATTCGTTGGTGGCGGCGGGGTGCATCACGTCGCGCTTGGTTGCCAGCACACTCATGCCGAAAGCTTTCGCCAGCCGGGCCAGCTCGCGCCCAATGCTGCCGTAGCCCACAATGCCAAGCGTCGCGCCGCGTAGCTCGCGTGGCAAGAACAGGCTGCCCCGATCCGGTGACCATTCCGCTTTCTGCTGATAGCGCAGCAGGAGCGGAATCTTGCGGGCGAAGGCCAGCATCATGGCAAAAACGTGTTCGGCCATCGTAGTGGCATGGATGCCGCTGGTCGTCGTCAGGATGATGTCTTCCGCCGCCAGCAGCGGTTGGGCCAGCAGCGAGTCGACCCCGGCAAAGTTGGCTTGAATCCAGCGCAATCGGGGCACAGCGTCCGGCTCGGGCACGAGGCCAGCCGTATAGAGGATGTCGGTGCTCGCCAGCAGTTCGGGCGGTATCTCACTGATCGATTTGACAATTTTGCGCGTGAACTTCAGACGCGGTGATACGGCCTGAAGGCGCTCCATAATGGCATCGCTAAAGTCCATGAGCACCAGGACGTTCAGCGTTTCTTGCATAAGAATGTATTCCCCCCTGGACGAGCCGTTAAACGGCTTTTGAGCTTACCAGATTTTGACAGAGCGCGATAAGCTGTGCATTAAGGCCCTCCATTCGAGCTTAAGCCGTTCTTAAGCTAAATTCGAGGACAAGCCTGATTATAATTCGGCTACACAAGGCCGTGTCGGCGTTCACCAGCCGGATGCGCTGCAACAGGCGTGTCCGGCTTTATTTACGGTAAAGGAGGAGAAATGGCCCACAACGCCACGATCCAGCTATTCCTGGTGCTCGGGATCATTGTGCTGGCTGCCAAAACCGCCGGTTACGCCAGCAGCCGCCTCGGCCAGCCTGCGGTGCTGGGCGAACTGCTGATCGGCATTCTGCTTGGCCCCAGTGTGCTCAATATCCTCGGCTGGCAGCCCTTTGCGGATCTGCATCTGGGCGAGACGATCCAGCAGTTGGCCGAGATCGGCGTGCTGCTGCTCATGTTCAGCGCCGGGTTGGAAGTGCGCCTGGACGATCTGCGCCGCGTCGGGCGTGTCGCGGTCTACAGCGGGGGCCTGGGCGTTGTGGCGCCCGTCCTGATGGCAACCCCGGCGGCGCTGCTGGCGGGCTACAACCTTGAGGCGGCGTTGTTCATCGGCATGGCGATGGCGGCGACCAGCGTCAGCATTTCGGCGCAGACCATGCTGGAACTGGGCGTACTGCGCGCAAAGGAAGGGCTGGCGCTGCTTGGTGCAGCCGTGATCGACGACATTCTGGCGATCATCTTGCTCTCGGTGCTGGTCGCCATCAGCGTGACGGGCGGCGGGTTGGCCGAAGTGATCGGGGTGATCGTGCGGCTGGTGGTGTTTGTCGCGGTGGCGACAGCGGCAGGTTGGTTCGTGCTGCCCTGGCTGGAAAACCGGGTGGCGCAGCTTTCGATCAGCAGCGGCACGCTGGCGCTGGCAATTTCCGCAGCACTGCTGTTCGGCTGGGCGGCGGAAACGCTGGGTGGCATGGCCGCCATCACCGGAGCCTTTATCGCGGGGCTGGGCCTGGGCCGCACGCACGGCGATGCACGGCACACCATCGAAATCGGCTTGCATGGCCTGAATTACGCGCTGCTGGTTCCGATCTTTTTCGTCAGCATCGGCCTCCGCACCGATCTCCATCAACTGGCCCTGTCAGACATGCCCTTTGCCCTGCTGCTGCTGGCACTGGCAGTTGCATCCAAGATCATCGGCAGCGGCGGCGGGGCACGGCTGGGCGGGTTTGATGGCCGTTCCGGGCTGCGGGTTGGAGTCGGCATGGTCTCTCGCGGCGAGGTCGGGCTGATTATCGGCTCAGTCGGGTTACAATATGGCTTGATCCCGGCGGACGTGTTCCCGCAGATCGTCCTGGTCATCCTCGTCACGACCCTGATCACCCCGCCGATGGTGCGCTGGGCCTTCCGCCAGCCCAAACTGAACCCGGCGGTGGCTGTCGCCTACGGAGAAGAATAACTATGGCCTTCCTCGTCATTTATGTTCTGGACAACGTCGGGCAAATGCCGGACGTCCTCGAAGCCTGGCAACAGGCGGGCGCGCCAGGGATCACCATCCTGGAAAGTACGGGCCTGGAGCGGTTGCGCCGCGCTGCCCTTCGTGAGGATTTGCCGCTTATCCCTTCGCTGTCCGACCTGCTGCTGGACGAGAACGTCTATCACAAGACGCTGCTGACCGTCACCGAGGATGAGGCCGTCGTGGATCGTATAGTCGAGGCCACACGCCAGATTGTGGGGGACTTCTCCAAACACCATACGGGGATTCTGTGCGTGCTGCCGCTGCTGCGCGTCTACGGGCTGGACAAGCCAGGACGAGATGGGTGAATTTTCATTTCCGACCCTCTCCGCAAGCAGAGGGGCTAAAGTGAAAAGAACTACTTTTCCTTCTCCGACTCCGAGCTGCTCTCCGGCAGCAGCCCGTACTGCGCCCGGATCGCTATCTCGATTTCGGCAGCCAGCGCCGGATTCGCCTTTAGATAATCCTTCGCGGCTTCGCGCCCCTGCCCGATCAGCCCATCGTTGTAGCGGTAAAACGCGCCGCGCTTCTCGATAATGCCCAGTTCCGCGCCAATATCCAGGATATCCCCGACCCGGCTGATGCCCTCGGCAAACATGATGTCGAACTCGGCTTCCTTGAAAGGCGGCGCCACCTTGTTCTTGGTGACACGGATGCGCGTGCGGTTGCCTGCCTCGTCGTTTCCGATCTTGATGCCCTGGATGCGCCGGATGTCCAGGCGCATACTGGCGTAGAACTTGAGCGCGCGCCCGCCGGTGGTCGTCTCCGGGTTGCCGTACATCACGCCAACTTTCTCGCGCAGTTGGTTGGTGAAGATCATGACGCAGTTGGAATGTTTGATCGCGCCCGACAGCTTGCGCATGGCCTGGCTCATCAGCCGGGCCTGCAAGCCGACGTGGCTATCGCCCATCTCACCCTCGATCTCGGCCTTCGGCACAAGCGCGGCCACACTGTCTAGCACGATCACGTCGAACACACCCGAACGGATCAGTGCTTCGCAGATTTCGAGCGCTTGCTCCGCCGTATCGGGCTGCGAGATGTACAGGTTGTTGACGTCCACGCCGATCCGCGCCGCGTAGACCGGATCGAGCGCGTGTTCCATGTCCACGAAGGCGCACAGACCGCCGAGCTTTTGGGCCTCGGCGATGGTATGCAAACAGACCGTCGTCTTACCGGAACTTTCTGGCCCGTAGATTTCGGTGATGCGGCCACGCGGCATCCCGCCCACGCCAGTCGCAATATCGACGGCCAGCGACCCGGTAGAAATCGAGGATACGTGCAAGTGCTGGGCGTCACCCAGACGCACAACCGTCCCATCGCCGAAGCGCTTGGTTAGTTCCTGCAACGCCGCGTTGAGTGCCTTGTGACGGCCATCATCGGTCATAAATGAATCTCCACCTGACTGCACTTTCCGTCGGTTGGCGGGAAGAAGCGAACGTAATGACAGGCATAGGAATCCATACAGGATGTAGAGTCTACTTCGAGTCGTCGGCCATTGCAATGAAGGCAATAGTCTCTTTGGGGCCGGATCGGATTAGCACGAATCAAACGCGAGGCGGAATACAATCAGCGCAAGGCAAGGAACAGGAGGAGCCGTGCGATGCTCCGCCCATTAAGCCGAGGTGTTTGCCGAACTGACCGGGGCACGCCAGCGGCAGGGGAAATGGCATGAGATGGGGGCAGCCTTGCCGATGATCTTTCTGGCAATCTTGAGTGGCGAACAGGGCCTTCGAGGGGTGGCGGCATGGATTGCGGAGCAGCGCTGGCGGTTAGAACGGCAGTGCAGGTTGAAAAACAGCCGCGTGCCAGGCGATGGAACCATGCAGCGAATCTGATGATAAGATGATAGAGTTCGACACAAGTCCGGAAAGACGTGAAGGACGCGCCTGGTGCGTTAGGCAAACGGCATCGAGATGCGCCAGAGGGGCCAGGACTGGTTTGAGCCTTTTCCCACCACCGGACGAAATTTCAAATGCAGGTCTGCGAGACGCTCAACCTGGGACAGGCTCGCATTGAAAGACACCATTGGCAGTCTTGCCGGTAGCCAGAAGGCCACCCGACTTGACGCCTGCACCACGCTCGTATAAAGTCACAGCTAAGGGAGGACTTGGTGGCAATGGCGAAAAAACAACCTGATCCGTCGCAGGACCCCGGCGCAAAGCATCCGCTGCTGGTCTACCGCTTCATCGCCCGTCGTTATCGTCCCGCTGGCGTTTTGCTCTTCATCATGGGGCTGATCGCGCTGCTGCCCTGGCTGGTTCCAGCGCTCCGTTTTTCGAATTCATTCCTGAACTATACGCAGTTGGCCTACGTGGGCGTGGCCGCGCTCGTCGCCGGGGCCGGGCTGTGGATTCTGTCGCTGTTTATGGAGCGGCGGGCCTACGTGCAGTGCCATCCTCAGTACCTGGTGATCCGCACCGCTGCGCACTCGGTGGCCGTCGCCTACCAGCGCTTCAACGCAGTGCAACCGGTGCAGGTAGCACGCATGTGGAACATGAAGGAAATCAAGGGGCGCGAACGGCATTTCATCAAGCCGCTGGCGGGCGAAACGGCTCTCGAAGCCGAGGTCAACGAATTCCCGGTGCCAGAGAAACGCCTATACCGCAACTTCAGCCGCTTCCTGTTCAGCCCACGTGAAAAGGGCTTTATCTTCATCGTGCCCAACCCCTCCGCGCTCAGTATTGAGATCAGCACTTATACGCAGAATGCGCTCGACCAACGCGACGCCGAGCAGCAACGCTACCTTGACCCCATCGAGCGGCTCAAATACCAGGATGGCAAGTTGTTTTAGGGCGCATTTCAGGTGAGTTCATCTCGTTTCACCTCACCCCCGATCCCTCTCCCCAACCCGCCCTAGAGAGAAGGGGAGAGCGCCTCAGACAGCCCCTGGTGGGCGAGGGGTTGGGGGTGAGGGCAATACTACGAGCTGAAGCAGGCGAATCGAAACCTCAGCCGTGATCGCGCAGCGCCGCCTGCGCCGCCCAGTATCCGCACATGCCGTGTACCCCGCCGCCGGGCGGCGTGGACGACGAACACAAGTAAATCCGCTTGTCCGGCGTGGAGTACGGCACGGCGCGCAGCATGGGCCGGGTGTATAACTGCCGCAGATCTTGCAAGCCGCCGTTGATGTCGCCGCCAACGTAATTCGGGTTGTAGCTTTCCAGTTCGACGGCAGAAGTCGTGTGCCGGGCGATGATCCGTTCGCGGAAACCGGGCGCAAAGCGTTCGATCTGGCGTTCGATGCGCTCGGCCATGTCCGTTGTGGAACCGTTCGGCACGTGGCAGTACGCCCAGACCGTGTGCTGGCCTTTCGGCGCGCGCGTCGGGTCGAAAAGGCTCTGCTGGCCGACCAGCACAAACGGCCTCTCCGCGATGCGGCCCTGGGTAGCGTCTCGCTCCGAGCGCGAAATCTCCTCGGCGCTGCTGCCCAGGTGGACCGTGCCCGCCAGGGCGCATTCGGGCGCTGCCCAGGGGATCGGCCCGTCGAGCGCCAGGTCGATCTTGAACACGCCGGGGCCGTAGCGATAGCCCGCCAGCCGCCGGCGATAGCCGTCCGGAAAGTGATGCCCGGCGATGCGGAACAACTGGCGTGGCGTCACGTCGAACAGGACGGCGCGCGCCGGGGGCAGTTCGTCCATGTTCTCGACGGGTGCGCTGGTGGCGATCTCCCCGCCCAGGCTGCGCAGATAGGCCGCCAGCGCATCCGCAATCTTCTGTGATCCGCCGCGCGCCATCGGCCAGCCGACGGCGTGCGCCAGCGCGCCCAGCACCAGCCCGAACGATGCCGTGAGAATCTGCTCAAGCGGCAGGAAGGAATGCGCCGCCACGCCCAGGAACATGGCGCGCGTTTTAGGATCACGGAACAGCCGCTCCGCCAGCACTCGCGCGGGCCACATCGCCGCCAGCCCGAATCGCACAAACAGGAACGGGTGGCGCGGAAATCGCAGCGGCGAGAGCACGTCGGCGGATAGCTCATCCCACTGCTCGGCCAGCGGCTTCATCAATGCCTTATAGACCGGCCCGTCCACTCCCAGTCTTTCGCATGTCTCGTCCAGCGATTGCGCCAGGACGCCAGCCGTTCCGTCGTCGAAAGGATGAGCCAGCGGGAACCGGGGATGTACCCATTCCAGGCCGAACCGGTCCAGCGGCACAGAGCGCATGAACGGCGAGCCAAGCCCCAGCGGATGGAAGGCCGAGCACATGTCGTGCACGAAGCCCGGCAGCGTCAGCGGCAGCGAGCGCGTGCCGCCGCCCACCGTATCCCTGGCCTCCCGCACCAGCACCGACCAGCCCGCACGCGCCAGCGTGATCGCTGCTGCCAATCCGTTTGGCCCGGCCCCCACGACAATCGCATCATAGCCCGGCATGTTCCCTCCGAGGTGGTAATCATGTGGCCTCAATGTGACGGGCGTCAGTATACCGCGCCGCTCCCGATAGCGGCTCAAAGAAAAGACAGCAGAGTGCGGGAAATCGGGTAACTCAACTCAGGACGATAGGCAGGCTAAAGGAGAAGACTGAGCCGACGCCGGGCTTGCTGTTGACCCACAGCTTGCCGCCGTGCAGTTCGACCAGTTGCTTGCAGATCATTAAGCCCAGCCCTGTGCCCGTGTGAGAACGCAGCGAGTCGGCCTGGGTGTAGGCCTCGAAGAGCGTCGGGAGTTTATCCTCCGGGATGCCGATGCCCGTATCTGCCACGTTGATCACGACGAATCCATCGCGCTCGGCAGCGCTGACGCGGATCATGCCTTTGTCGGTGAAGCGGCAGGCATTCGCCAGCAGATTCAACAGCACTTGCCGCACCCGCATCGCATCAGCCAGGACATTGGGCAGGTCGGGCGGATAGTTGTAAGCCAACGTCACCTCTTTGCCCGTCAGCAAGCCGCGACTCGATTCCAATACCTCGTTGATCAGGGGGCGAATGTCGAACGAAGCCGGGTCGAGCGTCATGCCGCCCTCGTTCAGCTTCCCGGCATCCATCACTTTCGTCACCAGATTGCGAAGGTGTTCGCATGTCTTGAGAATGACCTTGAGCGATTCGTGCTGCTGCTGGCTCAGGCGTTCAATGCCCTCGTCCAGCATGATGACGGCATGGCCGAAGATAAGCTGCGTGGGCGAACGCAGTTCGTGCGCCAGCGCTGAGAAAAAGCGGTTGCGAAGTTTCTCGCCTTCGACCTGCACCGCCAGGTCGTTCTCGGCCTGCCGTAGCGACTGGGCCAGCCAGTTGTTGGCTTCGGTGAGCTGCTCGGTGCGGTGCTTGACCTCGTACTCCACCGTTTCGTTGAGGCGGGCGATCTCGCTGTAGGCGATGGCGCTGTCGGTGGCGAGGCTGAGTTGCGCTGCCATGCTCTTGAGCGTGGCAAGATCGGTGTCATTGATCCACGTCAGGGCCACGCGGCTGCCCAGGCAGATGGCGCCCATGATGGCATCCCCACGAAACATGGGCAACGCCACAATGCCCGCCAGGTAGCGCATCGCCACGTCGATGTCGTTGCGCAGGCCAGGGTCGCGCGCCACGTCGCGCACACACACCACGTCCGAGCTGTTGAGCAGCCGGGTGGCTATCGATGGACTGAGGGGCAGCGCCGTCTCGCTCAGGACGTTGCCATTCATGTCCCGCCCGCCGATGAATTGCAACGTGCCGGTCTCATCCGCCAGCAGCACGCTGCCCAGGTCTGCCCCGCTGACCTTCAACATCCGTTCCAGAATAAATTGCAGCAGTTCGTGGAATTCCAGGTTGCGATTGAGCGCTTGAGAGGTTTCGATCAGTGCCGTGTAGCACTGCGAAAGGTGTTCAGCGCGTGGCAAGGTACTGGTCAAACTTCCCGTCTTGGGGGTGGAAGGTTGCACGTAGTTTACGGACAAGTCCGCCAGCCGCTCCTTTGCGTTATCTTTCCGATCCGATCATACAATAGATTCGGCTTATACTCTAGAACCAGTCGTTTGAAGATAGTTTGTAACGAATTTTGGTTGAGTTCGTAAGGCACGCGCCGTTTGCCCTACGCCCGCCTGACACGGCTGATGACGACTCGACATCGACCCTGATCTTCGGTATTCTGATACGCCGTCTTGTCAACGCAGTACATGAATGGATGATTTGGAGGGCAATTTGAAAGTATCCAAGCTCTTGCTCGCGGCCAGCCTGCTCTGTGTCGCCTTGCTGACGGTCCTGGCTCCCGCGTTCAGCGCTGTTGCCCAGGACAATACGACTCCGACCCCCGCGCCCATTGTGACGGCCACTGGCCCTGCGCCAGCCGGGGGCGGGGCGGGCGATGAAACCCCTGTCCCGCGCGAGATTCAAGCACTGCGCGCCGCCCGTGCGGTGCTGTCGAAGAAGATCGGCAAGCGCATCACCTACGTCAAAGCCTGGACGTGGGAACTGCTGCTCTTCAAGGATAGTGCCCTGGGCTGCCCCGCCGAGGGCCAGACGGCCAAACCCGGTGATACGGCAGGCTACCGCATTACCATTACGGACTTCGATAACAAAGAATACGAACTGCATGTGACCTACGACCTGAGCCAGGTCTTTATGTGTGCGACGGTAGGTTCGGCGGCAAGCACCGGCGGCAGCCCTTTGCCTGCGCCTGTCGGTGGCAAGGCCATCAACGGCCCGTTTGAGGCGGGCGGCCAGATTCAGGATTTTAACGCCGGAACCGTTGACAAAATGCGTTCAGCGGGCCTGAAGTGGGTCAAAGTTCAGCTTGCCTATGGCGATGGGCGCGGCCCGGCCATTATCTCCGCCGCCAAGAATCAGGGCTTCAAAACACTGCTGTCCGTCAAAGGCGAGAAGAGCCAGGTTCTGAACCCCGGCTACTTCGACCAGTTTGCTGCCTTCGTCGGCGGGCTGGCCGCTTCGGGTGCGGACGGCATCGAAATCTGGAACGAGATGAACATTGACCGCGAGTGGCCGACGGGCCAGATCAACCCGGCCACCTACACGCAGATGCTGGCGAAAGCCTATAACGCCATCAAAGCCGCCAATGGCAACACCCTGGTCATCAGCGGCGCGCTGGCTCCAACAGGCTTCGCGGGCGCAGCGGGCAAGAGCGACGCCGTCTGGAACGACGACGTGTACTACCAGGGCATGGCGGCAGCGGGCGCAGGCCAGTATATGGACTGCGTGGGCGCGCACTACAACGAGGGCATTGTTCCGCCCACCCAGAACAGCGGTGACCCGCGTGACAGCTACCCGACCCGCTACTTCGGCTCGATGCTGGATCGGGCGGCTGCGCCCTTTGGTGGCAAGCAGGTGTGCTGGACGGAACTGGGCTACCTGACGCCCGAAGGCTACGGCCCACTGCCCGGCGGTTTCACCTGGGCGCAGAACACCACTGTCGCGCAGCAGGCGCAATGGCTGGCCCAGGCGGCAGTGCTCAGTGCGCAGAGCGGCAGAGTCCGTCTGATGATCGTCTTCAACGTCGATTTCACCTACTACGGTGCAGACCCGCAGGCAGGCTATGCCATGATCCGGCCCGGCGGTGGCTGCCCGGCTTGCGACTCACTGGCTGCGGTGCTGAAATAGACGTTTACCTCACCCCAATACGCCCCCTCTCTGCGAAGCGGAGAGGGGGTTGGGGGTGAGGTAAACTCCCCCTATGCCCGATCCCCGTCTACTGCATACCACTTCTCATGGCTGGCACTGGGTCGGATCGACCTGGGCCAGGCTGATCGCTCTGGCTGGCTTGGGTGGCGCAGGGCTGGCCTACCTGACCTACCTCTATGCTAGCCAGGTCGAACCGCGCTGGTTGGACTTCAACACACGCCGCCTGCCTTTGCGCCGGCTCGATCCTGCCTTTGACGGCTACCGGATCGTTCAACTGACCGACTTCCACCTGGGCCGGGGCAAATTGCTGACGCCGGATCGCCTGGAAACCATCGTGCGGCGTGTCAACGCCGGGCATCCCGACCTGATCCTGTTCACGGGCGACTTCACCAGCCACCTCGACGCGGTGGGCCTGGATGGGATTTCCCGGCTGCGGCTGCTCAAGGCGCCCGATGGAGTCTTTGGCATCCTGGGCAACCACGATTACTGGGCAGCCCCTACCCGGATTTGCAGCGCCGCTGAGGACGCCGGAATGCGAATGCTGCTCAACCGCCACGTCGTGATCCGGCGCGGCGGCGCAGCCCTGGTCATTGCCGGGCTGGACGACGTTTGGGAAAAGCGCCAGGACATCGATGCAGCCCTGCGCGGCATCCCGGCGGGCGCGCCCGTGATCATGATGGTTCACGAGTCAAATTATGCTGACTGGGTGGCGCAGGATGGCCGGGTGGACGTGCAGCTTTCCGGGCACAGTCATGGCGGGCAGGTGCGCGTGCCGCTGCTTGGGCCGCTGGCCTTGCCTAACCAGGCGTGGAAGTACCCGATGGGCCTTTACAGGCTGAACGGCATGTGGCTGTACGTCAGCCGGGGCGTCGGGCTGGCCCAGTTACCGCTGCGCTTCAACTGCCGCCCGGAAATCACGACCTTCATTCTGGACACCGAACGGCCAACGTGATCGATTCTGCGCAGCCCTTTGTCACATCCCTGCTGGACTGGTACGGCCAGGCTGCCGCCGATCTCCCCTGGCGGCGCACGCACAATCCCTATCACGTCTGGCTGTCCGAGATCATGCTCCAACAGACGCAGGTGGCAACGGTCATCCCCTACTTCGAGCGCTTCGTCGAGGTGTATCCGGACGTGTCGGCACTGGCGGCTGCGCCGCTGGATGACGTATTGAAGCGTTGGGAGGGGCTGGGTTACTACAGCCGCGCCCGCAACCTGCACCGCGCCGCACGAGTCATCGTGGCCGAGCAGGGCGGGCGCTTCCCTGAAACGGCGGCAGAACTTCAAAAACTGCCCGGCATTGGGCGCTATACGGCGGGCGCGATTGCCAGCATCGCCTTTGGCGAGCAGGTCGCCGTTCTGGATGGCAACGTGATACGTGTACTGGCCCGCCTGTACGACGTTGCGGAGGACATCCGCGCCACCGTAACGCACAAACGGCTGTGGGCGCTGGCCGAGTCGCTCGTCCCGGCGGAGCGCCCAGGCGACTACAACCAGGCGCTGATGGAACTGGGCCGAACGATCTGCAAGCCGCGCCAACCCCTCTGCCGGGCCTGCCCGGTGGCGGCATATTGCCTGGCCTTCCGGCGCGGCACACAGGATCAGCGCCCGGTCAAAGCGCCCCGCCCGCAGACACCCCACTACGATGTGGCGGCGGGTGTCATCTGGAACGATCAGGGGCAGGTCTTGATTGCGCAGCGCCGCGCTGAGGGCTTGCTCGGCGGGCTGTGGGAATTCCCCGGCGGCAAACTCGAACCGGGCGAAACGCTGCCCGAATGCCTGGCCCGCGAACTGGTGGAAGAACTGGCGATCCAGGTCGAGGTGGGCGATCTGCTGGTGGTCGTGCGGCACGCCTTCACCCACTTCCGGATCACGCTGCACGCTTTTCGCTGCCGCTACGTGGCGGGGCCGCCGCAGGCGCTCGGCTGTGCCGATTGGCGGTGGGTACGCCTGGACGAACTGGAGCGCTTTGCCTTCGGCCATGCAGACCGGCAGATCATTCAGGCGCTCCGGGCGCAGCCGGGGCGCTTGCTGTAAACCGTGCCACAAACCCGGCGCAGGCCAGCGCAGGCACAAGCGCCAGCCCGCCAAGGACCACGTAATCTTGTGATGTTTCCAGAGCCAGCGGCACACCGGTGCGGGCAGCCACCGCAGGCAACAGCCATATGCCCCCGACGATCACGATGCAAAAAGCCGCCACGCCAAACCCGGCAATCTCGGCCCACCGGGCCGACAGATTGTTCCGCCCCAGACGGCGCAGCGGCGGGAGCAGCACTGGCAGCGCAACCAGCAACCCGATGCCGACAGGCAGCGCCACAACCAGCACCAGCGTTAGCACGGGACGCAGTTCGGGCAGCAGCAGCGAGCCGACGATGAGCAGGGCCAGGATCAGGTTGCGGATCGGCGGCGGGATGCGGTTGAGCAGCGGGTTTGTCCGGGTGAACATGGGCGTTACCAGCCTGTCTGCGCCGAGTTTTATGGGCATTTCTCTCCTCTCCAGTTGGAGAGGGGCCGGGGGGTAAGGTTTACGTCTGCGCTGTCTCCTCACTGGCCCCGTTCGTGCCAGGCGCATGGATCGGTTCCGGCGGCAGCAGGATAGGAGGCGGCTCCGGGCGCAGCACGATCTGCGTCACGCCGCGCACCCGATCCGTCTTGTTGACGTTCATCACGTAGTCACCCTTCGAGTTGCGCGGGCCTTGCGGCGCGGCCCGAAACTTGACCACTTTGAACTTGCCCTTCGCCGTCAGGATCACCACCAGATCGTCAAGCGTTGCCACCGTTGCCGCCCCCAGCCGCTGGCCCAGCGCGATCTTCATGGCAAAGACGCCCATCCCAGCCCGCCCCTGCACGGGATATTCGGCGATGGGCGTGCTCTTGGCGATGCCGTCCTCGGTGATCGTCCAGACCGACATCCCCTCCCGGATGACTTGCGCGGCGATGACCTTATCCCCCGCGATGTCATCCAGCTTGATCCCGCGCATTCCGCCCGCAGGCAGGCCCGTCGCCCGCACTTCGGACACCTTGAAGCGGATGGCCTGCGCCTCCGCCGTCACCAGGATCACTTCGTCTTCCTCGTTGACGTAGTGCGCCGCGATCAGCCGGTCATCGCCGACGTTCATGACCGTGAAGGCGTGCGCCGTCAGGCCCGGCAGGTCGGCAATGCGGATGCGCTTGACCTCGCCCTTCTCGGTGGCGAAGAACAGATACCCATCCTCCAGCGTTGGTTCGAGGCTGATCGCGCCGTTGATTTCTTCGCCGTTGCGCAGATCGGCGAAGGCGCGCACCTCCACGCCCGTCGCCGGATCGTCGCTCAGGGGTAACTGCTGAACCGGCACGGACACCGCCTGCCCGTTGGAAGCGAACAGGTACAGGATGTCCATCGTGTTGCTGCGCAGCAGGAAGCGCGGCGCGTCCTCCAATTGCGTAGTGATCTTGGGCGGTGCATCCTTGTAGGTGCGGCTCAGGCGGTTGCCAACGGTTAGCGTCACCCAGGTGCTTTCGTTGTGCGCCAGCAGGTCGAGCGCCGTGACGGGCGTCGGCGCGCCCTCCACCACCACCGTCCGGCGCGGATCGTTGTAGCGCTGCTTGAGTTCTATCAGTTCGTCCACGATCACGCCGCGCATCGCCTCCGGGTTGGCGAGCAAGCCTTCCAGGTAGCCAATCGTCACCATCTTTTCGTCGTACTCGTCCTGAATCTTGGCCCGTTCCAGCGCCGCCAGCCGCCGGAGTTGCATGTCCAGGATGGCGTTAGCTTGGATTTCCGTCAGCTTGAAGCGCTCGATCAACCTTTGCCGCGCTTCGTCCGTCGATTGGCTTTCGCGGATCGTCTTGATCACCCGGTCAAGCCGTTCCAGCGCGATCAGCAAGCCTTGCAGGATGTGGGCGCGTTCGCGGGCGCGTGCCAGGTCGAATTCGCTCCGGCGTCGCACCACCTCCAGCCGGTGATCGATGTACACGCGCAGCGCCTGCTTGAGTGTCAGCATCCGCGGCTCGCCATCGACCAGCGCCAGCATGATCACGCTGAACGTGTCTTGCAGTGGCGTGTGCTTGAACAGGTCGGTTAGCACGGCGGCGGGATCGGCGTTGCTCTTGCACTCAATGACGATCCGCAGGCCCTGCCGGTCACTTTCGTCGCGCAGATCGTTGATGCCGTCGATCCGCTCGTCACGCACCAGGTCGGCAATGCGCTCGATCAAACTGTTTTTGTTCGTCTGAAACGGAATCTCGCTGATGATAATGCGCGTCTTGCCGCGCCCCACGTTCTCGATGTGTGCCTTCGCCCGCACCGTCAGCTTGCCCCGGCCCGTCGCGTAGGCTGTGATCAGTGCATCCTCGCCGCTGCGGGCGTCCCCCCGGAAGATCAGCCCGCCCGTCGGGAAGTCCGGCCCTTTGATGAATTCCATCAGGTGCGCAATGTCGATGTCCTCCAGCCGATCCCAGTTGCGCAGCATGTAGATCAGCGCGTCGCACACTTCCCCCAGGTTGTGTGGCGGCACGCTGGTGGACATGCCCACCGCGATCCCCGACGCGCCGTTGACCAGCAGATTCGGCATGGCGGCGGGCAGAACGGCGGGTTCAGTCAGGCTGCCATCAAAGTTCTCGGTGAAGTCCACCGTCTCCTTGTCAATGTCGGTCAGCAGTTCCATGCCCATCGCGGCCATTCGCGCCTCGGTGTAGCGCATAGCTGCCGGGGCATCGCCGTCGATGCTGCCGAAATTCCCCTGCCCGTCGATCAGTTCGTAGCGCATGGAGAAGTTCTGCGCCATGCGCACCATGGCGTCGTATACGGCCACGTCGCCGTGCGGATGATATTTGCCAAGCACTTCGCCGACGATCCTGGCGCTCTTGCGGAACGGTGAATCGGGCCGCAGCCCCATGTCATACATGGCGTACAGAATACGGCGGTGAACAGGCTTCAACCCATCGCGGGCATCGGGCAGCGCGCGGGCCACGATCACGCTCATGGCGTAGTCGAGGTACGACTCGCGCATCTGCTCGTCAATATTGACCTGCCGAATGACTCCTACATCCATGAAGTGTGTGCCTTTTGCTAGCGTTGCCTCGCTGTTGTCGTGGCCTCAAGCAGCGTGGTAATGATAGAGAATAGGGTGAACCCTGTCAAACTCGAACATCGGTTCTAGATTGTACCACGCCTGCGGTTGAGGATCAACGGGCGGGCGGATCAGGGGAATAAGGGCTGAATCTTCTTAACCGTTGGCAAACCTCACCCCTGTCTTGCTGTGCTCGACTCCCCCTCTCCGAATTCGGAGAGGGGGTCGGGGGGTGAGGTCAACGTTCAGATCGCGTTGGAGCTTCGTTGGAACGATTCAGCCCCTTCTAAATCCGAAAACTGGCCCTTGACATGCTAGAACATCCGTGCTATTCTGTCCCCTGTGCGCCCGCTGTCGAATGCCACCCGCGCCCCAATAATACTATTATCGCATCTGTAACGCCTGATCCGCTCACCTGTTTATCAGGTGATCAGGCAGCTTCACTCGCATCGTAAGATGGATAATAATATCAAACTGCCTCATACGAACAGAATGATTAAGGAAGGCGAGTGTGCCAGCCTGCGCAATCCACGAGGGTGGCGGACTCATCCGGCAGGCGCAACCTTATCGGCCCATCGGACGTAGTAGAGCTAGAGGGTACGATCTGTCTTCCACCGAAGGAGCGTCCTCGTGGGCAAATTTCTACTGCGTGTCATCATCAATGCCATCGCCATTGCCATCACGGCCAGTCTCTTGCCGGGCATCCACGTCGTGAATCAGGACCTGGGTACGCTGCTGGTCATCGGCCTGATATTCGGTCTGGTCAACGCCCTGATCAAGCCAATCCTGGCCGTGCTGACTTGCCCGTTTATCATCCTGACCCTGGGGTTGTTCATCTTCGTCATCAACGGGGCCATGCTCCTGCTGACGGCCAGCCTGTCTGGCGGGCGTCTCATCATCGACGGGTTCTGGTGGGCCGTTCTGGGCGGCATCATCATGGGCATTGTCGGCCTTGTGCTGGAATCCGTGCTGGGTGTTCGGGAACGGAAAGACAAGGATGCTTCCACCAGCCAGGACAGGCGATATGGCCGTTCCAATTACCTGTAGCCCGCGAATCCCTTAGCCACCCCGTAAAGCCAGCAGCAGAACGAGGATGGCCGCAGCGACAATGACCGCAGCGACAATGACCGCGCCAAAATTGGCCGGCTCCTGGGGATTCTGCGGTTTGGGTGGGGTGACGACTCGTTGCACCTGGCCGCCGGGCAGTGTGCCAATGCGTCTGGCCGCAATGATGTCGTCGCCATCGTGCTGCAAGACAACAGGCTGCGGCGCTGTGCCCGACGTGGGCGGTTGAACGGGCGAGAGCGCTTTGACAACACCGGGAGCCGGAGGCTTAACGGGCGGTGGCGGACGCCGGGCGCCCGTGCCGATGTAAAAGCCGCAGCGCTTGCAGAAGGATTCGCTGATGGCGTTCTGTGCTCCACAGTTGCGGCACAGGCGCGTGCCGTTAAGCTGAAATCGTAATGGGCTGGCCTTGTCCGGCTGCACGACAACCGGTATGCCGTCAATGGCGCGCCGACCACTGACGACGGGACTGGTGAGCACAGTGTCCTGACTCTTGTCGTCGACGCTGATGGCGTCCAGTGTGTCGCGCCACAGCTTGAGCGGTGGGCAGTCGTCAAGCCGCACGCTGCGCCAGGCCTGTTCAAACGGCTCCGCGACCTCCGGTGCGTACTCGTCGCGCAGCACTTCGACCAGCAGCCGGTAACGCGGACTGTCCACGTCCTGCATTTCGGCAGCCGAGAAATAGTGTTCGTCGGCGCTGTTCTGGCGCACACGCGCATCGGCCCAACCGAGCATCTCGGCCAGCAGCACCGCTGCGCCGAAGCGATCCCCGGCGGCGTTCCACTGTCCCGACTGGCGGCTCGTCCGGTGCTGGTAGCCGTCCTGCCCGGCGGGCATTTCGACAGGCTGTGGCAGGTTGGGGCCGTACATTTCCTCGATGTCCACCAGTTCGATCTGTGCGGCGCGGCGCTCAACCATCACGTTCGCGCCTGCAATGTCACAGTGCGCCAGGTGATGCTCCTCGAAGTTGGCAAGGATTTCGCTGGTGGCCTGCGCCATTTTCAGGCTCTCGCGCGGGGAGATCGGCGCTTTGGTCGTCACCAGGTCGTACCAGGTGACGCCGGGCAGCCAGGGCATCAGCACGCCGTATTCCAGAGCCGGGTAGCGCGCCAGCAGATCGGGATGGGTGCTTTGCGTAAAGACAGTGCGCCTGGCGGCGCGCAATCCGGGCAAGTCCGCGTACTGGCGCAGCGCTTCAGCCACGTTGACCAACGCCGGAACACGGTACTTGAGCTTGAAATACTTGAGCGCCATCCGATCCCCGTTGGGTGCGATCAACTGGATAACGAAGCCGCGCGCGCCGCGCTGTACGTAGGGGATGCCGGGCAGTGCCGGGTGTTCCGCTACACGATACGTAGTGCGGTCAATCGTCATCTTTTCGTTGACGTCGACCCTGATCTGAGCACGGCTCATAACACCCCTTTACTTACCTCACGTAGATCAGCATCCAGCCCACCGTCAGCGCCAGCGCCAGCAGCAGCGCCCCCACCAGAATCACGTCGGTGCGAAAAGGGCGGTAGGCGTTGACGATTGGCTCCGCTTCTGCCGCTGTTGGCATTGCTGGCGCTCCAGTCTCCAATACAGGCATAACCAGTTCGCGGCCCACCCGAATCGAGTCGCTCCACACACTCGGTCTGTGATCGCTGGAAAGAGCCTGAACCCGGCAATCGGTGGGTTCGGGTTGGCCCGGTGGCAAAATGAAACTGGTACTGGTGGTGTCGGCTGTCCACTGACGGCCATCGACGGCAGCAATCATCTCGACGCGATACCACTGCGCGCCGTCCACCGCCTGCCAGCGGATCACCGGCTCATCCATGTCCGGGACGTATGGCTCCGGCGCATCCAGGGGCGGCACATCCACGCTGTCTACTACGATGTCCAGAATGGACACATCATCGCTGGCCGGGGCTGCGCCCAGTTCTCGCGCCAGTTGATCGAGTCGTTCGCGGGTGATGCTCCGTAATTCCTGAGCGCGGTTCCCGACGCCGTCTGTGTGTATGGTCAGGCGAGCTACATCGTCGAGATTCAGGATGGCGGTACGCGGCACGCCATTCTTCGGCCCGATGCGCGTTGACCAGCGCTCCTTCGTCAGCCAGACCGCGCCGGGCAGATCGACAGGCCGGGTGTGGCTGTCCCACAGCCACAGGCGCATGTCGCCCATCCAGCAGACGACCAGTTGTTCCCCGGACAGGTCGAGCAGCCCGGCCACAAACATCGACTCGCTGCCGTTCTCGCGCTTGCGTTCCAGCGCCTCGCGGATCATGGGCGGGAGATCGGCGGCGGGCTGCCTGGCCTGCACAAGCTGGCTGGCCTCGCCCGTCCAGGCACGCAGCACACGATCCAGTTGGTCGGCGAAGTCGCCGCCAACCGGTGCGGTATGTGCCATCAGCCAGGCCACCAGTTTCTCGCCCAGGAAGCGCGCCGCCAGGTCGCCGTAGAACGACTGGCTAACGCCATCACAAACCGCGAAGGCGACCCGTGAGTGGTCGTAGCTGAAGGCGATAAAGTCCTGACCCGGCGCGCCGCTTTTTTTGGAGTCGCGGGAACGGTCATACAGGTAGGTGAGCATGACGCATGGCGCGATCTCGCGCCGGGCAGGCGTGTCACTATCCTGGTTGAGGGTGACGATGGGCAACATGGCTGGCGGCTGCTTCATCCGGTGCTGCAAACGGCGTTCTAGGCGACGGGCGTTGCGCCGGACATGGTGAAGGCCATGCGGATCAGGTCTTTGTTCTGGGCTGGGAACATCATCGGCGCGCCGCTCTGAAGCTGGTAGCCGAATTCCTGCATCTCGCTCAGATAGCTATCCGGGATGGGTGAGGACATGCGTAGCAGCGTCCGGGCGTAGTCGTTGGCGAGATCGGCCTCGTTGACCAGCCCCGGCCACGAGAAGCTGTCGCCAATCGGATTTTTCAGAATCTTGTCGGAGATGAAGATGTTCTCGACCAGCACGTTGCCGTCAGGCACGCCCATCTGCATGATGCGCTGGACGATAGGCGTCGGGTCATCGCCCTGATATTCGCCGTCGGTCATGTGGCAGATCAACGGGGCCGGGTGCGCTTCCATGTAGGGCAGTTCGGCGGCGAGCAGGTTCTCGGCGGCCAGGAAGGCCGCGGCGGTGTTCGTACCACCGCGTGGCGAGAACTCTGGCACGCCGTCACGCACAAACTGGTCAATGGTGCGAATGCCGCCCAGCACGTCGTGCACCTGCGATTCGTAAGCATAGATCGCCAGCCGGTAGCGTGGAGAGACGAGTTCGCCTTTGGTCGAGCGGGCAACCATCTCCGTCGCAATTTCCTGCAAAGCGTCGGACACGATCTCCACACGGCGTTTGTCGCCGAGCATCTGGCTCATCGAGCCGCTGATGTCCAGCAGGTAGATAATCAATACGGGTGTGGTCGAGGTCGCCACAGCAGTATAGGGCATTGCTCAAGCTCCTTTATGTGGGAATGCCACACGTATCCCACGATCCTAAACCAGCACTGCCGACTTTGCGAGTCCAGGACTGAGCCACAGAACTCCTCTGCGCTGTGTACCCAGTCCAGGGTTCAGTTGCCGCGCGTGCGGGCCAGTGTTACAATGCGCCGCCATGAATCTAGCAGCCCAATAGCGTGTCCATCTCAAGGAACCTTTATGCCCATAACGCCCAATGACCAGAAGCGCCTCCCGCGCGTGTTTTCCGGTATTCAGCCGTCCGGCCACCTCCACATCGGCAACTATCTCGGCGCGCTCAAGCAGTGGGTGAAGGTTCAGCACGATTACGAGAGTTTCTTTTGCATTGTTGACTTGCACGCCATCACGTTGCCGCAGGACCCGCAGGCCCTGTGCGCTGGAACGCGCGAGGTCGCAGCGCTCTACCTGGCTGCCGGGATCGATCCACAAAAATCGACGGTATTTGTGCAGTCCCACGTCCCTGCCCATTCCGAACTGGCCTGGATTCTGGGCTGCCTGTCACCCCTCGGCTGGCTGTACCGGATGACACAATACAAGGACAAAGCGGCCAAGCAGCAGGCTGAGGCTTCCAGCGCGGGGCTGCTTTTCTACCCGGTGCTGATGGCGGCGGATATTCTGCTTTACCACACCAATGCCGTGCCGGTGGGCGAGGACCAGCGCCAACACGTCGAACTGACCCGCGACCTGGCGCAGCGTTTCAACCACATCTATGGCGAGGTCTTCACTATCCCCGAAGTCATGATCCCGCTGGCGGGGGCGCGCATCATGGGGCTGGACACGCCCAACGCCAAAATGAGCAAAAGCGAAAATTCTGAATACCACGCCGTATTCCTGCTCGACCCGCCGGACAAAATCAGGAAGAAAATCATGCGCTCTGTGACCGACTCTGGTTCAGAGATCACCTTCAACGACGACCCGGCGCGCGCGGGTGTGAATAACCTGTTGACGATCTACCAGGCGTTCACCGACGAGTCGAAAGAAGCTATCGAGAATCGCTTTGCTGGCAAGGGATACGGTCATCTCAAAAAAGCAGTGGCCGAGGTTGTCGTCGAGGGCCTTCGCCCCTTGCAAGAACGTTATCATCAACTGATCAATGAAAACGGTTACATTGACGATGTGCTGGCCCAGGGCGCGGAACGCGCGGCCACCATCGCCAATCCGACGCTCAAACTGGTGCAGGAGCGCATCGGGTTTCTCAAAGCCCGTGGAAAGACATGACCGAAACTGAAACCATCGAGATTCCAGCGCCGTTACAGGGTTGTCTGTACTGCCATACGGAAGGCTCAATCACGCTGTCCGAAGGCCGCAAAATCCTGGGGTTTGGCTCCGGGCTGCCGACCCTGACCTGTAGTAGCTGTGGCTCGGTGGCATTGTTCGAGGCCGGGCCAACCCCGGATAGCTGGCGCATCCGCTACAAAAGTGTCAACAAAGCGCCCCGCTTCTACTACGTGATGCTGTATCTGGGCAAAGCAGGCTGGCTGACTGCGGAGCAGGCCCTCGAAGCCAGCCGCAACGGCTACGTGCAGCGCCAGCGCATCCAGCAGGCGCAGCGCGGCGATTTCTCCTGGCTGCACCCGGCGCCGCTCAACCCGCCGCCGCCGCTGATGAGCCACGACGAAAACGTGTATGTGACGGTCAACCCGGTAACCTTCCAGCAGGCGATGCGTGCGGGCAGCGTGCTGGCCCAGGGCGAAGAAAATGTGCTGGATTCCGGGCGTTTTTACCTGACCGACAAGAAACTTCACCTGCTCGGCCACCGCCGCGACTGGTCACACAAGCTGACCGACGTGCAGCGCATCGAACACAACGACGAATACTGGCGCGTCTATGTGGGCGAATCCGAACAGCACTACCAGGGCACAAACCTGCCCGACCAGATTGACGCGCAGCTATTTACGACCATCGTCAAGATGCTCTGCCGCCACGACGAATGACTCTCGAAAAACAGCGGGATTTACCTCGCCCCCTGGCCCCCTCTCCGCTGCGCAGAGAGGGGGAATCGATTCGGGCCGACTCCCCTCTCCACCAGGGTGGAGAGGGGTTGGGGGTGAGGCGCAACGGCCTCATTCTGGCAGCGCTGACCGGCGTTTTGCTCTTGGTCGCTGCCAGCCGCATCGTCCGTCTGGGTGGGCTGGAAATGAACTGGGACGAGGTGTGGTCGGTCTGGCAGACGTTTGGTTCGCCCCAGGACGTTTTGCGCTGGACGCCCTTCGACTGGCCGCCGCTGTACTTCCTGACCCTGGCCGGGTGGAAGGCCCTGGTTGGCTTCTTCCCCCTGGTGCTGCGCTATCTTTCCGCGTCGGCCTTCCTGATCGGTAGCGCCTGCACGTACCGTGCCGTCCGCCGCATCTGGGGCGAGCGGGCCGCGTTTCTGTCCGTGCTGGCCTACGGGGCGATGGGCCTGAGCATTTTCCTCAGCCTGGTGGTGCGCGGCTATGCCTTCCTGCTGGCGCTGACGCCGCTGGCACTGTGGCTGACCGTCCGCTACTTTGATCGCCCGACGGTGCGCCGGGCTGTCGTGCTGGCGCTATGCCTGGGCGCGATGTTCTACATTCATTTCATCGCTGCCTTCGTTTTTATGCTGCTCGGCGTGTACACGCTGCTCGTCTACCGGAGCATCGTGTGGCGCTGGTGGCTGCCCGGCGTGATCGGCGGGGCGCTGGCTGCACCGGAATTGATCGCGCGCTGGACGACCATCACCAACCGGACGGGCTATAATGCCACGATCACGCTGCCGCCACTGCCCGAAGCCCTGGCGCGGACGTTTGCCTCCTACGCTGGCCCCTACGCGCCAGGGTGGGCGGTGTTATTTGTCGTGGCCGCCGTCCTGCTGCTGTTCCGGCGTGTCCATCCCTCCACACTGGCCCTGCTGATCTGGGTTGCGGGGCCGCTGCCAATCTACCTGTTCCATTCGCGCCTGGGGCTGTTCCAGGACATCCGCTACCTGTGGTGGGTGCTGCCTGGTCTGGCGTTCTGGATGGGAGTAGGGCTGGCCCGGCTGCCGCGCATGGCCTACGGCGCGGTGTCTGCCGGGCTGGTGATCGTGTTGTTTTTGCCCGCCGCGCTCGATCAATACCAGTCGGACGTTTACCATCACCGCGAGCCGTTCGAGGCCAATTTCAAACTCCTGCGCCAGCACATGCAGGTCGGCGACGTCCTGCTGATCGATCCGAACTGCATCCAGTGTGCGCCGCCCGAAGCCTGGACATACTTCATGCGGCTGTATTTCCCCAATGGTCTGCAATTCGTCACCTCGCCCGAAGGCCACCGGCGCATCTGGTACGTGTCGCGCGACTGGATGCAGGACCCGGCCACCAAAAAGGCGCTGCTCGAAAAGCATGTCGCCAGCACGTTCTTTGGCCCGCCGACGTTCCTTTTCCGGCTATACGAAGGGCCGCCAGATGAGCAGGGTGTCCTCTTTGAGAACGGGATGCGCTTTCACGGCGCGGAGATCGATGGCCTGACCAGCCCGGAAGGGGTCACGCTGTTGGAAGGGCAGAGGCTGCGGCTGCGGCTGTGGTGGTCGGTGGATCGGCCCGTCGAACGCGACTACAGCACCAGCATCCAGGTTCCGAGCGAGGCTAACCCGGTCCAGTTGGACGGGCCGCCGCAGGTGCAGGACGGGCCGACAGCCACAAGCCAGTGGACACCGGGCCGTTATTACATCGACGAGCGCGATGTGCAGCTTCCCTACCCGATGAAGCCAGGACACTATACGTTTTTTCTGACGGTCTACCAGTGGTGGGACGGGACGCGGATTGCTGCGCCAGGCATGGGCCAGGACTTGCTGCTGCCGATCCAGAGCATGACGATTACCTCGTGGTCGCATGGCTGGTGAAATTCACCTCTTTGTGGAGCGGCGAATCGCAATGAAGCCCACCGATCACCAGCCGCCACGCGCCAATCTTGGCAAAGTCGCCGTGTTCGGGATGGGCACAATAGCCGGAATATTCCTGGGACTGCCGCTGATCGTTCTGGTTGTGCGTGGGCTGGCGGCGGGCAGTTCGGAAGGGGTGGCCGAGGCCGTCGTGTTGAGCCTGATCACGACGCTGATCACCTCGGCGCTGACGATCCTGTTCGGGACACCGCTGGCCTACGCGCTGGCCCGCCGGAAAATGCCCTTCAGGCCCCTCGTCCAGGTGCTGGTCGAACTGCCGATTGTGCTGCCGCCTGCCGTCGCCGGGCTGGCGCTGCTGCTCACCTTCGGACGGCGCGGACTGCTCGGCCCGGTGCTCGGCAGCCTGGGGATCACGCTACCTTTCACGACGGCAGCCGTTGTCTTTGCGCAGACGTTTGTCTCGGCCCCGTTCTTTATCCGTTCGGCGCTGGTTGGCTTCCAGCATGTGCCGCGCGAGATCGAGGACGCGGCGCGCGTGGACGGTGCTGCCGGGTGGTCATTGTTTTGCCGCGTGACGCTGCCCCTTGCCAGCCGCGCCCTGCTTGCCGGGCTGATCCTGAGTTGGGCCAGGGCGCTGGGCGAATTCGGCGCAACGATCTTGTTTGCGGGCAGCACGCAGGGCCGCACGCAGACTATGCCATTGTTGATCTATAATATTCTGGAGCGCAATCTCGACGCGGCCATCTTTGCCAGCCTGATCTTGCTGGGGTTGGCGCTGGTGGCTCTGTTGATCTCCCAGTGGTTTGCGCGCGGCTCGCTGCAAGAACACACCTTAGTGTGATCAGGTGTCCATCAGCGGGCACATTCAGTTCACTTCGCCTCTGATCTCCTCCCCGAATTCGGAGAGGGTATAGCTTTATCACTTGGAAAAGGGAAAGACCGTTCTATGAAAAAGATTGTTGTGACAGGTGGCAGCGGCAAGGCCGGGCGTGCGGTGGTGCGCGATCTGGTCGAGCACGGTTACGAGGTCCTCAACGTCGATGTGCTGCCTTCCCGCGAACCACTGGCCCCGTTTTTGAAAATTGACCTGACCGACCTGGGCCAGACGTTCGAGGCATTGCACGGTGCAACGGCAGTCGTTCATCTGGCAGCCATTCCCGCGCCAGGATTGCAGGCCGACGAAGTGACCTTCCGAACGAACATGACCAGCACCTACAACGTCTTCACGGCTGCCCTCAAGCTCGGTTTGGAGCGCGTGGTATGGGCATCCAGCGAAACGACCCTGGGGCTGCCTTTTGACCGTGAGAAACCCGCCTATGCCCCCATCGACGAACAGCATCCCGCCTACCCTGAATCGAGCTATGCGCTGTCCAAAATCCTGAGCGAGGAGATGGCTCGACAAATGAACCGTTGGAGCGGCGTCCCGTTCGTTGGTCTGCGCTTCTCGAATATTATGGAGCCGCAGGATTACGAGCGGTTTCCCGGCTTCTGGCAGGATGCCCGGCTGCGCAAGTGGAACCTGTGGAGCTACGTCGATGCGCGGGACGTGGCACAGAGTTGCCGCCTGGGGCTTGAGGCCAACCTCACCGGGGCGGAAGTCTTTATCATTGCTGCTGCCGATACCGTCATGAACCGGCCTAACGCCGAACTGATGGCGGAAGTCTTCCCGGACGTGCCGCTGCGCGCCGGGACCGGCGATTTTGAGACACTGCTCTCGATTGATCGTGCCCGCGAACGGCTCGGCTATGCGCCTGCCTACTCGTGGCGGACGCTGCCGTTGCGGAGCGCATAGCCGCAGCGCCGACAGCCTGGCTGGATCGTTTGTTGAACAGGCTGGTGTGGCTGTTCTGGCCTACCAGCCTGTTTACATCCCTGCTCAGACGATGGCTCCCGCCAATGCACTCCCCTCTATATACTTCTGTAATTGTCTTATGTTCGTTCCCACATATAATTCATAAGTAGCAAGCCATTCCCCTCACAATCAGGTGCGCATCGATGGGCCAGACGTATCGTGGCGATGCTGTTGAGCGTTGCACGGCTGAAGGGGGAAGCAAATACGCTACAGGCCGATCTCCCGTCGAATCCAGCGCAGGGCAGCAACAGGTGGGCCATCGTGAATGCCATAGAATTGCTAACCGTCATCGCCCAACTTTTCTTCAGCCTGCTCTCTCTCGCTACGCTCATCGATTTTGCACGGCGGCGGGGCAACACACGCCGGGACATCGCGCTGATGTTTGGCACGCTGGGCTTCACGCTGATGATCTCACTGGTCTCGAAGGTGCTCGGCGTGCGGCTGGTCTGGCTCAATACGCTCGGCTCGTTGGCGCTGATCGCGCAGCCGTATTTCATGCTGCGCATCGTCCGTTACTTCCGGCCCCTGCCTGCCGCCATAACCCGTGCTGCGCTCGTCGGCGTCGTGGTCTTGTACGGCGCGGTCCTCGCCTTCGGATCGACTGTACCGGGCATCGTAACCCTTGCTGCCGTCGTATACTTCGCCGGCATCGAAGGCTACGCGATGGTGGCCTTCATTCGAGGAGCGCTGACGACCTCCGGCGTCGTCCAGCGGCGCCTTCGCTTTGCAGCGGCAGGCTCCGGTCTGTTGGGGCTGATGCTGATTATGGCAGGCATAGGTGTCTTTGTTCCGGCATTCACCGGCCTGGCTACGGCGCTTGTCCTGGTTGCTGCGATTGGCTGTGCCCTGACCTTCTACTTAGGATTTGCTCCGCCGCGCTGGCTGAGTCGTGCGTGGCAACTCACCGAGTTGGACAACTTTCTCACCCGTCTTGGCAGCCGTTCTGCTGCCGAGCGCATGATGGTCAGCGAAAGCATGGCCGAACTCTGTCTGGCTGCCCACCGTGCAGTCGGCAGCATGGCTACCGGGATTGTGCAACAGACTGAGCCGACGCTGGAATGGACACTCAGCTACCAGGTTGACCCATTCCCCCAGGTTTCGTTGGATGGCGTGACGATTATCGCGCGGGCCTTCGCTGAAGGTGTCAGGGGGCTTGTGCGGGCGTCCGATAGTCTGCCCCAGGCGGATCGTCGCTTGCTGGAAAGTGTGGGCGCCGACACATTGCTTGCCGTCCCGATTGCGACAAGGGCACGCCGGTGGGGGGTGCTGCTGGTCTTCCTGAAATACGGGTCGCTGTTCGTTGACGATGACCTGAGCCTGCTTGCACTCCTGGCGCAACAGAGCGCCATATTTCTGGAAAACAGCGAGATGGTGGAGCGCCTGCGTACCTATTCGGGGCAGCTTGAGCGCCGCCTGCAACTGACCGAAGCGCTCTACGAGACCAGCCGCGCATTGCTCACTGCAAAGGGGCACCAACAGATTCTAGATGCAGTCTTTACGTATGCCAGCCGGGACAGGGCCGACGTTGCTTCCTTTTTTTTCCTTGAATTGAACGACGAGGGCAAACCAGAGTGGGCGGTCAGTACAGCACGCGCTGGCATGCCGGTTGGGGTCGGGTCGTCAGTGGGCGCGCGCTATCATCTCCCGGATATTCCTGTCTCGAACCTCTGGATCAGCGCCCCAGACAAGGTGCTCCTGATAAGTAATGTGTTTGAGGATGAGCGCTTTGACCCGGTTGCCCGCGAAATGGCTCGCCAGGGCGGATACCGGGCAGCAGCGATGGTTCCCCTGACCCTTCATGGAACGTGGCTCGGCTTGCTGACGATTACCTGGGCACAGCCACACCCGTTCGATCCAACGGATGAGCAATCGTACAGTGCGCTGGCCGCGCTTGTCGTCACGGTGCTCGAATCCGAGCGCCTGCGGCTGGCCGAACAGCAGGCGCTTGAGAAGCTCGCACAGCAGGAAGCCCACTACCGCCTTCTGGCGGAAAACGTCAGCGACATGATCACGCGCCACTCGCCAGATGGCACGATCACTTACGTGTCGGCCAGCAGCCTGCGCCTGCTCGGCTACACGCCGGGAGACCTGACCGGTCACACGCTCGCCCCCTGGATTCACCCGGAGGATGTCGCTGCCGCCCGTAGCATTTTTTCAGGCGAATCATCGCCCGCCGAGGCAGCGGTGTACCGGATGCGCCACCGGGACGGTCATTTCGTGTGGATGGAGACGACAAGCCGCACCCTGCGCGATGAAACCGGTAGTCCTGAGATCGTGGCGACGACGCGCGACATCAGCCGGCGCAAGCAGGCCGAAGAAGCCGTTTACCAACTCAACCAGGAATTGGAAGACCGGGCCAGGCGGCTTGCGGCGGCGAACCGTGAATTGGAGGCATTCAGCTACTCGGTCTCCCACGATCTGCGCGCTCCGCTGCGCGCCCTGAGCGGATTCAGCCAGGCGCTTGAAGAAGATTACGCTGAGAGACTCGACGACGAGGGCCGGGATTACCTGCACCGCATCCGCGCCGCAAGCCAGCGCATGGCCGGCCTGATCGACGATCTGTTGCAGCTTTCCCGGCTGACACGCGCCGAGATGCGCCGCTCCGAGGTCAACCTGAGCGAACTGGCCTGCCAGATCGGTGTAGAGTTGCAGGAGCGATATAAGGAACGATCCGTCGTGTTCCGAGTCCAAGAGGGGTTGATCGTGAATGGCGATGCCCGGCTGCTTCAGGCCATGCTCACCAATTTGCTGGACAATGCCTGGAAATTTACCAGCAAGACCCCCGACCCGCAGGTTGAGTTCGCGGCAGCAATGGAAAACGGACGGCGCGTCTACTTTGTACGCGACAATGGGGCCGGGTTTGACATGGCTTACGCCAACAAATTGTTCGGCGTGTTCCAGCGCTTGCATACGGTCAGCGAATTCGACGGGACGGGCGTCGGGTTGGCTACCGTTCAGCGCATCGTTCATCGTCACGATGGTGAAATCTGGGCAGAAGCGGCGGTTAACAAAGGGGCCACCTTTTACTTCACGCTCGAATCTAATCGGACAGTGTAGAGGACCGGGCAATGGAAATCAATGTACCAAGAATCCTTCTCGTCGAAGACAACCCTGATGACGAGATGCTGACCCTACGTGCCTTCAGGAAAAGCAACCTCAAGAATGAGCTTGTGACGGTGCGTGATGGCGCAGAAGCGCTGGACTACCTCTTTGGTCAGGGAGCCTATGCGGGCCGTGACCCGAAGGATGTCCCGCACCTGGTGTTACTCGATTTGAAACTGCCCAAAGTTGATGGCCTGGAAGTGCTGCAACGTATCCGCCAGGATGACCGCACCCGGCTTGTTCCGGTGGTCATCCTCACCTCCTCCAAAGAACAGGAAGACCTGGTTCGCAGCTATAGCCTGGGTGCGAACAGTTACGTTCGCAAGCCCATCGACCTGAACCAGTTCATCAGTGCCATCCAGCAGCTTGGCCTGTACTGGTTGGTCTTGAACGAATCGCCTCACGACTGAGCGCGGGTGGTTGATGGCTACGCGGTTGAAAGTTTTGTGTGTCGAAGACAGCGAGGACGACGCCACGCTGCTGCGCCTGGAATTGCAGCGCGCCGGCTACGAAGTAATCTTGGATCGCGTTGAGACGGCGCCGGCCATGCGTCAGGCTTTGCAGTCACAGCAGTGGGACGTGATCCTGTCCGATTATTCTATGCCGCAGTTCAGCGCCCCGGCAGCGCTCGAAGTGCTGCACGAAACGGGCCTGGACATTCCGTTTATCATCGTCTCCGGCACGATTGGCGAGGACGCAGCAGTAAGCGCGCTGCGCGCCGGCGCGCACGATTTTTTCGCCAAAGACAAGCTCGTGCGGCTTGTCCCGGCAGTTGAGCGCGAACTGCGCGAGGCCGAGGAACGCCGGGAGCGCAGGCAGGCGGAACTCAACCTGCGCCGCGCAGAGATGCGCTTTTCCAAAGTGTTCCAGGCCAGCCCGGTCAGTATTTCCATTACCACCGTTGCCGACCAGCGCTACGTGGACGTGAACACGAGTTTTCTCAAGATGCTCGGCTACAGCCGGGACGAAGTGATCGGGCGGACGGTGGCGGAGCTTGGCGTGCTGGCTATCTCTGCTGATCCAGTTGAGATGGCTCAGTGGCTGCGCGAGCACGGGGCGATCAGCAACCTGGAAATCCAGCTCCGCACCCGGTCCGGCGAGAAGCGCGATGTGCTGCTTTCCCTCGAAATCATCGACGTAGACGATGTGCCGTGTGTGCTGGCGCTCATGCACGACATCACCGAGCGCAAGCAGGCGGAAGCGGCGATTCGAGAGAGCGAGCGTCAGTTCCGGCTGCTGGCCGAGAATTCGACAGATATGATCGCGCGCCAGACGGCTGAAGGTCTCTATTTGTACGTTTCGCCGGCCTGCCAGGCGCTGCTCGGCTATGCCCCGGAAGAGCTAATAGGCCGCTCCGTCTATGAGTTCATCCATCCGGACGACATGGCCGCGATGGTCGAGGCCCATACGTCGGTCCTGAAAATAGGAGAGGCTTACTCAGGGTACTATCGCATCCGCTGCAAAGACCGCAAGTACACATGGTTTGAGAGCACCACGAAAGCGATCCGCGACCCACAGACCGGGCGCATTCTAGAGATTCAATCTGTCTCGCGTGACATCAGTGAGCGCGTTTATGCCGAAGATGCGCTGTCCCGTTATTACCAGCGCCTGGAAACGCTCCATACCATTGATCTGGCTATCCTCTCGGCACGCTCGGTGGAGGCGGTGGCGCAACTTGCGCTCAAAAGTTTGCTGGGACAATTATCCATCCCGGGCGCGAGCATCGTGGCATTTGATTTCGAGACACAGACGGGCCTGGTCTGCGTAGCGCAAAGCAAGACGCCGAATCAGATTCCGGTTGCCACACACTTCGCCTTGACAGCCTGGCCGTCGGAAGACCTTGCAGCACTGCGCACGGGTGATATTCAGATGATCGGGGACGCTTCCACCATGTTGCCGGTTGGGCCAGGCGTGCGCCTCTTGCAGCAAGAGGGCTTTCGCGCTCTCCTCCGCGTGCCGCTCATCGCCAAAGGAGAATTGCTTGGAGCCTTGAACCTGACTGCTGACAGCACTGATGCCTTTACGCCCGAATACAACGATATCGCGCGTGAAATCGCAGCCCAGGTTGCCATTGCCATCCAGAATGCACAACTCTATGACCGGACGCAACGCCACGCCGCAGAACTGGAACAGCGGGTGAGGGAACGAACCGCCGAGTTTCAGCAGGCGAAAGAGCGCGCCGAAACCATCCTGAACAACAGCAGTGATGCCATTGCAATGGCGTGGCCGGACGGCAGGATTCAGCAGACGAATCCCGCCTTCAACCGCCTGATGGGCTACCGGCCCGACGAGGCGATAGGACAACCTTTGATGCCCCTCAGTTCTCCGGCTGAGAAACAGGCATTGGCCGATGCCATCCAGCGTGTAGTCGCCGCCAGCGAGACCAGGGTGGTCGAGATCAATGCGTATCGCGGCGATGGACGGCTGTTTGATGCGGAAGTCGTGCTGTCGCCGATTGTCGGCGAGGCTCAGAAGGTTTCCGGCCTTGTGTGCATGGTCCATGACGTAACCGCGCGAAACCAGGTGCAGCGGGAGTTAGAAGAGTTGAACCGGTTGAAGACCGAGTTTTTGTCGACAGCGGCTCACGAACTGCGCACACCGCTGACGGCGATCCAGGGCTTCAGCGAAATCCTCCTGACCCGCAAGTTGCCGGAAGATCGCGCGGCCTATTTCCTGAACTTGATCAACTCGCAGGCTCGCCAGCTTGGCAGCCTGATCAATGACCTGCTTGACCTTTCCAGACTTGAAAGCAAGCGCCACCTGTCGCTTGAGCTACAACCAGTCAACGTCCAGGAATTGTTAAACGAAACACTGACCCCCTTCATCGAAACTTCACCGTTGCATGACTTTCAGGTGAAAGGCCCCCAGGCCTGGCCGCCCATCATCGCGGATCGGTTCCGGCTCGGCCAGGTGCTCAATAATCTGATCTCGAATGCGGTCAAGTACTCGCCCAAAGGCGGCACGGTCACAATTCACGGCCAGGTCACCGAAGGAATGCTCCAGGTGAGCGTTCAGGATCAGGGCATCGGCCTGACCCGCGAACAGCAAACGCACCTATTCGAGAAGTTTTACCGGGCCGATGCCAGCAATACGGGTATTCTGGGGACGGGCCTGGGGCTATCAATCTCAAAGCTAATTATTGAACTGCACGGAGGCCGGATCTGGGTCGAGAGTGAGTACGGCGCTGGTACGACGGTCCATTTCACGTTGCGGCTGCCGAGGACCGAATCGCCCTAATGACCCGGAGGCATTTGGTCTTGTCAGGGCTGGAAGGAAATGATATACTCTTTCCCATCTGCTGTAGAGGAAATGCTTTGTCACATCCCCAAAAGCGTAGGATGGCTTTACTCCGACATGCGGAGTGTTGAACAGAGGATAGGGGAAGCGCCTCCACCGCAAGGGTAGGTATGTAACGCCCGATTAGCTCAGTTGGTTAGAGCGCTGCTCTCACATAGCAGAGGTCAATGGTTCGAGTCCATTATCGGGCACACCCTTAATTATTCCTTTTCGTGATCGCCGCGATAGACTGCGGCGATTTCGATTTCTCCGAGACTTCAGCTGTTCTCGTGCGTATGCCTGATGGTTGGCGCATTGCCCACGCTCTTTTTTGCCCCATCTCAGGCTTTACGTATCGTATGATCCACTGAGCGCCTTTTCCCTCCCAGGTCAACAGGCTGCCGCCAGGGAGCGAGGGCAAGCTGTTGCGGTGAATCATGAGGCCCTCCTCTTCAATGCGACAAAAGGAGGGCCTCATGACATTTGCAAGTTTTTTCAGCGTGAATCAAGCTCACCTATTGTGCTCTATGGGAGCTTCCACGCTGTGTATCATCGGCGAAGGGTTGTACCGCTCAACGGGGCAGCGTCATAAGCGATTCTATAAGTTGCGAATTTTATCAATCAGACGATGCAGGTAGTTACGGGATGGACGTGCCATGCTCAAGTTGTTCAAACGGTGTGTTTCCGCCCGAAACCACGCCTCATCACGCGCTTCGCCGTTGATAAGCACCTGGCCGCCCGTCCACTGTCCACGCGGCAGACATTTGTAAACACGCTGGAACGCCTGCGTATACGCCTGCAATGCCGCCAGCATGGATGGACTGGGACCTTTCTTGGGTTGACTCAAAAGCGTGTGGGCTGTCCGAGTCAGGTCAACAACTCTAAAGGGTTTAATCAGAAACGCGTCTATCCCTTCCTGTCTGGCTTTCTCCCTGAGAAGGTCATCTGCCGAAATGCCCAATACGGATACATTCGGAAAACTTGAACGGAGATACTTGAGGACTTCAAGCCCTGAACCTGAAGGCAAATGAAAATCCAAGATCAGTAAGTCAGGGCAGCTCTGCTGCAGATAGCTCAGGGCTTCGGGCACGTCTGCAACCACACGCGTTTGATGACCGGCGAAGACGCGCTCGTACAGCCCGGCAATGTCACGGTTGTCCTCAACGATCAATACGGTTGCCATCAGGCTCCTCCACAGTCCGCACTACAGGCAATCGACTGTCTGCCACAGCAGCCTCTATCTGGCCGAGAGCGGCATGTGCCTCCTACTCAAACACATCTTTCTGTGGACACAACGAGCAGCAGAGTGGGAAATCAGCGGCAGTGAGAACAATATGGTGGAAGCCAAAACCTGCGACTGCTGGCTCAACGACTTGGCATGACCCGGGCGAGCTTCATGAACTGCGGTCAGAAAGCTGGACAGAATTTCGGTCAAAGTGAGAGAGAACGGCCTAAACCATAGTTAGCGTCCATCTCAGCCGGAGTAGCATAGTTGAGCGCAGAGTGAATACG